>Ga0315280_10000019_pt1 | contig 314781 bp, 325 predicted proteins | sample YL17G06_40_MG_FD_203697 | JGI IMG/M metagenome (GOLD analysis project Ga0315280, IMG submission 203697) | Sediment microbial communities from Yellowstone Lake, YNP, Wyoming, USA - YL17G06_40 | ecosystem: Environmental > Aquatic > Freshwater > Lake > Sediment | place: USA: Wyoming | collected... | reverse complement strand
GGAGTTGAAGGAGGTCGCGGCTCTGCCCGAGCTCACGGCAATGTCGAAAGAGCTTACCGAGTACTTCAAGAGGCTGATCCAGGAAAAGATCGTCAAACGAGACGAGTTAGGGGAGCTGAAGAGCAGGGTGGAGGAGCTCCAAGAGGAGCTTGAAGCCCGAGACGAACGGATCGAGCAGCTGGAACACGACCTGGAGCTGGCTCAACGTTTCAGGATAGAGCTGCCGCCGGAACTCTTGAGGATTCCCGGATTCACGGAGAAGGTCGAGTATCTGGAGAAGCAGCTCATGGGCCTCTACAAAGCCCATGTTGAGAGGGCCCAACGCCTCGAAGAGGAGAACAGGGGATTGAGGCTCAGACGAGGCAGGCCTTGGAGAACGTTGAGGCGGTCCTTGAGGCGACGGGCTGCTCTAGGAGGGATGTGGTGAAGGTGACGGTCTTCCTAGCGGATATGAGGGATTATGGCGCCATGAATAAGGTCTATGGGGTCTTCTTCAGCAGGCCTTACCCGGCTAGGAGCACTGTGGAGGCGAGGCTTGCGAATGAGAATCTGAGGGTCGAGATAGAAGCAATAGCACACAAATAATACACTTAACGACCTCTTTACCAAGGAGAAGATCGTGAAGATGGTAGAAGTTTGATGTCGAGTCCCCATTAGAAGTTATCTAGAACTAAGCTGGAGGTAAAACATCTGTCATTACAAAATAGCAAAGACCAAGTCGAACAACTTTATTGCAATGATATTCTGAAATATTTTCCAAATTATGAGGTATTTTGGAGCAAATTTATTGGGAACCCAAAAGATAAGCAAGTTGAGCCCTACAGATATTCGTTTCCATCTAATATGGATTCTAAAGAAAAAGCTAGAATACTGAGGCAGTATGAGCTAATTCAGATGGCACATTATTCCTTGTTCTGCCATTTGGCAGGCAGTCACTTTCAGTTAGAGAAATTAGAGAATACAAATAATATCAAAGATTCACGAGTGAGATACTTTAGACATTGGGAACATTTTGAGGCGGGATATTTACATCTGGGTTCAGTTTTCTACTTGCTGGAAGGATTATGGAATATCATTCTAAAACAGAGAGGCGTGCCTAGGTCTAAAAATAGATTGAAGAGCTTCCTAGGTTCAGTAAAAAGAAAAGATTTGGTTGATAGCCTTGAGAGAGCTTACAAGAATATCAAGATGAGACGTGACATATATGTTCATAGGGGGAGAATATTCGCTACGATGCATAAAGATAAATTCTACACCCCCCTAGAGGTGAAAGAGAACATGTCGTGGTCTCAGTTAAACAGTAACACAAACTGGATAGAGACAACCGTAAAGCTCAGTGAAGATATAATTGAAACTGAGAAATTAGTCAATGAACTTCATGAAATCCTGATACGCGAGTATGGAGATTTTATTTCTGATAAGAAGATACAGATAGATTATGGTGATAACAAATGAAAGCGAAAATATGCCCACGTTGCGGGGCGAGGCTAGTGAGAGAATCGTCACCTGTACCGAAAGATGTGGGTCCTGGTTCGATAACCCCTTATGCAGTTCCGAGTGTTCTCGTATGCCCGAACCCGAGATGTGGGTACTTGTCTACCGACTGTTGACTGAGAGTTAATGGAGCCTCGGGCGGGATTCGGACCCGCGACCAACAGCTTACAAGGCTGCCGCTCCGACCGGGCTGAGCTACCGAGGCATAGGACACCAGACCAACCAGAGACCTCATTAACCTTTAGGTGCCGAGGCGGGGCCACTCGGCCACAAAATGGCTTTCGAACCCCGGATCTCTGGATCTCTCAAGGAAGAGCCTCAGTCTCTATGAGTCCAGCGCTTTGACCAGGCTAAGCCACCTCGGCCCAACTACGTGATTCAGGAGCAGACATTTAATCTTATGCCAGAGCGAGGAGAAGAGTAAAGTTCACCGAAACACCATCCTCATCGCTAGGATCACTGTTGTCCGACCCCAAACTCGTGGAAGACGCCTCCCTCAGAAACCGAACCTACGTCTTCAGGGACAGAGACGAAGCGGGAATGCGCCTCGCAGAGAGGCTAGAGAAGTACCATTCCGAAGATCCTCTGGTACTGGCCATACCAAAGGGAGGCATACCAGTCGGCATCGCCGTCGCCAAACATCTCAAGGCCTCCTTCGACCTGATCGTCTCCAGGAAGATACCCCTACCCTACACGAGGGAGGCCGGCTTCGGCGCACTAACCTGGGACGGAATAATCGCCTTAAACCAAGAGATGATAGCGGCGGCAGCCCTGAGCAAAAAGGACATCGACAACGGAATCAAGATTGCCCAAGAGGAGCTTAAAGAGGGAACAAGAACTCTACGCAATGCACGGCCACCTCCTACGGTTCGCGACAGACTCGTCATGTTGGTGGACGACGGATTAGCCTCAGGCTACACCATGAAGGCGGCCATAGCCTACGTCAGGAAGAACGGTTCTAAGCGTATCGTAGTGGCCGTCCCAACGGCGTCCTCCTCAGCCCTGTCGCTCATCCTTCCTGAGGTGGATGAGGTCGTGTGCCTCAACGTGCGCAACCTCTACCCCTTCGCGGTCGCAGACGCCTACGAGGAGTGGCATGATGTCTCCGAGCAGGAGGCGCGGAGCTACCTCAATTCCTTGCCTAAGGATTAAAGGTTCATATCCTCCTCTCCATATCTTCGAGACCCGATACGGTGGCTACCATGGTCGAACTCAAGCGCACGGGCATAGACAGAAAGGGCGAAGTAAGCCTACAGGATCTCCTGGAGCTTGCCCGGAAGAACCCTGACACTTCCCGGGCCGGCGCCATCGTTACCTTCTCAGGCATAGTTCGAGGGTACACACATGACGGAAAGAAGGTCGAGAAGCTCGAGCTGGAGGCCTACGACGAGCTCGCCGAGAAGGCCCTTGAGAAGATTTCCTCAGACCTCCGAAGCAGGCGAGGCGTGGTGGATGTCCTGATACATCACTTGGTAGGAACCTTCAGCATCGGTGAAGACCTCGTCCATGTCGTGGTCTTGGCTGACTCTAGGGAGAACGCCTTCTCCACAGCTAGGGAGGCGGTGGAGCGTTACAAGAAGGAAGCGGCCGTGTGGAAGAAGGAGTATCTGGCGGACGGAACCTCCCAGTGGATAAGCGAGTGAAGAGGTTACGAGATGTACCCTCTCGGCACAGGAGGCGCCGTAGGCTGCTCAGCGCCAGGCATCCCCACCTGGAACTCCTGAAACCTCTTGACACGGCTCTCCATGTCCTGTATCCTCTTATCTATCTCCTCAAGCTCTATTGGGAGCCGATACATGTTGGCGAGGACTCGGAGAACATTCCTAGCCGCCCCAAGGTCGGGGTAGGTCCCTGAAGTCGCCCCGAGCAGACCCAAACATCGAATGTCCCTTCTTTGGGCGAGGCCTAGAAGAACCCCAAAGGCTCCCTTCACCGCTCCAGCTTGAGCCAACTGCATCCTTTGTTTCTGGAGCTCCTCGACGATCTGCTTGGACCCTCCAACGGCGTAGACGATGTCTGACCTTCTGCCTTGTAGGATATGGCCTCCAAGCGCGACGATAGTGTCGCAGCCGAGTTTGCAGGCATAGTCCAGTATCCTTGTTGCGACCGCGTATTGTCCCCAAGAGACCGGCTGGATCTCACCTGTCAGAATTACCAGACTCTGGCTTTCCCTTCCATACGCATAGAACTCGTACTTCGGCAACTCATAGGTCCCGTCTAGCTCAACCCTCACTCCCAGATCCCCATCTGGAAGGGCGATGTAGGACGAGTACAACTCCGCGATTTTGACTGGTTTGAGCTGATCGATGAGGAAGTCCGCCGCGATCTTTCCCACAAACCCTAGCCCAGGAAGTCCTTGGATGAGGATGGCGTTCGCTTGCTTGAACGTGGTCAACTCGTCTAGGTATACGTTCTGGGACATCTCCTACACTCCCTTAGGCTCCTGAGATGACATTATTCTGAGGGCAGAGCTTACGGGCTTCCATACAGATATCACTGCCCTTCCTGTACGCCTCGGAGCCCTGCCCATTCGTACAGTACTGGGCCACTTGAGCGCAGAGGGTAGACTCTCGGACACAGGTCTTGAAGTTGCTCTCAGCGCAGAGGGTTGAGACGAAGCCGCATATTGCTGACGCCTTTTTGGATTCGCCTGAGGCATAGAGGGCGCGGGCTTCGATGCACATCCTTAGGGCGGTCTGGCAGTAGTAGGGGCCGATTGTTCGGTCGACTCTGCTCATTTCTCTTCTTTCTTCCAATCCGTCCAGCCATATATGGCGAAAGGATAGGGTTATTTATGTCTTGTTGAACTAGCCGAAGGAGGTAATCTCCATGATCGAGAGTTTGGCGCCCTTTTTTCCTTCCAGCCCAGACATCGTTCGGATGATGTTGAACCTCGCAAAGACGGGTAAGAACGATGTTGTCTACGACCTAGGTTGTGGGGACGGCCGAATCCTCGTCACGGCGGTGAGAGAGTTCGGTGCGAGGAAGGCTGTGGGATACGAGATGCGCCCGGAACTGTACCGTGAAGTCCTCAACAAGGTTATGCAGATGGGTCTGGGCGGAAGGATAGTCCTCTACAACGACGACCTCATTAGGGCTGATCTGCGCGAGGCTACGGTGATAACCGTTTACCTCACTACGGATGGGAATGAGAAGCTCAGGCCCAAACTCATAAGAGACGCCAGTAAAGGAGCTAGGATCGTGAGCCATGATTTCGTCTTCGATAAGTGGAATCCCACCGCCGTGGATGAGTGGAACGGCCACACCTTATACCTATATACCGTTCCTGACTCCTACAATGCTCCAGACTCCGTATAGTCCTTGACAAACCCGCCAGTAAGAACCTGACCAACATTGAGGCCCAAAGCTGGACAGGGGAGGCCGCGCAACTGGACTATGATGTAATCATCGTGGGAGCAGGCCCATCGGGTTCAACTGTGGCTCGTGAGGTTGCTAGGCGCGGATTCAGGGTTCTACTGACAGAGGAGCACCCTCAAGTAGGCGTTCCCTCCCATTGCACTGGAAAACTGAGCTCCTCTGCCGCGAAGGAGCTAGGGTTAGAGCCACCAGGAGTATTGGCGGAGCTCCGAGGCGCCATTCTCTATTCACCCTCAGGAGCCCAACTCATCGTAGAAAGGGCGAAGACTCAGGCATACGTCCTTGACAGAAGGGTCTTCGACTCATGCCTTGCTTCTCAAGCAGTGGAATCCGGAGCGATGCTGGCCACATCAACCCGCGCAACCAAGGTACGTATCAAGAGATCCGAGGCCCTCGTCTGCCTCGTCCTGCAGGATCACATCGAGGAGAAGACGTGCAAGATTGTTGTGGGCGCAGACGGTGTTGCTTCATCAGTTGCCCGACGGACAGGACTTTATAGTAAGGCATCGAAGGAGATGAGGCTGGCAGCTCAGAAGGAGTTCACTGAAGTTCACTCGATGATTCCTGGCTTCGCAGAGGCCTTTTTCGGGAGACGTTTCTCACCTGGGTTCTTCGCTTGGGCGGTTCCCGCCGGTGCAACGAGGGCTAGGGTCGGCCTCTGCGTTCAGCCCGGTTCGGGGGTGGCGCCGATGAGTTGCCTCAATAGTCTCATAGCCTCGCATCCGGTGGTGGCTCCGAGGTTAAGGGGAAGCATCGTTACGGCGGAGTCTGTCCATGCTATTCCAACGGGTGGTCCCCTCAGGCGAACAGTGGGTGATGGGGTTCTTGTGGTCGGGGACGCCGCGGGTCAGGTCAAGTCCACTACGGGAGGTGGCCTCTACTATGGAATGCTATGTGGCCGAATGGCAGGCGAATCGTTGTGCAAAGCATTGGAAGAGGCCCAGGGTACGGTCCCAGCCAGAGAACTCGAAGACTATGAGCGCCGTTGGCGGGCGCGACTCGGCGAGGAGATCTCCTTCGGTTGTAGGGCAAGAGCCTTCATGGACTCTCTTTCCGATGATGAGGTCGATTACGTCTTCCAGGTCCTTCGAGACGATGAGTCGTTGGTTAGGCTCGTGGAGGCCTTGGGTGACATTGATTTTCAGTCAAATATAGCTAGAAGCTTGATACCGAGGATTGTGGTTGCCCTAGCGAGGAGGCCTCGGCTTCTCAGCAAGGCTAGTCGGTATCTACTCATCCGCTGACAGATCTGGGAAAGATCTTTGAGACATTTTCTAGACTCCTCACGGGTGAAATATCGAGAGCCCGATGCAGTAAACGTTTAAGCTAACCAGCGAGGGAATACATAGGAAATTCTAGGAGTTGAGAGTTACGTCGAAGGCCGAGGAAGTCTTCAGAGCGATAGAGTCCCTCCGCGCGGAGTTGGCCCGGCTTAGACAGGTGGAAAAGGATTATGTCAAGCTTCACTTGGAGCTCGAGTCTCTTCTGGCTAGAGTTGAACGTGAGAGAGCAACAACTGTTCTTGGAAGAGAAGCGGTCTTCTACTTCAGCCTTGAAGTTGGACGTTATACGGGCCTCTCCGCTTCCAGTCTAGACGAGTTCTTTAAGGTCTTAGCCATAGCGCCTGTACAGTCCTTGGAGTTCCATCTGAAACGCGGGGATTTCGAAGCTTGGCTGAAATCCATAGGATTGGATGATTTGGCCTCGACCTTTGGGGCTCTGCGGAAGGAGAATATGTCTGGCGAAGCCCTGAGAAGCCGTATTCTAGAAGTAGTCCAGTCCGTAGGTTCTGGTGAGGGAGAAACAATAGATTTATCTTAACTCCTCTTGGTTCTGAGTCGAGAGAATATTGCGCCTGCGTGTAGTCCTTGTTGAGCCTGAACACGACGGCAATGTCGGTTCCATAGCGCGTCTCATGGAGAACTTCGGCCTCCAAGACCTTTGGTTGGTCAATCCTACGTCTCCCCTTGGAGATGAGGCTAGGGCCTATGCCTGTCATGCTAGGGAACTATTGGAGAAAGCTAGTATGGTCGAACTCCTCGACGAGGCAGTAAAGGGTGTAAGCCTAGTCGCTGGGACTACGGCTATACTCCCGAAGAGGTCAGCCAATATCTTGAGGACCGCTGTCACGCCTGAGGTGTTCAGCCGAATCGTTGGGCCTCTAACTGGTACTGTGGCGCTCCTCTTGGGCCGTGAGAGCCGAGGACTGAGTAATGAGGAGCTCCAAAAATGCGACTTGATCGTCTCTATTCCCGCGACCGTAGAGTATCGAACCCTGAACATCGCCTCAGCAGCGGCCATCCTCTTCTATGAACTCTGGAGGGCTAGAGACTCCTATCAAGGCACGTACATCAAGGAGGCTGAGGAAACGATGAAGAGGCGCCTGGTAGAGATGTTCGATGAACTCTGTTCGAAAGCCTTGGTTCCACCGTACAAGCGTAGACTTGCAGTGAGGGCCTTTCGAAACATCCTGTCCAGAGGGACGGTCTCGGCGAGGGAGGCCACCTTGATGCTCGGAGCTTACAGACAGGCCCTCCAGAGGCTGGAAGGCGAATTTTGAGTCCAAACCCAAACACACTGTTCCGATGAGTCTCTCTGAGCATGTCTGTCTGTCGGGGAGTCCATACCAAAAACTAAACAAACGCATGCGCGCAATAGACCAAGTTTCTGTCACTGGCTTTAGATACCCAAGTAGAGATTAGAAAAAAGGGAGAAGGAAAGAACGTGATGTTTCAGCATTAGGACAATGAGCGTCTTCTACCGGGGCGACACCAGACACAGCTCCATGCGTCTACCTGCCAGGCCGAATGGGCTTAGGCACGACTGGCGATGGACCCCAGAGTTCTGTAGTCACGTTAAGGGCAAGCGTGTGCAGCTCATCGAAGACTTTCTGAACTTCTTCGTTGCTGCGCCAAGCGGTGTACGCGGCTAGGTCAGCGAACTCATAGGTTATCTGTACTTGGGGCGTTCCAACGAGACCCCTGTAGGCCCTAAACTCGACCACACCAGGTGAGGCCAAGGTGCGTTTGATCGCGCTTTGGGTCCATTTCAGATAGGCTTCAAGCTTGTCTGGGTGTATGTCCCACTTCGTGGCAGCCAGCACAACCAACATGACTCACCTCCTTTCATGTCTGGTATTTCTGTCATCAGGCAATTAAGACTTTCCACCGCGCTCTTGCAGAAAGAATCAGGAGCGAACAGTAGGCGGGCAACCCTAATGATCTCTGCTCCGCTATGAGAGCGCTATTAAGTGTAGGTGCGGTTTGGTGAGGTATTGTGTTGAGAAGAGGTAGTGAGAGAGTATGGAAGAACCGGGGTTGGGCCTAGGGACAAATTTTAGGCGTGAATTTCAACGATGTCCTTATCATTTAGGACATAGCTGATGCCCACCCTCTCACCTCCGTAGCGGCTTGAACCCCAGACCTTCGCAAACTTGAACCCACTGTAAAGGTCATTGTGTATGATCCTCGCGATGTCTCCCACCGTGGAACCGGTCTTGGCGATCATCGGTCTCGTGGAAGGTTCTTGGCCTGCCCGTTTGGTATATATCCGGATTATCCCCAGCGATTCGAACAACTGCTTCGGGAGTTCCTTCACACCGTCGCTTCGTTGGAGGGAGACTGGCAGGATGGTGAACTCAGGGAAGCTGCTCCTGAGCCCTTCGAGTTTCTCTTCGGCTTTGGGCCTGTCCATCTTGTTGGCCACGACGATAGCCGGTTTGTGAAGCATTGGATGCTCAAGGAAGGAGAGCACGTCCTCTGCCTCCACTTGACCCCCGACCTTCACCAAGGCGTGGTAGATTCCTCGGGAGCGGAGAACCTGCCTTATCGCCTCTACGTCCCCCGAGAAGCCGCTGAGGGGCACAACCTGTATCCCCCCGTTCTCCCTGCCCTGAATCTCAACCTTCCCCGCCCCCTCGACCACCTCGATGTGCACTCCCCTAAGCTCCTCCAAGATCATTTCCAGTTGAGTCGAAGGCTCATCGGCTAGATCAACCATGAGAACTAGTCCGTCGCTATTGCGGGCCAAGCTCAGGACCCTAAGCCCCCAGCCCACACCCTCGCTGGCTCCCCGATACAGGGCAGGTGCCTCGACGAGCTGGATCTGAATGTCCTCGAACTTCATCATCCCCGGGATTGGCTCAACCGTTGTGAAAGGTCGGGTCGAGACCTCGGGCTTCGCGTTAGTTAGGGTTGCGAGGAGCGTGCTCTTTCCAAGCCCCGTTGGGCCGATGATTACGAGCTGAGCAGCCCCCTCCTTCCTTACCGCGAATCCACTGTGGCCTCCGCCTGTCGCTCTCTTCTTCTGCTCTGCCTCCAGTTGGGCCTGCAGCTTAGCATGCCTGGTCCTGAGTTGCTGTAGCAGCCTTTCAGTCCCCTTATGCCGGGGGATGGCTGCCATGTACTCCTCGAGGGCCGTGATCTTCTCTCGTAGAGTCGCGGCTTCCCTGTATCTCCTCTCTAAGGACGCGCATTGGGGCGGGAGATTCGTGACCAACGAAATAGTCGATCAGAACTCTAGCCGAACATCAACTTAAATCTGACTTATCCGCGCCCTCAAGGCGATCAATTCCTCGAAGTCAAGCTTCTCCCTCGCCAAGACGGTCACGTCGAAGCCTTGAGCCTCGAAGCCCGCGATAGTCCTTTCCGGACTCGATAGAGAGGAGAGCACCATCATTACCTGTCCGCCGCATCGAAGATGGTCTCGAACTTCATTCAGGAATCTCTCCACAACCTCGGTCCCAGAGGGGCCTCCTTGCCAAGCCTTCTCAAGCCACCCACCTGTGGCTTCCCCCTTCTCCTTGGGCAGGTACGGCGGGTTGAAGATTATGAGGTCGAACCTTTCCCCGCCTAACTCTTGGAAGAGGTCGCTGATCCTAGCCTCGAATCTCTCGGACAGGCCGTTGACTCGCGCGTTGAGTCTTGAGCATTCGACGGCGAAGGGGTTAACGTCCACGGCAGTGATCCTTCCCCCCTTCGATGCCGCGAGAATGCCTAGGAGGCCGCATCCGGTTCCCATGTCGAGGACCCCTTGCTCGGGCCACAGGGCAAGGTGGCGTGCTAGAAGGAACGAGTCGTCCGAAGGTTCGTAGACGTCTGGGAAGACGTAGAAGACTAGACCTTCGTACTCTACGCGTCTTCCCCGTACAAGGTCGACAGATATGTTCGCGAGGTCGCCGAAATCAGAGGGTTTAAGGTCGACTACTCTCTCCTCAAGGTGTGGGAAGCCTTCAAGAAGCGCAGGTATCTCCATTTTTCTCGCCCTGACCCTTTCTCTCAGGAAGTGTTGAAGCGCGTTTCTGATCTTTCTACGTCGTTGAGTGAAGAGGGGCTTCACCAGTTCTTGGAAGACCTCTTCGTCTCGAAGATGGAATGGCGGAGGTTGGGGAACGATTCGGACAACAGCTGACCCCACCTTTGGAGGAGGATAGAATGCGTCGCGCGGAACATGCTCCAGCACCTCGACTCTTCCTCGGTATCTGGCTAGGACGGAAAGAGGACCGTAGTTCTCTTCCCCCTCGCGAGCCAACAGTTTTTCCGCGAATTCGCGCTGCAGACTAAGAACTGCGCAGTCGAACTTCCATTCCAAGAGGTCCGTCAGGAGCTGGGATGATATTGCGTAAGGCGGGTTAGCCACGACCTTGTGGAACGCTAGGGGCGGAAGGCTGAGTATGTCTCCTCCAATAATCCTCACATTGCTTGGACTGACAAACCTTTCCTTTAGAACCTTGACGAGGGAGGGGTCCACCTCCACAGCCAAGACCTCTCTTGCTCTATCGGCAAGGACAGAGGTAAGAAAGCCCAGCCCAGCCCCTACCTCAAGGACAATATCGTCCTTCCCCACGTTACAGTAGTCGACCAGTCGCTGGAGTAGTGAGGCATCAACGCAGAAGTTCTGCCCAAGTCTCCGCCTTGGGCGAATACGATATCTCGAGAGGAGAATCTTCGCCTCCTCGAGGAGGCTCAAGCACCGTCTTCCCCCTAGGGCTCTCGGGTGAAGAGGCGGTACTTGGGTTGTTCCTCTGAGAGTTCTTCCATGATTCTCCGGCTAAGAAGCTTCACCGGGTCGGGGAGCTGGGCCCTATCCTTCACGTCCTGGAGGCTCTGGAAAGGCTTCTTCTCCCGTAGGTCCAGAATGGCCCAAGCATACTTCTTACCTATCCCCGGAATGAGTTCCAAGGAGTGCATCCTCGGAGTAACGGCTTGGGAAGTGTTGAAGAACTCGACGAACCGGGACTCGTTCCTGCGGATAGCTTCTTCGAGGACTGGGAGAAGCTCAGATTTGGCCGCCGAGGTCAGGTCGCTGTAGCTTATTCGTCCTAAGATGTGGCCGATCTTGTCCCGAGGCTTATCTTTGCCTATGTAGATCCTCTCCCCCTGGGTAACCGCTGAGCCACCTCTAGGCGTAGCCTCCAGTAAGGTAAAGTAGCTCTCCCCCACCAACTGAATAATGGGTTCTGCTTTGTACTCACCCTTTGAGAGCCCGGCCTTTCCGTGAGCGAGATAGTCCACAACGTAGGCATAGTCTTCGAACTTCTTCGGGGTAAAACTCACCCTACTCATCTCTTCGGCCCCGACACCCACCCTTCAATTCACTAATCTTATATTGATAGGATGTAAAAACCATTCGCCTTACTCTAGCGATACTTGTCTATCAGCTTGAGCATCTCTTCGAGTTGGGCAGTGACTACGAGACGTTTGCGTCCGGTTGAGAAGAAGACCCGTAACTCCTCGATGGTCGAGGGCATGCAGTTAACAACTTGGATGGCATCGGTACGTTCGATCTTGAGCTTGAGAAGTTCTTCCAAGAGTTCAGGGGCCTTGACTGGGTCTGCTTTGGAGAACTTGTCCACATACTCCTTTGTTCGGATCTGGAATTGACTGGGATTCCCGATCTTGTCCAACAGAGCCTTGGCTTCAGGGATCGTTATCTCCTTTTTCCCCACTATCCTCTTGGGCACTTCCCACCACCGTCTCAATTCGCGTAGGGCATCATATGTTCAGGTAAGATTATGAGGTCTCTGACCTTCCCTCCTTCCTCCATCTTCACGACATAGGCGCGACCCCGCTTCGCGGCCACCACACCCACGCGGCCTTGATACCTTGCGTGGGGCATTCCCTTGTGCACAGCCGGATCGATCTTCACCACTACCCTCTCGCCATCTTGATACTCGTGGAGCACCCGACCGAGGGGCTGCAACCCCCGAAGACGGGGTTTCTTCATTAGCACTCCCCTGCTCTTTCTCCTGAATCCCCTCGACCTCATCCTATGTCACCTGTCTCAACATCCAGCACGTCGAGCTCCAAGCATCTCGCCGGGATGCCAAGGATCTCCTCCACGCTGGGCCTCGTTCGTCCTCCGTCACCGGATATGAGCTCCTTTATGTATAGACCGCCTTGGCAGCGTACAACGAGCTCCACACGGTTAGGTTGCATCTTCTTAGCCTTAAGCTCGTATATGTACTTTTTCCGCACCCGGCTCGCTCGTCTGTGCGCAACCCGCGTTGGCGTAAGCTGCTCCACCTCCAGCCCCACTAGTTCGGTTTCAAGCACTTTCAGCTGCGAGTCGTCGACATCTTCTCCGAACTCCACAAGAGCGCGATATGTTTTCGAGGTCTGGCCAGCCTCCTTGAGCCTCCTAGCCTCTGCCTTGGAGGAATACCTCAAGTCCCTGACCTCGATCTTCCCCTCAGCCGTTCGGCTGATGTCTACGGTCAATTGCTCGAGGTCGAGGAATCTTCTCCTCGGCCTTTCAACCTCCAACACGAAGGGTCTTCCATCGCCCAAGGTTCGAACATCGATGTCTTCTCTTCCAGCAGCGTGGAGGGTGAAGTTAGTGCCACCAGCGGCTATCATGACGGGGTCGCCGATGAGTTCTTCGACGGATTCTTGATAAAGTTTCCCGGTTCCACCGCATCTCTCGCAGCCTCTTCCTTGGCATTGGCTGCAGAGCCAGCGGGATTGAGGTATACCACGAACGAGCTTCCTGTATCGTCCAGCTACATAGAGGGAGTTAACTTCTAGGGATACTTCTTCGGCGAAGGGGTTGACCATCACGAGGATGTCCGGCCGCTTCAGGTCCACGGTCTTTTCCGTAGCGGCTTGAATTCGCTTCCCTATCTCGCGGCTGAACTCGTTTCGGATACTCTCCCCCCAAGGAAGGTGATGCCTTGCTCGAAGCTCATCCTCCCTATCCTCGACGCTGGGAGGCGCATGGATACCTATCAAGAAGCTCTCGTACTCGTACTCCGAAAGCTTCTTCAAGCATCGCCCGACCAACTCGTCGAGCTTGGCGAAGGTGCCTTCGCAGAGGCAACATTCCTCAGCCCCTTCTTTCACCTCGATCCCTATTGAGGTGAGGGTTGTTCTAGCCACCTCGCTGAAGCCGTTGCGAACCAGAACCCCTAGGATTTCCGCCCCCTCTTCCTTCCCTTCCTTGAGGAGTCTATGCCCCATAGCAACTAAGAGCGTCTTCATCGCGCGGCCCCGGTCGAGGTTACTCAGACCGTGTCCAAGCATGGCGAACTGTCTGCCTAGACAGTGGTCGCAGAGAGGGACCTCTTTGAGGAGAGATGTAGCCTCCTCCAGAATCATCCACCAATCCACCATATGTCCGCATTAGCCGTGGCCGAGAAGCCTTCTCATAGCGGGGTGCATCCTTCGTCGGCCGCCCATGGACTTCATGAAGCGCCTCATCATCTCGTACTGCTTCACTATCTCCCTGACATTTTTCTCGTCCGTCCCAGAGCCCTTGGCGATCCTCTTCATCCTGGAAGCATTCAGAATCTTCGGGTTCTCCCTCTCACTCTTAGTCATGGACTGGAGAATGTATTTCCACGTCTTCAGCTTTCCCTCAGCCTGCTCTAAGGCCTCATCAGGCAGCCGATAGCCCATGCCGGGAATCATGTTGACGAGTTGTTTGAGGGGGCCCATGCTCTGCATGGCCTCCATCTGGTCTAGCATGTCCTCGAGGGTGAAGCGCCCCTTCAGGATGTCCTTCGTCCTCTTCTCGGCGAGGCTGGTCTCCACCTCCTGATACTTCTGGATCAGACCTTGGATGTCGCCCATTCCGAGGAGTCGTCCAACAAACTGCGTCGGAATGAAGGTCTCTACGGCGTCTACGCCTTCGCCTGTACCTATGAATCGGATGGGCACCTTCGTGGCGGCTACGGCTGAGAGGGCTCCACCTCCCCTGGCAGAGCCATCCAGCTTGGTCAAGAAGATGGAGCCGAACTCTGTCGCCTCGTGAAAGGCTTTTGCCTGAACGGCGGCTTGTTGACCAATAGTTCCGTCGACTACGAGGATTATCTCGTCGGGCTTGACGGCTTCCGCGATCTGCTTCATCTCCTCCATCAGGCTCTTCTCATCCTTATGTCTCCCCGCTGTATCTACGATGATGACATCGAACTTCTCCTTCCGGAACTCCTCAACACCTTTGACAGCGGCCTTTACCGCATCTGTCTCGCTTGGGAACCCTTGGATGGGTATCTTGGCCTTCTCCGCCAGCTGGCTCAGCTGGTCGTAGGCTCCTAGGCGGAAGGTGTCTGCGCATACGAGACCTGTCTTTAAACCCCTCTTCTGGAAGTAGCGGGCAAGCTTGGCCGCCGAGGTGGTCTTACCACTCCCTTGTATGCCGACTAGCATGAAGACGTTGAATCTGCTGGGTTGAAGCTCTGGGCGGGCAGGCTTCTCCCCGACGAAGTTGGTGAGCTCCTCGTAGAGGACCTTGACAACCTGCTCCCTCCGAGTTATGCCTGGGGGCAACTTCTCTTGGAGTGCCCTCTGCTCGATCCTCTTGGACAGCTCGAGGACGAGCTGGACGTTCACGTCGGCCTGTAGGAGGGCCCTTTGGAAGTCTCGTATCAGTTCCTTCACTGCGGCCTCGTCGACGATGGGGGCCTTGAGTATCTTCCTCACCGCCTCAGTGAGTGAGTGGCCGAGCTTCTCCAGGGCGGACATCTGTCCTACTTCCTAGGGTCTATTGACTATCGCTACTTTTAAGGCGCACGCGATTGACTCAGACTTCTTCCCACATAGAACTGGACGAGCCATAGCTTTTTATTATTTGATGAGGCAGACTCATCACTCCAGATGCTCCTTTGTCAGGTTGGCTCATCTCTCCGGGTTACCTCGGTGTCTTCCCTAGCTGTTATCACTTTAAGCAATATCCTCGACACGATATTGATGCCTCTGATAAAGGCCCCAAGCGTAACCGCAGGAACAGCCACCTATTCTGTAGAGGAGGAGCGGAAAGAGTACGAAGTGATAAAAACGTGAACGCAACCATCTACGTTAAGGAGGGTCTCTACGGGGCTTAGCAAAACGGTCAGAATCTTCGGTAGAATACTTCTACCGAAAGTCAGGAACCTAATGGGAACAGATTTCTTAACTCTTGATGTCGGCGCGTCCCTCATGGATGCTATTCAGGCTGTGATGAAAGACAATGTACGCGCTGTAATCATAACGAGAGAGGGAAAACCTGTTGGTATTATTACAAGACGTGACCTGCTTTGCAAGTTATTCTTTCATAAAGATTATACTGAGAAAACGACCGCGGGGGACATTATGAGTCATCCTCTGATTACTATAGGTTCTAATGAAAATGTCTTAAAGGCTTACGAATTGATGATGCATAAGGGAATTGGGAGACTAGTCGTTCTTGAAGATGGGAAAATCGTCGGAAGAATAAGACTGGATGATATCAGGCATTTGGCTTCAGAGACGCCTATAACAGTATTTTACAGGGTTGGATACTTCCTACTGGGAGTATTAGTGACCTTGGTAGTCGTCGCGTTAGCTCTAGCATTATGATTAAACAAGCCCTTGAACCCAGTTGATAAATATGTCCGTAGTCGACGATGCGATTAGGAGCCTGTTGAGATGGGCGCTGCATCTAGGCTACCCTGGAGTCCTTTTATTGAGCCTTGTAAGCAACCTCATAGTCTTCGTTCCAGTTCCATATCTCCTCTCAGTCTTTTTCCTCAGTGCACATACTGAAATCAACGTAGTGCTACTATCGTTTATTAGCGGATTCGGCGCGGCCTGCGGGAAACTAATCGTCTTCACCGTTAGTAGGAGTGGAAGAAGACTCGTTAACGAGAAGTCTCTCCGCAACCTCGAGTTCGCGAGGATGATTATGGAGCGCTACGGCTTCATGGCGGTCTTTATCGTCGCTGCTACGCCGCTCCCCGACGATATCTTCTACATCCCCATGGGATTAGCCAAATTCACGTTCATCAAATTCTTTTTGGCCTGTCTTGCGGGGAAGTTTCTGCTTACCCTTGTCGTCGCTCTGAGTGGAAGATACTCGATCTCGTGGATTAGGAGTCTGATCAGCCCCGAAAGCATCCTCGGAATAATCATCACAATCTTGTTCATAGCGGTTAGTATCTACGCGACCGTAAAGATCGACTGGGAAGCGATATTCGTAAAGTATTTCCTTCCGAAAAAGAAAAAGCCATCTAAGAAAGAATGAGCTTCAGCGAGGCATCTTCTTCACCTTCACATCCTCGCCGGTTTCAAGACTCTTGTTGCCTGCTGGTTAAGTGGGCTGGTTCTCTTGATTGTTTGGGGTAACGATAAATTCTCGTGTAGCGTAGTCTGGCTTCGCAGTGGTGTGTAGTGGTGTTCGGTAGGCTTAGGGAGCAGTACGAGGAGGCGATGAGGCCTCTGGGTCGCCTACTGGCCAAGACGGGTCTTCCTCCCCACGCTTTCACCATCCTCAGCGTCTTGGTCGCTGTTCTTGCAGGCTATGAATACAGTCAGGCCAAGGCGGTGGAGGGAAGCCTTCTACTCCTCCTAAGCGCTGTCGTGGACATGTTCGACGGTGGAGTAGCCCGAGCAACTGGTCGGGTGACGAGGTTTGGGGCGACCTTCGACCATGTCCTTGACCGTTATGCTGAGTTCTTCGTCGTCTCCGGCATCATATACGGAGGATACGTGGACTGGATTTTGGGACTCTTCACCCTCTTCGGGATGGTCATGGCGAGTTTCACGAGAGCAAAGGCAGAGTCTGTGGGAGGCCTAAAGAGCTGTACTGTGGGAGTTGCGGAGCGGCAGGAGAAGCTACTCCTCCTCATAGGCGGCTCCCTCATCACCCCCTTCTACCAACCTATTCTCGAATATGTCGTCCTCTTGGTAGGCGTCCTCTCCCACATCACAGTCCTCCAACGCCTCCACTACACATGGCTCCAAACAGGGGGAAACTAGAACGTACAACCTCGTATGCATCGGAAACCCCGTCTACGACGAGATAATCACCCCCTACGTCCGAACCGAGGGACGCGTCCTGTCGGGATGCAGCACCAACGCCTGTTTGGCGGCGAGGAAGCTGGGCCTCCCTAGGGTTGGGTTCGTCGGCTGCATCGGTAGGGATAGGGAAGCTCAATTCCGCGAGGAGATGGCCAAGTATGGCGTCGATGTTCGTGGGGCGAAGGTCGTCTCCTCGACGGGGGGCTTCAGACTCGTCTACGATGACCGTGGGAACCGCACCCTCGACGTTCTAGGGGTCTCTGAGGAGATTCATCCCGAGGATATTCCCGGGGAGTTCCTCGACTCCGAGATGATTCTTTTAGGCCCCATCTTGGGTGAGGTAGATTTGGAGACCATCCGCTTCATCAGAAAGAACAGTAAGGCCGAGTTGTTCCTGGACCCGCAGGGCCTAGTGCGGGAGATAGGCCCAGAAGGACGGATAAGGGAGGTCGGCGACTTGGGCAAGACGAAGACCCTCTGCGGCCTCGTAGACATCATTAAGCCCAATGAGCATGAGGCTCGGGTCATTGTGGATCACGAGGACCCCTTTGTGGCGGTCCGCCGGTTGACGGAATGGGGGACGAGGCTCGCCATCGTCACCCTTGCGGAGAGGGGGAGCATCATCGCGAAGGGCCGTAGCATGATTCGGATCTTGGCTTATGAGACGCTTGCGAAGGATCCGACTGGTGCGGGAGATACTTATGCTGGAGCTTTCGTGACCAAATACCTTGAAGGAGACGTTCTCTATCATTGTGGTCTCTTCGCCTCGGCGGCGGCGAGCATCAAGGTCGAGAACACAGGGCCGGACTTCACCCTTGACCTAGGTGAGGTGAACCGTAGGATGAAGGTTCTGGCAGGGGGTTAGGTGCGTGCTTTGGCGAGGTAGTCCTCCCGGGGTGGACTGAATACATCTAGGAACGTGGCGCCTCCTTTGCTTGGGTTTCGCACTCCATGCTTCTCATTTCCCGCTATATGGTAGGTCTCGCCCTCCTTGACGGTCGTTATTCCGTTCTCTGTCTCGAATTGGGCTGAGCCCTTGAGGCAGATTCCCATCTGCTCATGGGGGTGGCTGTGCACGGGTATGGTGCTCCCCTCCTCGATCTCGACGAGGACGAACATCATCCTCTCCCCGCTCTGGAGGAGCGTGAACTTGACCCCGGGGACGACGGGGAAGACCTTGCCTTCTTCCTTTCTTCGAACTATCATCCTTGATCCGCAGAGGACTTATATTGAGACCCTCTAGAAGATATTTCCTATCCTTGGGCCGGTGGTCCAGTGGTTAAGATACTACCCTTACGAGGTAGTGATCGTGGGTTCGATTCCCACCCGGCCCACCATAACTAGCGATGAAGTGCCGAAAGCGGTACATCATGTCAGAGGCGACGGATCAAAGACTTAAACAAGGCTTCAACCCATCTGACAAAGAGAGTGGAACAATTGGCCTCCGAGAGCAACCCCGCGTCCTCATAACGGTTGAAACATCCGGTCAAATCAACGAAAACGCCTTAAAACGCCTAGGAGAGACAGCGCATGTCGACATCGTAGAGTCCACTACCTTCTCGAAGAAGGAGGAACTGCTGAAGATAATCGGAGACTACGAAGGAGCAATAGTAGCCTCCAACATCCCCTTCGATAGGGACGTCATCGCCAAAGCGAAGAGGCTCAAGGTCGTCTCACGCCTCGGCGTCGGCTACGACCTCATCGACATCAAAGCCGCCACCGAGCAAGGCATAACCGTCACCTACACACCCGTACTTTCAGAGACCGTCGTAGACACAGTCTTCGGACTCCTATTCGCTGTTGCCAAGAACATATCCAAGGCCGATGCCTACGTCAAGAGTGGGAAATGGAGGGTAAGAGAGGATAGAAGGAAGTTCACCGGCATAGACGTCTTCGGAAAGACCCTAGGCATAGTCGGCCTAGGCCGCATAGGGTCCCTGTTGGCTCGGAGGGTAAAATGCTTCGACATGCCTGTCCATTACTACGACATCGTGAGATACAGGGAACTCGAAGAAGAACTTGACCTAAGATTCCTCCCCATCCAAGAGCTTCTGGCCCAAGCAGACTTCATCTCAATCCACATCCCCCTCACAGAGAAGACACGAGGACTAATCGGTGAGAAGGAACTCAAGACCATGAAGAAGAGCGCGATCCTCATAAACACATCCAGGGGCCCGGTGGTCGAGGAGAAAGCCCTGATAAAGGCCCTCAAGGAAGGATGGATCGCAGGCGCCGGCTTGGACGTTTACGAGAAAGAACCTATCAGCCCAGACAACCCTCTACTCACCTTGGACAATGCAGTTCTCACCCCCCACATCGGCGGGGCAACCAAGGAATGTGAAGAACGCATAGTGAACGCTGCTGTTGAGAATACGATTCGCGTCCTCAAGGCCGAAAAGCCCCTATACCCGGTCACGCCGTAATTAGTCCAAATGGGGGAATTAGTTCCTATTTGGGCGGGTAGACCGCTTCTGGGGGAAGCCTCGCCCTTTTTCGTCTTATGATCTCGTAGATTATGCCCAAGATCGGCTCGGTATCCATGTAGTAGTACTCGCTCACATCACCCCATTTCCCACTCATGAGGATGTCGATTCCCATGTTCCTGAACGCGGCTAATGCGCCATCCAAATCGTCGACCACGAATCCAAGGTGGTGAAGCCCCTGACCCTTCTTCGCCAAGAACTCCTTGTAGATACTCGGGCCCTCCAAGGGCTCTATAAGTTCCAGCTCCACCGAACCGACCTTCGTGAGCGCAAGCCTCATCGAGTAGTGCACTGGCTTCCCACGCACCCTCGGTTCTCTCAGGGTAGGCGGTGCAAAGGTGTAGACGCTCCATGGGCCGATTCCTAATGTCTTCCAATAGTTCTCCATGGCTTTCTGAAGATCCTTAACCACAACGGCGACCTGCGAAATCTCGAACTTACCCATAGCTACCAGCGTATTGGTCGTAGAATGTTACATAAATGTCTTCATACGGCGTCATGGGTAGCGCCCACTATTAGACCAAGGGCCCTAGACTACAAAGAGACCAGCGACGACTACGATGTGGATACGATCTTCCTTGCAGCGCCGTCCACTTCAATGGAGAGACTAAAAAGGATAATTGATTATACGTCAGGCTTCCTTTACCTTGTCTCCGTCTTCGGAGTTACAGGCGCCAGAGAGAGGCTTCAACACATGACCCTCCAGCAGATCAAGAGAATCCTCCCATATACGAGTGGGCGAGTCCCCTCGCTGTTGGTTTTGGAGTATCGAAACCGGAACACGCCAAAGCCGTAACCGAGAGCGAGGCGGATGGAGCAATAGTGGGTAGTGAATTTGTCAATATTATCCATAATAATCAAGGAAATATGAAGAAATACTCTATGAAATCGAACATAGGGCACGTGAACTAAAGAAGGCCATAGAATAGAGAACGAACTGACCACTCTGTACTATATCGTCATGCTGACCGTCGATTCGAAGCCTAGGAACGAGTTGCACTCAGTAGTACTTGCCCCTAGCGGTGATCGGCCACACGGCGGCCAGTTTTCCATCCTTGACCACGAAGATGTTGTCGTGCTGCGCAACGGTGGTGCAGCAGTGGCTTGGTATGAATTCGATCTTCTGCCCCCACTTCAACTGCTTCCGCACATCGCTTCCTTCCTTGAATCGCACCGTCCCATGCTCCTCGGAGAGGCTAACCCCCTCGCAGGCTATTATCTCCCCATTAACCTTCACTAGGGGTGCGCCGAAACCAGACGACATCACCTTCAACCCAGCGTCCGTGACAACTCTATCTGAGAAGTTGCAGCCGATGATCTGGGTGAGGACCGTGAGGGAGGGCTTGAAGTAGACATCATTCATCGTCTTGAACCCATATCCCGTACCCTCCGGACTTACCCCAAAGACGAAGGAGCCTGGCTGTATCTCGGTTATCCCTGAATACGTCCCAGTTACCTCGTAAGTTCCGGTTGAGCCGGCGCTCACGATTTCCACCTCTATGCCGGCGCTCCTGATCATGTTGGCAGTATCAACAGTGAGTTTGTTCCTCTGTAGCGCAATTTCCCTTTCAACAGGATTCTCGTAGCCGTAGATTCCCCTGAATTTCAGGCCCTTCAAGGATACTATCTTCTTCGCTAGGTCGACGGTCGGTTTGCCGGGTTGTGTCCCGCATCGACCATGCGACATCTCTATTATGACATGTTGCTTGATGTCCCATTTGAGGGCGGCCTCCGAGAGAAGCTCTGCTTCCTCCGCATTCTCGACGGCTGTCAGGACCTTCCCCTCACCCATCGCGACGTTCATGCCGACCAGATTCTCAATCTTCGCGGGATCAGCTAGTTCCTGGCTGATGAGGATGTTCTTGTCCCCGTAGAGGACGCCGGCGTTCAGTAGAGCCTCGGCCTCACTCAGTTTCTGGGTCATCAGTCCTATGGCGCCGGCTTCTAGGAGCTTGTTACAGATGGCAGCGGCCTTGAAGGTCTTGGCATGGGGCCTCACGTTCACACCCACTTCCCTAGCAAACTTGAACATCTTATCTATATTCCACTGGAACTTGTCCAAGTCCAGAAGCAATGTAGGCGTCTCGATCTCCTCTATGGACTTGCCTATGGGATACATTCCTTTGCCTCCACTCCAATTACCCCATCCAAGGACTAATTAAACACTTATCTCTCCAAGCGCATTCAAGGATTGGGCATAGGTCACACACGATCGTCAGGAGAGGAGATAATTGGGTTTCGACCTAGCGATTGGAAACGGTCTAATCATAGACGGCGCAGGGAATCCGGTCTTCAAGGGCAACATCTACATAAACAATGGTAGAATCTCAAAGATCAGCCGCACAGAGCTTGGACAAGCGGACAAGGTTATTGACGCCTCTGAGCTCGTCGTTGCGCCGGGCTTCATTGATATACACCAGCACTCGGATCAGACGCTCTTCGGGAATCCGAGATGCGAGAGCTACATACATCAAGGAGTCACCACGGCTTGCGTCGGCAACTGCGGCCTGTCGATGGCACCCCTCAGCGACAAGTACAGGAAGGAAATCATCAGGTACAATGAGGCCTTCACCTTCGGCACGAATGTGCCATACGATTGGAACAACTTCGGCGAGTACCTAGATAGACTTGAGGACGTGCCCCTAGGCCTAAATCTCTGGCCCCAGGTAGGGCACTGCACGTTAAGAGCCTCTGTCATGGGGTATGAGAACAGGAGAGCGACCGATAGAGAGCTCTCTCTGATGAAGACAGTGTTGGAGGAAGCTCTGGAAGCGGGAGCGAACGCGATCTCTACTGGGGGATACGTCCCCGGCGAGTGGGCGGATATCGAAGAGCTAATCGAGTTGTCGAAGATCGTTGCTCGATACGGCGGCATCTATACGACTCACCTTAGAAGAGCTGGATTCGACGAAGCTGTGGAGATAGGGGAGAAGGCTGGGATACCTGTTGAGGTGGCACACTACAATGGGAGAGGCGTCCCCGAGGCCAGGGCGAGGGGGGTAGACGTTACTTACAACGCATACCCGTATCACGCCGGCTCCAGCCTCCTGGGGCAAGTTCTTCCATTCTGGACCTATGAGGGTGGTGTCGACGCGATGCTGGAGAGGTTGAAACAGTCGACGGTTCGAGAGAGAATAAAGAAGGAGTCTCCGACCTGCGACTTGAATCGGTCCGTGATAGCGTTCCTCCCTGAGGAGAAGAGCAAGAAGTATGAAGGAAGGTCCATAGGGGAAATCGCGGAATCAGAGGGCGTCGACCCTGTGGACTGGGTCTGCGACATCCTCTTGGATAATGAGGGCTGCGGCATGTATGTGGCTATGAATGGTCGCAACGAAGCCTACATCTTCGACACCTTGAGGGATCCGAATGAACACGTCATGTCGGATGGTTGGGCCTTCGCGCCCTATGGCCCTCTCCACGTTGGGAAGCCGCATCCCAGATGTTACGGGACTTATCCGAGGATCCTCGGATGGTACGTCAGGGAATGCGAGGCTATACCTCTCCAAGAGGCTGTAAGGAAGATGACGTCTGCTCCGGCCCAGAAGATGGGGCTCAAGGATAGGGGGCTCCTCAGGGAAGGCATGTGGGCAGACATAACGATATTCGACCCTAGGACGGTGATAGATAGGGCGACGTTCAGCGATCCCCATCAGTATCCCTTGGGGATAGAGTACGTCCTCGTGAACGGCCAAATAGTCATCGAGAAGAGTGAGCATACAGGCACCCTAGCCGGAAAGGTTCTCAGAAGGAGCTCAGCGCGCGGGTAGCCCTCTAGGACGCACATGCCTTAGGGAATTTGGGATGACACTGAACTATCCCATTTTTCTCTTCGATGGCCACGTACCTTAGATGGTGGGCGCGTCGTAAGTCTTAATTAGTAGCAGCAAAGAAAACCTTGGGTCAGGCCTAGGTCCGTAGTGAGAGTTAAGGGGGGTTAAGAATGTCTATGGCATTGCGTTCAGGAAAGATCTCTGAACTCATATTTCTCGCCATAACCATTGTTGCCACACTGTATTACTTGTGGAGTGCTATGCAAGGCAAGCAACAGCGTCTGCGTAAGATGGAGCAGGTGGATGCTATCGCTGAAGGAGTTGACAGGGCGGTTGAGGAGGGTAAGCCTGTTTATGTCACACCGGGGAACCTCGCATATTTTTCTGGCCTATACGCGCCGATGACAGTCAACGGTATGAACATCGTGCGCTATACAGCTAGATTGTGCGTGCGAAGGGGCGCGAGGGTTATTTTTCCCGTCCCATATAACCCAGAAGCATACCCACTGATAGACGGAATCTTCCGTGAGGCCTGTGTGGCTGAGGGAAAGCCTGAAGCCTACAAGCGCGAGGACGTAAGATACTACGGAGGCACTGAGGCGAGTTTCGCCTTGGGTGCCAGTGCTGATGTCGCAAGGACATCATGCTCATTATCAATCATGGTAGGCGCTTGTTCTTCGGCAGAGATCTTCATGTCTGGATCCTCACTTGTACAGGGAGCGATGGTTATCTTTGGTACTCCAAGGTATGCTCATCAAGCAACTGCAGCTTGTATGTCTGATTATCCGCTGTTCTGTGAAGACATCTACGGTGCTGGTGCAATCTGCTCAGGCGACAACATTGTGGCTTCAAGCTTGTTGGGTGGCGACATTGTAAAGCTATGTCTGATAGGAGCATTGATTCTGTTCGCCATTCTCGCCACAGTAGGTTTGCCGGTTGTAACGAAGGGAGGGTGGCTCTTCCAATAGAGGTGCGAACATGTCGAGACGTATCTATCAAAGGATTTTTCCACTGTTCATTGTATCGTTAGTCACGGGGCTATTGATCGCGGAGTACTTCATTTCTTTCGACCCACTAACATCGCTAAAGAATGAACTAAGCCTCTGGGGCGTAATAGTAACTACTTGTACGATGATCTTTGCGAATGTGGCCTTGGTATGGGGGAACCTACGGACCTTGCGGAGAAAAGCGTCATCCAAAGAAATCTTCAATAGTGTTGTATTCCTTGGCATTACGCTGCTCTTTCTAGCCCTTGGCCTTTATGATCCTGGGATGACATCGGGTAAGATGTTCCTAGCCGTCTATGTACCCACAATGGGCCTAATAGGGACGGTGATATGGATCAACGCCAACATATTCTTCGGTTGGGCCGCTATTCAAAGGATGGCGAGGATTAGAACCCCAGAAGCTGCAGTGCTCTTGCTTTCCTTCCTCTTCACTGTATTCTACAGTATGACCATTCTGTTGGCGATTTGGCCACCATTTAACTCAATCGGAGAGTGGATTGCAACGGTGCCCAATATGGCCGTACAGAGAGGCGCACTAGGAGCAGCAGCTGTGGGTGGCATAGTACTTGGGATACGGGCCCTCGTAGGTAAGGAGCCTGGGTTGGTTGAGATGGAGATGAAGTAGAATTGTCTGAGGTTTGGCCCGTCTATAAGAAGATCACACGAAAGATCTGGATCATATTATTGATCGTGCTTGCAGCTATCCCTATAATTCATCCTTTGATGTTGCCAATCCCCGTAAGCCCGCGAACTCAAGCCTTCTACGACGTGATCCTAAAGACTCCTAAGGGGAGCGTGGTCGTAATCGGTTTTTCAATTGTCATGATCTCCGTGTACAACGATATCAGGACCTTCTATGTCTCGTTGCTGGAGTTGCTTTGTCAACGAAACTTCAAAATAATCTTCACCTCGTTCGGTCCAGATTCACCAATAGCTGCAGAGGATCTTGTAAAACGAGCAAACATAGAAGCCAAGTATAACTACGTCTACGGTAAAGACTATGTTATCCTCCCCTACGCCGCAGGCGATGAGACGGCGATGGCCGCTACCGCAGCGGACTTCTGGGCAACATATGCAGCGGACAACCGCGGTAACAAACTTTCAGATCTTTCCTTGATGAAGAATGTGAGGAGCATGAAAGATGTAAGTCTCGCCATCGTCGAATACCATATATTCACGTACGGTGAGATGTTTGTGAGACAGTGGCCAGTAAAATACGGCGTACCCACCATAGTTGATGGTCAATACTATGGCATATCCCCGTACTATGGGTCATACGTTCTGGGCAATGTGGATACTTTTCTACGAGCCGAAGCGGAGTTCGAGAAGTTATCGGGAGTTCCTGGGGAAGAAATGCTAAAACTGGAGGCAGCGAATCTGGAGTTCTTCCTTATCGTGATAATGATATTCGCTGGGCTCGTTGTGTCTGTTTCAAGTGCCAGAAAGGCCCCTATAAAAGAGGAGGCGAAGAGATGACTCCTCTTGAGATAGCCATGACGATTGCGGGTTTTGCCATGGCGTGCGCTATAATAACCTTTGTGTTCATTGGAGAAAACTATGCTTTCTCGTTTGCAGAGAGGTTTTTCATGGCAGGAACAACGGCCTATACCTCCTTTGCAATCTACAAATCCCTGAAGTCATCCTTTTTTGACTTCGTAATAGCTGGTAGAGTGTGGCTGGTGATTCCGTTCTTCATCGGGCTCCTGACGTTCGCCCGTATGACCAAATGGCGATGGGCTGCACGTTATCCTGTCGCCATAATGTCGGGAATAGGCCTAGGATTGTTTTTCGGCCTGAATCTACGTGCCCAAATACTGACGATAGTGACATCAACAGTATCAGAATTGATTGGAGGTAAGCCCGATCCTGTATCTGCAATATTCGTGTTGATTACTGTAGTTACAGTTCTAACCTACTTCCTATACTCCGAAAGATTCGCTAGCCCCTTCCACTCAAGAACTGGAAAACTATATTATGTTATGAGGACTGGACGACTATTAATGATGCTATCATTTGGATATCTTACAGGACAGATAATGACAAGTACAGTTGGGGGAATAGTGAACTTTCTCGTTGTAGTTGTAAAGAGGAGCATTGAAGCGCTGCTGACAGGATAGCAAGTTGACCATTTGTCGTACGAACTGCACAACAAGAATAGTGGCGAGGAACTGTAATCGCCTCTTAGCCGCCGGGGCCATATTTCTCCTACCTAGATTTTTCTCCATGCTTCTTGAAAGAGTTTGAGCCAGTTTCCATGCATTATTCGTTTCACATCTTCCCCGCTGTATCCATGTTTCTCAAGTAGACCAGGGACCTTTTGGAGGTCAGCGATGGTGTCTAGGTCATGGGGACTTTGTTCTTTGCCGTAGCCGCCGTCTAGATCTGTGCCTAGAGCTGCATTACGGGTGTTTCCAGCAAGCTGGCATATGTGGTTGATATGATCCACCATATTCTCCAAGCTAACCGCTGTCTTTGGAGTGTTCATAGTCCAGTTTGGGTATAGCATCCAAGCATCAGCAGCTGTCCCGATCACAGCGCGCCGTTTTATCAAGGCTCGAAGTTGCTCGTCTGAGAACTGCCGTGGACCTGGAACCAATGCTCGACAGTTACTGTGGCTGGCGAGGACAGGACCCTTAAAGAGGTCTAAGGCTTCCCAGAAGCTTTCATCCGACATATGAGTGACATCAAGAATCATGCCCACAGAATCCATGGCTTCTAGGAGTTCCCTTCCTCGGGGGGTCACTCCTTCAGAGGATTCTGTACCACCCGCATAGCCCCTAGGGTCGAAGCCATAGTGGCAGAGGCCTACGACGCGAAAGTCTTCTTTCCACCATGAGTCTAGTTGGCTGGGTGATACGATGTTGTCCGCGCCCTCCATGGAGAGGATTAGTCCTAGGGGCGCCTCTTCATGGGTTGGTTGCTGCCACTCCTCTAAGTGCGACTGCAAGGTCGCCGAATCCTTGACGATGTGGACCTTTCCCTGAGATTCCAATACTCGATAGTAGGCGAGTTGTCCATAGGCCGAGGCGTAGGCGATCTCCGGACTGTTGGAGCCCACTATTCCAACCGACCTATTGTCGTCCTCTCTCCTCTTGGCCAATCGGCCGATGGTGGTCGCGAGACATACGAATACCTTGCCTTCCCGTATCTCAGGAAGGGCGACGGTGCCCATGGCGCGGCCCTTCTGCTTCATCTTCGCCTCTTGGCGGCGAATCTCGTAGACGCTTTTGGTCAAGTCTCGATTGTAGAGTAGAGCATTCATGGCCAGATCCAAGTGCCCATCTATTGTCAACAAGCTAGAACTACACCTCTCTTCCAACTCAACCGTGGTAGTGCATATATGGCTTGCCCAAATCCTGCCTTAAGGGCCCTATGCTTGTCCGTCAGATGGCAGTCGATCGAGGATTCTCTGAAGAATGATATAGAGACGAAGTGGTTTAGGCAATTTGCCCTACCTATATAGACGATAGTATTCGTCGGGTTCGTTCAGGAACTTGAAGAGGTCTGGGTTCTCGATGAATAGGGTGTAGATATCCCTGTCGGGGGGGAACTGTTTCCTTTCCTCGGCTCTGACGTGTCTTAGGGGAGGTAGTCTCCCATAGTTCTCATTCTCCTTGAATGTACCATCCTTAAGCTCGAAGTAGGCAGCTCCCCGACGCACCCTGTATGGTTCGTAGAGGGACTGAAACTCGCTTGAGACTAGATTCGTCATTATGAGCGTCTTCTCCGAGGGGTTTATGGTGACATGGCCATAGTTGGGTGGTATGATCACCTTGTCTCCCTTCTCTGCTTCAACTAGAAGCACATCAACAACCTTCTCGTTCTCTGCCTTCTGCAGTAGGTAGTGGGCCTTTCCGTGAAGAACTTCGTAGATCTCCGTGTAGCTCAAGCCCTTCTTAGCCTCTGGGTGGTAGTGCCCTGCAGTTTTAACGTACTCTTGTCCAAGGGTTCGTGGGGGTATGATAGTTACGTCGTACCTTATCCTGTTCCTGCGGAGGAGGGCTTCATCCACCTTGCGGCGAACGTCCCGGAACATATAGTAGAGGATCGTCTTCTTGTCCACTTTGGCGAGAAAGCTCTTATCGAGGAGAACATCTACCAATTCTTCGAGGCTCCTAGTGGCTGGAAGCAGTCTCTCGCCGTCTTTGAAGAGAGCGGGGATGGAGTCGTCGTAGGCCAACCTCATTGTGGCGGTGCCCAATTCTATCTTCATGAAACTCTCCCAGTCTCAACAAGCGAGGAGTCTCCTTTTAATCGTTATTCGCTGGCCGAGGAAGCTGGTTTGCTTGGAGAGGTTTTTTGAGCAAGTTATGGGGACAATCGCATCCTGAGGGATGAGTTGATGATCGAGAGGATTCGCGCAACACGTATCGCAAAGGATGAGTTGGGTATCTTCTGGCTCTGGCAGAACTCATACATCCTGAAGAGCCCTGAAGGCGTCCTCGTAGCCATAGACCCCTATCTCGTTAGGAATCCGAAGTCTGAGCACGTCGGGGAACCGCCTATGAGGCCTGAGGAGGTGCAGGTGGACTACGTCTTCTGCACCCACGACCACTGGGACCACGCGAACCCAGAGACCCTTAGGCTCATCGGGGAACATTCCCCAGAGACCCTGTTCCTTGGGACTCCAGAGTGCTATCAAAGGTTCCTGAGTGTCGGAATCCCCACTGGTCGTGCGCGAAGCCTCGACTCGGGAGTCACTGTCGCCTTAAAGGGGTTTAAGGTGACATCCCTCTACGCGATTCCACCGAAGGTAGCCACCGCCATAAAGCAGACTACGCATTACAGCTACGTCTTCGACTTCGGGTTCGTACGCCTCTACGACTTCGGCGACTCGACAGCCGAGACTGTTGCTGATCCCATGTCCGTCTTGGGTGAGGCGGTTAAGTATCGTCCGGAGATCGCCATCTTCCCCATCATCGGTGATTTCCCGAAACGTAAGCCTGAGGACGCTGTTGCCTTTGCGAGGATCCTTAAGCCGAAGGTGGTTATTCCGGGCCATTATGGTTGCTTCAGGGATCGGACGATAGATCCAAGAGTCTTCGTCGACTTGATGAGGGAGGTGCCAGAGGTAAGGACCGTCGTGGTTGAGAAGAGGGGAGGTTACGTCTACAAGGCTTGAGGAATCGTTAGCTGATCTGAAAAAGACTGAGGAGGGCGGATGAAGCGTCCTTAGTCCAGTGTCCTGAGGCTCGGTAGCTGTTGGTCACAGGTCCAAATCCCGCCCGAGGTTCCTCTGACATGATGTGCCGTTTTTGGGACGTCATCGCTGGTCCGTGGCTTCTAAGGGTCCTTCTTCGAGGGAGAACTTTCAGAGTCCATAGGTCTTCTTGATGTCCTATGGGAGTTTGTCGTGGACTTGGTTTCCCGTGAAGCCTGTGGTGGAGTACGCGTAGGCCTGTAGGAAAGAGCGGTTAGGGCTATGTGGAGCGCAAGGAGGATGAAGAGGATTATCCATAGACGTGAGTGGATCTGCAAGGAGAGCGTTTTCGTGACCAAGCCAAGGGTCATCGGCTTGGACACGGGCCGAGGAGGCGGCAGAGCAAGTCAAAGACAGGGGAGTGTTGAGTTGGATTGGTCACCTTGGCTTTGCCACGATTTCCCTGATCTTCACGGTAAAGAGCCTGTGCGTCTCCGCTGGCTGAAGAACCAAGATCGTGTCTGCTCCTTTCGATGTGCCCGCAACTGATAGGATCTCCTCGTCAGGCGAGACCAACCCTGCATCACACGCCATAACAGCGCATTCCACAGCTACCTTAACACCTTGGCAGAACATCCTCAGCGTGTCAGCAACTATTCCGAACGGGCCTCATCCATACTTCTCTCTTAGAGCAGCTGCCGTTGCCGTAAGGAGATCTGTTCCGCAGTGCACCTTCACCCCCAAAACTTGGGCCTTAGCTAGGTTGTCCTGTAGGAAAAGCGTCTTTCCGGGCATATCGCGGTGACCATACTGATGTGCAACGGCGATAACCGCTATTCCTGTCCCTTTGAACTTCTCCCCAGCCTTGACTGCCGTTGCACCAGAGGTGCTGGCTACGACAACCTTCTTTATGTCAAGTTTCTTCGCGGTCTTCAGAGCGAGGTCAAGGCACTCATCCGTATTGCTCTCAGCCCCTGCCTTCTCAAAATACATGGTATCTCTCAGCATACAACATCGCGGAGACTCAGTGAAGCGCCGATATTTGAAACTTGTCACAGTTCAGGCTCGATCAGAAAAGGTGATCTCAAGGCCGTCTAGGCCGTCCCTAGGTAGCGTTGCACACGCTATTCCTTAGACACGGGATAGACACGTCCACGTGGTCGATGGCTCGGAACTTATTGTTCAGATCGGACGGTGTCGCCCGAGGCTTCTCTGACATTAGGTCCCGTTTTCGGGGCTTCATCATATGTTCATGGTTTCTGGGAGTTTTCGGCCTTTGTTGGTGAGTCTGTGGTGTTTTGAGGACATTTGGTACCATGGCTTTTCGATGGCTGTGTGGTCGAGTTCTAGGAGTCTTTCGGTGAGGCAGTACTGTCTTAGTCGGTAGCCACAAAGAAGATTATACCCGCCTCCTCTAGGAAGGCTTCTTTAGGGCGCGCTTGTTGGCATCTTTCTCTGTCTATCTGAAAGGTCTTTTTCGGGGAACCCGGATGGTTCTTCATCCAGCTGGACGCCGAAGGTGTTCAGCGCCATTGAGACTAGGTTGTACTGGCCGACAGTGAATACGAGGTCCATGAGCTGCTTCTCGGAATACCGTTCAGCAAGCCTCTCCCAAGTGGCGTCGCTGATAAAGGCGTCCTCGTAGAGCTCGTCGACCGCCCTTAGAAGCGTGGCCTCGAATCCGCTCCACCCCTCCGCAGCCGGGCCCTCTGCTATTCGGTCAATCTCTCCATCGGTTAGCCCCACCTGTCTTGCGAGGGTCGAGTGACGGGACCACTCGTATTCCGCCCGGCACAGCCAGCCAATACGCAGAATCAGCAGCTCCCGGTCACGGGGCGGTAACGTGGATTCAGATAGAATGTACCGTATAGTAGCGATGAATCGTTCGGCGAGTCTAGGGTGTCGAGCAAGCGTCTTGTACACATTGAATGAGCGTCGGCGCGGCTCCAGCTTTTCCAAGACCACTCGCTGCTCAGGTGTCCACTCACCCTCTTGGACCGGGAGAACTCGAGGTTTGCTCAGTCGCATCGGTCTTGTCTCCATGTTACTTTCATCTTTAGGGTATTCATAATGCAGCTTACTTCCGAGCTTAAAGGTTGTCCAAGAGCCTGATTCCCACGGTGGAAGCGTCAGCTATTCTCAAGATTCACGAGTAGATGAAGCAGTCAGATAAACCATAGCGACTTAATACTGAGAAGGAACAAGGATAGACTCAATATCGCTTAGTCCACTCTGGCGTCTCCCAGTAAGATACATCGGGACGCCTAGGAGTGACATTATCATCTCCAAGATCCAGAATCCTTCATCTCCACGATCTTCTCCTTGTCGAGTTCCACGCCAAAGCCAGGCCCCTCGGAGGCTGCGAGTAGCCCTTCTCAGGAACCTAGGGCTCTTTGAAGAAGAACTGGTTCAAGGCGTTGAGCTTGGGGTTGAACTCCTGCAAGGGGCATAAGTGCCTTATCTAGGAAGTCTGGTCTTTACAATTGGAAGGATGTGCAAGTCTTGGAGAAGACCATAACCTATTTCGAGAAAGGTGGGCCCGGGAACACGGCCTCGACCCTCGAAGCGGCCAGGAAGAGGGCTGGAGAACTCGGGATTAGGGATGTCGTCGTAGCTTCAACCCACGGGGGCACTGCCCTCAAGGCCGCGAGAGTCTTCAAGGACCTGAAGGTGAACCTCGTCGCCGTCTCCATCTGTGAAGCCTACAAGGAAGAGGGATGGGCGATGACCGAGGCGGAGAGGAAGAGGTTGAGGGACAACGGAGTCAAGGTCCTGACCTCTATTCACGCCTTGGGAGACGGCGTCGCCAACGCCTTCACCGAGAAATTCGGAGGCAAATCCATCGAGGAGGTCGTCCAACAGACCCTCTACCGCTTCTGCCAAGGAATGAAGGTCTGCGTCGAGATAGTCCTCATGGCCGCAGACGCTGGATTGATGGCGACGGATAGGGAGGTCATGGCGATCGCTGGCACTGGGGAGGGCTGTGACACCTGCATTGTCGCCAAGCCATCATACGCTAGGAGGTTCCTAGACTTCGAGATCAGGGAAATCGTGGCAAAGCCGAGGGGCCTCTCATAGTAATACAGCTCGCCCATTCGTCGTGTCTCGGCCGCTTCCTACTCATAATCAGCTCAAGTCTAAACGCCGCTTAAAAATGGAATTGAAAATTGATTTTTCATCATATTATTTCTTAATGTACTTGTTAGGGTTCGCTTCGAAGGCCCTCTGGCATCCCGGTGCGCAGAAATAGTAAGTCTTCCCCATGTGCGTCGTCTTATACTTCGCCGTCTTCTCGTCCACATTCATACCACAGACAGGATCTTTTGCCATATTTTCACCTCCTCTCTATTTTTGATAGCTTGGTCGTATGTTAGCTCTTCTCAGAAGATTCGCGTTGGTAACCACGGTCACCGAACTCGTGGCCATGGCAATCTCAGCTATCACAGGGTGTGCTAGGCCCAACATCGCAAAGGGGATCATGATGAGGTTGTAGAAGAAAGCCCAGAACAGATTCTGCTTAATCTTATGAAAAGTTGCTCTGGACAGTTTAATGGCCTTGACCACGTCGGACAGGTCCCCTCTCACCAGCACCACATCTCCCGCCTCGATGGCTATGTCCGTTCCGGTGCCTATGGCGATGCCGACGTTGGCTTGAGTCAGCGCAGGCGCATCATTTATTCCGTCGCCTACCATGGCGACGAGGCCGACTTCTTCCTGCAACCTTCGGATCTCTTTCACTTTCTGGTCGGGAAGTACTTCAGCTAAAACCTTGGAGATACCTACCCTACTTGCTATGGCTTCTCCAGTTCGCCTGTTGTCTCCCGTGAGCATCACGGTCTCGAGACCTAATCTTTCGAGTTCAGCGATCGCCTCAACTGAGTCCTCCTTAAGGGTGTCGGCTTCTGCCACGACTCCGACGCACATCTTGTCTTTGGCAATGAGCATCGCTGTTTTAGCCTCGCTCTCCAGATTCCTCAGCCCCACTTCTAAGCTACTGTAGTCAATCGCCTCTTCATCAAACAACTTCCTGTTACCAACTAGGACGGTGCTCTGCCCCTCAATTTCCCCCTTTATTCCTCTTCCAGTAATTGCCTCGAACTTCTCCAACTTCATTAATTCAAGTCCTTCATCCTCAGCCTTTCTGATAATTGCTTCAGCTAGAGGATGCTCCGATCCTTTTTCGACGCTAGCTGCCCATCTTAACACGTCTTTCTCCTGAAAGCTCGGCGCAACGACTATATCCGTCACCTCGGGCCGTCCTTTGGTTATAGTGCCGGTCTTGTCGAAGACGATTACCCTCACGTCCTTCAGCGTCTGGATAGCCTCTCCCCGCCTAATCAAGACGCCATTCTCAGCTCCCATTCCACTTCCAACCATGAGTACCGTCGGAGTTGCTAGGCCGAGGGCACAGGGACACGCAATGACGAGCGTCGCTACCGTCGCGAAGACTGCTAGGGAAATCACGCTCAACGAAGGGTTAATCCATGGGAGGAACTGACTGGCCCAAACAGTCGCGCCTCCCATGATTCCTGGGAATGCCAGCCAGAGGACGAGGGTCAAGGAGGCTAGGGCTAGGACGGTTGGGACGAAGTAGCTCGTCACGCGGTCCGCAAATTCTTGTATGGGTACTTTGGAGCCTTGAGCTTCTTCAACCAACTTTATGACTTGTGAGAGGAAGGTGTCTTTCCCGATCTTCGTTGCCTCGACTTTCAGGAGTCCCCTTTGGTTGACTGTGGCACCGATCACCTCATCATCAGCCTTCTTCTGTACGGGCATCGACTCTCCCGTAGCCATCGACTCGTCGACGCCGCTCTCACCTTCCACGACTACGCCGTCTGTTGGTATCTTCTCTCCAGGTCGTACAATCATTAGGTCACCTACTTGGACCTCGTCGATGGGAATCTCAACTTCCTTCCCGTCTCTGATGATTCTCGCAGTCTTGGCCCCTAGCTCTAGGAGTCTCCTGATGGCCCGGGAGGCTCTTCCCTTGGCCTTTGCTTCTACGTATCGTCCCGTCAGGTGGAAGGACATGATCATCGCGCCTACTCCTGAGTAGTTGGCCAGTTGGGCGAAGAGGGATGGAGGCCCGGTCATGAAGGATGTGAGCGTTCCTAGCATGATTAGGACATCCATGTTCGCGGTGCCATGGGTAATGGCCTTTGCGGCCGACTTGTATGTTGTCCATCCTGGATAGAAGAGGACTGGGGCTGCCAGAGCGATTAGACCTAGATTGAAGACTGTGGGGTTGGGCCAGCTGATCCCGAAGATCATCTCGGGAATCATCCAAAGAATTATTGGAATCGTCAGGGCCCATGAGACAAGGGCTCTTCTCCTTGCTTTTGAGAATTCTTGGAGTTCTCTGGCCTCTTCCTCTTCGAATGTCGACCGCTTATCCTCTCTCCCGAGCACTTGATAACCGGTGTCCTCGATGATCTTCTTAATCTCTTCATAACCTATCTTGGCTGGGTCGTAGACGACTGTTGCCTTCTCCGTTGCCAGATTGACGTTAGCTTCTAGGACCCCTTCCCCTTTCCTTAGGGCGTTCTCTATGGTTTGGGCGCATGACGCACAGGTCATCCCACCGATCCTGAGAATGATTCTCTGAGGCCCATCGGCTATGTCGTAGCCCGTGCCTTTCACGATCTCTACTAGTTCCTTTTCACCCGTTGCCCTGTCGTCATATTCAATGTAGGCGGTCTCTGTCGCAAAATTAACTGAGGTTTTGCTCACTCCCTTGGCCTTTGCGAGCGCCTTCTCCACGGTTTGGGCGCAGCTTGTGCAGGTCATCCCGACGATTTTTAGGGCTATCTTCTTCGGTTCGCCTTCGGGCTTTGCCGGGCGGTGTTCATTTCGCATATTCGTCGGCATAGCCATATATCTCATTAAGATATATCTTGCAGAAACTTATAAGCTTTCCGCCGTAGGAGAGGCGAATGAGGAGCGTCTTAAATATATCGAACGAGGATATATCTATCATAAGATGTCAAGCGATGAACTTGCCTCCGACATGGTTCGATCCTCAATACTCATGATACTCTACGAAAAGCCCCTACATGGCTACGCCATAATGAGCAGAGTAAAGAACAGGCTCGGCAAGACAGTAAGCCCAAGCCTGATCTACCCCTTCCTCCACCAACTTGAGGAAAAAGGCCTCGTAAGCTCATCACTGAAGCCCGTCGGCCGCAAGCCGAAGAAGGTCTATGAGCTCACCGATGAGGGGAGACAGCTTGCTACGCTCCTCTTCAAACGCCTAGCCTCCCTAGTATCCGTCGCGATCGAGCCCAATCTGACCATATGCACCAACTGCGGCGCCAAACTCTACGCGGGGGGCCATAAGGAGGTCATAGACGGGAAGGAAGTCATGTTCTGCTGTATCCACTGCTTCGAGGCCTACAAGCAAGAAAGGGACTCCATCGCGACTCATCGCATCGATAGCCGTTGAGCCACGTGCCATTAAGGCAGCGTGGCGGCGAGCTCACGGAAGTCCTTCACCACTAGGTCTGGTCGATAGGGCGTCTCCTCGTAGGGCAACCCATAACGCTCGACCCAAGCCCCTCTGAAGCCGCAAGCCCTAGCACCCATCACGTCAAAGGAGTTGGAGGAGACCATCATCAACTCGTGGGGCTCTCTACCCAAGACCCGGGCACAGGCACGGTACACAGCAGGGTGGGGCTTGAAGACTCCCGCGGTCTCGGCTGAGATAATCTCGTCAAAGTCAAACCTCACCCGATTCTTCACCAGATGTTGGAGAAACCATTCATCACCGTTCGTGAGCGTCCGAGGACACTTCAGATAAAGCGCTCAGCGTAGGAACTGCATTCCTGACAGGAAGGTCTCCACATCATCCCAAGAGGGCATGGCCTCGAAGTCTCCCCGAACAGTGACGACGAGAGCGCCCGCCGCGTTCCCAACCGCAATAGCCCTCTCAAGGGACAGCCCCTTCAAGAGGCTCGCTAAGACCCCTGCGGCGAAGGCGTCTCCAGCGCCGATAACATCCACCACAGGCGCCTCAAACCCCTTCTTCTCCATGTACTCATCCTTCGTCATCGCCACATACCTAGCATCGGGCATCTTCACGATCGCGAGAGAAGGACCTGCCCGGAGTGCCTTCTCGCAGATTTGCTTAGGCATCTCCTCATCAAAGAGAACCCTCCCATCGCTGGGGTCAGTGAAGAAGTAATCGACGGAGCTAAGCATGGGGACCAAAGTTCTCTTCGCCTCCTCGTGGCTCCAGAGCCTTCGCCTGATATTGGTGTCGAACGAGACCTTCACGTTATTCTTCTTGGCTATCTCCAAGGCTTTCCACGTGGCTTCACAGCAGGATTTGCTGACGGCTGGAGTGATGCCAGATACATGAAGAATCTTTGCGTTTCCAATGTATGCTGGGTCTATGTCCTCGGGCGATAGCCTACTGGCAGCAGAGCCCTTGCGGTAGTAGACTGCTATACTCTTCGGCGGGACCGGGTACCACCTCTGCACGAAGTACAGCCCTGTCGGCGCCTCAGGGTCCGCCTTCACTTGAGAGATGTCCACGTTCTCTCCCTTCATTGTGGCGAGGATGAACTTGCCGAATTCGTCATCTCCTACGCGACTTATGAAGTCGGATCTGTAGCCGAAGCGCGAGAGGCCGATGGCTACGTTGGACTCGCTTCCAGCAGCGTGTTTCTCGAAGAGGCTGACGCTTCGGAGTGGACCAGTTTGGATGGCATTCATCTGAATCATGCACTCGCCGATGCTAACTAGGTCGAGCATCGCTTTCACCAACCCTATCCTGTTTCGTTCCCCGTCATCATGTCGTTTAACACATGCTTCACTTCCTCAGCCTTCTTCTCCGTAAGGGGTGAAGAAGCAGGCTCTTCTAGAAGGGCTTCTGGAAGTTCCTCCCCGGATAGACGGCCCTTCCTCCCAGCTCCTCCTCTATCCTGAAGAGCTGATTGTATTGGGCGGTTCGTTCACCCCTGCATGGTGCACCCGTCTTTATCTGGCCAGCGTTGAGGGCCACCGTCAAATCCGCCAGCCAAGAATCCTCCGTCTGCCCCGACCTCTCACTGACCTGAACCCCGTAGCCGTGGCGGAAAGCGCAGTAGGCTGCATCCAAGGCCTCAGTCAATGTCCCGACCTGATTCACCTTCCACAGCAAGGCGTTGGCGGCGCCCATTTCTATTCCCTTCTTGAGGCGTTTCACGTTGGTCACGAAGAGGTCGTCGCCCATGATCTGTATCTTCAGCGCCTTGGTCAGTTCGGCGAAGCCTTCGAAGTCGTCTTGCTCTAATGGGTCCTCGATGCTGACGATCGGGTAGGTCTTGCAGAGATCTTCGTAGAAGTCGATTATCTTCTCCCTAGGGAGTTCCTTCCCCATGAGGTGGTAGGTCTTCTTCTCGGGGTCGTAGAGGTGGGTTGCTGCGCAGTCGAGGGCGAGGACGAAGTCCTTCCCGTAGCCGAGTTCCTCGCAGGCCTTGAGTTCCGTCTCTAGGGCTTCTCTCGGGTCGGTCATCGGTGGCGTATACCCTCCCTCATCGGCCGTATTCAGCACGTACTTAGTGTACTTCTTGGCGAGCATCTGTCCGAGGTGGAAGTAGACCTCGGTCCCCATGGCCATGGCTTCAGTAAAGGTCTTCGCGCCGACGGGCATGATTATGTGCTCTTGAAAGTCGAGGTCTGTCGCTGCGAGTTTGCCCCCGTTTATGTAGTTGAGGAGGGGAACCGGGAGGACGCAGGCTCTCGGGCCGCCCACGTACTGGTAGAGGGGGAGTTCTAGGGCGCTGGCTGCGGTTCGGGCCGCGGCAAGGGAGACACCCACGATGGCGTTGCCTCCGAGGCGCCTCTTATCTGGGGTGCCGTCTAGGTCGACCATGGTCTGGTCTATATCCATCTGCCTTCGAACATCCATTCCCACTAGCTTTGGTCCTATGACCTCGTTCACGTTCTTGCATGCCTTGAGGACGCCTGTTCCAGCATAGCGTTTGCCTCCGTCTCTGAGTTCGAAGGCCTCGTAGACTCCTCTGGATCGCCCCGCGGGCACGTCAGCGTGTCCGAGAATGTCTCCTTCCGTGAGGATGTCCACCTCGACGGTCGGGTTGCCTCTGCAGTCCAAGATCTCCCTAGCCTTGATAGTCTCTATCGTGAATCGGCTCATGTTCAGTTCTTCCGGTACAGATTGAGGGAAGCATCGCCATCAGACGATAAAAAGACTATCGGCGTCTTGTTACCGTCACTTCCCTACTGAATCGGTGACGACTATTATCCTCAAGTTCATCACGTTGGTTCCTGTCGCTCCACTATAGATGGCATCGCCCAACTCTCGGAAGACATGAGAAGCATTATGGCGCCGCAGTTCCTGAAAAACGTCTATCCCCTTCTCCCTTGCCCTTTCCACGGTGTAGCCGTCGACGACTCCACCGGCGATGTCCGTCGGCCCATCCGTCCCATCCGTTCCCAGAGCAACGGCCGTTATGTTCCTCCTTCCATCAATCTTGAGGGCTAGGCCGAGGGCGAACTCTTGGTTCGGTCCCCCTTCGCCATGTTCGTCAGTGATGGTGACCGTCGTCTCCCCTCCTGAGATGAGGGCGCAAGGAGTCTTAACGGGCCTATTCCTCGCCTCGACCTCTTTTGCCATCCCCGCGAAGACGATGCCCGCCTCGCGACTCTCGCCCTCAACAACCGTGGAGAGAATGATGGAGTGCAGTCCGAGTTCTTCTCCCCTCCTTCGGGCTCCCTCGCAAGCGTCGGAGTTCGTGGCCAGCATGAAGGTGTGAATCTCAATTCCCGGGAGGGCCTTAGGAGTCTCTTCCTTGGGGTCAGCTTTGGAGAGCCGACTCCTTACGGATTCAGGCACCTTCTCCCATAGATCGTACTTCTTGAGAACTGCTACGGCGTCGGTGAAGGTGGAGCGGTCGGGGACCGTGTTGTCGGTGATACAGTCGAGGTCTTCCCAGTCGCCGATGACGTCTGAGACGGTGAGGTTGATGATAGTGGCTTTGCCCAACAGTAAGGCGAGTCTGCCCCCCTTGATAGCGGAGATATGCTTCCGGACAGCATTAATCTCCCGTATAACGGCTCCACTCCTGAGGAGCAGCTCCGTCACCGTCCTCTTCTCCTCGAGGGTTATGCCTGGGGCGGGCAGAGGCATGAGGGCCGAGCTTCCTCCTGTGATGGCGCAGAAGACTAGGTCTCCCTCCTTTACGTTTCGGGCGAGTTCGACGACGGCCTGTGCCCCTCTCATACCCTCTTCGTCGGGTACTGGGTGGCTTGCTCTAAGGATTCTGACACGTTTCAACTCTCCCTCTTGGCCTCGCTTGACGTTGATGACTCCATCCCTGATTCGGTCGCCCAAAATCTCCTCTAGGACCTTGGCGATGGGGAAAGTGGCCTTACCCGCGCCGACAACGTAGATGTCGCGTATCTCAGAGGACTGGTAACTTAGGTCGCCGACTCTAACTACTCTGCCATCGAAGTGGGCCAGTCTCTTCGTCGCCGCATAGGGGTCCACTGCTTCTAGCCCGCCCTCAACCATATCCAGAACCAGTCTTCTGCCCTCGACATTGCCGCGGGACAGGAGCTCCACCTTGTTCCGTATCATCCTTCGCTCCGAAGCTATTGTTTGCTTGCGACCTTCATTCGGCAGAAGGCGTAGAGGGCATCATAGACGGGGAACTGGAGCTCCATGTTCTCAAAGTCGTTAGCGGTCATGTCGCGGAACCCCTGAGCGATCGCAAGAAGCCCCTGAGACTCTGGGGTCAAGTCTCTCGCGGGAGTGTCGGCGCCCCTCACAATCCTAGCCAACTCAAGCAGCGCAGGGTCCTTCAGCTGATACTTCTCGATGACCGCGTCGAAGCTGCACTTCTCCCCTCTATGACCGAGTTCAACACCTTGTACGTCGAAGGGTATGGCGTCGAGCTTCTCAGCCATCTCCAACACTATCTGGGAGGCGACGAAGATGAATTCGGCCTCTGAGTCGACGAACTTCCTTATGAGCCAAGGGCAGGCTATCCGATCGACTTGAGCGTGGCCGCGAGTTATCCACTTCATTCAGTTTTCACTTGATCCAGTCAAGATGGACTCTCAGCTACTAAGGTTTTCGACAAGAGAATCCTAACGTTTATCTGTTGACGAGTGGAGAGTTATTGCGCCGGATGATGAGGAACACTGGTTCGATAGGTGACATATCAGAGTTACTCTGACGGCAACAGTTGGGAGACGGGCTTTTGTCTCGGTGCGCACACTCCATCTCAGTTTACTAGCTTCTCAAGAGCAGGAATGACGAAGTCTAGGCCCAGCTTCTTGAGCGTCTCCTTCGTAGGTATTCCGTGGCTATCACAGCCTCTTGCCGCGTACCACTCCTGTTTATCGGCCTCGAACTGTTTCCGGTCGTAGATTGCTGCTGGCGTCCCCGCCTTCGGCCCTCGTGTCAGGGGCTCCGTGAAGACCCTCTCTGGAAGTATGTCGTCCCTGTCTGGTCTTAGACCTTCGCGTATGTTCCATGCTCGCTCAAGGAGGAGTATCCTGTTGGCGAGGGTGTCGAACTCCTCTTGATTCTTGAGGAGGTCCCAGCCCGTAGCCGCCTTCAACGCCTTCGATAGGGTTGGGAGCTGAACGGAGTTTACGTCGAAGGTTAGGTTCCTGATGCAGATCGTTATGGAGTCGGCGACGGTGAACCTGTTCTGGCTTTCGATATTGGGGCCGTAGAGGTGGACTCCTCCGTGATCGGACATGACGTAGCATTGGGTCTCCCTCTTGTCCCTGTTGTTCCCCGCTCCTCCCACGCCCCATTCGACGCCCTTGCAGTGCATAGCGAACTTCTCAGACCCCTTCCCGACTTTGGCCGAAGCGATGCGTATCCCGTCAGCCAAGAGGTCGCCGATTCCTTCTCTCCGAATGATCTTCTCCACCATCTTGAACATGGCTGGCACATTGCCCCAAGTTAGCTCGATCCCGTCTAGGTCTTTCTTTGTTAGGATCCCTTTCTCGTAGCACTCCATGACCCATGAGAGGGTGTTCCCCGTCGAGATCGAGTCCAAACCATTCTGGTCTAGGAAGGCGCTCAATGCATAGACTCCGTTGGGGTCGGTTACTCCGCAGTTGGGGTGGAGTAGATCGGTGGAGTCGTAGTCTGGGATGTCGAAGGAGCCCGCCCAGGGGCCTTCCCGTATGATGCCGAGTTGGTTGCAGGGCGTGGGGCAGCCGTAGCACCCCCTGTAGCGCGCGCTATCTGACTAGGTTCTCTCCTGCTGGTCCTATGGAGAGGACCCGGGTGAAGGGGTCGATCTCCTCCTTGAGCTTGACCTCGGTCTCGAAGATCGAGCGACCCCATAGGTGCTTGGCGCTTCTAATCTCGCCTTCACCGTTGTGGATATAGAGGTAGACTGGTTCGGACGCCTTGCCTTGGACGATCACTCCGTCGAAGCCCGCGAACTTCAGCTCCGGCGCCCAGTTACCGCCTGTGGCTGTATGTCCCATCAGGTTTAGGCCGGTCGATGTGGCCGTGAGGGGGGACTTGAAGCGGATTATCGTCCTGTTCCCGTTCAGCAAGCCTGTGAGGGGGCCTATGAAGAACATGATCTGGTTTCCTTCGTCGAAGCCCTGCGTCATAGGCTTAAGGCGGTCCCAGAGGAGCTTGTTCATCAACCCCCTTCCGCCTAGGAACTTCTTGGCATCCTCCTCGTTCAGGGGCAAGGCCCTGATTCTTTTCTCGGTCAGGTCGGCTTCCAGAATCTTGCCGGTATATCCTCCAACCATCTTTCACTCCTCCTATCCGATCCTCTTCTTCACTGGGTAGAACTGGTCAGCTATGCGATCAGCTATTAGTTGAGGAGGCTTCGCAAGACGCTTCGGGAACCGGGAGATCGGGAAGAAGTGCAAGACATTGGAGGGACAGTACGTTACGCATTGTGGGTTGCCGCCGCAGAAGTCGCAGACCTGCGCTATCCCCTTCGTGGGATGGAAGGTGATGCATCCCCCTCTCCCGCTATCTGTGCAGGCTTGGTTGCAGGCCTTGCAGGCTGTGCAAAGGTTCTCATCAATCCTCATAGTGAAGGCCTTGGCGTCGTAGGTGAGTGCCTCAGTTGGGCAGGCGTCAACGCACGGCCTGTCTTCGCAGTATTGGCAGACGATCGGCACGTCTATCGGCCCGGGATAGAACTGGTAGACCTTTATCCTAGAATATGCCAGGTTCCATTTCCTCTCATGTCCAAGGGCGCACATCTTCTCACAGATTCTGCACCCGCTACATCCGGGAAGCTTATGGTCGACGAAAAGCTGCATCGGGTTATCCATTCGGGAAGTACCTCGTAGGGCTATGTTCTGCGATTTGCCTTTATATTAGGCTACCTTAAACCAACATGAGGGAAGCGAGACCGTGGGAGAGATGATTTCCATAAAAGTTCTCACAGCCTTGATGAAGGACTACGAGCTTCCCGAAGGCGCCAAGGTCACTTGGGATGAGGCTGACATGGGGGAGGTCTCCCAAGCAGAGAGGATATTCCAGAAATACCTTAAGGAAGGCTGGATGGCTTTCAGCGAATCTGGCCGAGAGAGGAAGCAGATCTTCTCCTTCGATCCAAGCTTGGTAAGAATTATCCTGGTGCCGCCTCTCGGGGGCGGCTAGCAGTTCTAGCTGTGTTCCACTCTGAATAAATCAAACAGCCGTAAACGAAGAGTGGAGATGAAGTTAGCGGATGACTGCCTAGACTCTGCCTTGCTTAGCCCAACCTTTACATATCTCGACGCCTGCTAAGGCGGTCTTCGCGTAACCGTCCACACCAGCCTCTTTGGCGAACTCCTCTGTGACCGTGGCTCCGCCGACGATGACCTTCACCTTGTCCCTCAGCCCCGCCTTCTTCAGTTGGTTCACGACTATGGGGAGCTGCTCAAGATTAGTGGTAAGCAACGCGGACAGGCCTAGGATGCTAGCATGATTCTCCTTGACGGCATTGACGATCTTCTCTGCAGGCACATCGACTCCGAGGTCGATGACCTTGAAGCCCGCCGTCGTCACGAGCGTCACGAAGATGTTCTTCCCAATATCATGGATGTCTCCAGCCACTGTCGCAATGACCGCTGTCCCCAGTTCGCCACCCGCTTCGCCCTTCATGTAGGGCCTCAGGATTTCGACTCCCTCCTTCACGGTCTCTCCCGCCATGATGAGCTCTGGGACGAAGTACTCTCCGGCCTCGAACTTTTTGCCGACGGTATTCATCCCCTCCGCCATCACGTTTATGATCTCTTGGGCGGTTGCCCCCATCTGCACCGCGCTCAAGACGGCCTTCTTCAGGGCTTCCACGTCGAAGTTCACTAGGCTGTTCCTTATCTCCTCAAACGTCCTCTTCATTTTCGTCGACATCTTTCACTCCTCCATTACAAGGATTCATTGAACTCCTTAACGAACCCATCGACGAACCTTATCCTCTCAATATCCCCGTTGGCTGGCAGGAGATCGGAGATCCCTAGGATGAGTCGGGGGTGGAACATCTTGAGGAGTTTCCCGACATGATCCTCAAGGGTCTTCAAACTCGTCCACGGGCACATGAGGACCGCGGGTATACCGTCTCGCAGGAACATTCCCTTCATCCCATCCTTCATCTCCTCTAGGGTCACGTCGCCTTGGGGCAGTGGGGTCACGCACTCTAGGCCGTCGAGACCTGTCTCCTTGACGAGGGGGAGGAGTTGCTTCACGTAGCCGTCCCAGTGGGCTGTGCCATACATCCCCATCTCGTGGACCTTGGGGATGACCCGCTTGTAGAAGGGGATCACGTACTTCTTGAAGAAGGGTGGGGAGCACATGTCCTGGTGCATATTGTCCCCGAAGTGCAGTTCAACTATCGGCTTGCCCTTGCAGGCTTCGAGCATCTTGTAGAACTCGTTCTCGTGGAGCATGAGGAGTTCCTCCATTTCCTTCGGGTGTCGCCAGAGCATCGTCACGGCCCTCTGGAACCCCATCATGCCCACGAAGAGCCACATCAGGGGCGAGCGTTGCAGGTTGACCCTGAGAGGAATAATGTCACCATACCTCTTCTTGCCCCATTCGTAGCGGCGCTGGTCCCATTCATAGCTTCTCTCTTCGAGCACGTACTTGTAGACCTCAATGTCCTTCAGGTCCTTCAGGAAGTATTCTACATTGTAGACGGAGGCGCCGTGCTCCGTCTGCCTCTCGACTTGTCTCATCGTCCCCTTGGGGGTCCGGTACTCTGTGATGATGTAGTCTTGCGTTTCGCCTTCAGAGGAGGGCCCACGGTACTGTCTCACCCACACCTCAACATCGTCCCCCTCTATGGTCCGAAGCCCCAAGTATCCTGCAGAGCCTCTCACTCCCGGAACCCATACTTCCCGAGGAGTAACATCCAAGTCTCGATAGATCTCGTCGAGGTACTTCCCCTGGTACCTCTCTGGGAGGGTTCCGGTTGCGAGGTTCACCTCATACCAATGCTTTATCCTCGGCTGGAAGACCACGCTTGCGCCATCCTGTCCCTTATAGACCGCTATCATCCTCTCGAAGGTCGAAGTCATATCGATCGTCTTCAACTCAAGAGCACGTTTTATTTAAGACTCCACCCTGCTTTCGCTGATCATGCCGATGATTAAGAGAGTGTGGTACTACTTTGGTGACCTAAGGGGCTAAGGGTTATTCTCGATGGTCTCTAGTCTCCCGCCCTTCTCTTCCACTAGGCTTCGGAACCTCTGGATCACTCGTTCTAAAGCGACTCTGCAAGCGTCGGGGTCCGTCCCCTTCGCGAGGAGGGTCACATCCATCCCGTCCGCGTACCCCTGCTGTTGATCATGCGTGGGAGGTCTGGCATGCATCTTGAAGTATATCTCCGGGAACTCGCCCTGAACCTGTTGCAGGACCGGAAAACGGCTCTCTCCTGAGAAGACCCTGAGGTTGATGGTGCGCATCTGTCCCTTCGTCCATCCCCGAACCTTGGGAAGGACGTGGGTCTCAAACATGGGTTTCATCTCCTTGGGGATTCCCGGGAGGGCCACGATGGTAGTGCCTCCGGACTTAACTTGCGTACCCGGAGCTAGGCCGATGGGATTCGCCAAGGGGCTCGCGCCTTCTACAGCTCGTGCCATGCGCTTCCGTCGCTCCGTGAGTTCGATGGCGAACTCCTGGCACTTCATCCTGACCATTAATAGGGCTCTTCTTCCTATGATGGTCTCTCTTCCCAAGGCTTTGGCTATGGCTTCGACCGTTAAGTCGTCCTCGCTGGGCCCGAGGCCGCCGGTGATGACGATCAGTCTACGCTTCGCCTTGAGCCCCTCGTCGATCACCTTGACTATGTCGTCGACGCGGTCGCCGATGATGGTCATCCTTCTAACGATCGCCCCGCTTTGTGTCAGTTGTTCGGCTATCCATGAGGAGTTGGTGTCTGTGAATTGGCCGTAGGTGAGTTCGGTTCCAGTGGCTATAATGTCTACTTCACAGGCTTTCGTTGGGGGCATTCTTCAGTCTGATGCTTCCTTGGGGGATATAAGGATGGGGATGTGCCTGAGGCACCTCGCGAATATGGTTGGGAAGAATCTGGAAAGAGGGCAGAGTTCTGCTGACGCCCAGCATTCGGGCCACTAGATGCGCCCTCGTATCTCATGGGGTCATAACGAGTTCGAGCGTCATAGGTAAGTTACGCGGTGAGGCGCTGTCTCAGTCTTATCCGTGACAACATCTACGATAGCGGGTTTGCCGGAGTCGAAGGCTTTGCGCAGCGCGTCTACTATCTCTCCCGTCCTCTCAACCCGCACCCCATAGCCGCCGAAGGCCTCGGCGATCTTCGCGTAGTTGAGTTCAGTGAAGGGAAACATCTCGCTCCCGAGGACCGAGTTGTTATTGACGACGGTTACCATTGGTACGCGTTGATCGTTATACCGTCTAGCCGTCTCTAGGTCTACGAGGTTGTAGCCCATGCCTCCATCTCCTGTCAGGTGTAGAACCCTCTGATCCTTTGCGGCTCCGAAGGAGGCTCCTATTGCCAAGGCGAAGCTCGAGCCCAGCGTCCCCCCGACGGGCAGGAAGACCATCCCCGTCGACTTCAGTTTCACGAAGCGAGTGGTCCAACAGAGCATGTTACCCGTGTCGCTCACGACTATGTCCCTAGGACCTAGGAATTTCGAGACCTCCTTCATCAAACGCTGAGGCTTGATGGGCACAGCATCAGAGTCCAACTGCTTGACCGAACTCTCATACTCCTTGATCACCTTGGCGAGGTTTTTGAGACGTTCTCCTTTGGGCCTTGGCTTGGCGATCATGGTCTTGAGGGTAGTTAGCAGGTCCCGTAGGGTAAGCTTGGCGTCGCCGACGAGGGGCACGTCTGGCCTATAGTTTCGGCCTATTGCTATCGGGTCTATGTCTAGGTGGATGATCTTCGATGTCCCGGGTACGGGGGATGTGAACTCTTCCATCTGCATACGGCCAGCCCTAGTAGCGACTAGGAAGACGAGATCAGCCCCCCGGACAAGATCATTTGTAACAGGCCTCCCGTAAGTGCCCATCACGCCGGCGTATAGAGGATGATCCTCAGGGAAGCAGCCCTTGCCATTAGGGTTCGTAACCACGGGGATCGTCAGTAATTCTGCTAGTTCCCTCACCTCATCATAGGCTCCGGAGAGGTGTACACCATTACCACATACCATCACAGGCCTCTCGGCGTTGGCCAACAGTTTAGCGGCCTCAGCGATCCTCTCAGGCTCAGCCCTAGGTCTAAAGGGAGGAAACCTGAGGAATACCTCATTTCCATAGATCTCCGGCATCTCAGCAACGGCACCAGCCATGTCCAAATGCATATTCACGTGGGTTGGGCCAGGGCAACCGCTCACAGCCACTTGGATAGCGGTACGCATGTACTCCGCAAGCCTGCTCACATCCGTCACGTCGACGTTGAACTTGCACGTCTGCTCGAAGTATTTCATCTCATAGCATTCCTGATACGACCATGAGTCCTTCTTCAAAGTCGGGTAAGAACCGGTCAAAGCAATCACAGGGCTATGAGCGTACATTGGTTCATACATCATTGAGGCAAGAATCGCGGCAGCTGCCCCGTGCTGGCTGTAGCAGACCGTCGGCTTTTTAGTCACCCTGGCGTAGCCGTCGGCCATGTTGGTCGCAGCCTTCTCATTTCTACAGAGGACGGTTTTCACGCCTGCATCTTCAATCTGGGAGTAGATCCTCATCCCACCCATGACATAGAAGAAGTATTCGACGCCACATTCCTTCATGGCTCTTCCTATGGCTTCAGCCCCACTCATCGTCATCTTCTTGACTTCCTTCAATTTTCCGCCTCCCTATGTTTGCAACATCCTCGTGGTATTTGCCCCTTAGCCTTTTATGTTCTACGCTGTCGGCGGAGAACCCGCAACCGTGACGTGAGTAATGGGAGTACTATGAAGAATGCGAGACCGCCGACTCCGACGGGTGAGAGTAGCCTCTGCGACCATTCAGCGTTCATATCGCTGAATGAACTCTCATACCTTGTGAAATTGACCTTGCCTTGGAAAGCGAGGTAGTCGATGAGAGTGATTTCGGAGACGGCGATTGATGAGGTATAGGAAAGTCTGCCTGAGAAAGTTAGGGGCCGCCCATATTCGCCGGCCAGAAGCTGGACCCCGTCTATCACGTTCTTGGGAGGCTCAAAATAGGCCTTCGCAATCTCAACTCTTCCATCTGCATCTACGCTAGGGTTTTCCATGGCTCCCCTAACTCTCCTCGACGTCTTGATATCGATGACAGCCCCTTCTACGCTAATCGTAGTTGTCTCATTACCCTTTTCGAACACGAGATAACCCGTCGTACCGTTTCCGGCTCGAAGCGACCACCCAAAGCCCGCAGGAAACGCGAGTATTGTATGAGCGGTGAAAGCTACGTCACAAGTAGCCGCCTCTGTTGCCGAGATGGTAGATCTCGAAGGACCTCGGATTCTAACTCTTTGGAGCGTAACATTTCTGTATGTTTTGATAGTATTCTTGTCAGTTACCTTCAACTCATCAAGTATGAGATTATCGCTCATCGGAACGAACAATCTTGAAGTAGCATTCAATTTACCTTTGAACGAAATTCCGTCTGCGAAAGTCACATGAGATATCCCGTTCATATGGCTAGTTGAGGGCCCAAGTCCTAAGAATCTAAGGACCGGAATCAACAATTTAGTAATCTCACCATCTGCTTCACTCCTCTCAAGAATGCTTAGGATAGGCTGTATGTTGATGAAGACTAGTTCTCCAAGACTAATCAACTTCCGAAATATAAGTGGCATTGACCCATCGGAACTGACATAGACTCCTTGTGCGACTACATCTTTGTCACTCGATTCCAGATCCTGCACTGTAGCCTTATGGATGCAGAGCGACGAATTGGCTACTTGAATTCCAGACACTGTTCTTTCACCAATATTTTCTATGGAGAGAATGTTTGCAAAATAACCTCTTTCCGAAGAACCAAAAACTATCAGTCTTCCACCATTCCGAATCCATTCAAACTGCTCTTGTTCACGATAGCCTCCATATATAGTCTGCAGTAGCTCCTTTTCCTCAGACAAAACTATGTCGCCAAATCGAATCTTAGCTATTCCTTCTCTTCTTTCCTCTGCAAGATAGACGATGTCAAGTCCTACAATTCTCTTAAAGTCAATATTATCCTCTACTGTTGAGTCTATGTCTATATTTAGTCCCTTCCATCCTTTCCACCAAATGTTTTCTTCTTTAAGCACGTCAACCGTCCCATTAATATCCCGAAGAAGCATCTTAAAGACAGCATTACTTCCATCACCGTACATCTGAATTGAGAAAACCCTCCCCCTACAGTCAATAGGCACCCGCGTAGCGTAATTCAAGGAGTGATACCCGCTATTGGTCAAGTTAATAGACCAGTCCAACGAGGGATCACCCGACTCCCAACTCCTGATATCCAATCGGTCACCAATCCTTTGAAGCTGCCACCCTTCTAGTGACGTTATTGAGACGAACTCTGCCACAGGGTCTTGGGGCAAGATAATTGTCGAGGAGTTAAATTGGGATCCGTCGCTCCGCCATAGTACTCGAAAGTCCATCCTCGCCTCCGCCATAGAATAGAGGATTAGGCTCGAGGCTGCGTCGTAGTGCCCTTGGATGGATAGTATAGTCTTTGAATTGCTATTTGGTGATATACACTTGGGGAAGGAGTAGATTGTTATCTGGGAGTTGTTGAAGACGACAGGAAGAAGATGAAGGAGGAACGTCGAAAAGAAAGCAGATCTATATTTAGCGTTGCTTTCAATCATATTCATGTCTTCGGAAGACGTATAAATGTAGTCTACTGCTCTAGAAGACAAGAATTGCATTATGAAGACAGGGTCTCTGGAAGATAGGAATATATCGGTCATGGCTAATCTGTCGAATGCGTCGTAGGAGAGGGTTTGCTTAGCCCCTGAGGCAAGGACGCTAATTGAGCTCCTAGGCGAGAGGGCGACAACGCTGTCCTCAGTGGCTGTATTCTTTCTCAACCACTCGATGGCTTCCAGTTCCTGCGGAGAAACGGGAGGTCCTATCTTGAATGATGTCCACCAGCCGCCATGTATAGTCCACCACTCAGCTGAGATGAAGGTTGAAGTTGATCCTAGGAGAACTATCCCGCATACGAAGAAGGCCATCAGTTCCTTGCGATCATTTTTGATCCTATCCGATAACACCGCGATAAAATGCCCACAAAGTATAGCCAGTGGCACAACCATCAGGTTCGCTACACGATATGCAGGAAGGCCCGTTGTACTCCTCGTATAGTTGAAGGGGATCACGACAAACCGTTGAGAATTTAAGAAGTCAAATAAACCAGTCAACACAAAATGTGTAATAACTATAGGTACCAATACAAGAAGCTTTCTACTATCACCAAGACCATAAAACCAAAATGAAATAAGAGGAATCAACAAAAGTAAACCAAACCTTATCGGATATATAGAACAAGGGAAAAAACCAACGTCATAAACTGCCGATTCGTCGATTTGGCTTGATGTTGATAAATACATCATGACCGCCTGAACATATAGATATGAGATACTCACTAGCATGACCGAACGAATGAACATCTTGCGTCCAAGAAGAAAGCGAATAAGTTGTCCAAATATATCCCTAATACTCCTAAAATTCAAAACAGCAAGATACAGAAAACAAAACGACGCAGCTACAAGGGAGGGAAGACCTCCGTACATTCCGCTCTGATAACTGAAACCCACCAAACCAGACAAGACTACCCCCAAAACAACGCTTAAGAGTAACGCGTTTGCCGACTCTCGATTTTCAACTTCAAATAATATCCATGGGACATAGATTATTATAAAGATAAATGCCTCTTGAATGTGGAGCAGATATCCCGTAGCCCAACACATGGACAACAACTAGCACCTGTCTCTTAATCTTATCTCGTCATCTAAGGTCACGGCTACAAGAACAATAAAGACTATTAGAGAAAGTGTACTCGCCCGGAGTTCCCAGCTGTAGTTGACCATGTTGCTTACAACCAAAGTGTGGCTTCCGATCTTAGAAATCGCGTCGAAGAACCATAAAGAGTTAACAAGAGCCGATCCTTCAACTGGCCTCGCAAATAACAGATAAATCCATTCGAATCCTGAAAAAATGGTAAAAATAAGGGTTGAACTGATAATTGCTTTGTCATTATGCTTGAAGATGATTTTGCAGAGGTAAAGAAAGGCGGGCAGAAGTAGCATAGAGGTGAAGCTCAGTATGGTTGCGAGATTCGAGAGAGGGAAGCCCGAGACTTCAAGGTTAGATGCCAGATGTAATCTATCCCAACTAGGATATGATGATGATCTAAGACTTTCTTCTGAATTAGGCTTCATAAGTCTCAGGCTTCCACCAAAACTGAATATTGCGTCGTCTTTGATAAAAGTCGTGTAGGTAAAGTTGACAGAGAAATAGTTATAGGCTAAGATTGATGTGATAAGGCTAAGTATTACTATTAGATTAAGGTCAAATGCTACTGTCTCTCGGAACGTATTTGTCAGCGTCTTTAGCTTCAACACATTCATGAGTAACAATGCTGTGTTTATTAATAAGAATATTGAGTTAAAGTTCTCGAAGCCGACTCCAGCAAGTATAATGATGTTTGCCAACAGAGAGGTAAGAAATAAGCTTAAGATAAATGATAAGCTAATTCTTCCGGTAAATGGAATCTTGTCTGAGGTCTTAACAATTCTAAGCATAGAATATCCTGGAAGAAAATTGCAAATTAGAATAGAGGGGATGAGCCTTAACCATGACCATGGATGGATTTCACTCCAATTTGAAGCCAGCTCAATCTGTCTCGGACTTATAAATAGTATAGATATTGATATAGCATAGAGGGCAAGATAGATGTTATCCAGTGAGCTACATCTCATGCTTATTCTCAAATGCGGACTGTGCCTTGCTACCATGAAGATACTCATCATTAAAACGAGTAATGCCATTAGAGTAGAAAGTATGAGTTTCGAGTCTGGAACCAATATGTTCCAGAAGAAGGCGAAGGTCACGCATGAGACGAAAAGGTATGAGATAACCGCTGATTTTGGGATCAAAGACCTATCACTGGATCATCGCGATTCCCGTCTATAGTTTTGCTGTCCTTTCAGGGCACTGTGGCTCTTGTGCTTATCTTCAAGCTTTGATATGTGGATCGGTCTGCGATTGTCAGACGGAGTCTTGTGAAGTTCCATTCGATGGCTTTCAGAGATGCCTTGAAGTGCTTCAAAGTTCTCCTTTTGGCTAGATACGGGTATGGTGTTGTGGAGACCAGTTTAGCAAAGGGTGGAAATAGCAGCGCAGCATCAACCGCTGTGCGGAAACCTATCCAAAATAGGGCTAAGAGCATCTGTGGTAAAGGGTACAGCTTAAGCGCTACCCTAATTTCCGCCCGACGGTTAAAGTAGACTTGCCTCGGGGTATCCTCGCCCACCGACGCGCTGACCTTATGATATGTGATGGCGTCGGGAACTTGAACTATCCTGTATCCAAATCTCTTGGCTCGAAGACAGTAGTCCGCGTCCTCACCGTAGAGGCCATAGGCCTCATCCAATGGGCCGACCTTATCTATCAGTTCCCTCCTTGTCGCCAAGCAGTTTACGCAGCCAACTTCCCTAGTTCGCTTCGGATAGTGTCTGTATTCCCTCCATCTCCCGATATTGGACATGTGGCCGAAGAAGTGTATCTTCATACCAGCATCGTCAATCACCCCATTCGTCCCGTAGAGAAGCCTTGTACCGCCTACTACGCCAATATCAGGAGAATTGTAGAGGACGTCCACCAATGTGCGGAGCCATGTTGGGGTTGCAACCTCGTCGCTGTTGAAGTCTTATTTGAGTGATTTCAATATGAATGGTCGAAAAATATTTAAGAGACGAGGGCCTATCACTCTTCGAGGTCGATGGGGATGCCCAAACGAAAGAGGATCTGGGGAGAGGTTCAGGGCCTCGCTGACCAGAGCCCTGCCTTCCGAGGATTTGTCGAAAAGCGCAAATCGAATAGTCCAGCTTACCTCTTCTACGCTTATTGGCAATGGCTGAAGAACGAATCAAATCTAGACTGGATTAGAGGCATAGAAAGCCCTGACGACCTAATCAAGCATTATGATGAGCTTCCGCAAGGCAAGCCCAAGTATATGCACCTCGACGCGATCACTCAATGGCTCAGAAGCGATGTCCACAGCAAGACATCCTCAAAGAGTAAAGAGAATATGCTCACATCAATTCGAGGCTTCTATAAAGCGAATAGGAGCGACCTACCCAGAGAATCAATAACATTCAAAAAGAGCGATGTGGAAATCGAGAGAATAGAAAGCCAGACGCCCATAAACCTGACCCAGCTCCGAAATATAATAATGCGTGGAAATACCTTGGAGCGAGCTGTTTTGCTGACATGCTTCCAAGGAGGACTAGGCGTTGGAGAGTTTGAAGAATTCAATGCGAAAGGTTTCGACGAAGAGCTAAAACAGCTCCTTGAAAAGAATGAAACGCCCCTAATGATTAAGCTGCATCGACCTAAGACAGATCAAGTCTACTATAGCTTCTTGGGAAGAGACGCTGTGGATGCTATAAAACTTTGGTTCAAAGCGAGGGAGAGATTAACAAAGAAACCAATCCAGATAGGCGAACCGATCTTCATAGTCAGAAACAAGAAATTCAGTACAAGGGAAGGCAGCGAGAGGAGTCTTAAGAGAGGGGAGAGGAACACATTCACGCCAGTTTATTCATGGACTATAGAGCGAATTATGAGAACCTTGGCGCATGAGACTGGCATCGAATTTAAGCAAAAATTCGACCCAGAGAAATATTCAAGTATCGCTCAAATCAGGTATAAATTCCATCCCCATGAGCTGAGGGATGTGTTTAAAAGTGTCTGCACAATTGCTGGCGTTAATCCGGTGGCATCAGAGTGGTTTTTAGGTCACGATATTGATAGATTAGGATACGACAAAAGCCCTTGGATCGATGTTGAATTTTTCAAGGCTCAATATGCGAAAGTTGAGAGAAGCATCAACCTAGTGAGTTCGCTCGGCAGTCCGATAGAGATCTCAGAGCAACATAATCGAATGTCAACACTTGAGAAAACCATAAAAGAGCTTCAAGAAAAACTGGATAAATTCGCTGAAACATCGCTCCTTGAGGACTTGGAAAAGATGGGCTACCAGAGAAAATACCTCGATAACATCAAGGGACAGGATCGCATACTGAAGTTGAGAGCCCTATATGCTCAGACTTTCGAAGAGATGGTTGATGCATATGGATCGAAGCCAACCATCGAACAAAAGGTCATTGATGAGGAACAATTAGCTGAATATCTTGAGCAGGGATGGCAATTCATAGCAAGCCTGAATAAGTCTGGAAAATGCGTGATAAAAAGAGAAGTTAATTAATATTAGGTCGCTATACAATTCCCTTGGCTTCGACTCTAAGCCGTACACTAGAGCGCGCTCAACTGGACGGCAAATGACAATACTTTCTCAGAGCTAGATGATACGGGGTTTCTAGACAAGGAGGGCTCGCAGAGGTCGGACGTACACTTTTGAAAAAATGGAAAATTCCCGCGGGAAAATTTATCCGAGGCAGAATTGTCTGAGGTTTTGATGTCCCTAACATCGTTAATCAACTCCAAGGAATATAAAAAGCCCAGATTTGTATCGCTACACATCTAAGCCCGTCATCTTACTCTCTATGAATCTGTTGTCGACCAAAAAGCTTTTTACTTCAAAACATATTCAATGTTTGTATAACGGGTGCTTAGCCATGAAATTTGAAAGACCCAAGGGCTTTGGAGGAAGCATTCCTAGAAACTGGATAGACAACAATCTTCCAAGATGTCCTTTATGTAAAATACCTTCTCTATGGGAATTAGGAATGGAAATGAAATTCACTTCTTATAATCGCTATCACTTCAAATGTCCAAATTGTATGGCAATACTTTCAATTGCTGTCCCCGCGGTAGATGGGGCTACAGCTGGTTTAGGTCTTACAGGCTTAATAATGAAGAAAACAGTAAACAAGAATTTCATTATCGAAAGTATAGGCAATAATTCTAATCTAAAACATCTTGTAGGTTCAGAATACCCTTTGGAAGTCTTGCAAGAGTGGGCAAGACACATTGAAGGGGAAAAGAAATGAGTGAAGGATATATTTGATGAAATCCATTGGCTACATTTTAATTGGTCTGGGCTCCTCAGTAATCTTCGGAGGATTTATGGTTAATATCAACGCACCACAAAAATTTCAATATATTGGGAACAATAACATGATAGTAGGGTTTTTCCTTTGTGTTTTGGGTGGTGTAATCTATTTGATTGGGGAAAAATCGGAGACGGTTCAAGCGTCCCCCACTCGGATATTTCAAGGAAAAGTTTGTGGAAATTGCTACTTTTTTGGAAAAAAAGAATGTAAGAGCCAAGAGAAATTGTTCAATGCTATGCCATGTGAAGACTTCACGCCTTGAGAAAGATTTTAATGGAAACCCGACTTATCCTTCTTCTCTTGCCATGCCATCCCTTAAAACTCCCTTGTCTTGCTGGCCGCTCCACTCAGCCTTGAGCCTGTCGACCTCCTCGATGTCCTTTTGCTCGACATGCCTTGCGAAGTGATTTGAAATATTGTAGAGGTTTATGCTCAGCACGTGCTTATAGCGCGCTATGAGCTCAGTGTAAGGCACGCCCTCACAATGGTTTAGATATAGCAACGCCTTGGCGTAGGGACTGCGACATATTTTACACTTAGCGTTATAATACGTTTGTTTTCACCTTCTATTAGTTTGTACTTGACACGAAGTTCGTATCATTTCCATAGAAGCCTAAACCTAAGTCCGCGACGGTGACAACTTGCGTCTCCTCACAATATCTGTGAAATCAGATCATCTCGGATCGCTTAAGGGTTCAAGGGTTACTAGGGTTCTGCTTAAGTACCCCTCTGCGCCCTCCGCCACATCATATCATATTAGTATATTAGAAAACCCTTAGAACCCTAGAACCCTAAGCCTCTTCAGCCTCAGCACTCTTGGGCAGAAGCCTCGCCCTGATCTCCGTTTCAAGAGATGCCAGATTCTGGTCATTGTATTGTATGTAATTAGCCTTTCTGAAGACTCTGGCGCAGCAGTTCTCTCTGAAAAGTTTCAGAATGTCATCTAAGGCAATGCCATGTAAGCTCGCTAATTGATAGTAATCTGCCCATTCTTCCACGCTGCCGAAGGCATCTTTGATGGATCTTTTGTCAACTGCTCGGCCATTCTCTTCCAAAACATTTATATTGAGAATGAAATTAGCGAAGTCTGCATCTATGAATTTGTCGGGGATTTTCATGCTATTCACCTCCTTCCTCACTCGGGCTTTTTCAGCAACTTGATCAGCATCGGCCTAGAACCTTTAGTTTCCACGTACCAGCTTTCACAGGCAGTGTCTAATAGAGAATTGAAGTCCTTCACTTCCATGTTCATCCTGGGAAGCACGTACTGCCTCTGAACCCACTCCTCACCCGCCTTTTCGAGGATATTAGTAAGCTTTACTAAGTTCCTACTAAGGAGGGTCGAACTTAGCGACTTTAGTATCTTAGTTCTTAGTGTACTTAGTAGATTGTCTATCAGGCTCATTGATTTTCCCGCAGAATCCACGCTAATGGGGATTTTTAGACTGAATTCAGTATCACCATTCATACTATGTTCACTAAGAAGACCTTTACTAAGGAGGGCGTCCACTTCGTACAAGGCGCTGAACTTGATCAGATACTCTCCAAGCCTCGTCACTATAGCCCCTTGGATGTCTTTCTGCTCTGGATCGGCGATCTGATCGATTTCCTCTTCATGTTTTGCCTGCCAAGCGTTGATGAGCTCCAGTGCCTCGGGATCGAAGACGAATTTCTTGATCTTGCCGCTGTGGAAAAAATCGTAGACTTCTTGCAGGAGCTCCTTCGCCCTTGTCCTCCTAAGAGAATCCTCGTCGGTTTGGTTCCTCCTCGATTTCGGGCAACCTCTCTCGCCGTAAACGATTAGAAACCTAGCAAAAAGGCCGCTGGAGATGTTCTCTGCGCTGACGTACCTGACAAACTTTCCTAGAGTAGTGGCCCATAGCAGATTGAAGCACGGGTTCATAATGGTGAATTCGCCTGACCGCAGTTTTCTCCGAAAGATGCTGCGATAACTGTAGAGCAGGCAAAGGATGTCTTCAACCCCTGCCGTATAGGAGCGTGGGTTGCTCAACTGTTTCAGGAGTGATCCGCACTCGTCCCAGACTCCGATTCCTTGCGGATGGCTCGACAGCTCCTCTATCAGGCTCTCCTTGGTGTACTCGTTAGGCAAGAGGATGCTCCCAGAGGGCAGGATGTCTTTTGCGAGATTGGCCGAGGTCGTTTTCCGGCTTACTCCGCTGAGACCTACCAGCAGCAGCCAAACATTCGGGAGGATGTCCTTGGGGGTTACTGCTATCGGCCTGTCGCCTACAGCTAAGCTAAGGAGATTGAGGCTGATCAGACTGTGATAAATCTCAGGGGCGTCTGTGAGATTCGTGGAGTAATCTTCGTAGGCTCTCAGAAAGCTTCCAGTCTGGGAGACAAAACTACTGGCTTCTGAGACCTGAACCGCTTCTGTCATTGTCTTTTTCGTCCTCCCATGTGGGCAGGTTTTTCACGACTAGTTTTCTGTTCACGTCGGCTTGTTTGACAAAAATCACAGTAGCGCCGACGCTGTCGAGGAAGCCCTCGACTTGTTTCCACCGTTCTGGAAACATTCTAACGACTACTGCGAAGATTTTTTCTTTCATGTTTTTCACCTATTGTTTTTCTTAGGCTTCTTTTCATCGAGGCTAACTTCGAAAAATCGGCTTCCGACAGATAGCCGGTTTGGAAAGGCGACGGGTGACCCTGGCCTCTCTCAATAATTAGTGTATTATTCCTAGCGCACCGCACAAGAGACGAGGGACTTGCTAGCCCGCGCTAAGCGACTATGGGCGGTTTTCGAAGTTTTTCGGGTCGAGGTCCACTTGGGTAGTCTCCGCGGTGTCCGCCATGAGCTACGTGAAAGGCTGAACCGTCTTCATGCTCACAACGAGGAAGCCTAAATAGGAAGAGGTCATCCGAGCGGCGGTTTAAACGCTTGAGGCTAGTGATCCCTGACGTTGGCGCTCTCTGCAAGCCTTCTAATGGGGCCTTTTCTTCTCAGTCCCTTGGCAGCTTCAGAATCAAATGCTGCGCCGATGATTATACCCTCTTTTGAAAGAAGAGCACATGCTCTTCTCGCATCGAGTTCTGAATCCCAGATATTGACTTGATGAGGTCCTTGAAGAGGATGAGCCCATGGCCTGAAGCTAACCTGATGAACTCCTCGTCATGTCTAATGCCGCCGGTCTGTATTTCGTTAGACCCCACCACAATAACACAGCATTTGCGAGGCTTTAGAACCCGACTCATTTCCCCGATGGCACGATCCATGGCCTCGAAATAGTTAGCTATTTTGTCCTTTCTGGTCCTCCCCTGTAACCCGATCATTTTCTGCTTCAAGGCGTCCACGTCAATCCCAAGCAGTTCCAATTGTGGCCTATCGTTCTCAACATAATCAATAGCAAAGGAGTACGGAGGTGAAGTAACCACCGAGTCAACCGAATTATCTGGCAGATCAAGGGATAGCACATCCCCTGTACAAGTGCTGGTCTGACCGATCTCGATTTCCAATTCGGACCTAAGAGCTTGGAAACTCTTCACAGTCTGAACATATCTCCTCAAGACTATAGGAAAAAGCTCATCTACTGACCCTGTTTTCCTTCTTCTAGCATATCCCACAGCATCGAGATATGACAGAAAGATAATTAGGTCAACCTTACGATCACCTGTAATGCTAATGTTCTGGATCAAATCATCAACACTATGATATTCGCCCGAATTTTTGCTCATATCATGTAATGACTGCCTTACTCTCTCTGGATCAGCACTATTCTCCAATCTCTCGGGTTCAGCCTCGAGAGCGCACGATTTAGCTTTGGTAATTAGGCTACAGAATGGGTTTATGTCAACCCCGATCGCATTGATATTCATTAGGTTAGCTTCAATGCATGCTGTTCCACTGCCTGCCATCGGATCTAGTAGAGTATCTCCTTCCTGGACCCGTGTTATGTTAAGTATCCCCCGGATTAGCTGAGGATGGAATTTGCCCCTGTAAGGAAACAAGCTGTGGGTTGCGTATCCTGTGCTAAAACGGTTAGCTTGAAAGAACGATTTCACCCATATAGTCTTCCCGGACCCGATTTCATCTAGCGGAGCAGCTGAGCAAATTCTAAAGTGGGTCGTTGGTTTGCCGTTTATTCTGGCAAAAAAGGCGCTACGACGAATCAGATCGGTTGCGGATAGCGTCTTATATTCGCCATATGCAAGATCAAGAGCGAATACTTCATGCGTGTTTGGTAACAGTTCATAACCTTTAGGAAAGATCTTGTCCAGAACATGTCCATCATAGAACCCTCTCTCATTCATGCGTGTGTCCCCTAATCTCGAATTGTCCTGTAACGAGAAGACCTACGAACAGTGAGTGCACCAGATGCGTTCCCATCTTAGTCTTTCTCGCGGAATCCGCTTTCAGCAAGCCTAAGCAGTCTTCTGGGCATCTTATTAATGGCTTTCTATCCTCCTCCGAGGAACAAGGTTGACAAAGGGGAGGAGTTCCCAAAGGTTTCATATGACCGAGGTTGGATCGTGGTCGGCTGGGAAAGAAACGCACTTAAAGGTTCAAAGGTGTCCTAGTCTGCTTGAAGTCAGATAGGGGCAAAGGCAGACGAAAAGAGTGATACAGCGAACTCTCGCTGAAGAGTCGCGTGGACCATATCTAGGGGACAACCGAGATAGTTGGGGCCTCGCATAGAATGAACATAGTTACTATGGATGTCCAGAACAACGGTCTGAGCGGCCTAGAGAGAGAAACAGTCGACGCGTTGGTCATAAGCACGGCATTCAGCCCAGATGAGAAATTCGACACATCCGTGGTCAGCCTGGACGATCCCATAATCTCTCAGAGACTTGGGAACACGGAATCTATTCTCAGTTCCGGATTCAGTGCCTTGAAGAATGGCGGCCTCCTCTTCGTCTATGGGTTGCCCAAGTGGCTTCCGCACATCGGCGTGTTTCTAGATTCCTTGGAAGATTCCAGATCAAGGATGATTTTCAAGTACTGGGTTGCTTTGGACCTTGACCTTAGACCCCGAGGTGAGACGCTTCCGCCCACACATATGGGCCTGCTCATGTACCTCAAGAGCGCAAAAGGAGACTTGGTCTCGCCTTTTCACCTGAATACCAAGAACGTTCGAGTTCCTTACATCAGGTGCAAGGCATGCGGAGTCAATACCAAGGATTGGGGAGGTAAGAAACATCTCCTGAATCCTCTCGGAGCGGCTGTCTCCGATGTCTGGCGAGATCTACAGAAGACTAAGATAGAAGACAACGCAATCCCCAAAGAGGTCCTAGAACGAGTATACAAGCTACTTGAGAGAGACGGAATCAATTTTGTGCATGCCATCGAAAAATGCACTATTCCACCAGTAAGGCAGCCAGACGCTATTCGTTCTGCTCGGACGGGTCGAACCGAAATCACAACACCTTTCGACTCTCAACTCGATGTAGTGATACAGACCGATGCGCTGTCATACATGGAGAAAGTGCTTGAGCTCCACCCAGATGGGATTTTCGATACGGTATTTGCTGATCCGCCATATAACTTAGAGAAAGGCTACGGCCAGTATAGAGACTCCTTGTCAGACAAGACCTACATTGAGTGGAGCTACACGTGGCTAGACCTAATGTCAAAGGTAGTCAGACCAGGAGGAGCTTTGTTTGTTCTCAACCTTCCGAAGTACTGTATACACTATGCAGCTTTCTTGAATCAAAGAATGAGTTTCCGACACTGGATAGCATGGGACTCCATGTCAACCCCGGCCGGCAAAATCATGCCAGCTCATTACTCCCTACTCTATTATACAAAGCCAAGGAAATCAATAACGTTCAACTATGAAGCCAAGACTCGTGACGATCTGAACATTCTTAATCCTCTTGATGCTGACCACTATTGTCTACGACAAGAATGCATCAACAAGCGGAAAATGCTCGGCGATGACGACAAGACAGAGCTCAACGATGTCTGGTGGAACATCCATAGAATCAAGCACAAGAAATACCGAGACCAGCACCCCTGCCAGCTACCAATCAAACTCATGGAACGCATCATCAAACTCACGACTGATACAGGAGACGTCGTTTTCGATCCGTTCTGTGGAGCAGGAACTACCGCAATAGCTGCCAAAATGGCAGGACGACACTTCGTAACTACAGACATAGACGAGAAATACGTTAACATCGCAAGAAGGAACATTCAGGGAATGCAACCGACGCTTCTAGGGAATTACTACCTAGTCAGACAAACGCAGAGATACAGGAGGGGCAGCAGTACCAAGAAAGGGGTCGAAACGATATACATTCAACTATGCCAAAAGCAGGCTAAAGTCCTAGAACTCGAAGAAGTAGCTAAACTAGACCGAGACCTCTATGACAGAGTAACTGGATTCTATCAGGATTTCAAAAGGCTGAAGAAAATCGCCCATAGGAGGTTGGAGATACTTGGCCTCCTTCAGTGAGCCTTGCTCTTCTGTTTCACCGAAAGCCCTCAAGCGTCGGCGCACATATTCGCCTTCTCAGTTTGACCTTTTCTTCTTCCGGCAATTCGTCAAACCATTCTTCTATGTATCTCCGCCTCCTGTCGTGCATCGACTTGGCCACTCCCGCAAGAAACTCCTCTTTCGAGTTCCAAAAGGCTTCACCATTTTCAAACATCTCCCAAGACTTGGGCCTTAGCTTTCCATCATAAGGTCGGTATTTCACGCCGCCCGACCTACTATCCTTCCCCACAGTTCTATACATTGGCTCAAAGAACACAGCCTCAACCCTACCGGTGCCCCTCTCATATCTGATTAGCATGTCGTACTCCTCCATATACTTGTTCAGCCTAGCCTTATGGATCGTATCTAATCTGGCGATGTCGTACCACGGTTCTTTGCCAGACTCATTCGACTTAATGTCGACTGCAAACTTGCAGTCCGAACAGATTATCTCTATATCAGGATATGTACTTTTGGACTCCGATACCGTAACCCTTGTAAACGGAAACTCCTTTCTAATAATGTCCGCTATGTGATTGATAGCCATCCTCTGAAAGTGGTCCCAGATTATCTTGTAGTTCTGATCGCTCTTTATACCTCTGGATGATTCATAGACGCTTTGCCTAATCTTAGGCATCAATTTCTCAAATCTCTTTCTAAACTCATCCACATCTACACGACTCAAGGGAAAACCTCCAAAATCGACTTTTAGTCGACGGAAAACTAGATAGAACTATGTCGCCTACTCAGGCGACATAACAACTTAAGCGGATACGAGTAACCGACTTAGCATGCTGTTACACAAGGTCGTACGTGCTCTAGACTCAGAGTTGAGAGTGAGAATCCTAGTATTACTCTGCGAAAGGGATATGACATCGACCGATGTGCTTTCTGAGTTGAAGGAACACAGGCCAATGTATAGGCAATCTGTAAATAAGGCGTTGGAGATGCTCAAAGAAAGCGGATTGGTAAGGAAGTACTATGATGATAGTAGGAAGGCATTATACTATAGTCTGGTAAAGAAGATGATAACGATAAATCTCAAGGACGGTTCAATAGACTGCTAGTCTTGTGAGACGGGCTTCGTATGTTCAGGCTTACGGCCCATTCAAGCATCCTTGATTGTATGTTCGAGGCCGCTGATTCCTTGCATCCAGGTAGGATAGGTCTTGTAGCCATAGATAAGACGTAGTGCGCGCTTGCTAGGCCACGGCAAAGACAGCTTTCTTTAATCAAGGCTTGCCAACAATCACAGCCTTCTGACCTGTGAGCTTCTCCCAGCGATCGATGACGCACTGACAGATGCCGGCATCGATTCCCATCGAGTTGATCCTACGATAGTGCTGTCCTTCAGAGTCTTGAGCGGCTACAAGGACTCATATAGAAGCCAAGAGATGCCGGTAGACAAGAGCTTTCTCGACTATGATTCTGAAATGCTCGGTTCATTTCGGAACCTAGTCGTTTCAACCAGCACCTAATATGGTCGGTAAATAATGCCTATAGGTGACTTCTCTTGCGTCCTGTACGAAGTAATCGTGGGGGGTGATGAGGGACATGCCTGGGGCCGATAATGGACTGCGTTCAGCGATCGTGGGAATGGTGGGCTCCTGAATCGGATGCTCAAACGGTTAAAGAACTAACTCAGTACTCACCATAGACCAGCATGGCAGACGCCAAATGCTCAACGGCAATTTATAAAGTAAAGACATCTACTACCTCCATATGAAACTCATCACGTTCAAGCAACGCATTTCACAATTCGAGACTGATAATTGGTTCGGTGAATACTTGTATTTCAAAGCCATAGACAGAGTCTCATACCCCCGAAAGGCCATCGAAAACCTGAGTCTTGTTGATGTCACCCAAGTAATGAGGCCTTTCCTTCTTATGTGGGGACAAATGGCCCGAACCATCAACAGGAAAGGCACAGAGTGGGAGAAACTCCACAAAAACCTACAATCGAAGTGCCATGTGTTCGAGAGATTTATGGACCTGACCATCTTGGAGGCCAGTTTTGACGATTCTATCAGGCACGATATATGTGAAGTCTACGACGCTGTTCGAGTGAGAAACATAGGCCCAACCTCGGTAGGCAAGTTACTACATCTCCTCTTGCCCGATTTCTTCGTTCCTTGGGATGACGAAATCAGAAAGAACGAGATGAATCGCCTAGGCTTCGAGAAGGATGGACAATCTCTGTCATTTGGCCACAGTTGTCTAGAATATGCTAGGTTTCTTGAGAAAATCCATGCGGAACTAAACTCAATGTTATCCGCAGCCTCGGGAACCGAGGGCAAGTCTATAACGGATATAATTGAGGAAGTCCTCAAGATTCGCCCAGAGGTCTCAACGGAAAGACTTGGTCCCGAATACATTCATAAGAAGACATTAGCGAAGCTATTTGACGAGTATGCATGGGCCTCCGTCTGGAAAGGTTTCTGAATATGGCTCATCAGCCTTGATGCCTACCTTCTCTCAGTCAAATGTTGCTAACTTTCTCAGCTTTCTGATCTGTAAATTTATGCCAGCGGTCGATGATCAGCTGACACATCCCGGGGTCGATGTCCATGGCGTAGCCTATTTTTCGCTCTTGAGTCAATGCCCGTTAGTCCAAGACCTTGAGCCCAACCCTCTCATAGACCTCTCTCAATCTTTCAGGGGGGCGGGGGATTTTTCAGAAATTTTTATTGATATCACTCGAATTAGAAGTCGAAGACGATTACCTCACCTCTCGCATGCTTTATGCCGATGTTTATGGCCGCGCCTATTCCTATTTTCGTCTCCTTTGGAATTAGAACCACTTCAGAGAACTCTTTTCTAATCAGGTCGGGCGAGCCATCTTCTGATCCAGCGTCGACGACGATGACCTCTAGGTTCGGATAGTCTTGTTTGAGGAGTGACTCCAAGGACTCCTTGAGCAATTCTCCGCCGTTGTAGTTGGAGATGATTACGGTGGCGAGAGGATATGCGTACTCTAACGAATATGCACTCGCTTCAGTCCCGTACGGTCTGCAAGAGGAGCGAGTGGGAGAAACGTGGTTTGCCTTCGACATCGACGTATCTTGGGAAGAGAGCTTCCGAGGCCCGGCCACGGTGTTGGATCCGGGAGTTGTCGATTTACACGATCGCGGATTTTTAGGTATCCTTGTAAGCCTCTCGTGATTCACGTACGGCTAGTTAGTTACATTGTTACTTAACATAGCATGGTCCAATAACGAGTCGGGGTTGCCCAGAAATCATCCCCATTATTCGCCAGCGCAAGTCATCGTCATTGGCCTGAAAAAGATAGGAGGTAGCGTCTGAATCGGAGTCATCTGGGTCGAGATAGACCTTCAGCCTCGGCTGTCAGGTCCACTTGCCTCTGGACGAGGACGAAGGGGGTCTCCATCATCTGTTGGTAGTCCTCAGTGTTCGGATCTAGGTCGCTTGCCACGATGTGCCAATGGTATCTCGTAGAGCTAAATCTATCGCTTAGGAGACAAAAATCGCCCTCAAAGACTCTCATACCAACCACTATCAGCGTCTCGATGGCCTCCTCAAGGAGCTGCTTTGGATGTCTTACGCCGTGCTCTTTGGTAAGGAGCATGATCCTCTCCTTGTGTCCCTTCTTCCTCAGCGTATCCACCACGGTGAAGCCCTCACCTACATAGCGTATGCGCTCCTCTTCAGAATCTAGGTTACAGAGTGGACAATCTTTCCGGGGAGTTGGCTCATGTTCTCTCTGGAAGGAGGTGAAGAACTCTTCGAGCTGAGCCTTCTCGATCGGCCGTTTTTCCCCGTTAATCCATAGAACTAGGTTCTTCATAGCTGGTTAACATTCTTGTCATGTCTTTCCGGTATATGTGGAAGAAGGTGTTGGTCACCGAGACGCTCAGCCTAGTCGCCTGACCTTCTTCTTCTCGTAATCGTCATAGCAGCGCTCACAGCAGAAGTATATCTCCTTCCCGTCTATGATCTTCTTGTAGGAGGCGAAGGCGCAGTCCTTCTCGGAGAGAACCGCCTTGCACATACGGCACTGTACGAAGTCGCGGCTCAGCTCTTCTCACCCCCCTTCTTCTTCAGATAATCTTCAATGGCTGCATGTAAACCATCCGCCGCGAGGTTGCTACAGTGCATCTTGATCGGAGGCAGACCATCGAGGCTGTCGGCCACGTCTTTCCGGGTGAGTTTCAGGCCTTCCTCTAGTGTTTTGCCTTTGGCGAGCTCGGTGATCATGCTGCTGGTCGCTATGGCGGCGCCGCATCCGAAGGTCTTGAACTTGATGTCCACGAGTCTATCGTCCTTCACCTTGATGTAGATGGTCATCATGTCTCCACAGATCGGGTTGCCTACAACGCCTACTCCGTCAGCATCGGGGATCTCGCCCATGTTCCTCGGATTCCTGAAGTGCTCCATCACTTTGGCGCTATACATAGCTTTCACGACAGGAGTTCCTTAGGGGTTAAGGGAGAGATCATTCTTAACCTTTTCACAATTGGCGGTAGGACTGAGAGGACGTAGTCGACATCCGCCCCAGTGTTCTCTCTTCCGAAGGTGAAGGCGAGGGCTCCGTGGGCCTCCTCGTGTTTGAGACCTAGAGCGATCAAGACGTGGGAGGGTTCTAGGGTCTTTGAAGTGCAGGCGGAGGCTGAGGAGACTTGGATGCCCTCCATGTCGAGGCTCAGGATCAAGGATTCGCCTTCGATGTAGCTGAAGCGCAGATTGGCGTTGTTGGGGAGCCTCCGCGTCCTATGGCCGTTGAGGTAGGACTCCCTGATAGTGGTCAATACCTCTTCTATGAGGCGGTCCCTGAGAGGGACTAAGCGAGCCGCCTCAGCCTCCATCTCGGCCTTCGCTATCTCGGCCGCCTTGGCCATGCCCACTATGCCCGGGATATTCTCTGTCCCGGAGCGTAGTCCTCGTTCTTGGCCTCCCCCGTGGATCATAGGGTCGAGCCTAGTTCCCTCCCTGATGTAAAGGGCGCCAACGCCCTTAGGGCCATAGAGGTCGTTGGATGAGAGGGTCAGAAGATCCATTCCATCCCGCTTGACATCTATTGGGATCTGCCAAGCGGCCGCCACGGCGTCGACGTGAAGAAGGACACCTGCTTCGTGAGCAATCTCGGCGGCCTCTCGGACGGGTTCAATGGTTCCGATCTCCCCGTTAGCGTACATCACCGAGGCGATGATCGCCTTATCATGTACATCCTTCCTCAGAGCATCCAAGTCAACTATCCCTGTCCTGTCGACGGGGATGGGTTTTACTCTGAAGCCTTCTCTAGCCAAGTATTTGCAGGTGTTCAGAACGGCCATGTGCTCGATGGCGGAGTAGACTATGTGGTCGCCCTTGGACTTAGCCCGGGAGGCTACGCCTTTCAGGGCCATGTTTATGCTCTCGGTGGCGCCGGAGGTGAAGACGATCTCCGTGGACTTCGCACCGATGAGGGCCGCTACCTTCTTCCGAGAATCCTCCAAGACTTCCAGAGCCTCTTGGCCTAGGGAGTGGGATGAGGAGGGGTTCCCGTAGTGCTCACGTAGGTAGGGGGCCATGGTATCGAGGACGCGGGGGTCGACGGGATTTGAAGCGCCGTGGTCAAGGTAGACTCTGCGAGTTGACAAAGGAGGCACTTCCAGATCTAGAGTTTTCAGCTCGCGTCTTATATCCTTATGGAAACTGGTTCCCTCCAAAATGAGTGGTCAAGGTCGGACCTGCCTAAGAAAATTGAACGCATGCTTCGGGATGATTCCTTCAAGCATGCCCAAAGTATTGATGTTTAGAGAATAATGATGTATTTCAACTCAAATATGGCAAAGTCAATTGTTTGCTTTTTCTTCTATTTATGGCTATTTTGTCCCTTTTTAGAAAACCCTGTATTTTTTCGTAGTCCTTATCTCTAATCGTGATTATTCTATCCAGGAAAACCGAAACATAACAATCACTAATCATGGTATGAGCTACGTTCTGCAATTTCTTCTTGGATATCTCCACATATTTGGAATCTATATCTATACCAACGTATTTTCTTTCAAGCCTCTTAGCTGCTATAGCTGTTGTTCCTGTTCCGATGAAGGGGTCCAGTACTATATCGCCTTCGTCTGTCACCATGAGGACCAATCTTTCCAACAGCGTTTCTGGTAGCTGACAAGGATGTTCATCTCTTCTTATATTATGTCTAATCCTATGTATGTCCGTCCAAACGTCGCTTACAAGAGCTCCGAAAGGATGTATCTGGTCCTTTTTTCCACCATAGTCCTTTATGAAAGCCTTGCACTCCCTACATCGCCAATGGGGTGACCTTATATCGTAAAATTTGGAATCTCTAGATTTAACATACCAGAGGATACCGTAATGGTTCGGAAGAAGAGTTTTCCCTAATGGAGCTCCCATAGCGTCCCAAGCAATCCAATGCTTGAAATGGGCCTCTTGATTCAGGTAGGAGGTGAAGAATGTCAGCCATTTCGGGATGTTGTGGACAAATATGGATCCTGTGGGTTTGGTGATTCTTACCATTTCATGAATCCAGTCTTTGCACCATGCTAGGTACTGATAGACCTCTTTGTCATCTTCATAGTACTCGTAGGACTTTTTCAGGTTGAAGGGTGGATCTGCGAAAGCCATATCTATGCTGTCGTCTGGAATCTGTCTCATTATCTCTATTGCGTCGCCTTCAATTATCCGATCAATTATGTCAGATAAGCCCTTAAATCGATTCGAATCAGTTTGAGTTAAAGACATAGCCACTTCTATGTTGCTCCTTTCCCTTTTTAAGATATTCAAAGCATTCGACTTTTGGATGGCCCAAGATTGGTCAGAATCGAGTTCATAGGGCGTCGAGGATTGGGAGTATATCGAGGAGTGATGAGATCGTTGGTCCTGCGGACCAGTACCTCTTGTTGAATCGCCGCTTGAGGATTCTTCCATCTATCCCCGCTACCAAACTAGCCTGATAGTCGCTTTGACGGTCTCCCACGAAGAGGGCCCTCTCGATCCCATTCTTGGACAAGATCTCCTTGATCCTCTCCCCCTTATCGCGCCAGTTGCAGCTAATCCGGTCGTAGGGAATCTTATCGGCCAGACCCAAGTATTCGACGGCCCTCTCTACGGTCCCGGGCTCATTATAACTCACGACCCAGAAAGGGATTCCCCTCTTAGATAGTTCGGAGAGCAACTTCTCTAGATTTGGATCCACCGTGAGCCTATCAGGTGGCCGCTGGAACCCGTCGCTCTCCTCGTCACCGACATACCAGAGGGTGCCATCCGCATCTAAGAGGAGGGCCTTCATGCCATGCTTCACTCGACCGCTCCGAGGCATAGGGCTAGGAGGGCCATTCGGGTCACGAGGCCGTACCACATCTGTTTGAAGTACTTGGCGTTGGGCATCATGTCGACCTCTGGTGCGATCTCATCAACCCGTGGGAGTGGGTGCATGACTATCATGCTGCTCTTAGCGTTTCGCAGGGTCTCGAGCGTGATGCGGTAGATGCCCCTCACCTTCTCATACTCCTCCGGGTCGGGGATCCTCTCCTTCTGGATCCGGGTCACGTAGAGGACATCCGCTTTGGGAAGAACCTCATTCAAGTCCTTCGTCTCGAAGACCTTCACCCGCCGCCCCACCTCATCGATGACCTCCCTACGAACCCTCAAAGACTCAGGGGAGACGAAGTAGACGGTGGTATTGTAGTTGGCGAGGCCGTAGGCGAGGGAGTGGACGGTTCTCCCGTACCTGAGGTCGCCGACGAAGGCGATATTCAGGCCGTCGATCTTGCCCACCTCACGCTGGATCGTGTAGAGGTCTAGGAGGGCCTGAGTGGGATGTTCCTCAGCTCCCGACCCGGCGTTGATGACTGGGACAGAGGCCATCTCTGCGGCCATCCGCGCCGAGCCGTCGAGGGGATGGCGTATGACCAAGAGGTCAGCATAGTTCTCAACCGTCCTGACAGTGTCTGCTAAGCTCTCACCCTTCTCCACGGAGCTGGAGCGAGGGTCAGCGATGCTGATGCAGTTTCCACCCAGCTTCTGCATGGCCGACTCAAAACTCATGCGGGTCCGAGTGCTAGGCTCAAAGAAGAGCGTCGCCAACGTTCGGCCTTGGAGCATGGTTGCGCCCCTTTTCGTCAGGGGCTCCATGAGCCGCGTCGTCTCCAAGACGTGCTCAATCTCTTCCCGTGAGAAGTCTCTGATGGAGACTATGTCCCGACCCCCAAACCTCATATCGATCCCTCAGACTTATTCCGACTAGCTGTCTTGGAGAACCTAAATATAGGCTCTTCGAAGAACCCATAGGCAGGTGTATCCCAGTGACGACGACAGACGAGCTACGGGTAAAGAAGATACGGGAAGGCACGGTCATCGACCACATTAACGCGGGTACTGCTTTATCGGTCCTTCGTATCCTCGGGTTGACAGGCCGAGGGGAGAATATAGTTACCATTGCCATGAATGTCCCCAGCAAGAAGCTCGGTCGCAAGGACATGGTCAAGGTAGAGGATAGAGCCCTCAACGCCGAGGAGGTTGACAAGATCGCCCTCATCGCGCCCAAAGCCACCATAAACATCATCAAGGACTACGCGGTGGTGGCGAAGCAGAAGACCAAGCTACCCAACGTCATCAGAGGAATCGTCAAGTGCGACAACCTTTCCTGCGTATCCAACAGCGACGAGCCTATTCAACCCACCTTCTTCGTGGAGAGGGAGGACCCTCTCAGGCTGAGGTGCTACTACTGCAACCGCATCATGGACAAGGAAGACGTTCTAAGACAGTTCTAGCCTTAGAGATAGATTCGATTGAGTTAAGCTGCCAATCCTATTCCATCTGGACTTTTTCTTGGAGTCACAAAGAGTGGAAATCAAGCACGGGTCAAGGGATGTTCAGAATCATCAAGTCCCGCGCAACAAGGACCTTGCCCCCAAACCTCTCAGAGGCCTCTCGCTGGAGACGTTCCTCGTATCCCGAACCGCGGCCGAGAATGTGAAATAGGACCAGTATCGATGCTCCCGCCTTATCTGCCACCTCCCCGGCCTCAGCGGCGGTCGAATGATTCGACTTAACAGCCGCCTCCAACTCGTCGGCGGGAAAGACAGCGTCGTGTATCAATAGGTCCACGCCTTTAGCCAGCCGAGCCACATTAGGTGATGGCCGTGTATCCCCGCTGTAGCAGAGACTTCCACCATCGTCAATCCTGTAGGCACGACCCTCAGGTACATGCCTCCCCTTACACCATTTGAAGGCATTGTGGCGCACAGCGTCCACCAAGTCTCCTGCGTAGACTTGAAACTTCAGGAAGCCCTTAGGCGTCCTGACAAGCTTGAGCATCTGCACCACGAACCCCTCTGTTCCCCGAGGCCCACAGACCTCCAGGGGAGACTTCCGTCCCTCCATCTGCATGGTCCAGATTATCGAAGCTAGGTCGCCCACATGGTCGTTATGGAGGTGTGATAGAAGGATTCTCCCGATTCCTTGGAGGTCTACATCCAAGAGGCGGATGTTCTTCAGGGACCCGCTTCCGCAGTCTAGGAGCACCTCATCTTCAACCAAGAGGCAAGGGCATGAGCGTTCCTTGGTCAAGGCGGCGCCCCCAGAACCAACAATCGTGACCTTCAAGCTTCCCACCTAGGCTCGCGTCTAACTGAAGGGAGCTCTAGGATTTCTCTGTTTCCAAGAATTAGATAAGGCTATTGACCTACCGAGGCTTGTCGTCCCAAGGTGATTCGCTCCTTGAGCCAGATGTTATATGGGGAGTAGGCATGAAGAGGGATTCCAGGCAGATACTTGCCCAACCTACCTATGATTCCCGGTGCTTGAGTCCCCAACTTGCACAGGAAGGAATGCTCGAAGAGGCCCAAGGACTCAATTCCCACAACATCTCTCTCAAGCCTCGACCTCCTCAACGCCTCCTCCGCGTCCTCCAAGGGAACACCCATGGCCAAAACCCTCTCAAGGCCGTCACGAACCCAGCCCTCAAAGAGGGAGACTTGAGCATCCGACAACTTCGCCTCAAGCCTTCGAGCCACAGTGTCCACCCTAGTGAGTCTCAAGGAGAGGGGAAGGTTATCAACGATGCCATAGACCTCTGCGATTCGACGCATCGATTCCTTCCCTCCATCGGCGAGCTGGGCTCTAAGAGTGTGCAGCGGGATCAGAGCGTCCACGACGTTTGGGGTGGATAGACTGACATCGACGTAGATGCCATACCCCACCTTGCCAACGTCTATAGCATAGCCGTTAAGGATACAGGGCAGCTTCAAGGCTTCCAGTGACGACGGCGTGAGGCCGAACCTTCGACGGAGTTGATTGATGGCGACGGCCTCGTCTTCGCCCTGAACCTCAACCTTAACCCATCCCCGCTCGGTCTGTCCTAGGATCTTGATTCGTGCTTCCAGTCCAGCAACCATGGAATCTAGCATCCGTTGGAACGCTAGACGACATCTCTCAGCCGAGAGCGCGTAGAGTTTACGAAGAAGGATGATCTCAGTCACTGAGGCTCCCCGATCAGACGCACCAACTCCTCATGGAGCCGACGCAAGCGACCCACAGCAGGATGGTTTACCCCCAGATCCTTGGCAAACCTGTCCAAGGCCTCGTCGAAGGATATTCTTCGCTTCCCCTCGATCAGCTTATCTGCGTAGGAGACTATCTTCTCCTCCAGGGTCTCTGGTATGAAGTCCCTCTTAGGAAGACCTAGCTTCACCGCTTCCTCGGCCGGGATTCCGGAGCCGACATGACGCTCTACGATTCTCGCCAAAGTCGGCGAGAATCCGTAAGATTCCACTATAGAAGAACCGACGTATCCATGCTCTACCCCGTGGGTTTTGGACCGCCCTATGTCGTGTAAGAGACCTCCGACTCTGACGAGGTCTATATCAACCTTTATCCCCTTGTCCCTTGCGAGACTGGCCAGCCTGACGGCCAGTTGGGAGACTACCTTGCAATGGTCCACGACCTGAGGACTGCATCCCGCCTTGGTGAGCACCTCTATTGCCTGACTCGGTGTAGGGAATTCACTCATAGAATGGTGCTCCTTTCTACTCTGAGGACTCCTTCTCTAACAGTTCAATCTTATCGGAGAGGGCTTTGATGATGTCCTTATTATCGTAGCGCTCCAGCTTCTTCCCACACTCGGGGCAGCGGAAGACCATCTCCATAGCCTCTTCGAAGGTTACCCTTCTATCTCCAGGCGTGCCGCAGTAGAAGAACTCGTTGCCCTCCTCGTATTCGAGGCGGTTCTTCAGGATCCGCAGGATTTTACGCTTCTGGTTCTTGATGAAGCCCTCGAACTGCTCTGGTTGGAGCCTCCATCGGAAGATGAACCATCCCGTCTTCTCGTCTCGGAGACGGTCGCATTGGACTATACTGTGGTTGTAGAGCTTGAAGAGGGCTTTTCTAACGTCGTTCAGCTTAATCCCTGTCTCGTTGAGGATCTCGTCATCCGTAGCATCCCCAAGTTTGTTCAGCGCCATCACTACTTTGATGGAGTCCTCTCCGCCTATGACGTTGGCGACTTTCTTCATGAGGTCATCGCTTATGGGTAAGGCCAAAATTTCCGCGCAACCGACAGAGGCTAACCACACTAAATGGTCAACCTCAAAATTAAGGCTTTTTGAATCATCACCAAAGCTTTATGAATAGCATGGCGTGAGTCCCAAGAGGAAGCCCTACTTCAATGACCATAATAGTCCTCAGGCTTGGACATCGCTACATCCGAGATGATAGGACCACGACCCACCTATTCCTAGCCGCCCGAGCCTTCGGAGCAGATGCCGCACTCTACTCCGGGCGAAGAGACCCGGACATTGAGGAAAGCCTCAGAAGGGTCAATTCCATGTGGGGAGGCAGCTTCGAGTTGGCTTACTCACCAAACTGGGTGAGGACACTCGAGGACCATAAGTTCAAGGGCTGGAAGCTGGTCCACCTGACCATGTATGGGAGACCGCTCCAAGAGACTATTGACGAGATTCGGTCATCTCCGTCCAATAAGGTGGTTGTTGTGGGTGGAGCGAAGGTTCCGAGGAAGGCATATGAACTCGCAGACTGGAACGTAGCAGTTACAAGCCAGCCCCACTCTGAAATAAGCGCGTTAAGCGTCTTCCTCCATGAATTCTTCAAGGGAGAGGAGCTCTCCAAACCCTTTCTAGGTGGAGAACTGGAGATAGTCCCACAAGCAAAGGGGAAGCAGGTATGCAGGAAAGCCCTAGTCCAAGGCCTTGGTCAGGGACCTGAAGCCGGTTAAGTGTCCACCCGCTCCTTCAACGCGTTGCCTCAGCTTCTCCGCCGTTCTGGGCAGAGCCTTCAAGACGACTTCGACATCGTTCCCTCTTTGGTAGGTCTGTACAGAGTCCGCTTCCTCGTACAGAGTATGGATAAGGGACTCAGTACCTGAGTTCTTGGGCATGGTGAAGGCCGCCTCAACATACTCTCCCAAGGAGTCGGCGACTTTCCGCCTAAGTTCATCGACGTTGGAGCCGGTCTTGGCCGAGATTACGATCGGGTTCATAGGCTGGATGCCGATAACCTCTTGCTTCTTCGGTATCTCTTCAGGTGACAGGAGGTCGGCCTTGTTCAGGGCAATTGTCAGAGGGACAGCGAAGGCTCCGATCTCGCCGATGATTTTCAGAGACGCCTCTAATTTTCGTCGAATCTCGTCCACAGGATCGTGGAAGTCCAGCACGAGGATTATGATATCCGCGTAAATCGTCTCCTCCAGTGTGGAATGGAAGGCCTCAACTAGGAGGATGGGAAGTCTATCTATGAAGCCGACCGTATCCGTCAGGAGGGCCCTTCGTCCAGCGAAGGAGACCATCCTTGTGGTCGGGGAGAGGGTTGTGAAGAGGCCGAGGTTCACAGGTTTAGTCTCTTCCGCTAGAAGATTGAAGAGGGTCGTCTTCCCGGCGCCGGTGTATCCAGCCAAGGAGACCGTGGGAAACCCCAGTTCTATCCTCTTGAAACGATGTTGAGCCCTCCCCTTCCTTACATCCCTCAGCTCGTTACGGATGTGGGCGATCTGCCTCCTCATATCTTCGAGGAATACATCCACCTCGTATCTTCCAAGACCCATGAAACCAGGCTGTTCCCCCACTCGAGCTAGACGGATCGACTCTCGGGCCCTCGGCAACTGATATCTCAGACTCGCAAGACGAACCTGAAGATTGGCCTCCCTCGTAGTCGCCCTTTTCGCGAAGATCTCGAGTATTAGTTGGAACCTGTCTATGGCCTCGACTCCTATCAGCTTGGCCAAGTTGTAGGCTTGAACAGGTTTCAAGTCGTTCTCGAAGATGACTTTTTCAGCCCCGCGTTCCTTCACCATCTTCGCCAGTTCCTCTGCCTTCCCCTCACCGATCATGTAGGGGGAACCGGCCTCCCTGACCTGTTCAAGAGAATCTACCACGGCGTAGCCTGCGGCCTCAGCTAAACTGTTGAGCTCGGATAGGTTTGAGCGTTCCCCGCGTCTCCGTCTCTGAACCGTTATTACCTTCGTTCTCTCTCGCCCTCTCCTTCTCCGCGCTTCTTCTGCATGACCGCCACATCGCCGAGGGTCAACTCCGTGGGGCGACTGAACTTCTCCTCAGCGGGAGGAGCCTTCGACGATGGCTGTAGGAGCTGAATCTTCAGGGCATACTCCAGTTTCTTGACCAAGGAGTCGTCAGGAACGAATCTCCCGCTCTCGATCTTGTGCAGGACCGAGACCTTCTCCGCTATCTTGCGGCAGAGATCCTCCTGGCTGAGTTGCATCGCCTGACGCGCCTTCCTGACAACTTGACCATAGTTATCTACGAGTTCAACGCCTTCAGGAACTGTTGGCGCGGGCGGCAGACGCCGTGTTTGTGGCTGTGGTCTAGGACGGGACGGACTAGGTGTGCTCTTCGTTGGTGGAGTAAATGATGCTGGTTTAGGGGCCTTCGCAACTGTAGCTCGGCTGGCGCATCTTCCGCATACGATGAGCTCTGCTCCATCTATGAGGACTTTGATTCCTCTGCCGAAGATGGGTTCGCCACAGACCTCGCAGTCCAAGCTCAAGAGGCCTCCGAAGAATCCTTCTCTTTATTAGGGGATGAGGCTACTTGAAGGTTGCGGGATTGGGCAAAGGGAATATTCTATCTGTCCATATCTACTTGGGCTTGGGTCTCTGCCTCAAGTTTCTCCAAGCCCTCTCTTCTTACTTTCTCTTTGAAGATATTCAATAATGTGAATGCGACAGGGATAAGACCGAAAACTACAGTATAGATGGCATCTGTAGAAGCACGCGTATGAACGCCTACATAATAAGCGAAAACCTCTAGTATGACAAATCCTGATATTGCTGACAGAGTGGGTCTTTGTCTAATGTACGTTGTTAATATCTGTATGGTAGTTGGAACTTGCGTTTCTACGGTTATTTCTTGAAATTGTTTATTTATATCTTGTATCCTGATATCAGAACTAAAATCGTAAGCATATGTAGCCATCTGACTTAATATTAATTTGACTTGATTTATCTTTTTTATATCCTTGCTATGAATTGCAGGCAAAGGTATTCTTTGGAAATTTTGCATTAAATGAACTATCTCATCCCCGAAATATTTATGTAATACTATTCCTTCTAGAATTTGTGTTCTTACTAGAATGTTACTTATATTTTCTAATCTTTTCTCTAATTCTTCCAAATGGCTTTTCGTCATCATGTTACTGCCTAAATATGATTTTATGCATTCTATTGCCTTGCATAGATTCAAAAGAAGCTTTTGATAAATTCTAAGTGAATGGTTATGTCTTCTTAATAACCAGAATATGTCAATTAAAATAAATATAAAAATCAAAGTTCCTAATATTGGATACGAATTGCTTCTGTACTCTAAAGGCAATAATGTGGGAAGAATCACCGTAGTAATAATCAACATAATCCATATGAATCTAGAAATCCATACCCGCCTATTATATTTATTATATGACTTTTCCTCGTCATCAAGACTTTTGCAGAATTGTTCGTAACTCATGTCAAAGAAGAATCTCAATACCATCTATATAAAACCGAGACCCAGTTCCCCTCGACCAAGAGCGGGAGAAGCCCTTGCCCTGAGCCACCACTGGACATCCTTTTCAGGTTCTGGTCAAAAGAGGGTTGGTCAATTTGGGTCATAACGTTTTTAAGCTAGGTTATACTGGTCATTAAACCATGAGAAAATATGTTCTAAAATGGTTTAACCTAGGAAAAGTAAAAGACATATACCCAGTATTAAGGGAACAAAACGTATCAGTTTCCGATAAGTTATTTCATCAATTAAAAGAATCAGGACTTTATATATTCTTAGATGATCAAAAGGGAATTATAGACATAGGTGAAGCTAATCCAAAGGGGAGAGCGTTAAGAAATAGGATTAGAAACGAAGTTTATGATAACTCGTCTTTCTCACAAAAACTAAGTAAGTTAGGGATGGATAAACATGCACAGCTCGATTTGACTGTGAAAGTTGCTACGGTAGAACAAGGAATTGATTTTAATGCGCCTCCAGAAGAAATTGATGGACACCTGCGTCTAATAGAAAGAGCTTTGATCTGTGTGACTGACCCTTGGTCTAATTCGCATGGTGATATAAACAAATGGAGAAGAGAAGAAGTCGAGATAGTGAATCTTGGTGATCATGATCCATTAGCTCCAACTATCATAAGGTTGAAAGGAAAATGCCCAAAGAAATGGGTAAGAGTCTCAGCCAATCCTCAGGCCTTATCCACCGACCCGAATTGACCGACCCCAACCTGACCAGAACCGAGACCCTTCTAGGATTGAACAGCCCTAGACTGAGGGAAAGATTTCTATACCCCTGCTCTGCATCTTTGAAGATTTCTGGAGTAACCGAGGGTGGAGAGACGAAGAGCGAGCTTGGAGAGGGCTCGCGCCATCGCCAACTACCAGTTCGAGAGCAACATAGGCTCAGCCCTGTTCCCGGAGGATGTCAAGATCACCTACTCCAAGAAGACGGGCAGGCTCCGACACTTCTACCTCGAGGGAACCGTCATCGCGACCCTCAGACCGACAGACGGATTCCTATCCCTAACCTTAGCGGGGGCGAGGAGGCTGGCCGAGGCCCTTCCTCCGCCTAAGTACAGGGTTGTCGTTCAGGAGGATGTTGTGAAGTTCATCGCCGAGGGCAAAGATGTTTTTGCCCGGCACGTTGTGGATGCTGATTCCCTGTTGAGGGCTGGGGAAGAGGTTCTCGTAACATCCCCTAAGGGGGAGGTTGTGGCGGTGGGAAAAGCGTTATTGACCGGTGAGGAGATGTTAGGATTCAAGAGGGGAGTTGCCGTTAAGGTTAGGAAGGGAGTGAATGAGACTTGATGCGACGAATGAGCCCCCGCCAAGCCAGACGGATGATGGAGAGCATGGGGATGAAGGTAGAGCCCCTAGAAGGGCCGGTACAGGTAACTATCAGAACCCCGAGCCGGGAGATCGTCATCGAAGGCGCCGAAGTCACTCTCACCAAGATGCAGGGGCAGACGATATACCAGATCGTGGGAGGCAAGGTATCGGAGAGAGCCGGAGAGACCCAAGCCCCATCACTCTCTGAGGATGACGTCCAACTTGTGGCCCAGCAGGCCAACGTTACGCTGGAGGTTGCTCGGAAGGCCTTAGAGGAGACGAAAGGTGACCTAGCCCAAGCTATACTGCTCCTCGCCCAGCGCAGGACGGGTTGAAGAGAAAGGCACGTGGCTATTTTCTCGACGGTATCCAAGTCTTCTTTAGCTTGCACACCATCGTGTAGGCGGGGTCGAAGACGTTCCCCACCTCATATTCGATACATTGACCTAGTAGAATATGTACGGCGCGAGCGCTTAGACCGAAGTCTTCCTGGAGCCATCGAATCATTTCAGTCGTGGCGTGCTGGAGAGCTTGATCCAAGGGGCGAGCATTGCCCACCGTCATAACATAGTCCTCGTTCTCAGCCCGCGGCCACTCGATCCTCCTGTTCTTGAGTAGTCTGACTGTGAATTGTACATCGAAGGATACCTCTATGCCCGTACCCACTATCTCACCATCTCCCTGTACGGCGTGCCCATCTCCTATGAAGAGGAGTCCCCCCGAGACGAAGACAGGGAAGTAGACGATCACGCCAGCTACGAATCCTTTATAGTCCATATTGCCTCCATGAGAGCCTGCGGTGGAAGTGGAAATGGCCTGTCCCCTTGGAGGGGCTACACCAAAGCATCCCAGCATAGGCCTCAGCGCCAAAGTCAGGCGCCCCAGCTCCGTCTCAGGTTGAAGCAATGTGGCGGTTCCTCTCTCCAAGTCCAATTCCCACTCAGCTTCGACGCGTGGTTGACGCGGAGGCATCTCCGCCACATAAGACGGGTCGACCACATTAGGGGCGATGACGGTGGCGCTCCTCCCTATCCGCCTATTCGGCCACAATTTATCGAAGCGGATAGCTAGGGCATCTCCCGGTTCTGCGCCCTCCACGTAGAAGGGGCCTATCTGAGGATTTCCACGGGGAGTCACTTGCTGGTCGGACGCATCGCGACCCGCGTTGTCAACAGTTGTCGTTATTACCGTATCGCCATCGGCTATGCGTATAACAGGCTCCCAGGAGCCCAGAGCAGTGTAATAAATATTGGGTTGAAATCGATGAATAGTCATTACTATTCCTCCTAGCCTCAATTATTGTCGGAACTATTAGAGTCCTATTGGTAGAAATACTTGCGCAAGACCCAGCATCACCTAGTCTCACAGCTCCCTTCCGTCAAGGTAAGCTACCATCCTGTGGTGGCATTTCCCTTTTCCCCACCGCAGAAACGCTATTGGACGATCATCTACACAGATAGTAAAGGTGGGTCGGAGAAGGAGATGTCTCTTGGCGACTAGACGATTCTTGAGGGGCCCGGAGCAAATTCTGGGATATCATCCCTAGGACATTGGAATTAAGCGCGCCTCAGTCTAGACCCCATCCTCGCCCTTAGGCATGAGTAGGGCCCTAACACCAGTTTTCCGCCCAGTGCGGAAAACTTGTAGAAGAGTTGAACTATTCCTCTCTTCAGGGGAGTACGCTGGGAGAGACACATTCAGCTAGAAATAACGCCACTGGATCGGCAGAGCACGTGCCGATGGATGTTGCATGACGATTATCAAGGACAATAATCATACGTGTCGAATGGTAGACGGTTGTCCTCTCTCTGAAGACTGTAGAAGCGATGGCGAGGAGAAGCCCTCGGCGTGCCCGATGAAGCGCTGGAGCTTTGACGAACTCTCGTGCAAACCCTCCGAATGCCCCGAATGCCATAGCTTAAACAGTTTCGAGACGACTCGCGCTGAGGAATTGACGAGTCAGGACCGCGCAGACTTGAGCCTCTACTGGATGGAGCACTTGAATAGGCATCTCGAAAGGTTCGTCGAGTTCAAAGGGACTCAGAGGACCGAATCAGAACAACCTTAGGGCTTTGATCCTCAAGCCTTCACGGAGTCTGCAAATGATGTTTTGGGACACTGAATCGGATGCAGCAGACCAGAATTCTCGGGAAATGAAGGGCCACATCCTATTGTGAACATTTAGGGTGCAGGAATCCAATTATCGTGATCCTGGGTTATCCTTCGGCCAAGATTCCAAGATTCCTGGAAGTCCCATTGATTGGAGTCTGTTAGGACTACGACGCTTAAATCTGAGGCTTGCTCAAGACTCAGTCATGGTAAGAGCGCTCGGGATTGACCCTGGGACAAGGAGCTTCGACGTATGCGGTTTAGACGACGGCAAAGTCTACTTCGAGAAGGTAATAGACACAGTAAAGCTGGTAGATGGGCCGGAGCCTATGATGCAGGCCATAGAAGAAGCCCGCCCACTGGACCTCATAACTGGTCCATCAGGCTATGGCGTCGAACTAACTTACTTGAAGGACATTGATAATCCCGGGGAATTCATGAGGACGATCCTGCTCCTCCTCAGAAAGGATGACTACGAAGCTGCCTTGGCCCGGCGAGACCTCGGGATAATGGTCTACGCCGCCATGATCAAGCTTGAGATCGAGATGAAGCGAAGGGAACTACCCGTCTGCTATATACCCGGCGTGATACAACTCCCCACGGTCCCGCTCCATCGGAAGGCGAACAAGATCGACATGGGGACCGTCGACAAAGCCTGCGCGGCCGTCCTCGGAGTCCACGACCAAGCGAAGAGGTTGAAGATCCCCTACTCGGAGACCTCGTTCATATTGATAGAGTCGGGCTTCGGCTACAACGCGGTCATAGGCGTCGAGGGGGGCAGGATCGTGGACGGGATCGGCGGAACCATAGGGGGACCAGGATTCCTAACCATAGGAGGAGTGGACGCTGAGTTGGCGGCGATTGTTGGAAGGTGGGAGAAGGCCGACATCTTCACTGGGGGCGGAATCTCGATTTGTGGTAGAGGTTCATTGGAGGAGATAGGTGACCACTTGGATGAGGAGGGTTGCCGAGTGGCTTGGGAAGCTATAATTGAGGGTGTGGAGAAGGGCGTCGCCTCGATGACAGTTTCAGCACCCAAGGCGAGGGAGATCCTCCTCTCCGGCAGATGGGCGAGGACGACGAAGTCACAGGAGGAGCTTACGAGGAGGCTGTCGAGGTTCGGCCCTGTCAGGATGGTCGGATGGCTCGAGGGCGCTACCATGGTGAAGGAGGCGGCTCAGGGCTATGCCATGGTCGCGGACGGTCTTGTCCGTGGAAGGTACGTTGAACTGGTCGAGTGGATGAGGATAAGGGACGCTAAGGGGACGGCCCTCGACTACGTATACCACCCGAAGGGGAGAGGAGTGCTCCAAGAGCTGGCTCCTTGGTTCAAGTCCGCTACGTAAAGGTTACAGAGGGCAATCCCAAATAGAGGGAATGAAAGACAATCCAGACAAGCGTTCCCGCATTTTTCATAGCAGTCTCACTCCTTACGTTGCGAGTGCGAATTGCTAGCAGTCTGCGTCTGACATGGTAGAAAGGCCTTAAGTAGATGTCCTAGTGAAGTCGCGTCCTCTCTCATTCGAGGCACTATCTCATGCAGTCTCGCTTTAACAGTATCCATGTCCTGAAGGAGGCGCGAGAGTTTCAGTTCCAAGATATCCTCAGTGAGGGACTCGAGGTCGAGGGCATAATCCTCCATCCTCAACTGTCCAAGTATGCCCCAAGACTTTTTCTTCTGGCCGACAATCGCGATCGATGGGATTCCGAGCAACGACGCTACGATGACTGAATGCAGACGCATCGCCACTAGGACATCAACCTCCGAGACTCTTCTCAATAGTTCCTCGCTCTTCACGTATGCGAGCTCATGCTTGACGACGTTCTTTGGAGGTCCTAGAGAATTCAAAATGTGGTCGGCAGCGGTAGCATCGCACTCGATGGGGCTGAAGGGCAACAATATGATTCTGCCGCCCTTTTCTGTGAATTTATGTAAAAAGTCTGTAATTTCCGCTAGATATTGTCTCCTTGCTTCGGTTCCCAAGGATGTTGGGAGGATGGGCGTTACTCCAATCACGAGAGGTGTTTTCTCAGAGTCGGGTCTTCCTTGGGGGAGTTCACGTTCATACAGGAATGCTGAGTCGGTCGAGACTCTGATGTTCCTATTGGTCACCCCTATGGCTCTGACGTATTCGTATGACGCGTTCTCCCTAAGTAAGATACAATTCGCTTTGTTCAAGAGATTCTTGAGAAGGGAACGGGTCGTTGCACTTTGTACGGGACCGAGAGAGATAGGTGCGAAGATTACTGTTTTCCGCATCATTGTCTTGCAAAGGAAGAGTGTGAACATCTCTTCAAAGGTTGAACGTAGGCCATAGCCTTTGGGTGCGAAGAAGAGGTTCCCGCTGCACAACAAGATGAGTGAAGCCTGTGATAGAGTCTTCAGGGTCTTCCTGAATTCAGATTTCAGATAGAGGATGGGGAAAATTAAGAGGAAGCAGACTAATATTGCGATCCAGAACTGTGATGGAAGGTTCTCGTATAGACTAAGTGTAAATTGTCTCCTTTCCTTCGAGCGTAAGAACCTCACGTCTCTGAAAGGTCTAATCCTCGTGGGAGTGGGATGAGCATCGATGCCTTGGAAGCACCCGTCGTTACGCGATGCCCAAGCGTAGCTTTCGCTGTCTGGAGCTACGATGCTGATCCGGCTGTTGGGGCATACCCGTCTTACTAGGTCTATTGTACTAGTCAGCACCAGCATGTCGCCTTTGTTGAAGTATGACCAAGTGGCTATCAGAACTATTCGCGGGGCTTCCTCCTTCATCTTAGTCCAGCGTTCCATCCTTGTTGTCTAGAGGTAGCTTATGCGGTAAGAAGTTGTTAGAAGCTTGAGAAGATAAAATGATTCGCGACATCCTACACCGAGCCGCGGAGGCCGCATAGATGGAGACTCTTCGAACTGAATGGATATCTTGCCTTTGGATAGGTAGGTACAGTTTCAACGGTTTCTATCTAGCTGAGAGATTGAAGTGCTAATGAGGGAAGGCCTTTTCTATCCATGCTTCAACTCTATGACAGAGGTAGGCTTGACTTGGCGAAGGATGAAGGTTCCATCGACGAGGAGATTATCCGGAAGCTAATGGAGCTTCGCACCTACCTTGAAAACAGGATAAAGCAAATCGAGGATGAGCAAGACAAACTTAGAACGCTCTTCAAGATCGTTGACGAGGTCATAGTCAGCAAGAGCTTCCGAAGAGCCGAAGCCGTCCCGCCTATCAGCGCTGGATCCACGGCAAAGGCAACTCCTCCAGCTGCCCCACCCCCCATCGAGACTACCGTGTCGCCTACTGAAGAGATTCCTCTAAGGGCTCAAGGGGGCCAACTCCTTGCCAACATGTACATGACCGAGACGGAGGCCCGTATCATACCTGCGCCGGAAATGGTCTTCACGGTGAGCACGCCGCCCTTCCAGTCCTTCTTGGTGGGGCGGATACTGGAGTCTATGAGGCTTAAGGATCAGGAGGATATTCGGTCTGGGGCTCTGGCTCCGAATCAGGCCTTGGAGTATGAGGTCATTAGGGAGGGGGACGTGATAAAGGAGATTGTGGTGAGGAACTATGGGAGTCAGAGGAGGATGCGGGAGATAATGACCACGACTAGGTGGACCCTTGAGAAGATGAGTGAGAAGGTCAGCACATCTCCTTGAGGTGCTGGATTTGGGGACGAGCGCCACGGTAGACTTCCTTGGAACAGTGTCGCAGGCGGGCGAGGAGTCGAAGCTGACAATCTTCCCAGAGTACTGCGAGGCCTTGGAGGGCTTGGGCTCCTTCAGCCACGTCATAATCCTCTACTGGCTCCACAAAAGGGACACGCCCGAGGAGAGGAAAGTACTAAAAGTGACTCCCAGACGGCATCCAGGCGCACCGCAGGTAGGCGTCTTCGCCTCTAGGAGCCCTACGAGACCCAATCCCATCGCCTACGAGGTGTGCAGAATCCTTAACATCGAAGGATGTGCCCTGACCATTGAAGGATCAGACGCAATCGAAGGGACGCCTATCATTGACCTGAAGCCATACCTTCCTCGCGCCGACTCGGTCCCTGACGCCCGGGTTCCTGAGTGGACAAAGCATGGCCCTAAGACTTAGAAGGAGCCCGTAGAGCCTTGAGCGCGGAAGATCATGTTAAAGACCCTCTCTGGCCCGTCCTAGTCGAGACCGTCCATACAATGGTGCTGTACCCTCATCATAAGGCCTATGTCGAAAGAGTTCTCCTCCCAGAGCGCCCCGACATCACCTATCGAGACTTGGCCACCACTCTGGGGATATCGGTGGGTGAGGCCATGGTCCTTCTGCATGAGCTTAGAATGGAAGAGAAGCGGCCTGCATCTGGGGCGGGTAAGTGACCCTTTTCGGCTAAGAGGTGTCCTCCTTCTGGCGATTCTTCATATAGTGTGTTTTGATGGCGCGAGCGATCTCCTTGTAGAGGCGCATGTCGGATACGTCGACTATAGGGATTTGGACGCTCTTCTCCACTTCGTAGCTCTTCACGTACTTCGGGAATTCAACATAGCACACCTGCCCCACCGGGAAGACGCCCTTCTCTGCTTCGTATTCCAATGACCTCTCATAGGGTTCGAGGCAGAAGAGGTAGCCGTCCGACCAGAAGAGCCTGTCTACCCTGTAGGCTGTTGCGCACCATGCAAGGTTGGATAGAGACCGCTCATCCAAGCCGAGGATGAGGACTTCCTTCATCGGACTTACATTAATCTTCAAAGCACGGAGGCCTCCTCAGCCGAAGCCGCTAAGCCGTAAGACCCAAGAATCGAAGAGGTTTATATTGTTTCAGTATCTCTACCAAACCCTTTTCTATTCCGAGCACATGGATTAAGTTCCTCCACATCACCGGAGTAGGCAGACACGCAGGAGCTCAGGGAAGACGTTTGGCCATCGCCCGCATCGGTAAAGGTATCACTTACATCGCTGTCCTCAACGCCCTCCAGTTCGTTGTGGGAATCATCTTCTACAACATACTCTCTAGGACTCTCGAGCCCGCGGAGATTGGAATATTCTCCACCCTCACCTTCACCTACGTCGTCTTAACGGTGCTGGCCCCACTTGCCTTGCATATCGCCGCGGTAAAATACGTGGCAGAGTACTTGGGTAGGGAAGACGATGGCAAAGCTGCCGCTGTTGCGCGGACCGCCTCTCGTATGGTCCTTTTCTCGTCCTCGATCTTCTTCGCGGTCTTCTTAGTCATAGCTCTAGTTGCGGGGCAGGCTTTGGCAGCCGTTAAAGGCATCGAGGTGCTTCTCGCCGTTACCGCTGGGGCCGGGTTCTTCGCCGCGCTTAGGATGACCTACCTTTCTCTGATTCAGGGGCTTCAGCTCTTCGACAGATACGCTATCGCAAACCTTTGTGCGATGATCGCGTCTAGGTTCCTAGGAATACTCTTCGTCATCATGGGGAAAGGGCTCCTCGGCACTGTTCTGGGGATGCTCCTCGGAGAATGTGTCGGTCTAGTCCTCACTTTCCTCCTATACAGAGGGCGGTTGCCAGCTACGAAGACGGGGTTTGATAGGGAGGAGTTGATGAGATTCAGCCTTCCTATCCTTACGATGTTGCTCGTCGCCACGATGCAGGACTGGTCAGACCGCATGCTCTTCCTCGCCGTATCCAGGAACCTCGAAGCCTTGGGTGTCTTTGACCTCGTCATCCGAGCTGTGACATCTCTCGCAATAATTGGTGCCGTCTTGGATGTCGTAGTGCTTCCCGCCTTCTCCCAATCCTATGGGAGGAACGGAAAACAGGAGTTATCAGGCATGATGGTGAAGACGCTACGCTACTTGGGCCTCATGTACTTCCCCGCCGCCTTTGGTCTAGCCTCCATCTCACGGAGCGCCATGACCGTCCTATATCAGGCCAGACTCGCATCGGAGGGAAGCGGCCCCCTGACAATCTTAGCCATCTTCTCTATCCTGAATGCCTTTGCCACGATCATGAACACTGGTCTCAAATCCATCGGAAAGACGACATCCTTCGTCCGCATCTCCCTCTCAGCCTTAGCTGTCGACGCCATAATTGTGGCTGCCCTCTCCCCCGTCTTGGGACTGTACGGGGCCGTCGTCGCCAGGGTCAGTTCTGTTATTGTCCTCTTCTTCTACACCTTCTTTGAGCTGAGGAAAGAATTGTCATTCAGGATAGATCGGGAAGGCTTGTGGAAGGGGTTGGCGGCGGGGCTATTCCTCGTTCCACCCACCCTCTTCATCGAGTACCGTCTCCCTCTCTCAAACGACTTCGTAAAGTTGGGCGTTGAGGTGACGGTAGCAGTGGCCTCCTACTTCTTGGCGCTCTTCCTCCTGAAGGTCCTTCGGAAGGAGGACATATACATCATAAGGCAGATCACACCTTCAAGGATGGGTAAGATCATTGGCGTGATCGAGAGGCTCTATGTGGGAGAATCCTCAGGCGAGGCTGGATAGGAGTGATTCTAGTTGCTTGACATCCATTTTATCCGTGAGAACCCGTTGATAGTTGAGGACGATCTGAGGAAAAGGGGAGACATTGAAAAGATTCCTTGGGTCGACGAGTTGCTTAAGCTGGACGCCGCATGGCGAAGGATCCTGACCAAGGTCAATGAGCTCAGGGAGAGGCGGAACAGCATTACGCGGGAGATCGAGGACCTCCGTCGGAGAGGACTCGACCCCTCAGAGAAGATAAGGGAAGCAGCAAACATACCTAACGAGATAGTTACGCTGGAGAAGGAGGCTGACCGCCATCGGGAGAGGATTGACTACATTCTGCTCCGCCTGCCCAACATCATGGACCCCACGGTCCCCATCGGCAGGGACGAGAACGATAATGCGGAGGTTAGACGATGGGGGGAGCTTCCTAGCTTCGACTTCACACCAAAAGATCACATCGACCTCGCTGAGAAACTAGATCTTGTCGATATTGCTAGGGCGGCCAAGGTGGCGGGAAGCCGCTTCTACTACATGCTGGACAGCCTCGTACAGCTTAACTATGCCCTCATAAAGTACGCCCTCGACTTTCTTGAAGAGAGGGAGCACACGCTTGTTCAGCCTCCCTATATGATAAAGCGGGAAGCCATCGGGGGAGCGATCGCCCTCTCCGACTTTGAGGATATGATCTACAAGATCGAGGGGGAAGACCTCTATCTGCTCGCGACGGCGGAGCATGCGCTCCTAGCCATGCATATGAACGAGATTCTTGACGGGAATACCCTACCGCTTCGCTACGCAGGGGTAAGCCCCTGCTTTAGGAAGGAGGCCGGCGCCCATGGCCGAGACACGAAGGGCATCTTCCGAGTCCACCAGTTCGAGAAGGTGGAGCAGTTCGTCTTCTGCAAGCCTGAGGGCTCACAGAAGGAACACGAAGCCTTGCTTAGCAGGGCTGAGGAGTTCCTCCAGAGCCTTAGGGTCCCCTACAGGGTGGTGAACGTCTGCAGCGGAGACCTCGGGACGGTCGCAGCCAAGAAGTACGATATTGAGGCGTGGCTACCGGGGCAGGGAAAGTTCAGGGAGCTCGTCTCCTGCAGTAACTGCACATCCTATCAGGCTGTCAGATCTAGGATCAGGTATCGAGACAAGCCCAATGAGCCCACGTCCTATGTCCATACCCTGAACAGTACGCTGGTGGCTACTGAGAGAACTCTCATCGCAATAATGGAGAACTATCAGAGGCGGGACGGCTCCATAGGGATACCCGATGTTCTAATCCCCTACATGCGGGGGCAGGAAGAGATACGCTAGCTCCATAGCATGATACCGGGTTCCGTTAGGTCTTTTGACCCAAGGGGTCCTCGGATATGTCAAAAAGGTCTTCCTTGAAAGGAGTCTTCTAGACAACGCATAATAGTTCTGGGTAGGACCTATTGGTGGAGGTGGGGAGATGTCTGAACAAGGTTTTAGAGGGTTGAAGTGGGAGCCGAGTTACGAGGGGGAGGTCCTAATCCTCTTCGGAATGGTACTGCCATACATGCAGGAGTCGTTCGTCATAGAGGAATACACCGACGAGTTTCCAGACTGCAAAGCCAAGGTCGACGGCAAAGATGTTGGGATTGAATTCGAGGTCGACAGCAGGAACTTCTTCTCTCAGAAACACGATAAGGATCCACGGCTCCCCAAATGCAACATGATAATCTGCTGGAGGAATCCCTACAACAGCGTGATAAAATTGCGAGGCAAGACAATCAAGATTCTAGCACTTTCAGATGTAGTCAAGGAGAAGAAACTCAATCTGTTCCTAGTTGGTTCACGACCTCTAGGGCCACCGTTTTGGCCCAAAGAGGCGTTCTTGGGCAAGCTGAGGGAGAATGTGGGAGACGGTGAGAGATACCGCTGGGTCAATGACCTCGTAGAGTTCTGTGAGAGTTGTCCAGAGTTCGTCGAAGTTCCAGGCAGAGGCAAACGTATAGCCACATTGGGCTTCCAGATAAGAAAGTGGTTGAGCGAGGACATTGGAGACCCCACGCCAATTCAGTTCGGCGCCGACGGAGGCTTGGTCATCGTCTACAGAAGAATGCCGAAGACCGTGGAAACGGAACTCAGGAGAAGGATGCAAACGCCAACGGGGTTATGGCCTACGATACAGATCCAAGACGAGGAGACCTTCAATAGGGTCAAGGATGCTCTTAGATGGCTATGCGAGACTGTCAGTGCCTCAAATCAAAAGATTTAACGGAACTATGATACCGAAATCCTTTTTATCGCCTCTAGATGTCTGGATGAGAACCACAAAAAATCGGAGATGAGCCAGAATGGTAACCATAACTGTTGACAATGAAAAGTGCACAGGCTGCGGCACCTGCGTAACCACATGCCCTGTGGGAGTCTACGAAATGCGAAAGGCCAGCAGCTCCGAGAAGTCTTTCCCGGTGAGCGTTGATCAATGTATCGCATGTAGGGCTTGTGAAGCAGTGTGCCCTGCCGGGGCTATCAAGGTAGTCGAATAAGGACTATGATCTTGACAATTCTTCGACAGCTTTCTTATTCATGCAAGTCATTAACATCCAGCATCTCGCTCTCATACTACTAGGGCCCTGCCCTTGTCCAGATAGGAGGTCGAGCCGACCTTCGAGATCTGTAACCTCTGTTGAAAGACCCTGCTTCTAGTTTCGGCCGCAGACTGGTAGACCTCTGTTTCCGTGAAGACATCCTCCGGGTCCAGCCCATCCGCCAAAGCCTCGAACAAAACTCGACCGTCTAGAGCCTCCGGTGGATTCAGGCCCAGAATATGGAGGACGGTAGGAAGTAGATCTACGTTCCCAGACGAGATCGGGTCCTGGAGTCCCTTCTTGAAGTGGGGTCCGGCCGCGATCAATACGCTGTGAATCTCGTAGGGGCTTATGGAGCCATGGCTCCCACCTCCTAAGTCTACGCTGCCCTTTGCAAATGTGGCCGTTCCCTTGATTCCTCGACTGTTCTGGGAACTCGCCCAGGCGAAGGAGATGAGGATATCCGGCGAGCGAGGGTTCTGACTGAGGATTAGAGACAGGGGGAAGGAGCCCGGAATAGGAGAGGACGTGAATAATGGCCCACACCACCTCTGGGCCATGAGGAACTCAGCGATGGCCTTCACCTTTCCTTGGTCATGGTCTTGGACATAGATGAGCACGCAGCCGCCACTCGCTGCCACTAGGGCTTCAGTTGAATTCGGCTTCCTCTTCAGGTCCGCTCGTATCAACTCCTCAGCCACATCTACCGTTTGCGTCACGGTCGAGTGTCCGTGGTCAGAGACCACCAAGATGTCCGTGGATGCTGCCAGCCCCCCTTCCTCTAAGTGCTCCAATATTCGACCGAGCTCGGAATCAGCTTCTTCTATGCCCTGAAGGGCTTGAGGGGAGGAGATGCTAGTCTTATGCTGAGCACTATCCGGCTCCGAGAACCATAATGAGGCCATCGCTGGATCGTACCTGGGGATGACGTATTCAAGGAGAATTGTGGTGGCGCGACGCATTCGGGCGGAGTTGGGCATCCCCGGCGGAGGCCAGGCTCCGAAGCGGCGCTCCAGCTCCTTCGCCTCCGACGTTGGGAGGGTGAACTGAGGGTGGATAACCAAGCCACCCATGTTCCCGGCCTTATGGTCGTGCAAGAAGGCGTTGCCACTACTCCCCACTCCGACGCTAACCAGCCTCTTGCCCGCTTGTCCTAGGATTTCGCCTAGACTTTTCACATGTAGGGCATGACCTGCAGTCTCTTCGTCTAGGTGGGTGAGGCTGAGGCGATCACCAGTATCCACCTCCCAAGGTGACCCTTGGCGAGGGATGTAGAAAGTATTGCCCACGATACCGTGGCGGCCCGGATAGCAGCCCGTGACGAAGCTCGCTACATTTACGCGGGTCTCGGTAGGGAAGGTGGCGTGGTGTTTCAGAAAGCGGACTCCACGCTTAGCTAGGTGAAGGATGTTGGGGGTATGTTGCTCCGTTATCTGATCGGGGCGTAACCCGTCGAGAAAGATGGTCAGGATCATAGGCCTAGTACCTCCGGACGTGGAATCGCGTTCGCCACGAATGGGCTTCTATTCGGCCGAGATGCCATATTTGTTCTCGCCAGCAAAGCGGGGGAGCCTTCCTCTTAAAAGACTGACTCCTATGAGAATCGTAAGCGTCGCATATTCTTTGCCCTTGGATTATTGAAAAACGGTTTTAAGGAGATGCACCTAATGTCTGACGGCGTGGGGTAGGGTTGACCAAATACATCTTCGTCACCGGAGGAGTCCTCAGCTCCGTTGGGAAGGGAACAGTCTGCGCCTCAATCGGACGGATTCTACAAGAGATGGGTTTCACAGTCTCAGCGATTAAGATAGACCCCTACCTCAACGTCGACGCTGGGACGATGAACCCCTACATGCACGGAGAGGTCTTCGTCTGCGAGGACGGGGGAGAGATGGACCTCGACCTAGGGACCTATGAGCGGTTCCTGAACATAACCGTCTCGAGGGATACCAATATCACGACTGGACAGGTCTACTGGTCGGTCATCGACAAAGAGCGGCGAGGCGACTTCTTGGGAAGATGCGTCCAGATAATTCCCCACATTACGGACGAGATCAAGCGTAGGATTCGATATGTTGCCGAGAAGACGAAGACGGACATAGTCCTCGTCGAATGTGGCGGAACAATTGGTGACATCGAAGGGCTTCCCTTCTACGAGGCCTTCCGCCAGATGCGCCTAGAAGAGGGGATGGAGAACACAATCTTCGTCCACGTTCCTCTAGTCCCCATCCTCGAAACAACGAGGGAACAGAAGAGTAAGCCCGCCCAACATAGCGTTCAAGAGCTACGTAGAATCGGACTGCAGCCGGACCTGATCATTGCCAGATGCCGAGACCCGCTGGAAGAAGAAATCCGTGACAAATTGGCCCTCTTCGGAAGTGTAGACCGTCGAGCAGTCCTCGCCTCGCCGAATGTCAGGAGCGTCTATGAGCTTCCTCTAGTCTTGGACGAGCAGGGTCTAGGAAGCTACCTCTGTAGACGAATGAACGTTCCTGAACGGAAGGCTGACTGGACTCTCTGGAGAAGTGTGGTGGAAACCTTTACGGATGCCAAATATGAGTTGAAGATAGCGATCTGCGGCAAATACGCGAAGCTCGCCGATAGCTACCAGAGCATCAACGAAGCCCTGAAAAGCGCCGCGGGGACGGCGTCAGCAAAAGTTCACCTAGACTTTCTGGAGACGGAGAGGTTGGAAGGAGAGTCCTGCAACATGGGAGTCCTCTCCGACTTCGACGGAATACTCGTTCCCGGGGGCTTCGGCTCCCGCGGCGCAGAAGGGAAGATCGCCGCTATCCAGTATGCTAGAGAGAAGAATAAGCCGTTCTTAGGCCTCTGCTTCGGCTTCCAACTCGCGGTAGTTGAGTACGCTAGGCACGTCTGTGGTCTGAAAGGTGCCAATAGCACTGAGATCAATGAGGTTACGCGTTATCCGGTCGTGGCCCTTCTTCCAGAGCAGAATGAGATCGTCTATAAGGGCGCGACGATGCGGCTGGGCGCTTCCCCCATTGCCCTGGAGAGGAACACCCTAGCCTACGAACTCTATGGCGCCGATGTGATATATGAGAGGCATAGGCACAGATATGAAGTCACCCCAGAATACATCTCCATACTAGTCGAGCGAGGCATCGTCTTCAGTGGGAAGACTCTTGATGGGTCGAGGATGGAGACTCTGGAAATTCCGGAGAAGTTCTTCTTCTTCGCAACCCAATTTCACCCCGAGTTCAAGTCGAGGCCTGGAAGGCCGGACCCTGCCTTCTACGGCTTCATAAAAGCGACGTTGGACATGAAGCTTGGAAAGGAGCGCCCCGAGTTCGATCCTAGGATCTCAGTTAACTGTGAGGCAAAGTTCCTAAGGACATAGTTCCTATGAGACGAGATAATCTCGGTTTGAACCGGCCATGATAGATGATGATCTTCTTCGTCCAAGGGGGAGGCGGGGAATCTTCTATGTTCCCTTCAAGGTCTCCTTCTTCGCCATCTTCGCAGCGATCCTCGGCGTAGTCCTTATCTTGCTCTTCCTAGACATCGTCGGAGTCGCCTTCAAAACCCTATTTCCAACTCTAGGAGCCGCGGGCGTATTCTTGCTCCTCGGCTCAAGCCTCATAGGAAGCTATGTCAACATTCCCGTTCGCAGGGTGATGAGCAGACACCCAATTGTCAAGGTCAGATACATAAACGTCTTTGGAGTCACCTATCATGTTCCAATCATCGAGCATGGGGCGGGCACTACGCTGATCGCAGTCAACCTAGGGGGTGCGGTCGTCCCGACTTTGGTCTCAATCTACACCCTCACTCGATATCCCTCAAGCATACCCTATGCTCTCGCGGCCACAGTGTTCGTCGCTGCGGTTACGAAGCTCGTTTCGAGACCTGTACTAGGCGTCGGAATAGTCGCGCCAAGCCTCGTGCCGCCTCTCAACGCCGCCTTAGTTGCCACTCTTATGGGGACTAGTCCTCACGTCGTCGCCTACGTGGCGGGCTCGATGGGCACCCTCATTGGCGCGGACATCCTCAACCTTAGAACTATTCCCCATTTGGGCTCTCCCATTGTTAGCATCGGCGGGGCCGGAACCTTCGATGGCGTCTTCTTCTCTGGCATCATAGCGGTCATTCTAGCCATGTAAGCGGTGTGAGAACGGAAAAACTCATAAAAACGGGGCAAGTAATGCATTATTGGCTCACGGAAGGGTTGGATTCTGCATAGACCCATAGCGATTGGAGTAGACATCTATCCACACTATGAGCGTTCTCGGGGAGAGGCTCGGGCATACTATGCAGTCGTTCTCCTCGATGCCGTAGGGGATGTTGAGAGAATCGAGAAGGTGAGCTTACCCCGTCTCTTGAGAATTGTACGTGCCCACAGGCCCCTCCTCCTTGCGACAGATAACGTCTATGAGTTGGTCAAGAGGGCAGAGGATTTACCCAGATTCCTATCTGATCTGCCTGGGGATACAAAGGTCATTCAAGTGACCGGCCCACCAAGTTCCGCGACCAACCTGCAACTCTTGGCCGAGAAACATGGACTACAATACCCATCGAAGATATCTCCCTTGGAAGAAGCGGATGTCTGCGCCCGCCTAGCCGCCACCGGGGTGGGTGCGGAGGTAATAGCCCTCGAGAACGAGACGAAGATTCTCGTCTGTAGAAACGTAAGCCTCGGCCCAGGAGGGTCCAGTCAGTCCCGTTATCGTCGGGGGGTTCACGTCTCCATCCTCACCATGACCAAGAGGATTGAACGGATACTCAACTCGGCGGGAATCGACTTCGACCTCTTTACAGAGGAGTCGGATTTCGGTCTGGAGAGGGCGGAGTTCACGGTCTACGTTCCTAGGACAAGACTAGCGGGCCTCATAAGGGCGGGTCACGGGCGCAGTATCCAGGTTAGGATAATTCCGGTCTACCGGAACCAGATAGAGTTCGTCCCCCTCAAACCGATAATCGGAACAATGTCGGAGAAGGTGAAAGGTGGACCGAAGCTCATAGTAGGAATAGACCCGGGAACGACCTGCGGCCTAGCAGTCTTGACCCTTGAGGGAACCCCCATCTACGCGGCGAGCCAGAAGGGGATGAGCCGCGGCGACATAATTCGAACCCTCCTAGACCTTGGTGACCCAACCCTCATCGCCGCCGATGTGACTCCTCCCCCCGAGTTCGTGGAGAAGCTCGCCAAAGAATTCGAGGCCACTGTCTACAGACCCGACGCCCTTCTAACGGTCATGGAGAAGCAGGAGATTGCTCGGGAGTATCTCAAGCGGTTCGGCATCGACGTAAGCGACTCCCACTCTCGGGACGCCCTTGTAGCCGCCATCAAGGCTTTCAACCACTACAAGCCGAAGTTCGAGAGCGTAGAGGGCGAGCTTGAGACGCGGAACCTGGGTCTGTCCTCAGGGGAGGTGAAGGCCCTTGTAGTCAAGGGTTACTCGGTTCAACGGGCCATAGAGTCTTTTCTGCCCCAAATGAGGGCGAAGGAGACTCCCCCTCCACCAGAGGAGGAAGCCCCTACCGAAGATGACCTTAGGGTTCAAGGACTGAGGGAGACGCTGGCCTTCTACAAGGAACGCCTTGAAGCAACAGCGAAGGCTAATGAGCGTTTGACCACCCAAGTCAGGCTACTGGAATCAAAGCTCCTGGGCTTGCGGGAGGCCTTGAAGGCTGAGAGGGAGAGGGAGATGAGGGAGATTCGGAGGGAGAGGGACCTCGAGGTCTTGCAGCGGGAGGTGGAGGTCCTCCACCGAGAGTTGGAGGCGGCCAGGGAACAGGTCGGCGAACTTCAAAGTAAGCTCATGGCGGGCAAAGTCGAGGAGGGAGCTAGGAATGACATGCTCCTCCTGAAGCCGATAGAGGCCTTCACGAAGCCGGGCCTCGACAAAGCCTTCAACCTCTATGACGTGAAGAGCGGCGACAGCGTCCTTCTACTCGACTCCAGCGGCGGAGGCTCGTCAACCGCGGAGGAGCTAGCGAAACGCGGTGTGCGTGTCGTGGTCTCTCAAGCCAACATTGCCCATCAGGCCCAAGAGACGCTGGAACGAAGCGGAATACCTGTTATCTGGGTTAATGAGGTCAATATTCAATGGTCGAGGGGGCTACCCTACATTCGAAAGGACGACCTGCTCAAGGTCGTAGATTCCGTAGAGAAAAGGAAGAAGGTCGAGGTCGAGAAGACGTTAAAGGAGATCCTTGAGGAGTACAAGAAGGAAAGGCAACTCAAAAGAGCATGACTTTGTGAGCCAAGACGGCGTCGGTGACTTCTCGAATCCTCGAAAGCTGCTCATCCACCAAGCTCTCAACATCCCCTCTAACAACGTCCAACGATACTCCGTCTCCCAATAGAAGCTGAACATCCGCCACCATAGGCTGGTCGATCGGCTTCCCAATCTGGCTGAGGAGCTTGACGTAGACCTCTTGGACACCTTTGACCTCTCGACTAATCTTCTGCGCGATCTCCCCTGCTAGAACATTGTAGATCTTCCCAACATGGTTGATAGGGTTCTTCCCCGCCGCCGCCTCCAGCGACATGGGTCGACAGGGCGTGATCAGCCCATGGACCCTATTTCCTCGCCCCGTGTTCCCGTCGTCCCCCGCTTCGGCTGAGGTGCCGGTCACTGTCAGATAGACGATACCCTTCTCAGGGTTGTCCGCTGTGTTCACGTGGACGGTCACGTCTCGCTCGGTTATCTTTGTCGCTAGGTCGTAGGCGAGGTTCCGTACATCGGCCTTTACTGAGAGGTAGTGGTCTAAGTCGGGCGTCAGGCTGCTTATCTGGGGGGCGGCGATGGTGATGTCGATGTGGTTGTTCCGTCTTAATCCCATGACCTTTATGTCTTCGCCGACCTCGGGCAACTCCTTCTTGCATTTGGGTGAGTTCAGATAAGTCTCGGTCTCGTAGACTATGCGTTCCGTCTCGCTCAAGGGGGCGAACCCGACTCCGAAGGAGGTATCGTTTGAGAGGGGCATCTCCTTGGAGGCGTCGAAGTTCTTCACAAGGTCTGTTGAGCCTTGCCTTATCATGTAGTTGCAGATGATGTGTCTCTCCACATCCAAGAATCTGAGGTTGTGTCGAAGGAACTCCTTCATGGCTCCTACGGCGATGCAGCCTACGGGAATCGTCACAAGCTCCCCATCCTTGACTACCTGAGTCACGGTTCTGCCAGCGACGATAAGGCAGATGGGCTCATCAACCTCACCGCCTCCAAACTTGGGGCTAGCCCTACCGCCGACTACCAAGCTCTTGTCCACGTTATGGTGGAGTACGACGCCGAAGTTCTTCAGGTAGTACAGGGAGAGGGCGTGCGAGACTTCCTCGGAGATCGAGTCCGCTATGTAGTCTGGATGGCCCCGCCCCTTTCTCTCCACGATCTCAACGGTCTGCTCCTCGATCGGAATCAGGCTCACGCTCTCTACGTTAATGTTACGCACCAGTAGTGATGCCCCGTAGGCATCTGCGAGCTCGGTCTTTATTTAAATGTCGTATTTTCCTACCCGAAAAATTACTGCCAGGAATTATTGAGGGTTCACGCAGATGTAGAGGACATTGTTCCCTCGAATGAAGATGTTTCCGTAGTTCGCGATGACGTTCGAGTCGACGGCCTCAGTGGCCTCCTCAAGGATGATATTCATGTAGTTGTCGCATCGAACCATCTTGCCGCGATATTCGACGTTATTCTTCAGCTTCACTACCACATCGCCATTGAGGCCATGCATCAGGACGTTGAGAGGACGTTTGGCAGACTCCAAAAACCTTCCCCATCTTGGTGGCTAATGAGTTACAGCCCACTGTTAAAATCGTTTCGGCTCATCCGCTACGGAGGGCCCCTCGCCTTTCGAAATACGTAGATACAGTCCCTAGATGGGGAGTCGACATCCATGTCTTGACATGAGATACCGGCCTCCTTTAGCCAGTAGGGGGCTTCTCGGCCCAATTCGAAGCTAGCGGGTAACGTGATGACGATTACACCCTCAGGTCGAACTACTCTGAGCATCTCACGTAGCGTCAATGTGGGGTTAGGCATGTTCTGGAGGACGGTAAAGGCGAAAGCGGAGTCGAAGGTTCCACCCCTTAGGGGTAGGAAGTCGGCGTCGGCGCATAGAAGATGTATTGAGGACGCGTCGATTCCCCTTGCGTTCACCAACATTCGATGGGATACGTCCACCCCCACCCGGAGGGTCGAGATGGGAACGGTCCTTCGTAGGAAGATTGCTGGGCCGCAGCCTACGTCGAGAACGTTTCCGAGAGGGGTAGAGCCTATGGCTTTCAAGGCCGCGTCGTACTTGGCTTCCTGTTCTTTCCCGTAGAGCTCCTCGTACGATGAGGCTGTGGCGTCGTAGAATCTCATCGAGTCCTTCTCTTTCTCCATGCTTCTCCCCTGAAAGCTATCTGTTAGTGGCTATGGTTTCCTCTCGCGTCTCCGTATCCTCAAATCTTGGCGTAACACTTAAGGATTCAAGCTGCCCTTCAGTTGGAACTGTTCTCACAAAAGTGAGTATCCTTGCCAGAATCCCTACCGAAGAAGGCCAAGCCTCTAGTGAACGACTATTTCAAGCACATTCTGGAGAGGAACTTGGCTGTGGCGGAGAGGACTTTGGCAGAGGTCAGGAAGATTATGAAGGATACGAAATGGGAGCTAGGGTACCTGAACGCTCTCGAAGGGATGCTGGTCGCTGAGAGGTCCAGCGACACACGATACATCTACCTGAGTCGCCTCGACCTGAAGAATCCAAGGAAGATAGATGAGGCTAGGAGGTGTTTTCAGGCAGAAGCTAAGAACCCCCTCGAAGGCGAGTTCGACAGAGGGTTCTTCTCGGCGTGGTCCGAATTTCTCCGGATGGCCAAGTCTTCCCTAGAGGTGGAGAAGGGGGAGAAGGCGAAGACTCTGGACGGCTTCCTAGAAGAGTGAGGCCTCTGACATGATGTACCGTTTTCGGCACGTCATCGCTAGTAAGGGTTCTCGTTGGCGTCAGGTTCGGTCTGATTTGGGTCGGGTTAGTAGGCTTTGAGGGTGTTCACTAGAATCCATGTCGTGAACCAGACCGCTAGGTAGCTTCCCAGCCCAATAGTATAGTATGCTCTTCCCTGTCCCCCGATTTTCAAGTGATATGCCAGGAGGAGGATGAGGAAAGAGGCAAAGTATAGGGCTGCTCCAACAACTAGTCCTTCTACGCCCAGCCTGAGTATGCCGCACATCAGTCCCGCCGTAGTTCCAAGCCCAAATCTGGTCCAGTAGGCTCGGCCCGAAGGAAAAGCTTTCTCAGATGTCTTCGCTCTCTTCAGTGGATTCACCCTGCACCGTGGAGTTATTCGATGAGTAATGGCGGCTGAGGATAAATCCTCTGTGGTGACACGTAGGCTTGACAGGGAGAGTCATGCAAGCTTCTTAAGAACAGTTATGCTGAAAGCTGCGTTCGTATCTTCTCGATGTAATCGTTGACGAGCAGGGATGTCATGTCGCGGATCTTCTTTGAACTTGTCTTGATCTCTTTAATGTGTCTTTTTATGTACTGCTCCAATTTCACTGCTGAATCGTCGATTGCCAGAGAAAGCTCGTTTACGCGGCTTATTATTTTGTCCAGTTCTCCATTGGTAACAGAGTCTTTTAGTTCTTGGAGAATCTGATCCTTGACCTCAAGCTGGGCAATCTTGCCATCATACTCGATCTTAAGCTGTGTCTTTGTCCGAAGGAGTTCTCTCATAAAGACGTAGGCAGTCTCGACATAGTCGAGTTTGACCACAAGGACGCCGTCTCGCCATGCCGTGAAGTTTAGCGCATCATCTGGAAGTGTCGTCGTAGCTAGAATTCCGAATTCCGTTCCTTCCTTCTCCATGTATTCCTTGACTTGAGAAAGGAATTCTTCGGACCATCGTTTCGTTCTCTTGGATTCGATAACTATCTTTCCGAGAACGGTTTCGTCATCCTTTACAATACATAAAACGTCCTCTCCTCCTTTCAAAGATTTCGCAGTCGAGAAGCAGTCTTTGCCTGTCTTGAGCGAGGATAACCTCTTAGCTATTTCGAGTTCTTGGAGCTTCCCAAGCCTTTGCGGACTTCCCTTGAGTTCCATTATGGCCTGTAGCACAGGTCGGATTTCCTGTATTAGCCTCTTATCGAAGCTCTCCTTCAGATCCTTATCCTGCTCCTTTAAGAGGTCCCTCATCCAAGCCGGATTGTTTTCACTCATTGATTGAGTGATCTTGACCGCGACGAACAAGGTCTGGGTGAGTACCCCCTGTTCCTTCAATTTGTGAACGTCGCTAAGTAGCTCCTCGTTTTCGACCGTTCCGTTGAGTGGTTGTCCGCAGAGTGGACATCTTTTCAGTTCGAGTTTTTGCATCTTTTATCATCCTACACAGCTTGATTATACAATAATTGTCGATGCGCCTCTTGGTGGCATCGAGTGCACAATACCGTGATGTTCTCGAGAACATCTGGGCCATCAGCAGAGAGGGGTATTGCGTGATGTAGTTCAAGTCTAAGATTCTTGGAAGGTTTTTCAAGTCGTAATCCACATTTTTGACAGGTGTAGTTTCTCCAGAAGAGAACGTCCGATTTCAGGTATAGTGACCATAGACGTTTTCGATTTGCTGAGTCTATGTTCTGAATTTGCATTTCTTTCGCCAAGGAATAGTCTATGAAAACGAATAATAAAAGCTAGAAATACCCTTTTTTCATTGCTATGGGCAATATGTTTAATTATGATTGAAGAAAGTGTATCTACTCGGTAGGGTTGCCCCGAAAATACAAGTCCTTACCCCAGATACGGCTGGAGGTTCTAGAATACGTCTGCAAGAGAACAGACGAGATAAGGCGCGATACGGATCAGGGGCTAACTCCGCCTTCAGGGGCTACAAGGTATCTACTCATGCGTCGAGCAGATCCAAAAAGAACCTATCATCTGGATCAAATACAAGAGGCAATTGACCGACTGATAGAATTGAAACTCATAAAAGAAAGCTCAAGAGATTTAAGCAGCGGGAAGCCGGACCAAGTTATCATTCACTATATTGCAACGGATGAAGGGATGGATGTCTATCATTCCAATCTTATACGACAACTACTTGAAGGTTTTTTGAAGTAAGTGTCTCACAAAGCAAATATAGTTACACATTCTTCATCTACTCTTTATAAGGCCACCCATCCAATTCCTTCCTGTGGAAAGAAAAAACTCGAAAAATGTGCCCCCTAGTCGAAACGTAGACAAAGATGTCTATGAGGGGGAGACGGTAATAGTCCATAAGCCTTCAATGGCAGAAATAGACGATGCAATCATAGGCTTTGAATATGTAAAAGATTTGTTGGATTTCCTTTCAATCTTTGTCTATTTGTCGCCTTTACCCTTTTTCGGATGGTTCTTAAGTACGGTTCATGCGGCTACCCCAAATGTTTGGGACATATTCTCGTCATCGCTCATCCTAGTAGGATCCATCGCCTTGTCGGTCTTCACCTATAGACGAAAGGAGAAGTTTGAGCTCGTGGAAGTATCTCTCGACGACCTCGCTGAATTGATGTTTGTTTCGAGGTTTGGACTTGTCATTCCTTCTGGAGCTACTCCGCAAGAAAGAATAGCTGACCTTTTGGTTCAGGCTCAAGAAATAGAACGTGAAAGGTTAAAGGACTTGGCATCCATTAACAAAGAGATCATTGGAAGGTCAGGCAAGACATATGTTTTCGATGTACAGATACGTGAGAGAGGAAACATAGTTGGACGATTGACCTCGGGAAGGCTTGGGAGAGAGGCTTGGCAGATTCTCGCGAAGAGATTCGATAAGGCGCTTCCTGTAGATAAAGAAGATTTGTCGATTCTTCGTCAAGAGCTCCTAGATATATATAGCGCGAGGGCTCTAAGACTTGTTCCAATGGAAGTATTTGTTTTTTCCACGTCATCCTTCACAAATGATGCAATAAGGTTTCTGGAAAACGGTGAAAACTGGATACCTCCTGTCAAGCTCAGGAAACTCGAAAATCCGACCCTTGAAGACAGCGTAGAAAGTTCAGATCCAGAAGTGAAATATGTTGGATTTACCTTAGTACACGAGAAGGCTCAAGGCTATGAGACAGTGTTGAGATACTGACTGCTAAATTCACCGTTTTTTGATTATCGCTGCAACTGTTAGTCGCTGGGAGCCCAAGGTCTTTTCTTGAGAAGTTTAACGATGTATCGTCCCATTCCATACTTAGATGCCTCTTCGCGGTAGGAGGGAGCCCGGGGATTTCCTAGCCTCCGACGCAAAGAAGGTAATGGCGAAGTTTGTCTATGTTCTCTCTGTGTTTATTCCGATTCTTCTTCTTGTTCCCCTGTTGCCTCGCCTTTGGCCATGAGCCTCTTCGGCAACTCTATCTCATTGGGAAGGGAATCATAGAGTCCATCGAGGAGGCTGTCTGCGTCCCCTTTCTGCCCAAGAGTCTTCAGCCAAGCACGTCGATAAGTCTTCCAGATGGATGCTTCTTCCTGAACTGGTCGGGGATACTTAGGAATTTGACTTCTTCGACAGCTCGATTTTCTAACGTGTTTCAGGACCAGACTATCCTTGGTAAGGCGGGCGATACGTCGTAGTAACTACGACTGAGGAGACCTCGCCTGACCTCCAAAGAGTCAGCGATATGCGTTGACCGGGGGATACGTATTCTTCGACATAGGCAGCCCACTCTTCTTGGGTAAGTGTAGGATGACCATCGACAGCCAGTACGATGTCCCTTGCTATGTAGGCTGGAGAGCCATCAGGGGCTTGAGTGCGTGTGGCTCCTCTTAACCCCGCTTCAGCTGCCGGGGTGTCAGGAATTACGTCCAAAACCAAGAGGCCGGTCTGGAAGGACTCGACGTTCAGAATATTCAGTTCTCTTATAGTCTCTGGGTTCAGCTCAACCCCTTGGAAGCCAACATAGGGGTGTCGATAGTATCCTTTCTCTATTATCGACGAAGCCACACGCTTCACGATACTAGAGGGAACAGCAAAGTTGAAACCGTACAAAGTTCCAGCATTTGTTATACCGACAACATTACCAGATAAATCCAGTAATGGCCCTCCTGAGCTCCCTGGAGCGAGTGTTATATCTAATTGTAGAACCGGCACCATTATGGGCACACTAATTATCTCAATCAACTTATTGATCTGACTGATGTAGCCTGACGATAGGCTTCCTGTTAGACCGAGAGGGTTGCCTATTGCCACGACTTGCTGTCCGATCCAGAGTTTTGACGAGTTGCCTAACTGCAAAGGTTTGGCGTCGGGGGGGCTACTCGATACCATTAATACAGCAACATCAGAGTATGGATCACTCCCGGCCACTGATGCCTTCCTCGTCGTTCCATCATAGAACTTAATTTCAATGTCAGTTTCGTTCCTCACTACATGCCAATTAGTCAAGATGAGGTTTGGAGTATATAGAAATCCTGATCCCTGTACCCGCGGAGTTGTGATAACTACAACTGATTTATGTGCCGTCTCGTAAATATTAGCCGGAGTTTGTCGGAGAATATGATCAATTGTTCCCTCCAAGTTTGAAACGTTGGATGCCAAATTCGTAAAACTCGAATTGAGTGTTCTAATCGCAGTTTTGAGATCGGTCACATTGGCGGATATGCTTTGATTGAGAGCATTAATCCTATTGTTTAGGCTCGATAATGCTGATTCGACTATTCCAATCCTATTATTTGTTTCGTCTACAGAGTTCTTAAGTTCGGTGAGCTGTTCTTGCTGGATACGAAAATTGTTGAGTATAAGATAACTATTAAAACCTGAGAAAACAATCGCGATAACGCATATTAGGGCAACTGCCGTTAATGTTTTGTTAGACATGATTCACTCCCTCCATTAGCTGGTTCCAGAAAGACTATACTCTGAGAATGATCACTCCAATTCCGTAAAGGCGTCGGCTCATAGGAAACTCTTGGTGAATGTGGGCCCAGTGGTAATCCTCCCATCTAAGTATTCTCCTCGAAGTACCTAGTTAACGATTGCCCTCTCCTCGACTGAGCCTAGAGGCGAGGCAACGACCCGAAACAGACAACCCTTTTAGATAACACTAAACTAGACGGAACTCTAGTAGAATGAGGATGAACTCTTGACCACAACTCCTCCCGATGTCCAGGACGCATATAAGAACGGGTTCCTAGGCCCAGACGCTAAGAAGGTCATGACCAGCTTCGACCTTCAAGCCATAGCCACGGAGCTGAAGCCCACGATCGTGGGGGCTAGGATAGACAATATCTATCAATTTAGCCCCCTGGCATTCCTCATCACTCTCCATCCTCCTAGGGACCTAGTTCTGGAAGCGGGGAAGAGGGTTCACCTGACCCGTTACTTCGTTGAGAGACCGAGTGGACCGTCCCTCTTCTGCAGCATCCTGAGACGCCACCTCAGGCAGGGGTTCATAGGTGAGGTCCGTGTCGAGGATTTCGAACGGGTCATCTATCTTCAGGTATCCTCTAAGCAAGGCTCTCGCAGGCTCGTCATCGAGGTCTTTGGGGGAGGCAACATCCTCCTCTTAGATGAGATGAATGTCATTCTTCAGGCCTTGACCTACCGAAGGATGAGGGATAGGAATATTCTAAGGGGGGAGACCTACAGGCTTCCCCCCTCTAGAGGTATAAGTCCAGACCAAGCAACCCTTTCAGAATTCTCCTCCCTCAAGAATCAAAAGGGGGACACTGCCAGAGCCCTCGGCAGAACCCTGAGCCTAGGAAGCCCCTACGTCGAGGAGATCCTCCTGAGGGCAAAGATCGAAAAAACATTGCCCACGACGGAACTTGGTGAGGACGACATCCAATCGATATACGAGGCGGTGCGCACCCTTCTCGAGGACTTGAAGCAGCCTCGACCTAGAATTGTCGTTGAGGATTCTGGCGGCTGGTTAGATGTCGTTCCCTTTCCTTTAGTTCAACACAAGACTAGAGGAAGCATCGAGTTCGGAACCTACAACGAGGCAGCAGATGTCTACTTCACGAGACTCTCAACCGGGCTTGAAAGGGCGACAAGGGTCACCGAGAGCGAGGCCCATGTCGGGGAGCAGAAGCGGATACTTGAACAGCAGCGGGCGAGGCTCGAAGAACTTGAGACCGAGGCCTCTACAAACCAAAGGGCTGGGGACCTACTCTACGTCCGCTTCTCCGAGGTTCAGGGACTCCTCGACCTCCTACGTCAAGGGAAGAGAGGGCTTGACCAATCACGGAGCATCATGATCATATCCTTTGACCCAACTGCTAGGAGAGTCAAGTTGAGACTTGAAGATCAGGAGGTAGACCTAGACATCAGGATGTCCGTCCACGAGAATGCCAAGAGCTTCTATGAGAGGGCGAAGGGGGCGAGGCAGAAGATGGAAGGACTAAGACGAGCAATAGAGGAGGCGGAGAAGAGGTTCAAGGAGCGAGGGGCGGAGGCGAGCTCGGTCAGCGAGCAACGACTTCCGAAGATTATCCGTGAGAGGGCGTGGTATGAGAAGTTCCACTGGGCCAAGTCCAAAGCCGGTGCACTCCTTGTGGGGGGAAGGGACGCCACCACCAACGAACTCCTAATTAAGAAGTATATGGAGCCGAAGGACCTAGTCTTCCATGCAGATACTCCAGGTGCCCCCTTTGTCTTGGTCAAGCCCCAAGGCGGGGAGGTGAATGAGGAGGACATTGCGGAGGCAGCCCAGATGGCCGCGTCCTACAGCAGCGCGTGGAAGGCAAAGGTGGCATCGACCGATGTCTACTGGGTCAGACCCGAGCAGGTCTCGAAGGAAGCCCCTACTGGGGAGTACCTGACCCGGGGGGCCTTCATGATTAGTGGGCAGAAGAACTACGTCAGGCACGTTCAGTTACGCCTCTCCATTGGCCTCATCGAAGAAAAGGATGGATTCCAAGTCATAGGTGGGCCCCCGGAGGCGGTCGAGGCCCAGACTAAACTGGCGGTTGACATCGTCCCGGACAGGTTAAGCAGTGGAGCTTTGGCTAAGGAGATACGTCGGAGGCTGGCTTCCAAGAGGCCTGCACTGAAGCAGTTGATCCTTGCGACTCCTCTGGAGGAGTTTCAGCGCTTCATTCCTACGGGCGGAGGCGAAATTGTAATCGATTGATATTCAAGACTTTCAGCGTTGCTTTTTCATGTTCCCTTGTCTCTCTGGAGATAGTCTTGGAAGGTCCTCTCAACATACAACAGAAGGAGACCGATGCTCTCAGCCACATGGCTCCTCTCATGCTCCAGTTTGCTCTCCTTCTCCAACGCCTCCTCCAAAGACTCATAGGCCTCGAGCCTGAGCCGAAGGACATCCTCCTGAGAAGGCGTATCGTCTCTGCTCAGACGCTATCAGTTTCTGCCACTTGTCCAAGCAAACTCCAAGGCTGATCCGTGCCTCGTCCTCGACCCTTTTGAGACTGCTAAGTCTTAAGCGAAGCTTCTCTATCTCCCTGAGGGCCTCCTCCGACAATCTTCATCCCCACCTTTGACGATTCTGTTTGGCAACGCAGTTAATAGGGTTCTTGGCCTCATAGCGGTTCAGGATGGGAGCAAGCTCCTCGGAACATCCTCTAGGACTCTGAGGAGAACGAACTGAGAGCAGGCATTGGGGCAAAGCGAAGTTATTAAGTTCAGGAATGGCTATAAATGGGGTGAAGAACCTCTACAAGTACCGGTGTGGCGCATATGTATCGGCGAGAAAGCGATGTCAAGACCTCAATCCCAGTCAAAGACATCATGACAGCACCAGTAGTCACAGTCCTTCAGGACGACAACCTCGAAACCGTAGCCAGACTCATGGACGAACAAGAGCTCGGGAGTATAATCGTTATGGATTCCGATAACCACCCCATGGGCATCATAACGGAGCGCGACATCGTCGCGCGAGTGACGGCGAGGAATCTACTCCCAAGGAGTGTCAAGGCTAAGGAAGTGATGTCCCGTCCCCTCAGAACCATAGGCCCTGAAGCAGACATCAATGAAGCGGCTGAAGGAATGCACAGATACAACATCCGTCGTCTAGTCGTGATGGATAAAGGCAAGATGATCGGGATCATATCCAGCAAGGACATCGTTGAAATCACCCCCACCCTCATAGAGATCATCGTGGAAAAGGCAAGAATCACGTCGACCCCACTCCTACCATTAGGCGCCGAAGCCGCCGGAAGCTGCGAAAGATGTGGCCAGTGGTCCGACACCCTTCGAGAGGTCGAAGGTCGATTCCTCTGCGACGAGTGCCGAATCGAACTGAGTACGGAAGAGAGGTAACGCCCCCGAGTATGTCGGCTGACATCCTCCTCGTCAACGGGAAGATTCTCCGAGACGGAGAACTCGTCGAGGGCTGCGTCGCCTTCAAAGAAGGCAAGATAAGTTATGTGGGAAAGGAAACATCCGCTCCAAGCGCTAGGGAAAGGATCGACCTTGAGGGAGGAGTCGTTCTCCCCGGCCTCATAGATGTCCACACCCATCTTCGAGATATGGGGCAGTTTCAGAAGGAAGACTTCTACACTGGAACCCGCAGCGCCTTGGCTGGAGGGTTCACGACCGTCTTCGACATGCCGACCTCGATACCGCCGACCGACAGCCCTGAACACCTGAAGAAGAAGCTGGAGACCGCCCGGTCCAAGATAGTTGCTAACGTGTCCTTCTACGGGTACTTCACCTCGGACCTGAAATATGTCAAGGAGATGGCTCGGCTCGGAATAATGGGATTCAAGGTCTTCACGATACGGCGCGAACCTCTAAATGGGGATGATGACCAAGCGGTCGAGAGGGCGCTACTCTACGCCAAGCAGGTCGGGCTCCCGGTCGCATTCCACGCCGGGGACCTCAAGACTATTGAGCACTTGGAGGCGGAGTTGAAGTCTTCAGGAAAGAGTTCTCCCAGCACCTTCGCCCTTTCACACCCACCTGAGGCGGAGAGTGTCGCTGTGGCTAGGATCCTGGCCTTAACTAAGAAGACTGGGGCTAGGGCGCACTTCTGCCACCTCAGCACTGCCGAGGGCCTTCAGCTCATCAGGGAGGCCAAGAGAGACGGGGTCTCCGTTACCTGTGAGGTTGGGCCTCACCACCTCTTCCTCTCCGATAAGGAGGTCTCGGCTCAAGGGGGAGTCGCCGTCGTCGACCCCCCTCTGCGCGAGGAGAGGCATTCTCGAGCCCTCCTCAAGGGACTGATGGAGGGTGACGTAGACCTGGTCGCCAGCGACCACGCCCCCCATACCCTGAAGGAGAAGGTGTCTGAAAGTGTTTGGAGTATACTGCCAGGTTTCCCAGGGCTCGAGACCACTCTTCCCGTCATGCTTACGGCCGTGAACGAAGGGATGCTCACCCTCAACCGCCTAGTGGGGGTTCTGGCCGAGAGACCGGCCGAGGTCTTCGGGCTCCGATCGAAGGGCCGTCTTTCAGAGGGATTCGATGGGGATGTTACGGTCGTCGACCTGAAGAGGAGCTTCGTCATCGACCCGGATAAATTTCAGTCGAAGGCGAGGTACTCCCCCTTCAAGGGCTTTAAGGCCTCAGGTAGGGCCGTGAAGGTCTTTGTGGGTGGAAGGTTGGCTATGGCTGAAGGGAAGATCCTCGCGGAGCCCGGCAGCGGCTCCATAGTTCTAAGGGCCTAGTCTGGGGACGGGATTGAAGTTCGTCGTCGATGGGATGCTGGGGAGTTTCACCCGCTGGCTCAGGCTCCTGGGCTACGAGGCGGAGTACTTCAAAGGCGCCTCGGACAAGTTTCTCCTTGAGAGAGCCGCCTCTCTGGATGCGACCCTTCTTACTAGGGATGAGGAACTCTTCAGGAGAGCTAGAGCTAGGGGCCTTCAGGCCTTCTTCGTTGAGGGGGAGGATGAGGCGGAGAGGCTTTCGAATGTGGCGGGTCGACTTGGTCTTAGGCTTGATGTCGATGAGGTCTTGTCGAGGTGTCCGACCTGCGGCTCCTCTCTCAAGCGAGTCGACATTAATGAGGTTCTTGATAGAGTCCCGAAGGGGACTTTGAGGCATTACAGTGAGTTTTGGAGCTGTACGGGTTGCGGTAAAGTCTACTGGAGGGGTGGACATTGGAAAAAGATAAACGAGACCTTGGAAAGAGCTAAGAAGCTGCTCCATACGAGTGAATATTAGCTCTTATGCCATGACATCTTACGGAGGATTAAGTCTTGTCCTTTGAGTTGACGCTCGACGAGGGCACCTATCTCCTGAGGCTCGCCCGTCACGCCATTACCGACTACCTCGAATTCCAGCGACCCATACCTGTTCCTAGAGACGTCAAGGAGAAGCTCAGGCAGAAGTGCGGGGTCTTCGTCACCCTCAACACCGTGAGAAGGGGCACCGAGGAATTGCGAGGCTGCATAGGTTATCCGACGCCGGAACTTCCCTTGGTGGATGCTACCATCGACGCGGCCATCAGCTCGGCCACTAGGGACCCCCGATTTCCGTCTGTGGAGAAGGATGAGCTGGAGAGGATTATAGTCGAGGTCAGCGTCCTGACCCCGCCGAACCTCATCAGGGTTAAGAATCCTAGAGAGTATCCCCGGGAGGTGGAGATAGGGCGAGATGGCCTCATCGTGGAACAGGGTTGGTTCAAGGGACTCCTTCTCCCTCAAGTGCCTGTGGAGTGGGGGTGGGACTGTGAGGAGTTCCTCGGCCAGTGCTGCATGAAGGCTGGGCTGCCCCCCGAGGCGTGGGTTCTCCCCGAGACGAAGATATACAAGTTTCAGGCTCTAATCTTCAAGGAGAAGACGCCCAAGGGCGAGGTGGAAGAGGTCAAGCTGCGATAGGGTGCTCAGAGGGGATGAAGGTCTACTTCGGCGCCTGTGGCGTAGGCTTGGGTCACGTTGGGAGATGCGTCCCTGTCGCCAAGCAACTGATTAAGAGGGGGAGTGAGGTCCTTTTCTCCACATACAGCGAAGCCTGCGACTACCTGGACCATGAGGGTCTTCCTTTCGTGGAGGCGCCGCCGATCTACTTCGCGGTCAGGGAGGACGGGGGTGTAGACTTCCGCAAGACCACGGTATACCCGGGAGTCTTCTCTGTCTTCATCTTCCTCGACCAGGTCAGCGCCGAGATAAGGTATATGCATGTTTTTCGGCCGGACATAGTTGTCTCCGACTCCCGCGCCTCAACGATCACCGCGGCGAAGCTCCTAGGGGTTCCTGTCCTGACGGTTCTGAACTTGTACCGGGCAACGGTGCCTCGTGTGAGGCGGTTCCTCAACCTCTCACGCATAGCTGACGGTGGGATCATGACAGTTGTGGGCCGCCTCTGGAACGCTGGGGAGGAGATACTCGTCCCCGACTTCCCATCCCCCTACACGCTCTCGGAGGGGAACTTGGTGATTCCTCCGCGGCGTAGGAGCCGCGTCCGCCTCATAGGTCCCGTACTTCCTGTCAGGCCAAGGGACCTTCCTTCCAAGGAAACTCTGAGACGACGGCTCCATCTGGGAGACAAGCCTGTCATCTTTGTCCCCATCAGCGGTCCGACGAAGGAGAAGGAGTACTTTGCGACGCGGATGTTGAGGATTCTGTCCAAGTTTCCCGAGGACTATGAGGTGGTCGTCTCCCTCGCCAACCCGAACCACGCTTCAGCTCCTCGAAGGGAGGGGAACATCACTATCTTCGACTGGCTCCCTAATAGATTCGAGTACTTTGAAGCTTGTGATGCGGTAATCTCCCGAGCGGGGCTGGGGACGATCACGCAGAGCATATGCTACGGTAAGCCTTCCTTGATAGTTCCGACGCCGAGTCACACGGAGCAGGAGAATAACTCTCGTCGGGCTGAGGAGTTGGGGGTAGCGAAGGTTTTGGACCAGCTGAAGCTCGACTACGACTACGTCCTCTCTGGGGTTAGGGAACTCTTCGAGGGGGGCTATGTTGAGAGGGCTGAGCGGCTTCGAAGGGATGTGTCGAAGTTCGATGGGATGGAGACGATGGTGGAGACCATAGAACGCTACTCCAAAGTCGGTTGAGAAAACTGGGTCTTGTTCCAAGTGCGTGAATAAGTGTGGAGTTCAGCTCTTTCTTGCCTTTATTGATCCAGAAATTCCTTACGCGCCTTTTCCACGGTCTCCAATAGGGTTAGCTCTGGGTCGTATTTCAAGGATAGTTTTTCACGGAAGTCTTTGGCAATGGCGTTCTCAAGTAGAGCCGTGGCACGGGTTCCGAAGATTCTTACAAATGCTCCGTGGAGGTCCGCAACCTTATCGGAGAGTTCCTCAAGGCGAATCCCAAAATCGTGGGTGATGAAGTAGAGAACTGCTTTAGTACTTGTTTCTCCGAGTATTCTCGTCAGGCTCTCTCTTAAGGCGTCGACGAGTTTCTTGTTGAAGACCTCAGCGTCCAAGGAATCCCCTCAAGCTAGAGCCGCTCATCTCGTCTTCAGAGCTATGCCTTTAAAAATTGAGTGCCCGTGGCTTTGGTTCAATTGGATGAATGTTTCTTCATCAAGCCTATTTGTATCATATGAACATAATACACATACGTTTAGGGGAAATTGCCTGTTAAGCAAAGCCTCATATCTCAATAACTCCTTACTAGTCGCATTTTCAATCAAAGCACCAATTTCAGCAGCAAAGCGTATCCCTGTAAAACCGGCCGTTTGCTTTTCGTTAATAAGTGTCTGTGCATTGGCTATGAGCGTTTCAGCATGAACTCTACCTTTTCTTATATACCATTCTTCGGCTGATATAATTGTGAATGCTTTTTCACGGAGCTGGTCAAAGTTTATGCCATGCCACTTGATTTCTTGTTCTTCTGCATCCAGTTTATGTTCTGATACAATGTAGACAACTGCTTCACCTTTCAGTAGCCCTGTTTGCAGGAACGGGTAGGATATGTCACGTTTGATATCCTCTGTGTCGTAGAAGAGAACGGCATGGTCTCCAAGTCTTAGATGTCGGACATATCTCCTTGGTTCGAGTTGAATTTTTCGCGGGTCCCTCGAGATTAGGAGGCGAGTATCCCAGATTAACTCAGCCGCCAGCTGTCCTCTATCTGTTAAGCGATACTTATTCGTCAAGGAATCAGGTTCAACAAATCCCTTCAATGCTTTCAGATGAAAAGCAAGTTTACCGTGATTACTTACGGCAACCCGTCTCCCTAGCTCGTTGAACGAGAGTTCATTTCTCTCTTTCAGGAATTCTATGATGTGCCTTCGGATGGGATGTGCCAGCATTCCGTATGTCTCATCAACCCGTTTCTCCAAAGCTTCCACTTCCCAGCGCGCCAGTTTGCTTCTACGGCTTCAAGCTAGCGCTGGTCGAAGCCCCAATATTATAGGTGAATTCTTTTGCTCTTTTTAATAAATAGGTGAAGCGTAATTCACCTATGGCAGCTTCATTCAGATAAGGAAGCAGTTCTCCCACAGATGGGGAACTTGGATAACCTTTTATTCTCTTGAACCCAAAGCCAACCGACCAATCTCAAAGGTGGAAGAAGATGCCAGTCATGAAGGGAGAAGACTGTGAGAAGGAAGGCGTCGAAGAGGTGGCGAAGCTCATGCTCGTCTCAGCCCGAACCGCCCCCAAGTCAGGCGGCGTCGACGACATACAAACCCTCCTAGTGACAGGAGATGAGAAGGATGCTTTGGCCGTGGAAATGGAGAAGGTCGGCGAGGAGAGGAAGATCGACGGCTTCAAGAGGGACGGCCGAAACGTCCGAGACTCCCATGTAGTCGTCCTAATCGGGGTCCGAGGGGCGAAGAAATACGGGCTGAACTGCGGCGGATGCGGATACAGGAGCTGCAACGAGTTCGAGGAGGCCGTGAAGCAGGAGGGTCAGGACTTCATCGGCCCGAACTGCGTCTTCAAGGTCCTCGACATGGGTATAGCCTTGGGCTCGGCCGCGAAGATAGCGATGGAGATGAATGTGGACAACCGCATCATGTACCGCATAGGGGTCGCTGCGAAGAGACTTGGGCACCTGCCTGAATCGAGCGTCGTCATTGGGATCCCATTATCGGCCAAGGGGAAGAGCATCTACTTCGACAGAAGATAGCTACCTAAATCGCCGTTAACAAAGTTCAATTGGATCATGGGTCTCTTGAAGTCGAGCGCGGGTCAACAAACTTGTTTTTAGACATCCGCCGTCCTCGACGATTTTTGCTGAGGTTTTTCTAACAAACATTTTACTAGGACTTTAGCCTATATATCCGCAACCTATAGTAGGAACTTCCATAGGCATTGTAATACACTTTATATTTTTCATCCATAATCTTACCTTCTGCAATTTTTATCCAGAGTTTAGTTTGTATCTGCAAGTGAAATTCACTTCTGTACAAATTGACCGAGTTCAACTATGAATGTCTGAGGAGTTCAGAACTATTCTGCGTCATCTACCTTTTCTGAGCGTCTTCCTCTGAACTCTTGAGATCTTCGCCAAGGGCTGTGTGGTCAGCCGAGTCAGGGACCTCAGTACTCTGCGCCGTATCCTTCGTGCGTCGGACAAGAACGACGGACCTACCTAATTTTTGCACCTCATAGCCCATCTCAGTCGCTATCGCTGAAACCGCCCCTGCGAGGATTCCCCATTCTATCCCTGTCACCCCTCTAAATCCTAAGGCCTCAAAGAGGACGGTGAGGGGAATAATAGGGCTCCCAAGCTCCACTAACAACTTCCTTATTCTGCGCGTATCTATATTCTCTAGCCACACTTTTGTCGATGAAGACAATTTATGAACGCTATAGTTAATATAACGAATATATATGCTTTTGGAATCGGAAGTCATAGTATTCTACTACTGATTCTGAAGGCAGATTCAATTTAAGCGAACCTTCGGGCACTACGCTTTCTTATGGATTTTGAAAAAAAGAAAGAAGGGTTTATTGCCCTTTTCAGATACGCCATGTCAGCACCGCTGTTATCGCTGAGACCACTGCGGCTGAGAGGAAGATGCCAAGCACGGCGCCGCTCCAAGGTGCTGCAAACCCCACCATGGCAGGCGGTATGATTCCTATCAAGGCGAAGACAAACGACAGTACCAGCAGGACTTCGCTAACCGTAGATACTCTCTGCACTGCCACCGGTACGGCTTCAGGCTTCGCCGGCGCAACTTCAGGAATCACCTTCATCCTCGCTGGAGCGGCTTCGACTTTGCCCTCTTCCACAGCCTGCGGCTGAGCCATCTTGGCTTCCGCGACCATCCCCCCGGGTCGAGTCGCCGCCTCTAGAGGTGGTGGGGTAGGCAGCTTAGCGCCCGCCTCTGTAACCTCCTCTAGCGACGGTGGAGTTGGTAGGGTCACCTTAGCCGTTGGCGGGGACACAGCTGCACGAGCCTCTTCAAGCTTCCCTTCCGCTGCCAACGGCTTTGCTAGAAAGGGGCGACCTCCACCTTCTTCTCGAACTCAGAGGCCACTAGCCTCTTTATCTGCAGTGTGCCCTCCATCCCATCTATGTCCTTCAATGGTACGTAGAGCTCGGTCGTTATTCGGGTTGGAAAGTCCACATAGGTCTGGTTATCGATGGTTCTCGTGGTTGCAGGTCCCTGTCCATGGTAGACGAGGGATCTCTCCATAAGGACGCCAGCACCGAGCATTATGCCCAAGGACTGGCCGCCGTCTCCCTTGACCGCGTTCTTGCCGATGGCGTCTGGTAGCGATTCTATTTCAACTGACTTTGGTTCAAAGTGCTTTGTCGCTTCGCCGATAAAGCCGTCTCTTGAGCGTTCCGCCGAGAACTCGTAGCTGCTCCCACCATCATATTGTGTGCGCTCTATTCTCGCTGTCTTTCCTTCGACGACCGCATTCTTCTCAACAACACTCATTCTTTTTCACCTCCCCCCGAGTTTATTCTGTATAATGAGTATATTGGATATATTTAGGTGTTGCCCTCAGATATATCTAGGTATCACGCCAATAGCTAGGGTGCAGCGTGAGACTTAGCTTTCCTCAGAAAAGGGTCTCCTATGACCATCGACAATGCGGATCGTCTCCCGTCCCTATTCTACAGGCTTACCTTCCCCTCATCCCTTAGCTGCAGTAGCATCTGTTCAACTTCTTTGGGGGTAGCGCGCTGGCTTGTCCCGGAATTTGGTGTAAAACGGCTTTAAATACGTTTTCGCCTACTTAAGCTCAGAATGGACCCATTCGACGAGCGCATCCTGAGCGTTCTGAGGGACGCAGAGCCCAGGGGCTTCGAACAGATGCTGGAGGAGGTGGGCTTCTCCCACAACACCCTGAGGCTCCACCTCGACGCCCTGATGGAGAGAGGCCTGATCACGAGGGAGAAGATGGCTTCGAAGGGTCGTGGCAGACCCGGATTCACCTACTCCACGCCCCGGAGGGGCGCACGCCCGTCCTCCGGCGCCCTCACAGACCCGGGTGAGGTGGTCACCATCTCCTTCCGAGGGCTGAGGCGCCTCTGCCGTTCCCAGAGAGGCGGAAGATGCAGGGAGAATAGGGACCGGTGCGAGGCAGAAAACTGCCCCCAAATCCAAAAAGGGGAATAAAGACCATTTAAGACCAATTTTAGGGACAAGCCAGCGCGCGCTCCTCCGCTGTGACTCCCTTCTAGCTCGCTTCTTTATGATCTCTTCCATGAACGAAGAGGAGTAAATGTGTTAAGCCTAAGCTGTGTGAGATTTACGTTAAGTGGGCTAAAAGATTAACTAGCTATTGGATATTTCTTCCACGACCTTTGGTGCACTCAGGACTGAGGAGAGGGCGCTTGGTTAATCTGACACGAGAAAGCTCCTCCAGTCATGTTTTTAAGGTCTACTCGCATTTTCCTCTTGAGAGGTTGAGCTTCTCCATGGGCTCGGTCCTGGCAATCCTCTCTTACAGCGAGTTCGTGAACCTCGTCATATGCCTCAGCATAGACATCGTCGAGTACATTTTTCCTGTTCTGATGTTGCCACTCATCGGCGATCTCTTCGACTTGGTGGGAATAGCCACTTGCCTCGTCCTCTTCAGAGTCGTCGGACTGATAGCGCTACTTGAACTGGTTCCAGGTCTGGACATTCTTCCAATGAACACGATAACTTGGTTCGTCTGGCTTGTCCTCAAGCGGCAACGCGAGGCATTAGAGGGTCTCGTTGGAAAGGAGTCATAACGAGAAGTAGACGCGCGCGTCGGCTACTTCTTCTGAACGTCTTCCTCTGAGCTCTTGAGATCCTCCTCAAAGGCCTCAGTGCTCTGAGCCGAATCCTTTGTGCGTCGGACAAGAACTACGGATCTGCCCAATTTTTGCACCTCATAGCCCATCTCAGGCGCTATCGCTGAAATCGCCCCTGCGAGGATTCCCCATTCTATCCCTGTCACCCCTCTAAATCCTAAGGCCTCAAAGAGGAGGGCGAGCGGAATCATAGGGCTCCCAAGCTCCACTAACAAATTCCTTATTCTGCGCGTATCTATGTTCTCCAACTGTACTTTTGTCAAGGAAGACAACTCGTGTCCCCTTATATTTAGTATAACGAATATATAGGCTTTATGAAGTCGGAAGTCATATTATTCTACCATTGATTCTGAAGGCAGATTCAATTTAAGCGAACCTTAGCGCGCGCTCCCGCATCTCGCTAGGGCTTGCTCTTCTCGGGGAGTAGGTATGCCGTTATCGGAAGGGGAAGAGCATCTACTTCGACAGAAGATAGCTGCCCGAATATCCTTCAAACAAACCAAGGATTTCCTTGAGCATCAACCCTCTGCTAACACGTGCTCTATAGAACCTCCTTCTCCTTGATCACCGGGGCCCACAACCAGTTCGAAGACGCTAGAAGACGATCTCTGGCCTTCTCAGCCTTCTCCCTCGTGGAATAGACGTCCACCAACTGCTGCTGCCCTTTGTGATCCTCCATGAGAAGAACCCAAACCTTCACCACACACCCTCCCAATAGCGACTAAGTCCCAAAATCGTCACCTAATGTCAGAGAAGCCTCCAACTATAACCTACCCCCCTCAGGAAGAAGACTCCTAAGACGATTGAAGGCCTGAAGCTTACTCCTATCCCCGACCTTAGCCTCTTCTAAGGCCTCCCTGAGGAAGTGGATCGACCGATCCATAGCCCTCCGATTCACCGGGAAGGGAACACCATCCTTCCCCCCATAGGCGAAGGAGAACCTCACGGGGTCCCTCCAAGAAGGCCTCTCCCCGTAGACTGCCTCAGAGACCAAGGCCAACCCCCGCACAGTTGCAGGGCCCACTCCCCGAAGGGCGAGGAGCTCTTCATAGTTCTTGGGGCGCACCTCGTAGGCCCTCTTCAAGGCCTTCCAGTCTATCCTCCAAGGCATCCTCAACACCTCAGACCCACCTCCTATCCAAGTCGTGAGGGTCGTCTGGTTCGTAGGCGCGAGGTTCACCAGCCTCCGAAGCCTCTCAGGACCATCGTTGACCAAATCCACGGAAGCACGTCTCGTACCCTCGCTCTCCTGCGCCGTCATGTTGAGGACCCGTTCATGGGCCCTGTCCCCTACGATGGCGTCGTGGGGCTCGACTACATAACTCTTCACGTGGCCTGAGTGCCAATGGTATCTTCGGGCCGTCCGCTCAGCTATGTTCATCCCCTGCTGGATGACGAGCCATTTCCCCTCCCGCTCAAGGAAGAAGGCATGATGGTAGAGGGGATACCCGGCCTGAATCGCCGCATTATCGACCTTGGCACTCATCCTACTCGAATAACGAAGGCCCCGCACCTGCTCCTCAGAAAGACCGAACCCTTTCCCAAGGACTGTTATCTCGTCCGGCGCCCTCGTCGAGGCCCTACCCTTGCCACCCGCAACGGCTATCCCATGCTCCTCAGGCTTAAGGACGGACTTCAGGACGCCCGTCACCACCGTCGTGACCCCAGAGGAGTGCCAGTCGTAGCCGAGGACGCAGCCGAAGGCCTGAAACCAGTAAGGGTCCGCGAGTCTGGAGAAGACCTCGTCGACCCCATACTCGTCGAGCATAACCTCGATTATGGCCCCGGAAAGGCCTTGCATCCTCTGGACGAGCCAAGGAGGGGCCTTCCCTCCATGGAGCGGCAGCTCAGCAAACCCCGTACGAGGCAACGACCTTCAACTTCACAATGTAGTTTGAGGGACTAAACTCTTTCTGATGCGTCGCGATAGGTTAGATCGTTCTCGGCGCATCATGCTAATTCGTTCAAAGCTATCGTCGATAATGATGAAACACCTTCATCTCAAGAAACTGGACCTATCCTGACCGTGTTGGCATAGTTACTCTTCACCTAGGGGATGGGAAGGAGGCACCGCCTGGGAATCTACTTGGGGCCGAATTTCCTCAGGAAAAAGGCGACGAGAAGTAAGCTTACTCCGACTAGGATGAAGCCCCGAGGGCCAATAGTTGCTTGAAGAAAGAAAGCCGTAAATGTGCCCGCTATGAAGGAGAGGATGAACGATCCCAATCGAACAAGGTTCTTCTTATCCATTCTACCTAGGGAGATGCCGAACTCCGTGGTAGCCCCTGTGATATGGGTAGTCCTTCCAATGGGTGTCAATCCCGTCGACGCGTTTTGAGCACCCATCGCCACAGCAACCAAGAAGCCAAAGATGAACTGATCCGTCGAGCCGGGCTGGATCTTGGGTGGCGTAAGGACTCCAGCGGCAATTAGCAAGGCTCCCGCAAACAAGATCGGAACGGGGAAGCCTTTCTTGGCCATCAGAATAGTTGCGAAGAAGCTGCCAATGATAAAGAAGAAGAACAAGCCTATGTATAATTCGAACAATGAAACATTCAGACTCCCTAAATATCTACCGGCGTTGGTGGCTGCTCCTGTTACGTGCGTCGTGAAGACTCCCATGATGATTATTGATAGTGAGTTCGTTAAGCCTGCCAGAAAACCAAAAATGTTCGCATACGCGTTCTTCCTCTCCATATCCTTCACCCAATACTACTCGCGTTCAACATCGAGCATTATAGGGCCAGCATCCCACGGCTTTAAGTTTAACTCAATTCTGAAGGAGTACTCAGAGGACTTGTCAACAATGCCCTTAGGTGGCTCCCGGAAACTGTGAGTGCCAGCCTTTGAAATCAAATCCCAACCCAAACCTTCATGAGATGGTAACGTACCCACGTCAAAAGAAGCCAAGTCTCAGAAGCAAACTCCACTTATATGGTGACAGAGCATAGCATGTGGAATTGTATGCACTTCATTGTTTCTGCTTTTGGCTTCTGATCATAGCTAATATCATCAGAGTGAATGCGACCGTTCCTAACGCTGCTCTGAGAAGCCATGCTGGATTGAAGGAGCCGTATGTGTCTATTACTAGTCCTGTCAGAGTAGTCCAGATAGAGCTGCATCCGAAGCCTATTGTGAAGTAAAGGCCTATGACTATGTCTCTTTCACTTTGAGTAGTGACTGATACTAGGTGTGCTTGGAGCAAGCTACTTCCGGCGAACGAGGTGGCTCCTATGATGAAGAGGTGGGGTATGATCAGGATGTCGAACAAGCTGTAAGACCTCAAGAGCAGGATCAGGAGTGAGCTTAAGCCTGTTATGAGGGCAGCGGTTCTAAGATTTCCGAGTCTATTCGCGAGACGACCGAAGAGCACAGTTCCTATGACCCCCCCGACCACGGCAATAGCGTATATTATGCTTGTCTCAAAACTCCCCACGTTCAAGAAGTTCTTCAAGAAGACTGGGGTGTAGGTGGTTATGACTCCCATGCCACTTCCACCGATGGCGAAGGCTTCGGCGGCTATTATGAGGAATGCGCCTCTAACGTGAACCGCTGATTTCAGGTCCTTCCAGAGGTCGCCTCTCCCCTTCTCCTCATTTGATCTTGATGCGAATCCATCGCCCCTGAGGAAATAGAGAACCGTTAGGCCAGTCATGAAGGGGACTGCTGCTAACACGTACAAGGCTTGACGCCAACCAAAAGAGATCGCGATGAAGGACAGTAGTATCGGACTGATAATGTTGCCAATGTATCCCAGACCGTAGTGGATTGACAATGCTCCGGCCACTTTCTCTCTGGAGAACTTCTGAGCCAGTATCGATGTTCCTACAGGATGCTGAGCAGCCTGACCGCCTCCGCTCACAACATTTCCGCCGACCATATCCGTGAATCTCTGGGCGCTGCCCATGATGAAGCATCCAATTGAAACGAGGATATTTCCGAAACCAAGGAGTATTCTTCGAGGTAGATATCGAACGAGCAGACTCCATGCCATCTGTAGGAAACCCGCTATGATGGACGAGGTACCAGTCATTATGCCGAGTTGCGTGTAGTTCAGACTGAGGTCTCTCATTATGTCTGGGTAGAGAACTGACAAACCCACGTAGAAATGTTGAGAAACATGGGATGATGTCACTGTCGCGAGGACGGTTCTCTCCGACAGCGCGCGCGCCTTTGGTCTTGGTTCTTCCAGTATTCCATTCCACTCTATCAGATAGACCTCCCTACATGACGGTTGTCGAATAAAACAGTTACTTATGGAATCGCTTTATATTCATTCAAGTGTCGATGGCGCTCTGTTTCATATCGGAGCCTACTAGTGGAGAGTCATTCGATCCGAAAACGGAAGATACTCGGTGCAGTTAGCGTGCTGTTCGGGAGGGTTAGTGCCCATGCCAATAGGCTGCTTATCACATACCTCGCCGACTGGGTCGGGGGGGCTCTTGGCCTTCACTGGAGCTTTTGGTTTCCCAAGTCGACGGGTTATGAAGTACGTCTGCAGGTGCGGTCCCATCTCATCCAGCCCTAGCGGCGCGAAGAAGCCAGACCTTACAACTCTGTATGTGACATACGTGATATGCGGTGGTGTATGGAGGTGGTGTGAAAGAGAGAAGAAGAAAGAAGGAAGGAGAGAGGGGTTGAGTTTGGAGTTTGAAATTAAATTCCTATCTTGGAGATAATCCCGTTGAAAAAATGATAATGTAAGCTATGCTTCTGCCTAAGGGACGCTATACCCTAAGCTCCACCATTATCTTCTCTGCGAGGCTGAGCCCTGAACGAAGCTGCGCCTCCTTCGTGTCAGAACCCACGTGTGGTGTAAGGACCACGTTGGGCAGTTCCCCAAGCTTCCCCTTGTAGGGTTCTTCCCAGTAGACGTCAAGCCCAGCCCCAGCGAGTTGGCCATCTTTCAACGCCTCATAGAGGGCCTCTTCATCTACAATCGCCCCGCGGGCCGTGTTGATCAGGAATGCTGAAGGCTTCATCAGGGAGAGCTCCCTCTCTCCCACCATCCTCTCGGTCTCCGGGGTCAGGGCTAGGTGGATGCTCAGGATATCCGCCTTCCTGAAGAGGTCGTCGAAACTCACGTAGAGAAGCCCGGCCTTCTCTTCGATGTCGAGTTTCCGGTTGCGGCTCCAATAGATGACGGGCATGCCAAGGCCCTTACAGAACTCTGCTACCCTAGCGCCTATCTTGCCTAGGCCGAGGATTCCCAAGGTCTTTCCTGAGAGCTCCACCTGCCTGAGCTTTCCCTTCAGCCAAACCCCCTCCTTCATCCCCCTATCGCCCCTCGGAATATCTCTGGCGAGGGAGAGCATGAGACCCAAGGTCAGTTCCGCGACGCTCTCTGTCAGGGCCTCCGGTGTGTTCACGACAGATATGCCTCGCTCCTTGGCGGCTTGTAAGTCGATATTATCCAGACCTACGCCTTGGCGACCTATCACCTTGAGGTTCTTGGCGGACTCGATGGCCTCCCTCGTGACCCTCGTTCTGCTCCGAACTATCAGTGCATCCGCATCTGTCCCATCTGGACTCCCCCCTTCACGGACTTCCAGCTTCTTCTTGAGAAGGTCTACGACCTCCTTCTCTACTGGGTCGCATATTAGAACCTTCATTCAATCTCTCCCCCATTCAAGGTTCCGTAAGCCCCCTCATCTATTCCCTTTACGAGGTTTTCCCTAATGTACCTCATTTTTGAATTTTGCTATCTTCGAAAGGTAAGCTTTGAAACCGAGATAAATCTTTTCAGATCTAGGGCGACGATTCTGACAAACCTCGAATCCAGAGACGATCACTCGTAACCGAAGATTCTCAGAAGGAATCCTCCCAACCACGGAGGGAACATCATCGACATAGTTGAAAGGTCATCCCTACTCAGGAGTCTCAACCACCTAACAGCTATGAGATACGTCACAACCCCTACCAAGACTTGGAGAGGAACAAACCGATACCTCGGCAGGATCAGAGAGAGGCCGTAGACCGGAGGAACCATCGCCAAGGCCGCGAGTAGAATCTTGGCCATCAACCCAACTTTCACATCCATAGGCGCGCCAACCCTCTCTCGAAATGCATAGACGCTTAACAACGACGCGACCAACCCAAGGGCCTCGCCTCCAATGGCCACGTCCATAATCCCGAAACGTGAAAGTAGTATGGTTGTGCCTAGACATGTCCAAGAGGCAGCGGCCTGTATCACGAAGATGTCCCTGGTCCTCCCCAGAGCCTGCAAGCCAAGGGTGAAGGGCGAAGCTAGGAAGTTGAACATCGCGAAGAAGAGGAGTATAAGGAAGAGAGGGATAGAGCCCGCGAATTCTCCGCCGAAGACAACAAGCAAGAAGGGCCTAGCTACAAGAGCGAGGCCGACAAGGATCGGCGCGAAGACTAAGGTTACGAGGCGTACGCTCCAACCCACGCCGCGTCCGAGCGCCGCGTTGCCCTCAACACCGAAGACCCTTGAGAGATAGGGGAAAAGTGCGGAGAGGAACATGGTTCCGTACATCTTGGGGAAGGCGATCATCCTTGAAGCTACCTCGTACACTCCAAGGTCTGCTCGTGATAATGTCTCGAATATGTAGAGTTTGATGAAGACGTTGCTGACAAAGTAGGGGACAAAGGTTGATGCGAAGAGGGGTATACCTAAGGTGATCAAGGGAAGCATCGGGTATGGCGTCGGGCTTCCGGCCGGGACCTTGGGGAGTGTTACCCGTAGGGCGACTATGACCACTATATTCTCCACGATCCACAGCATGATGAAGGCCCGTATCCCGTATCCAGCTAGGAGTAGGAAGACTGAGACGGCTTGTCCCCATGTGGCTCCGAGGAAGGAGAAGAGCCCATATACCTGATAGAGCTGGAATCCGAAGAAGATGCTCGTTAGGAGACTGTTGACTATGAAGGTTGCCACCGCTATGGCGAGGAGCTGGAGTGAGAAGACCTCGCCTCCGGAGAAGAGGTACGACGAGAGGAATGGAGTGGCCAACAAACCGACAGCGAGACCTAGGCCGCCCAGAATAACAGACGACCTCAAACCAGTTCTGACCAGAGCGCTTGCCGTGCTGGCGTCTCCACGCCCCATGCTTTCGGCTATGAACCTCTGCAACGCCGTCGGCGTGGCCAACAAGAGGATAAGTGGGAACAGACCATAGAGCGTGGATAGGATAGAGACGATGGCCATCCCCTCAGAACCGACTGCGCGAGCTAGGTAGCCGAAGTAAACAATCCCGAAGAACATGCTAAGCAGCCCTCTGGCAAAGAGGAAGGACGTTCCTCGGGCTGCGTAACCCGGCGTCTTGTCGTCGCTCATCCTATTTCATGACTCCGTACTTCTGTCCTAAGCGCCTCTTGCGGTATATCCAACTGCAAGATCGGGTTCTTGGACATATCCGTAGGACGCGCACGGACTGGACCTGCACTAATGTGCTGCTCAAGTTTGCCGTCGAGGTCTCATGACTCCATAGCCGAGCTTTTCCTTGATGAAGTTAACCGTCGTTTCTATGAGCGTCCGCGTCTCGGGGTCGATCGCGAGAACAGTGCCAAAGTAGACGGCGCCCCCCACTAAGACGAGGATGAATACCCGGGAAAGGGTTGCGGCCAAGTTGATTTGGGATAAGACGACCATCATCAGAGCCGTGGCAAATATATACCGGGCCAAGTGGCTCACCGGTAACCTAAAAGGTAGACTTCTCTCCGCAGTTCTATATCGGAGTAAGAAGATAGGAATGTTTGCGAGAATACCTGCTAGGCTAGTGTATAATGCCGCTTGGAGTGGGTCCGTCGCGAACCACTTCAGAAGCACTAGAAGCAGTGGTAAATAGATACTGACTCCGACATAAGTCAGCGTTGGAAGGAGGAAAAACCTACTCTTCACAAGTTCCTTCAGCTTAGTATCGGTGTTCATGTCCACCTTCTCCGTAGCTATGATTATGGTGTTCATGATCGCAGAGAAACTGTCAAGCAGGCATGTAACGGCTAGGATGGATAGAAGAAGGGATGCGGCTGCGTAGTCTGGCTTCAGGATCGTTAGGAGCGAGTTAGAGAGGATGATTACCCCACCGGTCATTGGGATAGCGAAGAGCATCGTCATCTTCAATACCGTCTCCACAGCTACCGAGTCCGTCTTCGTCAGAAGCCTCGGGTACAGTGCTGTGGCCAACGCATTTGAATATGTAATCATCACGGCTATGGTTAGAGCAGCACCGAAATAGGCCCTCGCGACCGCGCCCCAAATTAGTACTAGCAAGATTAGACCAAGGGATCCGAGGCGCTCGCCGAGGATACTATAGAGGCTTATGAAAGAGACTTTCCACCAAGAGCGGAGATAGCTCCAGTTGACTCCTTCTCGGAGGTAGTCCCGGATTGAAGCAAGATAGAATAGGCTCAGAGTCGCCTGAGATACGATGACGGTGACTATGGCGCCGAGTAATCCTATGCCGAAGTAGGTGACGAGGGCGACGCCGAGGATGATCTTCGTAACCTCATAGATAACTGTTCCATACGCTAAAATATGTGGCGTCGTGGCATGGACCGCACCCTGTACAACTTGAAGGAGATAGAATAGCAAGATCTGCAGTGAGGCGATTTGGAAGTGGAGTGGGTTTGCGCCTATGGTTGAGGCGAGGGATGGGGCGAGCAACAGGAATACACCAGTCAATGGCAAGGAAAGAAGGACATTGGCGACCACCCCTGTCTTTATTGCATCTCTATAGCCACGCGCCGCATAACGTACAGTGCTGAAGGGAATTATTCCAGCAAGAACCAACATATAGCCAAGGACATCCCCGATGTTCTGCCAGACGCCGAAATCCGTTGTAGCGAGGTTGCGAGTGACGGTTACCACGAAAAGGAAGCCTGTCACGATAGTGAGAAGCCGAGCGACAAAGTTAACAAGACCCGTGTAGCGCAATCGTATATTCGACAGCCTATACACCGTACCCTTCTTTTTTCGTTAATCTCGACGAAGATGCGTGAAAACGAGGTTCCATAGGGGCGTCCATAGGCTCCACGCAGTCGACGAAATGCTGGCCATTTTGAAGTTGTGCTTCCAAGGTTTTTGTAAAGCGTCTCGTACCATTTCTGCGATCCGCATCTTAATGTCTTTTGTCTCTTGAAACGTCATATTGCCAACATTCCTAGATGGCTTGATCTAACAGCAGGCCATAGACACTGGTATTGCGACCATCTTTAAGTAGGTCCAGTGCAAGATATTGAGGCGACCTCATTGAAGGCGTTGCGTAGGGCTCTAGCTTGGGCTATGCTGTATATGATCTATGCCGCCATAACCTTGATCAGGATCGCATACTTTACGCTGGATATGGGAATCGGCCTCGATGTGAAAAAACCTAGACCGAGTGCAGTCGAACCATAGGTGCAGGGGCCGCGAGAGAGGGATTAGTGTGAGGGTTGGCATAGTTCATTACAACATGGAAGTCTACGGCGGCGCCGAGCACGTCGGCCTCAACGCCATCAAGAGCCTTCACGAAGCAGGTCATAGTATCGGGTTATGTGCGACAGCGTATCCTTATCGGAAGCAAACGCTGGTGCGCGTCGGCATCGATGTCGAGGACTGCATAGACTACTTCATCCAGAGCAGGAGATATCCAGAACCGGATAAACCAATGCCCTTCCTCGGGATCTACCAACGAGTAGGATACAGCTACTTTCCAATAAAGAAGTTGTGTCATGAATATAGTCCCGATATACTCTTAGTGACCCAAGGCGTCACCATAATCCCGACAGACTGGGTTGACCGCACATATACCTACGTCCACTATCCGATAGACCACGAACTGGATCATGAACACTATATGTCAAGCTGGTTCTGGCGGATCTACCGAAAACCCATGAAATTCATATTACAGAACCTTGACCAGTATAAGGATACGCATCTCATCACCAATAGCGGGTTCACAGCAGGCGTCATCAAAAAACTCTGGAACAGAGACGCTCATGTGATCTATCCCCCTTGCCCGTTATACCTTGATTTACCTCTAAATGGGAAGAGAGATGTCGTTTGTACCCTCATGCGGTACACGCCTGAGAAGAGATATGAATTAGCGCTCGATGTGGCTCGTGCCTTACCTAAGATCGAGTTCCACTTCGTCGGTAGCGTCGTTCCCGCAAAGTACCCGTACTTACGAGGCCTCATGAGTAGGGCTAAAGGCCTCAAGAACGTCCACTTTCACATCGACGCTCCTCTAATTGAGAAGCTTGAGGTTCTAGGACGGAGCAAGGCGCTCTTGCACACCATGTACGGTGAGCACTTTGGAATAAGCCTGATAGAGGCTATGAGCGCCGGATCGGTCCCTGTACCCCATAACAGCGGTGGAGCGAAGGTAGATGACTATGTCCCATCAGAATTTAGGTGGGACGAAGTAGATGAGGCTGTGGACAAGACTGAGAGAACCGTCTACGAATGGTGTGAGGAACTCGGCAATGCTATGCGGGAGCGTTCCAAATTCTTCAGCCAACAAAACTTTAGGCGAAACCTCGCCACCTACATAAATGATACTAGTCCTCATCGACTAGGAGAAGAGAAAACTCCTATTCTCAGTAATCTGGGTCGAAGTTAGTTTCGAATTAAGGAATACGAATAGGGGGCCGTCATCAAACTGGGTAAGGACTCTACCACAATGGCTTCGAATCGACTTCACTATCGCAAATCATCATAGACTCTTGAGAAAGAGACTGTTCCAAAGAAAACGATAACAAAAACGATACGAAACCGCAGAATGTGAAAAACAGATCATTAGGCGCTTTTTGAATCAGCTACTATGTGAGGTGGAGGCTTATTATCATTAAATCGTATTTTCCATTTATAGTTCCAACCCCTCAGTATTTTTAGGATTTCTCTCAGCTGTTTCTTATAGGGAGGATGGACCTCTATCACTAATCTCGGTTTATTTTTAAGTATCGTATTCTTTGCTCCAAGAAGAATAGGAACTTCATAGCCTTCAGTATCTATCTTAATCAATCCAACGTTCTGTATGTTAAAACTATCAAGCGTTCTAACTTTTACCTTCATTCGTTCTCCCGTAAAGTCCGAGTCTTTCTTAACTAGGCTATCATGCCCGCATATATAATGTAGGAGGAATTCCGCGTCATAATTGCCTTCACCTAAAGCCAGATTGTATAAGTGAACGTTGCCATATTCCTTAGCATTGTTCTTTAAAATATCATATATCTTGGGACTTGGCTCAAAGGCGTAGACTTTTATTCTTCTTCTCGCTAAAGAAAACGTCCGTCGGCCTATATTTGCTCCAATATCAATGAAGCAACCGTTATGCTTAGGAGACATATATTTTATTAAATGGGCTTCGCTCAGACGCGTTACATCCTTTATGAAGACGGATCTGGGCAAGAATGTTCTTCTTCGGTTCATAATATTCAGAAAAGTATAGAAAGTAAAGCTTAGGCCTTTGTGTTTTGCAATATTCCTTATATGTATTTTAATTTTACCGTACAAGATCATATCTCCTTCCCAGCACTAATCCGCTCAGAAACTTCTCTATCTTACGGGTTATCGCCCCAATGGTGGGGTTCTCCTCTACCATCTTCCCTCCGCTCCGCGTGGCTTCTAATTGATTTCACTATCGCTAAGTCATCATGGATTTTTGAGAAGTACGACGTGAAGTCGTTCTTGTTGAGAAAGTCGATTAAGTCGGGGGGCTTTCTGTCACCAACCGTGTGAACTTCGAGTGCCATCCTCTTGATTCTAGGCAAGATGTCTTCACTCGAGAACAGAATATCCCACTCGGCACCCTCACAATCCATCTTCAAGAAATCACAGGCCTCGATGGCATTGTCTTCGATGACTCTTTTGAGCGTCGTGGCTTGAACCTTCTCGATCTTGGCTGATGGGGCGACTGTGTTTCTAATGATTCCATGTCCGCCCGTGTTGTCCTCGGAGATGAAAAGATCGACAGGACCTTCGCGGAGGGCTACAGCAAGTTTGGCAGGAGTTATGATTCTCTGCATGCGGTTCTGGCGGATATTATATTTTAGAATCTCGTAGTTCTCACACATCGGCTCGTAGCTGTAGACATGGCCTGTTGGGCCAACCCTTCTGCCTGCACATATCGAGAAGAATCCTATGTGAGCTCCTATATCGATGACGAGTTCCCCCTTTTTCAGAGACGAGAGTCCGTAGTCGTCCTTCAATATGACCTCTTCGTAAACTCCCAGATCGCGGAATCTATGAACGCTTCTGATGAAAAACTTCAATCTCGCCAGTCCTCTGTCATCCCTTGGCGGCTTGATGTTAAGGAAAGCGTCTTCCCGATTCCGGAATCGAACACGGTTCAGGAGTACGGAGTAGCCGTTCCCATAGGGGCGTCTATACTCTTCCAAGAGGTTCAGTAGTCTATCCGGTTCCCTTGTGAAATATCTTAGGCTGCTCCTCAATACACGGGGAATGGGCACGGTTGTCAATAGGGTCTAGCGTTCTATATGCGTTTTATGGATACGGCGTTCGCCTAAGATAGACTCGTTACATGTATTAGCTCAGGGCTCCTGCGCCACGTGCTCAGGTTGGCTCTTCATCTCTCGTGCCCTCCTGTTCCTGCCTATCAGTTTGCATTTGAGTCATCACTAGTCTTGCGAAAGATCGTTCTCTCAGAAACCTTTAATTCAGCCCTCTCACCAGTGTTATCCCACAAATTCTTGGCATGGGAGACCACAGATGGCTGAAAGCCGGGAATTCGCCGGTGTTATCTTCAAATGTGTCCAGTGCGGCAACACCATAAGCCGGGAGCAGCTCTCCCTGATGTTGGAGATCAAGTGCCCCGCATGCGGTTACCGTGTACTCCGCAAGATACGTCCCCCTATAGTGAAGCGGGTGAAGGCCCGCTGAACCGTTCTAGGACTCTATCGGGCCACATATGACGGTCAGCATCTCCTTTCCTCTGAGTCGAGGAAACCTTTTAACACCTACCCGGCGTAAAAAGTGAAGACTACCACATGGGCCTCTACGACAAAGTCTCCGAACTGTGCAAACGCCGAGGGATAATCTTCCCCTCCTTCGAAATCTACGGCGGTGTAGGCGGCTTCTTCGACTACGGCCCCGTCGGCACTCTCATCAAGCGTAACGTCGAGGATAAGTGGCGGCGCCTCTTCGTCCACCAAGAGGGCATGGTCGAGATCGAGTCGACGGTGATCATCCCGGAGGTGGTCTTCGAGGCCTCGGGCCATCTTTCGCACTTCACAGACATGATGACGAGGTGCACGCGCTGCGGGAGGGTGTATCGCCCGGATCATCTCCTTGAGGACATGGGCGTCGAGTGCTCGGAAGGGTTGACGGGAGAGGACCTTGACAGGCTCATGGAGGCCAATAATATCCATTGTCCTGAGTGCGGCGGGGTCTTGGGCAAGTCGGAGCCCTTTAACACCATGTTCCAGGTGAATATCGGCGCTTATGGTGGTAGCATTAGGGGGTATGGTCGCCCGGAGGCGGCTCAGGGGCAGTTCTTGGACTTTCCAAGGGTTTACGCTTCGGAGAGGGAGAGGCTGCCTCTAGGAATCGCTCAGATTGGAAGATGCCTGAGGAACGAGATAGCGCCCCGGCAGGGCCCCATCCGCCTCAGGGAGTTCACCATCATCGATTACGAGATCTTCGTAGACCCTGAAGATACAACTTACCCCCGCATCGACCTCCTGAAGGACCAGAAGCTTAGAATTCTTACGATCGAGGAGCAGAGGGTCAAGGGAGAAAAGGTGGTGGAGATGACCGTTCGGGAGGCCCTGGATCGTGGCGTGGTTAGGAATGTGGTTCTCTGCTACTTCATGGCCTTGGCGGTCAAGTTCATCCAAGACCTCGGCATCCCTTGGGAGAAGCAACGCCTACGAGAGGTCCCACCTGAGGAGAGGGCACATTATAGTAGCCAGACCTTTGACCAGGAGGTTTGGCTCGAACGCTGGGGCTGGACCGAGGTCTCAGGCCACGCTTACAGAACTGACTACGACCTCCGCAACCACATGGCCCACAGTAACGTAGACCTGAGGGTGCACAAACTCCTAAGCGAGCCTAGAAAGGCGACCCGAGTCAAACTGAAACCGAGGATGGAGAGGCTTGAGGCCGACTTCGGGAAGGAGCAGGCGCAGAGACTCACCCTCCTCATCAAGAGGAGCGACCCCACAGTGGTCAAGCGGGAACTTCATGATAAGGGCTTCTACGAGGTTACAGGACAACCTTCAATACGCGTTGAGCCGGGACATGTGGCGGTGACCTCTGAGGAGGTTGAGGAGAAGGGACGCTATTTCATCCCCCATGTGGTGGAACCGTCCTTCGGCGTGGACCGCATCGTCTACGCCCTCCTAGAATATGCGTGCAAGGAGCGAGAGAAGCGAATCGTCTTGGAGATTCCTCGGGATGTGGCGGCGACTAAGGTTATGGTGTTCCCTCTGGTCAATCGCGACGGCCTACCGGAGAAGGCGAGGAAGATCGCGGACGCGCTCCTCGAAGAGGACTTTATGGTCGGCTACGATGTCTCGGGCTCAATAGGGCGGCGCTACGCTCGGGCAGACGAGGTGGGCACTCCCATCTGCGTAACGATAGACTACAAGACCCTTGAGGATGAAACGGTCACCTTACGCGACCTATATACGTGGAGACAGGTCAGGGTGAAAGCCGCCCCCCTGCCGCCCCTTCTTCGAAGCTATTTTCGGGGACGCTTGGAATTCCATGAACTAGGCCCTTTGGTCTCCGAGAAATCGGGGTAATCCTGTACGTCGCTTTGAGAAGCACGAACCTCGAAACCTGAGACTCTACCATTTGGATATGGACTTCAAGAAGCCTCGGTCCCAGTACGGGACTGCGATGCTAGCCGATTAGAAGGGGAGGAAGATAGTCGAAGGCTGGCGAAGCTCTCAGAACCCTATTGGCACCAGAATATCTTACAAGGCACAGGTGAAGTCAACTATATCTAATCTTACCTATCTAGACCGAATTCCCTGTGAAGGGTTCTGACCGCCTTGATCCCGTCCTCCGCCCGAACGACGAAGGAGATGTTCAACTCAGACGAACCCTGCGCGATCATCCTAATGTTCACGCCTTGATCCGCCACAGCTTTGAATGTCCTTGCGGCGACGCCCGGTGTCCCCTTCATTCCAGCGCCCACTACGGCCACGATGTAGACATTCTCTTCAGCCATGATTTCCTTGACAGTCCCCTTGCCTAACAATCCTATCTCCAAGGCGTTCACAGCCCTCACCAAGTCTCGTTCTGGAATGACGAAGGAGATGCTCGCCTCAGAGGAACTCTGAGAGATCATCATGATGTTAACTTGGTTCTGTCCTAGGAGGCTGAAGACCGAGGCCGCCACGCCGGGGGTCCCGGCCATCCCTGCGCCGCTGACAGTCACTATGGCAACATCCTCGACCAAAGCCACAGCCTTTACTATATCTCGACCTTTGACGAACTGTTCCCGAACTATGAGGGTTCCCAAGCCTTCTGGGTCGAAGGTGTTCTTCACGTGGACAGGTATTCCCTTCTCCGCCGCCGGCTCCAAGGCTTTAGGACGCATCCCCTTGGCGCCGAAGTAGGCCATCTCTATGGCCTCCGCGTAGGAGATTATGGCGATGGTCCTCGCTAGAGGCTCAACCCTCGGGTCCGCTGTCATGAGGCCGTCCACGTCCGTCCAGATCCAGACCTCGTCTGCTCCTAGGGCCGAGGCGAGGATGGTTGCTGTGTAGTCCGACCCCCCTCTGCCTAGGGTTGTGGTTACTCCTTCCGGGGTTGCGCCTATGAAGCCGCTGACTACGGGGATGATGTTCTTTTCGAGGAGTGGTCCGAGGGTCTCTGTAGCCTCGTAGGTCGTCATCTTCATGAGCGGTTGGGCGGAGCCGAAGCGGTCGTCGGTGACGATCCCAGCTTTTTCGCCCGTGAACCATTGGGCGCTGAGGCCTAGGTCTCTTAGGACGCCGCAGAACATCGCTGTGGAAAGTCTTTCGCCGAAGGAGAGGAGATAGTCCTTCGTCCTAGGCGTCAGTTCCTTCAATTTGGCGGCGTTGAGGGGTATGTTCTGCAGTTCTTGGGAGAGTTCCTCTATTTCCTCAAGGGTTCCCTTTCGAATAGCAGGGTCGGCAATGGCCACTTCAGTTTCGCGTCTATGTCTCTCTGACAACGCTCTGATATTCTCTATTAGGGCTCTCTCCCTCCCTGTGATCGCCTCACCAATCTCGATTAGCTGGTCCGTCACGTTTGCTAGGGCTGAGACGACAACTATGACTTTGTTTCCTTCCTTGATGTTCTGTGCCACTATGCCCGCCGCGGCCCTCAGTTTCTTACCGTCCGCTATGGAGGACCCGCCAAACTTCATGACTAGCTTCATCAGACTCTCCCTCCTTGAAGCCCAAAGACGCTCCTTCGAATATCGATGAGGTCTCTGAGGACGGCGCCGGCCGTCTCCATCCCACCCGCGCCCTTCCCAACCATCGTTATCTCCCCCGCGTACTCGGCTTTGAACGAGACCGCATTAAGAGTTCCACCTACGGCTAGGGGATGCTTCCCATCGATGACGGTGGGGCGTACCCAGATCTTCTCCTCTATGATGCCGATGAGTTTAACCTCGGAGTCTTCGGCCTTGGCAGCCGCAACTTCCTTTGGGGTCACACTTCTTATGCCTTCGACGTTCACATCCTTTATGGTAACGTTTCTCCCCATGAGCCAGTTGGCCATAATCACGAGCTTGCAGGCCGTGTCTATGCCCTCGACATCGTATGTAGGGTCCGCCTCCGCGTAGCCCGCCTGCTGGGCCTCCTTCAGGGCTTCCTCCATCGTGACTCCGCCCTCACCCATGCGTGTAAGGATGTAGTTGGTCGTTCCGTTGAGGATTCCTCTGATGGAGAGGATTCTGTCGCCGAGGAGGCACTTCTTCCCGAAGTCCAAGATCGGGGTTCCCGCACCGACTGTTCCGCTGAACCTGAGAGCCGCATCCTTGTAATCTGCTAGCTCCATGAGGGATGGCAGAGCAATGGCGAGGGGGCCCTTGTTGGTGGTGATGACGTGCCTCTTCCTCCTCAGGGCAGCCTTGATGTTGGAAAGTCCCGGCTCACCGTCGACGATCCTCGTCGGCGTGGCCTCTACCACCGTATCCGCCTCCATCTCTTCGATTACATCTATTCCTGACATGTCCCTCCTTCCCCCGCCGTGGTAGAGGGCGACGGACTTTCTCGCCTTCTTGAGGTTGAGGAGTTCCTCTATGTCAAGCCCAGAATGATCTATTGCAGCGCCTCCGGAGTCGACAGCGGCTACTATGTTCGGTTCGAATCCGTAGAGCTTGAGGATATCCCTCTTTTTGTGAAGGATTATTCTGGCGAAGGCTTGGCCTACGGTGCCGAAGCCTACTATGATTATTCTCATCTCGTCCCCACCATGGCTGATAGTTCAAGGATCTTCTCCAAGGTCTCCCGCCTGAGGTCAACCTCGGGGGGTAGCTGGCAGTTGCTCAGAACGATGTCGGGGTCCTTGAGGCCGTGGCCGGTGGCGACGCAGACCGTGGTCTCGTCCCTCCGAACCTCGCCCTGCTCTGTTAGTTTCTTCAGCCCAGCTATAGAGGCTGCGCTTGCCGGCTCGATGAACAGTCCCTCTAACTGAGCCAGTGCCCTCTGTGCCTCCAGAATCTCTCTATCTGATACGGTTTCCGCGAGGCCTTTGGAGTCGTAGATGGCTCTCAAGGCCTTCTTCCAGCTCACAGGCGCACCGATACGGATGGCGGATGCTATGGTCTCAGGATGTTCGAAGTTAGTGATACTCATTTGACGCCTTCGGTAGGCCTCAGCGATGGGCGATGCGCCTTCAGCCTGGATCCCCATCATACGGGGAAGACTGTCTGTGAGTCCCAAATGTTTCAGCTCTAGGAACCCCTTCCAGATGGCACTTATGTTTCCCGCGTTGCCCACAGGGAGGACGAGGTTGTCTGGTACCCTGTTGTCTAGTTGGTGGTATACCTCGTAGGCGAGGGTCTTCTGCCCCTCGATCCTGTAGGGGTTTATGGAGTTGAGGAGATAGACTGAACGGTGGGAGGCCGTGAAGTCCATAACTGCTTCTAGGGAGTCGTCGAAGCTGCCCTTCAGTCGAACGATCTCCGCCCCATGGATAATGGCTTGAGTCAGCTTACCCAGAGCGATCTTGCCAGACGGGACGAAGACCAGGGCCTTTATCCCTGCCCTAGAAGCGTAGGCGGCTAGGGAGGCCGAAGTGTTTCCCGTTGAGGCGCAGGCGACGACCTTGACCCCAAGCTCAACCGCCTTAGAGATGCCGACGGTCATCCCCCGATCCTTGAAGCTGCCCGTGGGATTCTGCCCCTCATTCTTGACGTGAACAGTAGGCAAGCCCATCGTCTGGGCTAGACGTTTACATTCTAGGAGGCCGGTACCCCCTTCCTGAAGAGTAACCACCCTCGAAGGATCGACGGGCAGAAGCTCCCTGTACCGCCAAACCCCCAGAGGGCGTTCGAGCCACACCTTAGGGTCTAAGGCTGAGGCTATCTCCCCATAATCGTAAACGGCGTCCAGTAGGCCGCCGCATCTTCGGCAAGAGTATATTATCTCCTGTGGGTCGTAGTGGGTGCCACAGTCGATGCACTGGAGATGATGCCTCAACGGTTTCACGTGGCAACATCATTCGGGAGGGTGGTAAATAAACTTCTATCTCTCATTCTCGGAAGAGGTTTAATAGCGTCATAGTGCATCGTCTAGCCGGTGCTAAGTCATGCCGTCTTGTCCCAGATGCGGGCGAAACTATGAGGCTGGGCAGCTCTTCTGCTCAAGCTGCGGCGCGTCCCTCGCTGAGAAGACTTCTCCTCTAAACTACGAGATCAAGTATCGACCATCCTACGCGATGCTTGTGGTGAAGCTGGATGCTGGTCAGTCCGTCACGGGGGAGGCTGGGGCCATGACGTACATGAGCCCCAATATCGACGCGAAGACCCGGATGCGGGAGAGAGGCATCCTCGCCACCTTAGGAGTATCCCTTCTGGGCGCTCAATCCTTCTTCGTCAACGACTACACGGCCGCTAGAGGTTCAGGAGAGGTTGGGTTAGTGTCAGCTCCACTGGGCGACATCGAGATCCTAGACGTGAAGCCTGAGCAGGGCTACATCATCCAGAGGGCGGCATACGTGGCCTCCACCTCAGGGGTGAACCTAGATATCCAGTGGCAGGGCTTCACCAAGGGCCTCTTCGGCCAAGGCCTCTTCATGATAAAGGTCTCAGGCTCGGGAAGCCTCTTCATCAACTCCTTCGGGGCTCTGGACCGCCATGTACTTGGTTCCGGTGAGCGCCTCATCGTCGACAATTTCCACCTCGTTGCGTTCAGTGATGTCTGCCAGTACAGGGTAACTAAGTTCGGAGGCCTCAAGGAGACGATCCTAGGGGGCGAGGGCCTAGTCACAGAGGTCACGGGGCCGGGAGAGGTCTTCATTCAGACGAAGAACCTTCGGGAGTTCGTCCAGTGGCTCTGGACACTAATGGAACCGATGGTCCGCTCAAGGGCCCGCTAGAGACATCCGATACGCTACTCGCCCACTCCTCTTTCTCCTCGATTGGCAATTGTAAGGATAGAAGAAATGAGCGAGGAGTTGGTGAAAGAAGCCTAGGGGTAGACTACTTTGTAGACTAGTACGAACCGTTGGTCAGAGGCGAAGGCCAGCTGGAAGTGTTCAGGCGTCACACCGGGAACAGCCCCTTGGAAGGCCCCATAGATCATGAGCTTCGTCAGAACCCTATCAGACTTCGGCAAAGCGTAACTCTTGAACTGATCGTACCATTGAAGATGCGCTTGGGTAGCCTGAGAGTTCTGAGACCAAGCTTGAGCTAGGAGGCTTGTGATCGAAGTGTCCTCGAGGGCTTTGTCCATCGTGTTATTATTCCAGCCGATCTTGGCCATCCACCGCCACTTCACTTCGTCCCCGAAGAGGAAGTTCCCGCCTTGAGCTTGGTTGATGGTGGTGAAGACCACTACGTAGCTAGCATCATAAAGCTTCAGGATGGGGAGAGCGTCCTCCTCCGTGGACATGAACATTATACCTAGATTACTTATCGAGGTTCCATTGATCGTTCCGTTGTCGGCCAAGGAAATCTTTCCCGCCACGATCGAGATCCAGTACCCATAGTCCCACCAAGACGCAACCACCGCATCTTCAGGCATGTTCTCCTTCATCCACTGTAGAGCCTGCATCCAGTCACCGATCTGCTGCCTAGATGGGACAGAGGAGGCGGCGAGGGTTGTCGGCGCGTAGGCGCTGTCCACTCCTCGCCCAAGCGGAAGTAAAGTCAATGCAAAGATGGCTATGATCAGGAGGGCGCCGAAACCCTTACCGAGCCTAGGAGTCAATCGCTGTCGTCGGCGGCTAACGCTCCGCTGAAGCATGATGCTTGAGAAGGGTCTTACTATCTCGACGATGGCGAGGGCGCCGAGGATGGCGAAGGCTGGGGCTAAGACTATGGTTAGCCGTATCAAGGAGGCAGAGAAGTAGAGCATGGTTAACGCGAAGACTATCATGAAGAGCTTTTGATAGGTGAACCTTCGGAAGGCGAAGATCATCCCCAAGGGAGCTAGGAAGACTAGCTGCCCGAACTGATAGTAGAAGGAGGCCCACGTTGCTGGTCGATGCTCCTGGACCGACTCGATGAGGGGATTCTGGACTCTGCTGAAGGGGTCGAGCACACTGATGAACTTCTCCATGGGGAGGCTGATGATTCCGCGTTGCCAAAGGACTAGGGCTCCAACTCCTAGAGCTAGAATGGAGAGGCTGAAGATGGCTGTTCGGCTGATCCTTCCGGCTAGTCGTTTCGACGCCTCGTTTATGACTAGGAGTAAGAAGACGCCTTCCACAGCTACGATCTCGAATTCCTTAAGGAATCCTAAGCCAAGCTTTGGCACAGCAACTGCGATGGCTAGACAAATCCCCATCATCGTCCCATAGGACAGTATGATCCGCGTCCCAGACATCTTTGTGAAGAGCAGGAGGAAGGTGAAGAGGGCGATAAGAGGGAGGGGATACCTCGATGCACCCCACGATGCGCACACATAACCGAGGGACAGACCTGCCGCTATCGAGTAGAGGATACTGGTGGATAACTTGGTGTTACTCTTCAGCGCCCTCAGGTAGAAGAGGAACGCTAGGAGCATTCCTAATATCCCAACCGTCTCGTCATCGTAGAATCCCAAACCCGTTCTCCCAATGTATGCTGGGCTGAGGGCCAAGAAAAGGGCCGCCAAAAGGCCGACCCCATTTCCCTCGATCTCCTGCCCGAGGAAGAAGATGACTATGCAGGTTATGGCCGCTGCTAGCACGGGGAAGATGATCGCCACATCCATGACGGAGACGTTCAAACCCAAGCCTCTGGCGACATAGTAGACGGCGGCGCCTGTGAAGGCGACTCCTGGAAAGGATGTAAGCCCTATGTCTCTGCCGGTCGGATACCATTCTCTCGTCGTGTGCCAATTTGCCCATGAGCCAAAGCCGTTATCGACTACGTGCTTGGTCATCTCATATTGGAAGAAGGGGTCGAACTCGGAGAGGGTGAAGCCCCACGCCATGGGAAGGATCCTTAGGAGAACAGCGATCACAACTATGGTCGCTAAGCATGCTGATAGAAGGACATTCTTTCTCGTAACCTTGGGACGTTTTCTGAGGGCACTCCATAGACTTTTGAGGACGTTTCTGGACGTTGTCTTGTTTGTAGAGGTCATCTCTCAGGCTCTTCCTTAACCACTATCTTCACTTGGACTTCGCTGGGATCGAATTTCAGTTTCTGATTGCATCTTGGGCAGACTCCTCCCAGCTGTTCAATTATCTCTGCTGGGGCCTTCAATTCATGGCTCTCGTACAGGACTTCCCCGCATGCCTTGCAGACCATCTTCTGGGGCGTCCGGTGTCCACCTCGAAGCGTATCCCAGAAAATCTGCTTCGTGGGATATAAATTATAGGTCATTTTTCTAGAAGAAGAGGCAATTCGTCTATGCTTCCGAGCACCCTGACACTCCCTGCCCTCATCAATGTCTCACGATCCGAAAGACCGGTTAAGACCCCGACGAAGAGGACTCCTGCTCCGCGAGCGCAGGCAGCGTCCTCAACGGTGTCGCCAACCATCACCGTTTCATGGCATCCCACGGTTAAGGCGGCCATGGCTCGCAGGAGGGGCTCCGGGCTAGGCTTCGCTTCCCCGGTGTCGTCCCTCCCGACTATGATGTCGACGAAGGGTAGGAGTTGGGTCACTCTGAGGGCCTCGGTCGCGTAGGCTCTGCAGCCTCGCGTTATTACCCCCACCCCTATCTTGCGGCTCTTCAGCGTTCTCAGCGCGTCGTCGGCCCCAGGGATCTTCTCTGTCTTATGAACGGTCTCAAGTTCAACCTTGTTCCAGACATTGGTCACCTCGGCGACGATCGTCGAGTAGGGTGGTCTCAGTTTTCTCTGCGAGTCAAGCTCTCTGATGCGGGTAATGATCTCGTAGCTCCTCATCCTCTCCGAGAGTCCTTCTGTATTCATGCCTAGCTCCGAGAGGCGGCGGATGGTCTCTCGTTTGAGCTTGATGAAGTCGACCGCTGACTTGATGAGGGTTCCATCTAGGTCGAACATGAAGGCCTTAGCCTTCGAGAGGTTTTGCGTTGTGTCTTTGGTGGTCTCGGTCATCCTTGTTGGGTCGGTAGTCTTTGTCTCTCTCCGAGATATGGGTTTCCTCCTTGTCTCTGACATCAGGTGACGATTTTTGCACCTTATCGCATTTTGGGGCCTTTCCCTTATTGGGGGAGCACCTTTTGGGATCGTGGGTTGGACCAGAAGTCTTAATCCTTCGGAGACCGTCTCTCTGCGTGGCGAGTCTCTTGACGATCCTCCTTTTCAGAGACGACCCTTACGTGAAGGAGTTCGACGCCCAAGTCGTCTCCTCCCAAGGCACTGTGATTATCCTCAACCGGACGTGCTTCTTCCCCCAAGGAGGAGGGCAGGTAGGGGATACAGGAGAGATCTCGGGCGTGAGAGTCATAGACACGCGTAAGACGGACGATGAGGTCGTTCACATCCTCGAACGCGAATCGCCCTTCTCGCCCGGGCAGAGGGTTAGAGGCAGGATCGACTGGGAGCGTCGATACAGGATAATGAGGCTTCATTCGGCCGCCCACCTCGTCTTCTACGCCATGAAGGATATCTTCGGTGAGGAGTGTAGACCCGCCTCCTCGGGCCTATTGGACGATGAGAAGGACCGCTCCGACTACTCCTTCGAGGCGCCCATAGACCGTGCCAAGCTGGCTGAGGTCGAGGAGAGGGTTAACAGGCTCATAGCCTCCGCCCTGCCCATCACCCACGCCGCCACCAAGGAAGACCCCGATAGACTCTTGTGGAAGATCCAGCCCTATGATCCTCTGGCGTGCGGTGGAACCCATGTGAGGAACACGGCCGAGATCGGCCGCGTCAAGGTTGAACGTGGAAAGAAGCGGGGAAAGGGGAAGGAGCGCATCGAGATCAGCCTTGCTTAGAGCCTCGATGTTCTCTTTCTACTTCCTAGAAAAAGTCGAAGAACCTATTGTCCCCAGTCTTCTTTCTCTATGGAGAGCTTCTCCAACTCCACATTCCCGCCCTCGACGCTCTTGACCTCAAGCTCAAGTCCACAGTCGGGGCAGCTCACTATCTCGCCCACCATGGCGTCGTCGGGTACGTCGACCTCGCCCATGCAGTCGGGGCATATGACCTTGACCAAACCTTCGCTTCCTCTCGACATCCCTAATCAGATGGGATTCTTAAGCCTTTTTTATTTCTCTCGCCCCTGCCTCGACTATCATCGAATCCGGAGTACTAGCACCTGCTTAGGTGCGAGTCTCAGCAGAAAGCCCGGTACGGCGAGAAGCCTTGATCTCAGTCAAGATCTCGGTCGCGAAGTGTCGGCCGAGAGCCACGCTGCCAAGAAGAGGGTCGAACTCGGGAACTACGTGGTCGACCTCGTCGCGGTGGCGTAGCGAACTAGACTTTTAAACTCAGGACGAGGTAAGCTATTGTCATGAGACTCTTTACCTTATCTCTTCTCGTAGTGCTCCTATCGGTGCCGTTGCTTGCACCCTGCGGCTCTGTGACCTCTGTTTTTGCTCGGCCCGACGTGACGACCGTCTCAGGTGCGATCTCAAGGGATACGACATGGTCAGGAAACGTGCTAGTAACTGAGAGGGTTGACGTGTTAGAGGGAGTCACCCTCACAGTTGAACCGGGAACGGTTGTCAAGTTCAAACATTGGAGACCGGGCTATACCGACCCGTTCCGTCGGATAATGCTTAACGTAGCTGGAATGCTGAGGGCTGTTGGTACTCCGGAAAAACCCATAAGGTTCACTTCAGATGCGCCTAAGCCTGAACATTCGGACTGGATGGAAATAAACATCGGTCCTTCCCTAGGGAACAGCATCATCGACCACTGCATAGTAGAGTTTGGGAGGGGTGGTATTTGTGTCGACGGTGCCAACATTACCCTATCTAACAGCATACTGAGATGGTGTCAGGGGGCAAATATATGGCTTCACCAGGGCTCTGCCACAATCACCCGTAACAGGATCTATGGGGCAGGTCATGGCGGTATAGAAATGGCGGACTCCAACGCGACACTAACCTACAACACAATTTGTGATAATGGGCTTGGAATCGTTCCCATCAGCACCTCGAACCTATTCATACGGCACAACGCCATAGTGGACAACAGGTTTTGTGGCATCCTTATCGGGAGCCTCTCCAAGGCAGTTGTCGAGTACAATAACATTACTGGAAACGCCCACGAAGGAATCAAGATATTCAAATCTTCAAATTCCTCAATTAGACACAATAACATACACGATAATGGAGAGTGGCAACTATTCATCGAGGAAGCGAGTGCTACTGCCATAGAGAACTGGTGGGGGACAACAAATGAGACAGAAGTCGCGTCCGGCATTGGAATCCACCAAGAGAGAGGGGGAACTGTTCTTTATGAACCGTACCTGACATCGTCTGCAGACATCCCTGAGATCGTGTATGATTATGTAAACACCGAAACATACGAACACCCTCCCGCCACGGAGAAGGACACCTTCCCCTACTTCTCTCCGAGCGATGAGACGAGAAAGGTCGTAACCTCGTGGTCTACCATCAATAACCCTACGGGAATAGCGTGGGATGGACAGTATTTCTGGGTCGTGAACCTGAACAAACGGTTGCTGAAATATAACTCGTCTGGTAAGCTCATTGATTCACTTACTGCTCCCGGCTCTCTTCCAGTAGCGCTCGTATATGACGGACAGTATTTGTGGTCGCTTGACTTCTCAGACCGTCTTGCTTACAAATTCGACTTCTCGGGCAGGGTTGTCAAGTCCATCCCTTTCCCCGTTGGAGGATATGGAGAGGGCGGACTGGCCTACGATGGGCAGTACCTATGGACGGCTCAAGGAAACAAGCTGTACAGAATTGATACCTCAGGCAACGTAGTTAACGTAACCCAAATCCAGATAGATTGGTGTTCAATCGCGGGGCTAGCTTGGGACGGCGAGCACCTATGGGCCGCAGACAAGGACGTGAATGACAGAATCTTTGAGATTGACCCCTCAAGCGGCTCGATACTACGTTGGATAAACACCCCTGGAGATGAGACTTGGGGCATGACTTGGGTAGAGGGTTACCTTTGGGCTTGTGAATGGACTAACGACTGGAACAACTACATCATAGTGAAGATGGAACCTGCGAAGGCAGTAAGCTCGATATCTTGTTCCGTCTCTCCAGCGTCTGTACCCTATGGCGAAGTCAACGCAACGATATCAGGGTCCATAAGCCCGCTGGTCGGTGAGACCAAGTCGGTACCGGTCACAATCCAATACAGCGTGGATGGCGTAGTATGGTTCGAGATCGTCACCGTGATGTCGTCATCCGAAGCACGCTACAAGTACGATTGGAGGCCGGTACTCACTCCGGGAACTTACCACGTCAGGGCAATGTGGGCTGGCTCAACGAGCTACGTGAACGCGACGTCGAAGACAGCCCTCTTCACCATCACTAGGGCCAAGACAACGATCTCGGCCTCCGCGTCGAAGACCACGATAACAGAGGGTGATGAGCTGACCGTCTCAGGCTCCATTCAGCCTACGCCTGGCGCCGCAAACGTGACCTTAACCTACAGGAAGCCGGACGGAACCACCCTGACAAGGACGGGGGCATCAATGTCCGCGGGGGCCTACATGGATACTTGGAAGCCGACGCCGAAGGGTTCATGGACCGTGACGACAAGCTGGACAGGAAGCGAGACCCACGAAGGCGCGACGAGTTCAACCGTCTCGTTCACTGTGGATGAGAAGAGATGTATAGTCGCAACGGCTACCTATGGGTCGGAGCTTGCCCCGGAAGTTCAGTACCTTCGAAGCTTCAGGAACAACATAGTTCTCTCGACCTTCGCTGGCAGCCAGTTCATGGAACTCTTCAACACATGGTACTACTCCTTCAGCCCCAGCGTCGCCAGCCTCATAGTCGATAACCCCAGCCTGAAGTCGGCGATGAAAGTCGTCCTCTACCCACTCATCGGAATACTCCGCCTATCCGCGGCAGCCGGCTCAGTCTTCGGCAACGAGCCTGGGGTCGTGATGGCTGGACTCGTTGCCAGCGGTCTCATAGGAGTCGTCTACTTCTCTCTACCGCTGACGGTTCCACTCCTTATCTTCAAACGCTTGCCGAAGGCGTTCACGCTGAGGAGGGTTAAGCTCCTCTCGATACCGTGGCTCCTCAGCCTCGGGTTGATCGTCATCGGCGAGGTCAGTCTCTCGCCGACCGTGATGATGGTTGCGACGGGGATGTTTATCCTTACAACCCTCAGCCTTTCAGCGACAGTGACAGCACTAGAAGTCGTACGCCGCCTCAATCCGAGAACAATGTGTCGCTTGTAGGGCAGGCTCGGAGAGGCTCTCAAAGCCATAATCATTTGGGGAAATCTTAAAGCGAAGGACACGATACACTGAGTCCGCATATTTACGTAGGATGAAGAACGGAAGTTGAGCATCGCCATCCTCTACGAGTACCCCGAGACGGACGAGATGGGAATACGCCAGACCGCGAGGGAGATGGGGATAGACCTCACCTACATCCCCTTCCGCAAAGTCTCCGTCCTCATCGGGAACGGGAGCTTCGGCTTCAACAGCCCCAACAAGGACTTTCGTGAATTAGTGGAAGAGGTCAACTCGATCCTCAACCGCACCCAGAGCAAGAACAGGCGCCTCTACGCGGCCAGCATCATGGAGGGCCTCGGAAAATACGTCATCAACCCCCTCGATGTCGAGACTCTTTGCTTCAGCAAGTTCCGAACCCTCGTTGAGTTCTGGAAGAGGAAGATCCCCATCCCCAAGACGGTCTTCATACCCTGCGACTCCCACGACCACACCCAGAAAGGAGTCACGATCCACAACGAGGAGACTGTCGCCGACCTCATGCAGCGAGCCCTCGGGAGCGGAAGTATCGTCGTTAAGCCAGACGCGGGAACCCATGGCAACGAAGTTCGGCTCGCCAAGAGCCGAGATGTCCTTGTGAAGTTCTTGGATGGGACTGAGCCCTCCATAATCAATCCCGTCGGCTTCGTGGCGCAGGAGTTCGTCGAGAAGTGGTTCTATGACCTCAGGATCATAGTAGCCAAAGAGCGGGGAACCCCTCCCTACTGTTATCCGACGGCCCTAGCCCGGGCAGGCTTCAAGGATTTCCGTACCAACACCTATCTCGGGAACATGGTCTTCGGTGCGAGGCTCCCGATCGAGGTTCAGAGGGCCGCCGTGAGGGCTGGCGAGGCCATAGGTCGGGAGACGGAGGCCTGGGTCCTAGCGTTGGACGCTATGCTCAATGTCGGAGAGGACCGCTTCATAGACGACGAGTACATTAAGTCGGAGTTGGAGAAGCTCGTCCCCTCCTTCGATAAGGTGAAGGAGGTCAAGAGGGATGAGAGTGGTAAGAACAGGGACTTCGGAGCCTGGAGCAGGCGCCTTGAGGAAGCTTACGGGAACTACATGAGCACCGACGCATATGCGAAGGTACAGGAGATAATCATGGAGAGCGTCGAGCGGGGGAAGGAGAAGGTCCTCTTCCACGAGGCCAACTCCTGCCCGGAGTTCTGGGAGCAGACCCGCGTAATAGCCGGGGTGAACGTGGCGATACCCCTTCTTAAGTGCGCCAAGAGCGTTGAGGGTTGGAGCTTCTACCAGAAGATGAAGCTCTACGACTGGGCATGAACCATTCCATGACATTCATGGAGTCTGAGGCCGATTGTTGATAGTCGCAAAGGCAGGCGGCAGGGTCCTTGAGGAAGGGCTGCCCCCTGAGGTGGCGGAGGATGTTAAGAGGGTCGTCGAGGGGAATCGCCTCATCTTCGTCCACGGCGGAGGTATCGAGGTAACGGAGGTAGCCAAGAAGCTCGGCAAGGAGCAGAAGTTCGTAGTCTCCCCTGACGGATTCAGGAGCCGCTATACCGACAGGGAGACCGCTGACATCTACACGATGGTCATGGCCGGGAAGCTCAACAAGCAGGTCGTCATGACGCTCGAGAGCAAGGGCGTCCCCGCGGTCGGCCTCACAGGTCTAGACGGGAGTCTACTCAAGGCTGAGAGGAAGAAGCGCCTCGTCATAATCAACGAGCGGGGACGAAAGATGGTCATAGATGGAGGATATACCGGCACTATACTCGATGTCAACACAAGCCTACTCAAACTACTCTTGGACTCGAGATACGTGCCTGTCATCTCCCCAGTGGCCCTGAGCGAGGAGTACGAACCCCTCAACGTCGACGGGGACAGAACGGCCGCCAAGATAGCCGGCGCCTTGAAGGCCGATGTCCTCATCCTGCTCACGGATGTTGAGGGACTGGTCTTGGAGGGCAAACTCGTTCCTAAGCTCAGCTCTACTGAGGCAAAGGGGCTACTGCCCAAGATAGGGCCGGGAATGATTACCAAGGTCCACGCCGCCACTGAGGCACTGGAGGCGGGGGCGAGGGAGGTCGTCATCGCCTCAGGCATGGGGCCAACCCCGATTTCATCAGCTATGAATCATCAAGGGACGGTGATTGGTGATGGATGAGAAGGAGGTTGAGGCCGTCGAACAGCAGTTCGCGGCCGACATATACGCTAGAAGGAACCTAGTCGTCGAGAGGGGCAGAGGCGCGCTCCTCTGGGACAAGAACGGTAAGGAATACATCGACTGCATGGGCGCCTACGGCGTCGCCGTCGTCGGCCACTGCCACCCCAAAGTCGTGGAGGCCATCAAGCGCCAGTCTGAACTCCTCATCGCCTGCCACAACTCCATCTACACGGAGGCTAGGTCAGAGTTCCTGAAGAAGCTCATGGCCATAACCCCACAGGGGCTGAAGAGGGCGTTCCTCTGCAACAGTGGGGCTGAATCCGTGGAGGCGGCCATCAAGATAGCTCGGAGATTCACGGGCAAGACGGACATCGTAGCCTTCGTGGGGTCCTTCCACGGCAAGACCATGGGGGCCCTCTCGGCGACTTGGAACGCCCGCTACCGAATCCCCTTCCAACCCCTAGTCCCGGGATTCAGCCACGTACCCTACGGCAAGGTAGACGCCGTCGCCGGCGCCATCACGGACAAGACGGCCGCAGTCCTAGTCGAGCCGATCCAAGGGGAGGGAGGCGTCCGCGTCCCACCCGCGGGTTTCCTGAAGGGGCTGCGCGAACTCTGCGACAAGAAGAACATCCTCCTCATCTTCGACGAGGTCCAGACAGGCTTCGGGAGAACGGGCAAGAACTTCGCCTGCGAACACTCAGGAGTCGTCCCCGACATCCTCTGCTTGGCCAAGGCCGTAGGGGGAGGCCTACCCATAGGCGTGACCGTGGCAAGGGAAGATGTCATGGCGGCGTTGAAGCGGGGAGAGCACTCAAGCACCTTCGGCGGCAACCCCTTGGTCTGCGCCGCTGCCTCAGCGGCCATAGACGTTCTGCTTGAGGAGAAGCTCGCCGACCGAGCAGCTACTCTGGGTAAATACCTAATGGATAGGCTTGAGGAGACCCATAAGAAGTACAGCATCGTGAGGGAGGTGAGAGGCATGGGCCTCATGATAGGCGTCGAGTGCCGCTTCGACATCTACAACATCCTCATGGGAACACAGAACAGGGGAATCATAATCCTCGATGCGGGAAGGAACATCCTAAGATTCCTCCCACCCCTCGTCATCACCAAGGAACAGCTCGAAAGGGCAGCTAAGGTCACAGACGAAGTCATCGGAGAGGAAAATGTCAAGCCACCAAGACCACCGGGTCAAGCTACTCCGCAGGATGGTTGAGCTCTACAGCCCCCCAGAGCAAGAAGCGGAGATAGCCAAGCTCCTCGTCGAAGAGATGGCGGCTAGGGGACTGGCCGCGAGGATAGATGAGGCGGGAAACGCCATCGGCGAATGCGGAGAGAAGGGGCCCACGTTCCTCCTCTGCGGCCACATGGACACAGTACCCGGCGAGCTCCCAGTCAAGGTCGAGGGGGAGAAGCTCTACGGCCGAGGGGCAGTCGACGCCAAACCCGCCCTAGCAACCATGGTCTCGACAGCCGGGCAGCTCGTCTCTGAAGGATTCCCAGCCAGTCTCGTCGTGGTAGGGGCCGTAGACGAGGAGGGCAAGGGCAGAGGAGTCAAGCACCTCATCACCCGTGGGGTTCAGGCCGACTACGCAGTCTTCGGCGAGCCGAGCGGCGTCGACAGCATAACCATCGCCTACAAGGGCAGCCTCCACCTGAAGCTGACGTGCAAGACCAAAGGGGGGCACTCGTCCTCGCCATGGCTCTCCAAGAACGCCGTCGAGGAGGCCTTCGAGGTCTGGAAGGAGCTCCAGAAGCTCCATTTCCCAGAGGAGAAACCTGAGAGCAAGTTCTACTCCATAACCTCAGCCCTGAAGGAGATCCATGGAGGAGGCTCAAGCTCGACGATACCATCCCTCTGCGATCTTCACGCTGATTTCAGGCTCCCACCTGCGGTACGTCCTGAAAGGCTCCTGGTAGAGGTTCATAGAACGATTGAAACCTATGTCTCGGCTCACGAGGGGGTTGAGGTAGATTTGGAGGTCGAGGACTCGACCGAACCCTACGAGGCGGACTCCAACTCGCTCCTAGTCAGGGGTCTCTCTTGGGGGATAAGGGACATCATGGGAAAGCCTGCGACCTTGGTGCGGAAGACAGGGACGGGTGACATGAATCTCCTCGGCGAGGTCTTGAAGATCCCCATAGTCACCTACGGGCCGGGAGACTCTAGGCTGGACCACACGCCCGACGAATGCGTAGACCTAGCCGAGTATCAGAGGAGTATCGAGGTTCTGTGCCAAGGTCTGAGGAGGACCCTGCAGCTCCACAACCGTCTGCGCTCGAAGTAGCGTCGTTTCTACTCGACTTTGATCTCATGCTCTGCGATGGTCTTGGGGAGTTCCACGACGAGGATGCCTTTCTTGAAGGTTGCCTTAGTCCCGGTTGTGGTGACAGGCGCTGGTAGACGAATATTTTTGTGGAAGAGTCTGAATTCGCATCGCTTCTGGATCGTGCCCCACCTATTGAAGGTGACGCATCGGTTCAGCTTCGCCTCTATGTCGAGGGTATCGTCCAGCACTCTTATCGTGATATCTTGCTTCCGCACGAGGGGGAGATCCACTGTCACCCTGATCACCTTCTCATCCTCCTCTATTTGGGCCAAGGGCTCAAGGCTGCCCTCCAACGCGTCCCACATGGCTCCGAGGGGCTCTTCAACTTCCTCGAAGGGTGTGAGGGCTCGTCTTCTCCGCTCTCTTCCTCTACGCTCTATCGCCATTCCACCATCACCTAGGCATACATCATCGGAATCTCCTGCTCCTGAGCTTTGGGAGTCTGTGCCATCGAGCGTTGAGTCTGTCGCATCAAGTCACGCGTCTTGAGACGTATCTCCTCCTCTTCTTCGAGGAGCTTTTTCACATCCACGTTCAGGCCTAGGAGACCGTTCAGGGAGTTTATCGCCGAGGCGGCGGCGCCCGGGTCCGGATACTGAAGATGCGACTGAGCTAGGAGGACGATGCTGTTCACTCCCTTTTTGAGACACTCCCTCACGACAAGGGCGTGGAGGCCAGCCATGAAACCCTCCTCCAACGGCTCGATATTTCCCTTCTTGAAGTCATCCCTTATGGCTGGAGAGGTTCCGACACCAAAGACTTGGGGAACATCTATCTCCAAGCGGTTCTGAACAGCCACCCCGCTAACAGAGACTAGTAGTTCGACGTTCTTGGACTGGGCCCAGTCTACGATGGCTCTGGCCACTGAGTATATTGCGCGAGCGCTTATGGGCGTCTCCGAGATGAAGGCGGTCAGATCATCTTTGCCATAGATTCTGAGGGGAGACTCAGGCACTCCTTGGTGAACAACGATTATGGGATCGAAGATTTCTGACTCCAAATAGCCTATCTGCTCCATCTTCAAGGACCTGATGAGATAGTCCATCGATATCGCGCCGACAAGACCCACATCTGGCGCGCCGAGAATACAGTACTTGATCTTCTTCGTCGGCTTGGTCTCGACGATGTTGACCTCTCGGTGTGACATCTCAACAACCTCATATCTAGAATGAGTGGCCCTAATAGAATTGCTTTTCCCTGAAGGCCTCATCTGCCGGGATATTCCCTAAGTAGCGACTCGACGATAGCCTTCCCAGCCCTCTTCGAAGCGCTAAAGGCGAGGGGCACCTCATCAGGTCGACCGTAGAGGAGGATGATCTCGCGAACGCAGCCCCTAATCTCGCCGGCTTGATCTCCTATAACCCTCACGACAATCTTACGGTACCGACTCGTGACTCTCCCCAGCATAAAGAAGTGAGAAGCAGCCTGATGAACATCCACCTTCACAGCATAGCGCCTCGCTATCTTCTCGACATCTGAGGCGTTCACCTCAGGTCGAGGAACCATCGCGCTCCTCGCAAACTCGCCGTAGGACCAGTAGCTGAACTCCGCGATTATCGGAGCCATGGCGCCACCGCTAGAATCTCAGCCCTCTAGTCTAATATGCCTTATTTCGGTCTGAAGGCCTTCACCATGGGTGAAGCGCCCATAGACCACGGCGAATTCGTTGCCATCCAGTTCTACGCTTGTCAACAGGGAAGCCTTTCCATCCATTAGCTTTTAGTGAGCGCATAGTCGTACTGCCATACGGTGCAGCCTTGCAGCCGAAGGCAAAACATCTTTCCACAGGATGTACGAGCCTGGATAGGGCTCTAGGCGGACTCCCACGAGGAGAAGTAACCCTCCTCTACGGTGAAGCCGGCACCGGAAAGACCGCCTTCGCCCTCCAAGTCTCCAGCCACGCAGCGAAGCAGGGTTCAAGAGTCCTCTTCATCGACGCCGACAACTCCTTCTACCCAGAACGCCTAGCCCAGATTGCCGGGGAAGGCCTCGATGTCTCCCGTGTCATCTTTGTCTCGAAGCCGACATCCTTCCTCGGCCTGACGCACCTGCTCGTGAACCTTGGAAGCTACGCCTCCTCAGGGGTCGCGCTGGTAGTGGTTGACACTATGACCTCTCTGTACCGCAAGGCGATGAATGGGAGCCAGAACGTCTTCTCCCTCAATCGGGAGTTGAACCTCCAGCTCGCATATCTGACTGAAACCGCTAGAATCTTTGAGCCTGCCGTGCTGATCACGAGCCAGGTTCGGAGCGTCCCTCAAAGAGGAGGCCTTGAGCCTCTGATAGAACCTGTCGCCACCCGAGTCTTGAAGTTCTGGTCGAAGTGGATTTTGAAAATCTCTTCTCTGCCTGTGAAGGGTCTCAGAGAAATCCATGTTGAGAAGGCGGACGAACCATCCTTGGTAGGTACAAAGATAACGCTGAGACTTGAGAAAGAAGGGTTCATCGGGTAGAGGGAGCTAGATGCCCTTCCAGGTGAGAATAACTTCGCAGCCTATGGTTGCCACAATCATCATTGCCATGCCTATTAGGAGAAGCATCCTCGCCTCCCTGGGGCGATAGGCGTGGCGGCTGCTTCCGAAGGATATGTAGCCTCCTGAAACGCCCACTATGAGGAAGATGATGAAGTAGGCGCTCTCGTTGAAGGTCTGGTCCGTCATGCCCGTGTAGTAGAAGCGCGGATAGGATGGTGTGGGAAGCGTCGTTACGAGATTGCCGAGACGTGCCTCTATGACGTCGTAGACGCCTCCCCCAAGTATGAAGATAGATATGGCCACGACTAGGACGACGATGATGCTCGTCGAGAGCCTGATCGAAGGGCTGGGGAGGCGAGCCTCCTTCAGTCGGTCAAGGAGTTTGGACAAAGCGCTTGCCTGCAATTGGTTGAGACTCCTTCAGTTTTAAACCTTCTCTATCGCGGTCCTGCTGCGGAGCAGGAAGGCACAGACCTCCTGAACCCACCTTCCAGAATTCGCGTTTCCCTCAATCCTCTCAAGGTAGTCCCACCACGAAATCTCCAAGGCTCGACGCCAGACCTCATAGGCAGCCAAGATGTTCTGGTAGGCCCCCTCATGTGCCGGACAGAGGCGATTCCTAGAGGGCGCTCCGCAAATTGGGCAGTTCATCGCTGCTTCCTCGAAGTCTTGGTCGGGCAGTCCAAGTTAAGGCAGAGGCTCCAAGGCCTTCCTCGATTAAGGGGCTTCACCCTAAGGGTCGGCCAACCGCAGGCTCGACACGTTTTCTTAGTCGTCCATATCTTGTAGGGATGTTGAGGAAGGGGGAAGGTAGCGGTGCATCCGTCCTTGTAGTTTGTGCATCCTGCGAAGCGTTTCCCAGTCCTCTTGGAGACGATTATTCGGAGTTGGCCCTTCTGGCAGATGGGGCAAGACCCAATCGTCTGCTTCAGGGAATTGGATATGCGGAGGGCTCTCGAAAGACTCTCTGCTACCGTGGCCTCGTTTGCCCTGAATCCGTCCAAGACCTCGGTCAGGCGGGCTGATGCCTCGTCGACGACCTCTTGTTTGTGTCCGTCGCCTCTCTGAATATCATTCATCTTACGCTCCAAGTCTCGGGTGAACTCGACGGAGACTAGAATGGGACAGTATTCACGGAGGGTCTCGTAGACATCTAGGCCCAGTTCTGTTGCGGCCATGTGCTCCCCAGAGACGTAGCCTCTTTTGCCTAAAGTGTCGATGATCTCCGCCCTCGTGGCCTTCGTTCCGAGCTCCTGCTCCTCCATCCTTCGGAGCAGACTTCCCGGGTTGAAGCGTGGCGGCGACGATGTGGACATCTCATCGCAGACGACCTCCTTGAATTGCACATGCTGCCCCTCTCTTAGGGCGGGTGCTGGGTTCTCCTCCCTTCGGGTGTAGGGGCTGTAGAACCTCAGCCAACCCTCCTTGAGGATTCGCCTCCCCATTAGGAAGAAGGGTTCGCCATTCAAGTCGAAGGTTATGCGAATGTTCTCGCTTACCGCTGGTGTCGCGAAGGTTGAGAGGAACCTCCTCACGATGAGGTCTAGAAGTCTAGCATGTTGCCTGTCAAGGGTGGATTCGGGGTGGTTGCCTGTGGGGTAGATTGCTGGGTGAGCGGGGTCTTCACCCATCCCTTGGTTCGGTCGGAGGGGTCGATACCTGAGGAGCTCCGAGGCTAGGCCTTGATACTCCTTCGACTGCCCAAGAGAAGCAAGGATTTCCTCGCAGTTCACCGAAAGGGGAATCTTCTCGCTCGACGTTCTTGGGTAGGATATGAGGGCTCCCAAGTAGAGGGCCTCGGCTACTCTTAGAGTCTGGCTTGGGGAGTGTTTGAAGATGCGGTAGGACTCTGATTGAAGGTTCTCCAAGTTAAATGGGGGCGGCGGACGTTCCTCATAGGTTCTAGAGGCGATGCTCTTCACGACTCCCTCCTTGGACTGGCAGCGCTCGACGATCCTTTGAGCCTCCTTCAAGGTCTCAATCCTAGGCCTCAGGTACTCGACTCTGTAGGTCTGTCCCTCTACTTCTAGGAGTGCCGAGATTCTCCAGTAGGGGGTGGGGACGAAGCTGTTGATCTCCTTCTCCCTTTCGACGACGAATCCTAGGGTTGGCCCTTGGACTCTTCCCGCACTCAGTTTGGTGAAGCCTTTTCCAGAGTTTCGTAGGGCGAGTGTTAGGGCCCGGGAGACATTGATTCCCCAGAGGAAGTCTATGACGTGGCGGGTCTCCCCTGCCTCGGCGAGCCTGAAGTCTATGGTGGGGGAGAGGTTTTCGAAGGCTTTCTGGAGCTCAGCTCTTGTTAGGGTGGAGAAGATCATGCGCTTTGCCTCCTTCTCCTTCCCACCGCAGGCGAATCGGAGAATCGTGTATCCTATGACCTCTCCCTCCATGTCGTAGTCGGTGGCTGAGATGAAGACTGAAGCGCCTTGGGAGACCTTCTCTATCGCCTCTATCCACCGCCTCGTGTAGGTCAAGCGTTTGTTGAACCTGTGGGCTGGAACCCACTCCACCTCTAGGACGGGATAACTGTAACCCTTCTCCTTAGGGGCAATAGTGTACAGATGCCCAATCGCTGGCACTACTCTAAGAGTCTGGCCTTGGCGAAGGGCCTCAAAGTAGGGAACTCCCTGCTCCAAATAGCTCTTAGGTCTTCCACGCTCGTCGAGGGCCCCAGCTATCCTCTCCGCCGTCTCCCGTTTCTCGGACAGAATTAGCGTGAAGCCCATAGGACCCCGACCACTTACTCCAAACCATACTCTGCCTCGTAGGATCTTTCAGGGTCTTCCTGCCTTAGAACATGCCTTATGGTAAGGACTTGCTCCTTGAAGAGGTTTAGGCCCCACTCCTTATCCTCCATCCTTGGCCCTGAGCGCGCCCTTTCCACGACCTCTAAAAGGCTAATTATCGTCGCTCACAGTTCTCCCTGACAGAAATCTCCTATTTGGGTAAAAAGCACTTTTCCTACTGGCTCCTTGATCGAAAGCATTGAAAAACATTAAGAAGACATCCTTACCTATCTCTAACAGATAAACCATTAGTTGACAAGCTTTCTTTGAGGTGTCCATAATCGATCTCGCTACCTCCATCGCGCGCCCAATGCTGTCGGTGGGATGTGGGGGGAATAGGAAATACCCCCAAAGAACCATACGGGACGTGAACATAGACATTACGGTGCCAACTGAGAATATCCCCAACTTCGTAAGGGCCGATGCTCAACACCTGCCCTTCAGAGACAAGGTCTTCGAGAGGATCCACGCAAGCCATATTATCGAACATCTGGAAGATCCCTACGCCTTCATACGGGAGTGCAAGAGAGTCGCGGACACGGCGGAGATCCTCTGTCCCCATTACCTTGACCCTAACGCCTACATAGACCTCGACCACAAACACGTCTACTGGCGCGGAGGTTTCGTGAGGAATAACCCGCGTCTTCAAGCGATCGCCAACATAATCTTCAGGAATAAGTGGATCAAATGGGCTTCAAGGAAAGCAGCCGGCTGCTCAAGGGAGGTCAAGATTACGTTGCCCCCAACCTTTCCTCAATAGCGGGACTGAGTGATGGAAAAGGCGCTGTAGACATTGGACTCGAGACAAGATGACATACTCTTCGCACCAGTTGGACGACGCGCCGCAGAACTAGGTCGAGGACATAGCCTCTCCGCCGAGCTTTGTGAGGAAGTAGAAGCTGTAGAAGCATATGATGGTCATGACTAGGTACATCTTCGACGCGAAGACGATACTCCAAGGAATCTCGGGATTTGGGAAGGGATTGACAATCACATCGGGGTTGAGGCGTCCAAGGATGGAGTCGCGGGCTATGAGGCCGCTCCAGAGGGTGAAGTTGAAGAGGACCTCGTAGAGGGCCATGAAGCCTATGACGAAGGCCACGAACCTCACCGACTCCTTCTTGAATGACGACAAAGCCTTGATCTTCTCCTTCCCCAGCTCCAATGTGCAATGGGTGAGGCTTATGATGGCGAAGGAGAGCCACGAGACGGGCTTCATATACAATATTGGGAAGACATGAATTGGGGGGAACTCCACGGTGACGAGGGTCTGGCCCACCACCTCAACATTTAGGAGTATGGACATCACGACTCCATAGATAGTCGTCGCCAAGACGATGGCGAGGCTGAAGAGTCCGACTATGCGGAATATGCTCCTAGTTTTCTCAGCGGGGGTTGAGAGGTCTACGACCTTCACGTGAAATCTTCTCCGAAGATAAGGCACTCTTAAACTGTTCTCCAATAAAAGATGTGTAGTTATTTAGCAGAAATGGGTTAACTTGGCGTAGCAGAAGTATGGTGGAGACCGACGCTTCTCATAACGACCTCTCATAGACCCACAAGACGCATAAGAACCCTCAGCCACGACATCCAAAGGGTACTCCCCAGCTCTCTCCGGGTCAACAGGGGCAAACTCAACTTCCAAGGGGTCGTCGAGGAAGCCTTAACCCTCGGCGCCGACCGCCTCATGTTTCTAGAACGCTGGAAGGGGGCGCCAGGAAAGATTGAACTCTATACTCTGAAGCCTAGCGTTCAACGCTACTTCCCAATAGTCTACCTCGCTTCAGTTCAACTGCAGGATGAGCTTCAAGGCCCCACTTCCGTTGGGGGGAAGATGATCGCAATCATACCTGAAAAAACTGCGCCTGAGCTGAGGTGTTTCAGCGAGGCCCTAGCCGGCTTCCTCAGAATACCCCTCGCAACCAAGGAAGTGGACATGAAGGGGTTCTCCACAAGTTTGGTCTTCAATGCAGAGGAGTCTAGGGTTGTGGTGTCCTTTAAGAGGTTTCACAGCGACACGGAGATAGGGCCGCGGCTTGTCGTCAAGAACCTGATATGGTCTGATAGGAGATAGCCATGGCTAAGAGGAATGAGGCTCAGCTAGTCCTAGTAGGACGCGGCGAAAGAAGAATCCTTACAGCCTATGAAGCCATGAGTCCCGAAGCGGTAAAGACGACTAGGGGGGCGAGTGTGGCCCTTTCCCTTCGCGATGGGACATTATTTCTCAACTTTGAGGCTAATACTGTCCCTGCCCTTCGGGCTTTGGTGAATAGTTATCTCCGATGGCTTTCCATGATAGAGGATGTCCTCGACATGTTGGAGAAGGGGTCAGGCGAATGAGGCATCTATTACCTTGCACTGGTCTCCAAACAAAAGCCTAAGAAATAACAGCGATAGGTGGAATTGCCCTCCAACTCGCATAGCAGAACGAACCAATCAATATCTATCATCTCTGATTTAAAAACACTAATTTCTATGGCTATTTCCTGTTACACATATATTTCATCCTATTGTATGTGGATGCTTTCAGAAGTTTGTATGAAGACTGTACTTTTTGAGAAGCTTTTCCATATAATCCCTGTCGATTAACTCCATATCATCGCCGCAGTTTGTCTTATCATAGCATTCAGGAGAGAAATATGAACTGGTAATGAAATAACCTCTCTCGACACCTTTTTGCTTCTCTCTTTCGATGACGTAAGCGAATTCTCTTACTTGAGATGGCTTTATCCTATTGAGAAGACTCTGACACTTACATTGAATTATTACCCTATGTATAGGAGTTCCATTTTCGTCGGCCTGATAAGCTTCGAGGTCTATGCCTTTGTCGCTAACACCACCAGTAATGGTGACATTAACGTAACCAATTTTTTCTAGGAGATTCTTTGTTAATGCTTCAAAATCCTTTGCTCTCGTCTGTCTTCCCGGGTGTTCAAGCATAGTCTCGGAGGATTCAAAGTCCCTAGTGATGTCATGGACAACTTTTCTTGCAACCAATGAATAGGGGTGTCCTTCGAACCTGCCTTTCTTCGGTAGGTTCGGTATGTATTTCCCATAGTCAAAATCTGGGAACATAGAAGGATAGGCAGCGACGAAACGTTCTTTGTTAATTGTCAAATCTTTCGCGTAAAATGGTTCAAACATCTTATCGTCCTTAAATTTTCCTGCTATCGCATAAATGTGGTTGACATAGAAATCTGGAGAACCGGCAGTGCTTCTTCCATAATACAGCCAGAACTCTTCTCCTTTTCTACCTGTTGGATACTCAACCAGAAACCTCGCCATAAACTCTTTTTTGAGAAGTCTCATTATGCGGCCAACAAAACTTTCCACGACACTATCAGGCAAGTCTATTCGTGCGGTCATACATTTTGGACAATATAATTGTTTCCGCCTCTCAAAATACCATATCATTCTTTCTGTTCCACAGTCGGGACACGGGTTTTGAGGGGATGGTTTTTGAGGCTGTGGCTTCTTTTCACGTGTAAAGAACGGAAACAACGTTATTTCCAGTACCTCTATTCGTTTTAGTTTGTCGTCTCTATTGATTCTAATGAACCTACTTTAAAGGATAGCTGAGGAATAAGGTGATCGAGCGCGCAAATCCTGAGGGTCTCAAGTGAATGCATCTGAGCCCTTGATGTAGTAGGAACAGGCTTCCAGAAAGGATGGGGAGTTGCGGGAGACGCGGCCATCTATGTTTGTTTCAACCTGAATGCATAAATAGGCTGCGAGGGCTCAATCTTGTCATCAACTTTGGCCGATCATCGATGAGGAATAGTGATGGGTGAAGAGTCTCAGATACCGCCCCAGCTCCAAGAACAGCTACAGAGGCTCCAGCAGCTCCAGCAGACCCTTGAGACCGTCGTGGCGCAACGGCAGCAGCTAGAACTCGAATCCATGGATGTCAACCGCGCCTTGGCAGAGCTGGAGAAGATTCCCGACGACGGGCTCGTGTACAAGTCCATAGGCTCACTTCTGATGAGGGCTGAGAAGAAGAAGGTTGTCGAGGAACTCGTGGAAAGGAAGGAATTGCTGACGACGCGTGTCGCCGTCCTTCAGCGTCAACAAACGAGAGCTGACGAGCGCCTCAAGGAACTTCAGAGGACAATTCAGGAGCGACTGAGACCCACAACCCAGCCCCAAGGATGAGGTTAGTAGCCTCATCCGAAACGAGGCTCAGAAGGGTGACGCGTTGCATTTCCAGAGCCTCATGGAAGCATTAACAAGCCGAGAGAATATCCTGATTCTCTGCCACCAGAACGCCGACCCAGACGCTCTAGGTTCTGCCTACGCGCTCTCACAGCTGATCTCGCGGAAATCCCCATCCAAGAAGGTCGAGGTGGCGGCACCGGAGGGCGTCAGCAGGGTTGGACGGCAGGTTCTTCAGCATCTCCCCCTATCGGTTATCTCTTCTCCAACTCTGGACAACGCTGACATCCTAGTTCTGGTGGACACGAATACACTTATCCAGCTGGGTGAGTTTGGAGCATTGGTCAGAAATTCCTCCAAGCCTTTGGTTCTGATCGACCACCACGCACCTAATCAAGAGACAGTTAAACTGGCGCTCCTCTGCATTGCGGACGAAGAGGCGTCCTCCACCTGTGAGATAGTCTACGGCCTCTTCAAGGAAGCCGATGTGGAACCTGACAGAAGCGTTGCTCTCGCCTTATTCTTGGGCATCGCCTACGATTCCCGCCACTTCATCATAGCGAAATCCCGCACCTTCTGGATCGCTGCAAGGCTCCTCGACGCCGGCTTGGTAGTTGAAGAAGCACTGCCATTACTCACTCTGCCTCTCGAAACCTCGGAGAGGGTGGCTCGCCTGAAGGCCGCGCAAAGGCTTCAATGGATTAGGCTCAAGGGCTGGATAGTCGCAGTATCTAAGGTGGGGTCCTATCAGTCGTCTGCTGCCCGGGCGCTGCTGGTATTGGGAGCGGATGTCGCCGTGGTCGGAGGGGAGCGAAAGGGGAAGCTCAAGATTAGTTTGAGGGCTACGAAACGATTCTTTGATGGGACGGGGGTGCATCTGGGGCGAGACATAGCGCTGCCCTTGGGGAGGCTAGTAGGCGGGATGGGTGGGGGGCACAGCACCGCTGCTGGTGTCAACGGTGAAGGGAGCCTAGATGAGGCTCTCAAAGCCTGTATGCACCTCCTCAGGGAGGCAGTATTCGGATCCGTGGGAGAGAAATCTCAAGCGTGAGTCCAAGCTCATGGCAGAGGTATTTTGCTAAAGCCTTATCTGAGACACCTCCTCTCTAAGACGGAGGGCCAAATCGGGATGCCGTCCCCCGGAATGTTCCCAAGCCCGCGGTAAGGTGTTGTCAATCACGCTGGCCCGTTCTAATGAGTTGGGAAGAGGAGAGTTGCCCATAGTCGAGGCCCATGACCTTACTTATACCTATCCTGCCGCGGAGGCGCCAGCCCTCACTGGAGTGAACCTGACTATTCAGCGTGGTGAACTGGTCGTCTTGACTGGTCCCAGCGGATGTGGTAAGACGACCCTCTGCCGCTGCTTCAACGGCCTCATACCCAACTTCTACGGTGGCGAACTGAAGGGGGACCTCACGGTTCGTGGCCTCTCCGTGAAGGAGCATTCGACGAGCGAGTTGGCCCAGCACGTGGGCTTCGTATTCCAGAACCCGGAGAATCAGTTGTTCGCCCTCTCGGTCGAGAAGGACATAGCCTTCGGCCTGGAGAATCTTGCCATGCCGAGGGATGAGATGCGGAGACGCGTCGACTGGGCCATGGACACGGTGGGGATTCGTGACCTGAAGGACGTCGCCCCCTTCGAGTTATCGGGCGGGCAGCAGCAGAGGGTGGCCATCGCCTGCGTGCTAGCGATGCAGCCCGATCTCATCGTCCTCGATGAGCCCACATCCTTCCTCGACCCGGTCGCCGCCAAGAACCTCTTCGAGATCGTCAGCAGGCTCAACAGAGATTTGGGTTTGACGACGATTCTGGTGGAGCATCGCCTCGACCTCCTGAGTACCTATGCGACCAGAGTCATGGTAATGGACAAGGGCGTGATCGTTGCTGACGGGACTCCTAGGGATGTCCTAGCGTCTAAGGACGTTGAAGCCTTGGGGATCGGTGTCCCCAAGGTGACGCGGCTCTTCCGTATGTTCTCTGAGCAGGGGCTGGTCTTCGGCCAGCCCGTCATCACGGTCGATGAATTGGCCCGGGAGATCAGGAGTAGGGTCGTCAGATGATCGAGGTCAGGGACATCTACTACTCTTATCCGTCGGGGGTGCAGGCCCTCTCCGGGGTCACGGTAACGATTCGTGACAGGGAGTTCGTGGCCGTCATGGGGGAGAACGGTGCTGGGAAGTCGACCTTGGTGAAGCATTTCAACGGCATCCTGAAGCCAAGCAAGGGGGAGGTCCTCGTCGACGGTGTTCCTACCACCAAGGCAAGCGTCGCGCAGCTGTCCCGTGACGTGGGGTTGGTCTTTCAGAATCCGGATCAACAGCTCTTCTCCGAGACCGTTGAGGAGGAGATCGCCTTCGGTTTGCGCAACTTCGGGTTCGGTGAGAAGGAGGTCGAGGAGCAGATAGATTGGGTCTTAAACCTCCTTGATTTGACGAGGTATCGGAAGTCTTCGCCCTTCGTGCTGAGTGGTGGGGAGAGGAAGCGGGTTGCGTTGGCGTCGGTCTTGGCGTGGAATCCTAAGGTGATCGTCCTCGATGAGCCGACGGTTGGTCAGGATTATAGTCAGAAGGAGAGGCTTCGCCAGTTCGTCCTTGAGGTCAGTGAGCAGGGTCGGACCGTGGTGATGGTGACCCATGATGTGGAGTTCGTGGCTGACTGCAGCCCAAGGGTCATCGTCATGTCCAAGGGCCGGATCGTCGGAGATGGCGAGGCCGTTGATGTCTTGACGGATTATGAGCTTCTCTCGAAGGCGTCGGTCTTGCCACCCCAAATAACGCAGCTTCTTGTCCAGCTCTCCGACCTAGGGTTGCCGAGGCATGTCCTTGATCTTCGCGAGACGAAGAAGTCCCTTGATCGCCTGATGGGGGTTGTGGATTGAGGGTCTTCGAGGGGTTGAGGTTCAGGCGGGGCGACACGGTTATTCATAGGTTGGACCCTAGGACGAAGTTCGTTATTTCGACGATCATCTTCACAATAGCCCTCGTCTACACGGAGCTTCCCTTCCTTATCATACTCTTCTTGGCTCAGGTGCCTTTGATCTTTGTGGCGAGGGTTCAGAGGGAGTGGGGGAGGTCCATCAGGGGTGGGATGACGCTTACAATAATAATATTCGCAACAAACCTCCTCGTGGGCTATTTCTCGGCTGGCATGAACATCACTTACGGCCTCGTCCTCTACGCCTCTTCCCTCGCCTTCAGGTTCATAGTCCTCATGTCCTCCTTCAGCATCTTCTTCCTCACTACGTCGCCTGATGATCTGAGCCTGGCCCTGCAGCAGAGCCGAATACCCTACGAGTTCTGCTTCGCCTTTACGACGGCAATTCGCTTCGTCCCCGTCCTCGCCATTGAGGCTCAGACGATCATGGATGCGCAGAAGTCTCGGGGGTTGGAGTTGGAGAGAGGGAACTTTCTGAAGAGAATCAGGAACTTCATCCCGATACTGATTCCCCTGATTGTGGGGGCGATTAGGAGGAGCCTTGAGTTGGCGGAGGCGATGGAGTCCCGGGCCTTCGGCGCGAAGAAGGAGAGGACGAGCCTATATATCCTCAGGATGAGGAGAAGCGACTGGACAACCCTAGCAATAGGCGCGCTCGTTCTAGCCCTCTCCCTCTACATCAGGTTCTTCGTAGGGCTACCGCCTCTACCCCTTACATAAAGCCCCGCGCGGAGGCTCGGGGTTCAAATCCCCAAAGATCCGACCGAAGTCTCGAATCTTGCAGGAGAAATTGATACCACGCATCTGAAGCCCAACATTATGGAGAAGACCCATTCTCTCCCACCCCGTCGGTGGCATCGCGCACATGATGAACGTGTTCGCGGAATTGGTGATGGCCGCGATAAGGACGGGAGAAATGACTGTGCTCGATGAAAAGGATAGAAGCAAAATGCCCCGGCGATTAACACGGCGGCTATTAATATAATTAAAAAACAGTTGAGGCCCTCATCACCAAGACACCGTCCTTTCAGTGCTAGTTCCGAGGGCGTTAGGTCTGTCGCTATTGTAGACTGCCCTAAGAGTGTATTGACCTGTGACAGAGGCATACCAGTAGAACTGGTAACTGCCATCTGCTTGAGTCACGATGGTCGTCAAAATGGTGGCATCGGAGCTATTGCCGATGTAGAAGCGAAGTCTAGCGCCGGAGATGCCCGTGCCGCCAGTGAAGCTCAACGCGCCGTAGATACGGTAGCGGTAAGGCGTCTGAGTTGGCTCTGGGTCGAAGTTCATGGTCAGGGTTGTGCTCATTGGTGCCGATTGAGAGTACAGGTAAACGTTCATCCGGGCTTCGTCCATCGTCACCTGTAGCGAGGGATTCAGCGTCAGCATCGCGTTCATCGATTTCCTGAGCCAGACTCCGGGGACTTCGACCTGATACTGCCCCAGAGGAGCGCCAGTATAGTCGGGATCTAGGCTCCGAGTATCGTAACCGCTGAGAGTGCAGGTCTGCTTGAGGACATACTTCATGGACCAGTAGTCCAACGCGATGGGATCCTTGCTCGCGGCCACCACATTGACCTTGGTCGCGCTGTCGTATGGCGTCTGTGGACCCGCTAAGGGTAAAGCGTTGATGTATATGGCATCGATTATGTTGAGGATCGGGTATCTCGTCTGCACCATCAGGGTTCCCATGCCTCCTATGGCTATGGTGTCGTGGCTTGCGGTCAGGCCCCCCTGATTGTACGCGGACTCGGTCACGACTCCCATGTAGTGTTTGACGCTCGTGGTGGCCCCGTAGACGATGTGTGACTTCAATGTGGCCACATTGATGATCCTGAGCTTGTCCTGATAGGTCGAGCCTGTCCAGATTCCTTTCTTGAAGCTCACGTATGTCCCGTAACCCGTCCTGAACTTGGGATAGGAGACCTGAATCCCGGTTATGGGATCCGAGGTGGAGCTGATGATGTAGCCATCGTTCATATCTCCAACATCGTATTCATTCACTCCGACAGCCCTTATTCCATCCCACAGGTAGGTGGAGACTTTTGCGCTTGATGTGAAGGAGTTCACAACATCTTGAGTCGATTGGGACGTGTCTTCAGCGTTGTTAGAGCTACCCCAGTCGGTCGAACCCTTACCCTGACCATTATCCGCGACTATGATTTCGCCTGAGAAGCCTCCCGGATAGCTGAGGATCTTGGCTATGAGACCTTTGATGAGGTCGGTGTTCGTGCCTCCCCTGTAAGGCCACTGCCAGTTGATTTTGATTAGGACGACATCATCCTTGGAGAAGAGGCCGTAGAAGTCCAGCCCGTTGGAGGACATCGTGCTGACAAGATTTGACATCCCAGTATCGGAGCCCAAGTCGTCGTTGACCACGTAGATGTTGCTCGCAGAGGAGGCCGTAGCGGTCATCGGATTGAGGGTAAGATGGACAGAGGAGAGAGCTCCTTGAGTGCCCTTGATAAAACATAGGCCTCCTGCAAAGGCTGAGACTAACAGGATAGCGACTATGACTCCCCGCCCTAACTTTCTACCGAAGCCGATGAAGACTGGAATGATTGAGAACTGCAGTAGGATGGTACTATTGGCAAGCGCGGCTCTCTGACAAGGGTAGACCGCCCGAGAAGGCTTGGAGCCGGTGCGAAAGGCATACCAGAGGAGACTGAGAACGCCTATGATTATCGGGCTGTGTCTCAGTTTGTGTAAGAGATTCATAGCTTTCACCACAATGCGGTCTTCTCGACACTCGTTCCCAATGCCCAGTCGCGGTCGCTCTGATACACTCCCTTAACGGAATACTCCCCTGTGACGACTTTGATCCAGTAGAACTCGTAGCTACCATCTGCCCTCGTCACAACGGTGGTCAGGAAGGCATAGTCGGGGTTAAGACCAATATAGAAACGAAGACGCGCGCTGGATATGCCGGTGGAGTTGCTCTGGAAGGTCAGGGAACCATAGACACGGTATCTGTACGGAGGCAGATCAGAACTGGGTTGGGGATCGAAGTTCAGGGTCAGCACGGTGTTCTCCCAAGTCTGAGGCTTTGTCGTCACAAAGCTATCTATCGTGGTCTTGTTCCATGAACCATAGGTCTCATTCGCGTAGAACCTGTAGCCTACCCTGACTCCGTTTACATTGGGCAGAACCATAGTGACGTTGCTCCAAGCCTGTGTCGGTGAGCCGCTCCACTTGGTCCACGTCGAGTTAGTCCATGAACCCGTGCCGTTCCAAGAGAAGATGTATCCCTTCAGACCGTCTGGGTCGGACCACTTCGCGTACATCTTGCATGGAGAGCCTACATTGGTAGAGTTGTGGCCGAGGTTGCTCCAGGACGGCGGAGATGGCGGGACCGGCTCGTATATGCCTACGACCGAGGTTGTGGCGTCAAGGCTCACGGTGACTGTCTGAGGCTGGGGAGTGACGTATCCTTGGACGGCCCCCCATGATACGGTGTACTTCCCGATGCTGACGGTCCTCGTCTGGGGAGTCGTGCCCCAGCTGGTGCCGTTGACGAAGCATTGGCCCTTGACAGGAGTACTGTCGACCGAGAGAGTGCCCTGAGGCTGCGCGTCACAACTAGTCCCAATATATGCAGTGCCAACGACGACGCAGTCGGAGTAGGTGGCCTTGTTGTAGCTTGGGTAACCCACCATCGCCCCTACCCGGACGGATGTTATGGAGAGGCCATTGTTGCTGGCCGAGTATTTTGCTAGTTGGCTGCCGCCGACCCAGAGGGTGACGGAGCCGGGTGAACCGACCTGGACGTTCGCCTCAAGGCAGTACCAGGTATTGGAGGAGACTGAGCCGACTCTTCCCGGGTACTTGACCTTGCCGTCCCAGTAGAGGATTCTCCAGCCGACGCTACTGGACTCCTTGTATATCTGGACGCTGGCGAGGAGGGTTGTTCCCGAGTAGATCTGTATGACGTCGTGGCCGTAGTAGTTGAGGCTGGGCAGGGTGGCGGCTCTGACCCAGACGCGGACGTTGACGCTGGAGAGGGATGATAGGGACTTGTAGACGTAGGAGTCGGATGAGCCGGACGCGTATAGGGCTTGAGCGCCATGATGGACGATTGAGGACTGGACGGAGACTGTCCCAGACTGGCCCGTCCAAGGAGATAGCCCGTTCTCGAAGCCATCTTGGAAGATGGGGACGGAGCCGATGACGACCGTCACCCCTGCTATGACACCGAGGGCAACGATGAGTAGAAGAGCGTATGACTTGGCCTGAATACTTTTCATATTATGGTGTCACCTCCTTCCCCACTCCATTACTCTTTGCTCCTGAGCCTGTGGTCGTCTCCCATGGAAAATCACTGCTCTGAAGGCGAGTCTTCACATAGGAAGCATCTTAAGGATGGAAGAGCTGACTAACTCCCCTCGGCGAAAGGGATCAAGACTATTCTTCCAAGCCTCGGGTCGAACTGGAAGATCTGGGCTCTCCCGTTTTCTTGCGTCACGGCGAAAGCCAACCGCCCAGCCTTAACGTACTCCATGAACCTTCCTTGGCCGTACTCACTTCTGTTGGGTTTTCCATCTTCCAAGTCAGAGTGATTGGTCGCCTCTCGGCCCGTGCTATGCTTCGAACTAGCTGTTTCTTCAAGGGATCCACCCAAATTCATGAAACTTCTAGAACTTAGTTGCACTATAAAACGTTTCTAGAAAACTCTTCTACCTTTCAAGGTTCAAGGGCCTCCTCAACTTCCTTAAGGCCCACGTGGACGCCCCCCAACAGGAGGCCAAGACCAGCGCCAACTCAACTGGTCCATCAAGAAGGTCTACCCACTCCAAAGGTCTTGTCTCCGAGAAAGGCCTCCTAGAACTCGAACACAAAGCCCCCGAAGAACCTTGGTATCAAATGTCCTCAAGGCACTATAGGCTCGCAACCAAGGGCCGAAGACTCCTAGAAGACATGAACTAACAAAGGCAACCCATTGCCGATATCGGCGAAGTACCGAAAACGGCACATCATGTCAGAGGCCCCTCCGAGTCCTTATATTCGTCCAGTAGAGCCTTCGAGTAGGGAGCGCCCTTGCCCAGCCCATCTAGGATCGTCGCCGACAGAAGAGAGGTACGATCAGGGGTTCCAAGCCTCCTCAGGTCGATGGGCGTCAAGGTCGAGTATCAGACTCTGGCCATCGGCGACTACGTCGTCACCTCAGGCTACGTCGTCGAGAGGAAGACGGTAACCGACTTCGTCAACTCCCTCTTCACTGGCCGCCTCTTCGACCAACTCAACCGCCTCACCGAACACTACGAAGAACCCCTCATAATCGTCGAAGGCGACCTCCCCGAAGCCTTACAACAGCTACCGAACCCGCGCAGCATCTGGGGCGCCATGACCACCCTCATCCTCGACTACGACAGCCACATCCTCTTCACAGGAGATAGGAAGGAGACCGCCGACCTCCTCTACGTCCTAGCCAGCAGAGAAGGCCGCAAAAAGGTCAGACCCCTCATCTACAGGAAAGCCAGAACCCGAACCATCGAAGAAGCCCGCCTCAACATCCTCGGCAACCTCCCAGGCATAGGACCCATACTCGCAGAACGACTACTCGCCCACTTCGGAACCTTGAGGAAGGCCCTAGCCGCATCGGCAGCGGAGCTAACTATGGTGGATGGAGTCGGTAGAGTGAAGGCGGACGGGATAGTTCGAATCCTAGACGCTGCTCATACTACTGAAGATCACGAGGCCTCTCAGGCCAAGCTCGAAGGATGAAGCAGAGGACGAATCGCTAGCTAAGCCGTCTTAACCCGCGGGGTCAGGATACGAAGCAGTTCATCGGCCTTATCCGTGTGCAACTTCAGCCTGTACGGGATCAAGTCGTTCTCCTTAACGCCCTCCACCTCAACGCTACTCCCATCCTTCCCCTTCTCCACCTTCACGAGGGGAAATTTGACGATGAGGCTCCTCCCCATCTGATCGAAGACTATTCCCCGCTCCGTGACGAGATATGAAGAGGGGGTGACGCGAGGCGCTCCACCCGGCAGCCCCGACTTCGCCATAAACACGGCGCTCACGGGCATCGACAAGAGGAAGGCCACAACATAGCTCTGCCAAGGAGGCGTCTCCGGCCAAAGGATGTGGATGAGTTGGGTCGTCCCAAAGAATATGCCAAGGGGAATGACGAGCATCCCGACCAACCTCATGGCCTCCGACCTCTGCCCCGACGAACCCGCCGCCATCTTCGCCGCCCGAACATCCACATCAGACATATACTGGAGAACCTTCGAACGCTTCGCCCGAACCGCCTCCTTCACATTCGCCTCCAACGCTGGCCCAGACTTCACGCCTTTATAGACCTGGTATCCCATCTGAATCCCGAGGACTATGAAGAGGCCACCGAACTGAATCCATACGTTTCCAGTGGCCATCCCATAGGCTATCAAGATTAGGATCAGGAAGGACGGCCATATCGTTCGCAGATAGTTCTTCGCGTTAAAGCTCAAGACGATCCACACTTTGTGGATGACTGTTCCCGGGGCTATTGAATAAGGTTTTTGTTTATCCTCGACCGAGTAAACATCTGAGGGATGTGGCCATCACACTCGAATGGGCAGAAAGGAAAACTGGCTTACTCTGGTCCAACCATGTTGAGGCATGAGGGGAACTAACATGAAGATAGACACGACCTCCAGTCTCAGTAGCTTCCGCAACTTCATCATCCTAAGCACCTGCAGATCCTTCATCCCCGACAACCTCCTCGACGATGAGGAGGTCTTCCCTGAGCGTGCAGCCGAGGACGGCGCCATATACGTCGAGGCCGCGGACAAGGAGACCGTCGAAAAGACTCGAAACATAACCTTCGTCCGGGCGTTCGAGGTCCTAGGAATCATCTACAAGTCGAAGAGCGGGAGAACATACCTAAAGTGGCGGAATACCCGCGGCAAAATCGGACGCCTAACAGGTGAGGCCAGCGGCAACAGCCTCGTCAACCTTTATGCGGCACGCGTCCTCGACCGGGAATTCGTACAGAAGGCCCTTCAGGCAGCCAGATCCGTCCAACCCTAAGCCTGCTATACTCTTTTTATACGGTTTCTCCGACTATACTAGGGCCGAACGCGTGGCGGGGGACCGGGTTGAACCTCTTAAGCATGGATGACGATCAACTCACTACCTCACTCCGCTCCCGGGGGCTCATAGTGGGCGTCTACGGATTGGGGTGGATGGGTCTCCCAACTGCCTGCCTCTTCTTGGAGGCAGGTGCGAAGGTGTTGGGGGCGGATGTGGACGATCGCGTCGTGGAACTCCTCAACGCGGGGAAGAGCCCCATCGACGAGGAGGGTGTGCAACCAATCATCGAGAAACACATAGGTTCCACCTTCTCCGTCACCACCGACCTAAGGGGGGCCGCGGCCCGGTGCAACATAATCCACTTAGTCGTTCCCACATCTGTCGATGCTGGACACAAGCCTGACTACTCGGCCGTCGAGAAGGTAGCACACGAAATAGGGTTCAAACTAAGTCCCGGAAGCCTCATCATCCTAGAGAGCACCGTAGCCCCGGGGGTCACCGAAGAGACCGTGAAACCTCTCCTCGAAAGGAACTCCGGCCTCTCAGCAGGGAAAGACTTCCTCCTCGCCTACAGCCCCATAAGAGCCATGTCGGGACGAGGCCTCCGAGACATAAAGACGTACCCACGAATCGTCGGAGGCCTTGACGAGAGGAGCCTGAACGCGGCATCAGCCGTGATGGGAACCATCGTCGAAGGAGGCATCATCAAGGTCAGGGACATCCGCACAGCCGAGGCCGTCAAGCTCTTCGAGAACGTCTACCGGGACTTGAACATCGCCCTAGCCAATGAACTTGCCATCCTCTGCGAAGAACTTGGTTTAGACTTCCCAGCCATAAGGGAGGCGGCGAACAGCCAACCCCACTGCCACCTCCATGTCCCAGGGATAGGTGTGGGCGGCCACTGCATCCCAATCAATCCCTACTTCCTAATCGCCTCCGCTAGGAAGGTCGGGATGGATATACGTCTGGTCAGATATGGGCGCCTCAGGAACGATAGGATGCCGGGGCACACGGTGGAGTTGGTGGAAGCGGCCTTGAAGGAGTGTGGACGAACCATCGGTCGCTCGACTGTGGCTGTCTTGGGGATCAGCTATAGGGCCAACGTCAAGGAGTATCGTAACTCTCCGAGCCTTGAGGTAATTCGTAGGCTTCGGAGGATGGGTGGAAGAGTAAGGGTCTTCGACCCGTACTTCGGGACGGAGGAGCTGAAAGAGATGGGTTATACCTCATCTGACAGCCTAGAGCGAACCGTCCAAGGGGTCAACTGCCTCCTCGTAGCGGTCGGGCACGACCAATTCAAGGAGCTTCCTCTTGATCGTCTGGCTCAACTCATGCGGAGGCCGGCCTGCGTTGTCGATGCTGCCCGAGTAGTCGACCCTGAAGAGGCTCGGAAGCATGGTCTAATCTACTATGGCGTAGGCTACGGCAGGGAGCCGAGTCCTTGACCTCAGCCTTTTATCAGTGAAGATCCCTACATCCTGTCCGAGCCTCTAGGTGAAGCCTCTTGTCCACGAAGATGAAGTGTAAGATCCTCACCTTCGAAGAAGTTTATGAGATGACTAGGCAAGTAGCCAACAAGGTTAAAGAATCATCTTATAGGCCGACCACCATCGTCGGTCTCGCTCGGGGAGGCTGGATGCCTGCCCGCCTCCTATGCGACTTCCTAGGCATCACAGACCTCATCAGCTTGAAGGTTGAGCACTGGCTGGAGACTGGTAGAACCCGGGACGAGGCGACGATACGGTACCCCCTTACGGCGGACCTGAAGGGAAAGCGCCTCCTTGTGGTCGACGACATTGCGGACACGGGCAAGAGCCTGATAGCATCCACCAGCTACCTGTCCAAGTTCAATGCTGATGAGATGAAGACGGCCACGATGCAGTTCCTCTCCGCCTCAAAATTCGTCCCTGATTTCTATGCCGAGGAGGTGAAGGTATGGACCTGGTTCATCTATCCGTGGAACTGGATAGAGGACACCAGCACCCTCATCGTTAGACTCATGGGCGCTGACAAGACGAAGGTCTGGTCTGTTCCCGCCGTGAATGGGGGACTCAAGGGTCTCTTTGAGATTGAGTGGGAGCCGGGGATGCTACAGTATATTCTGCAGGTCATGGTCGAGAGGGGCCAGCTGGAGGATGTCGAAGGAGGCTGCAGGCTCAAGGAAGCTAGGGTCATACGACTCTAGGCTCTGGCTGGCCTCCTACCCTCTCCTTCGAGCGGCTACTTTAGCCCTATCTTCTTGGCGTATCGGGCTATGAAGAAGATTACAGCAGCCACAATTAGGAAGTCGAGGATGACTCCTACGAAGTCACCGACGGCGAAGTTCACGCCATTTCCGACGGGTATGGAGACTACTGCCTTGCGCCAGTCTCCACCACCTATGAACGCGCCGGGGATGGGCATGATGATGTCGGCAACGAGGGCGGATACCACCTTACCGATATAGGTGCCCACAATGAAGCCGATCGCCAAGCCTAGGACTCCTGCCTTTCCGATGAAGTCGACGAATTCAGCCCACAACCCTTTTGGTGGTGTCGGGGGTGGAGGGGCTGGCTTAGGAGTTAACAGTTCCCTGATCTGCTTCAACTCATCTAACATTTTCTCTTCAGACATGGAATCACCGTCACAAATAATTCATCGAAGTCCATAAAAATGCTTTGGCACGCACATTTTATGCAGACCATACTCGCGACTCATTGTTTTCTTGCTGCCTCTCGAGTTGGCTCGACTACTTGACTGAATTCCAGATAAATCGGTGAAATGGAAACCAAATGGTGGTGAAAAAGGAGATAATTGTACAATATGAAAGAGGCTAAAACTCCATCGACTTGGTTGGTCCGATGGCTACCAGTTGACTGGCAATTGCAATGGCGATTGGAGATCGGGCCTCTGAATTAGGGCTTCTTCTTGCTCTCCTTTAACGGGTCTATCAATCCGGCTTCAGCAAATGCGTCTGCTCTTTCCAAACACGATACGCATTCTCGACATTGATCCTCCCTATCATAATAGCAACTCCATGTCAGCTCTAGAGGGACTTCCAATTCACTTGCCATCTTCAAAACATCTGTCTTAGATCTTTGAAGAAACGGCATCAGTAGCCTAACTCTAGGATCGTTAGACTCGTTATCCAGTCTAGAGCTGTTAATGAGTCGCTCAATTGCTAGGAAGAAGGTGGGAGATGCGTCTGGAAATCCGATGGAATCCGTCTGCAAATGCCCGCCTACAATGTAGTTTGCGCAGTGAATCTCGGCGTAGTACGCTGCAATGGCATAGAATATCAGGTTCCTCGAAGGAATGTATCCTTCTGGTACCTCAACTCCTTTGAAGGTAGCCGAGTTTTCTCTTACGATGTCTGCAGCAGTCTGTAAGAAGGGAAGCTCAATTTCAAGACAATTTACTCCAGCGTGATACGCTATCTTACGGGCGGCTTCGAGTTCTCTCGAAGGATGCCTATGATAATTATATGTGATCGCTCTCACAGTAAAGCCCTGTCTCAACGCCCAATAAAGCGCCGTTGTCGAATCAATTCCACCTGATAATAATACTATTGCAACAGACATCGTTAGCCATCCTCCGTCTTCTCAGCTCTAACGGCAGCTCGGATGGCTTCATCAAGTGGAGTGAGGGAAATTCCGAAGTCCCTAGTAAATCGCTCGGGATCTCCCAATACATCGCAGAGCATGACATCAATCTCCTCTTGAGACAACCCTAAGACCTCTGCGGCCTTTTCCAAAGGAACATTTTGAACTTCATAAATGGGAACAGTCAAGCCTTCGCTCCGCATAATATTGGCTATCCTAGGAATTAATTGCATGAATGAAATTGTTTCAGGTCCCACGAGATCATAAATAGAGTTCGCGTTTCCCAGTCCAGTTGCCGCACGTAAGAATGCCGTGGCTGCATCTTCCACAAAGATGGGCTGCATAGGCGTATTGCCTTCGCCCGCAACAAGTACTCTTCCTTGGAGGATGTCATTTACTAGGTTTGGTAATAGCTCATCGCCTGGACCTAAAATATATGAAGGTCTAAATATCACGTAAGACACAGGATTCGATTGACACATCTGCTCTATATATCTTTTTGATGCAAAATAACCATTGGTGGCCCAAGCCTTCTTACCGTATTGATCTGCTCCTAAGCCTGAAGGTACAACAAATCTAGATACGCGACTTTTATATGCGCTTTCTAATACTAGTCTTGTACCCATGATATTAACTTCTTGAAAGGTTCCGTACCGCTCATTAACAATTCCGATAAAATGTAAAACCCCGTCACAACCCTTAAAGGCTTGTGTGAATGCTTCTTTGTCAAAATGCTTCATGATTATCGGTTCTGCTCCTATATTCTCAATTACTTCAGCTGCTTCTGTTCGGCGGACTATACCTTTAGCAGTGATGCCCATTTGGATTGCGTTTGTAAGGCAGTGGCGCCCCAAGAAGCCGTTCGCTCCAGTTATTGCGACCGTTTTGGCTGATAGCATGCTCTATACCTACATATATGTACAATATATAGTAACTGATTCAACGAAATACCTACCCTATATGAGTATGCAATTCTACTTAATTCACATTCACAGTCTACAGGCGTCTCTCGACATAACTGGAATTCAAACAACTCCGTAGATGAGAGAGCTGTCGCCTCTGAGGAATACACTAATTGCACTCGATGTTCCTTTGGACCCGGAGGAGGAGGCGTTGAAGAAGACTAAAATCCTCTGCACCATCGGCCCAGCAAGCTTCAGCGAACACACCCTAAAGATGATGTATGAGGCGGGAATGAGAGGTGCCCGCATCAACACGGCCTTCGGCGACATCCCCCAATACAAGGAAGTCATCGCTAAGGTTCGACGGATAGGCGACATACCCATACTCCTCGACCTGAAGGGCCCAGAGCTTCGAGTCCGCACTTCCAAGGCCTTGAGCTTGAAGGAGGGCGGCTCCCTCACGGTAGGGAATGGCGGGGATGTCTCCTTCAACCACCCCGTGTATGGTCAACTGAGAGTAGGGGATAGGGTCCTCTTCGACGACGCCAAGATCGAGACAGAGGTCTTAAGGTTAGGGAAGAACTCTTTGGCTCTTCACGTAAAAGCTGGAGGTTTACTGGAGGACGGCAAGGGGGTCAACTGCCCCGGCAGGCGCTTTGACGTTTCAACCCTCGCGGAACGGGATCTCGAACTCACAGGGTTCGCGAGGGCGCAGGAGGTGGAGTTCATAGGTCTATCCTTCACCAGGGACGCCGACGATATTAGAAACTTGAGGAAAGAGGTCGGGGATGGAGAGATCAGCGTCGTCGCCAAGATAGAGAACGGGCAGGGAGTGGAGAACTTCGACCAGATCCTTTCCGAGTCGGACGGCATAATGGTCGCCCGCGGAGATCTTGGAATCGAGGTTGAGCAGGAGAGGGTGCCTCTGCTCCAGAAACGGATGATAACTTCCTGCAACCAAGTGGGAAAGCCTGTGATTACAGCGACGGAGATGCTTGAATCGATGAGGGAGAACCCACGCCCAACGCGGGCTGAAGTCAGCGATGTGGCCAACGCCATCTTGGACGGGACCGATGTGGTCATGCTCTCCGGCGAGACGGCCGTTGGGAAGTACCCAGTCGAGGCTGTGGCCATGATGGCGAGGATCGCCCAGGAGACGGAGGAGGCTGTGGTCTGTAAGGTTGAGGAGGAAAAGTATCAGAATGTCTCCAGTGCCATCAGTTGGAGCGTCAACGAGATCGCCCGCTCCATGCCTTTGGATAAGGTGGTCACCATAACGAGGACGGGATACACTGCGAGGGCCATCGCCCGATTCAAGTTGAAGCAGCCCGTCATAGCCGTGACGAGGGACCCATCGGTCAAGAGGAGGCTCGAACTCGTCTACGGAGTATACCCAGTTCTCCACGCATACAGCGATGAGGAGGATAGAATATTGTCAGCGGCTCATGCACTTTTCTCAGAGAAGATGGTCGAGGAGGATGACATAGTCCTCTTTACAGCGGCCTTCAGGACATCTCAGAGCCACGCGAGTAACCTGATAGAGATTCACACGATCAAGGAGCTCATGGAGTTCATAAGTCGCCATGACCCTTATTCGAAAAGTACTTGAGCCTAGAAAGGTACCCTTCTAATCCCTAACAGTAGCTAAGGACGCGACACATATGGGCACGATTGATAATCTGAGAAACGCCTTTGCGGGAGAATCCCAAGCGAACAGGAGATACCTAGCCTTCGCCGAGAAGGCGAATCAGGAGGGGGGCCCTCAGGTAGCGAGGCTCTTTCGCGCCGTTGCTGAGGCTGAGACCGTGCATGCCCTCAACCACCTGAGAATCCTCAAGGAGGTCGGATCAACCGAGGAGAATCTTAGCGCGGCCATAGCTGGGGAGACGTACGAGTTTCGTCAGATGTATCCCAAGTTCCTCGATGAGGCGAGGAAAGAGAAGCGTCAAGATGCTGCTTGGTCCTTCGACGTGGCCAACAAGGTGGAGGAAGTCCACGCCAAACTGTACTCCAAGGCCTTGGAGACGCTGAAGGCAGATGGTAGGCTGGGTGCCGTGGAATATTATGTCTGCCAGGTCTGCGGGAACACCGTGGAGAAGGAGGCGCCTGAGAAGTGCCCCATATGCGGCGCCCCAAGGGACAAGTTTAGAAAGATAGAGTAGAGGAGGCGACGCCATGGCGGGGACTGGAGAGGCCAATCTCTGCGCGAAGTGCGGGAATAGGTAAGGTGCAAGAGAGGGATGTAGGGATGGCTGCATCAACATGAAGGTGTATGCTTGAGGTCCAGACCACTTTGCAACCCATTGAACCGGGGTCACTCGCTTGAAAAGGTCGAAGTCTTCACCACAGCACGCTTCCTCCGCTGACGTTGATTGCTTGTCCTGTTATGTTATCCGAGTCCTTGGAAGCGAGGAAGACCGCCATATTGGCTATGTCAGATGGTTGCTGAGGTCTCTGTAACGGTATGTTCTCTTTGATAACCCTTCTCCAAGCCTCATCGATGGTTATGCCCCATATTCTCCCGTACCTTGGTGCAAGAACATCCTTCCACATCCTCGTATCTATTATCCCCGGACATATGGCGTTCACGTTGATGTTGAATTGGGCCAGTTCCAAGGCCAAGCATTGGGTCAGGCCTATGACTCCAAACTTGGAGGCGCAGTAGTGGGTGTTGCCGACTCCCGACCCTCGTTTGCCCGCCTGCGATGAGATGTTAATGATCTTCCCCGACTTCCTCTGGATCATATGGGGCGCAACAGCCCTGCAACACAGGAAGACGCTCTTCAGGTTTGTGTCGATGACCTCGTCCCAGTCCTCTTCTTTCATATCCACGACGTAGTCGACCTTGATTATTCCCGCGTTGTTCACCAAGACATCTATTCTCTCGAATCTATCTAATGTCTTGCTAGTCATCTGTTTGACGTCTGAGTCTAGAGTCACGTCTACCTTCAGTGGGAGAGCGTCTTTATCTGGTGTTTTGAGTTCCTCCGCGGCCTTCTTTACGCTTTGATAGTCTTTGTCGCATAGAGTCAGGTAGGCTCCTTCCTCAGCGAAGGCCGATGCTATGCCTCTTCCTATTCCTCCGCCCGCTCCTGTTACTATGGCTACCTTGTCCTTCAAGCGCATCTAACCCACCAACCTAGAGACTTTAACATTCATCCACTCAAAAATAGATGCCTACTCTTAGAGTTTCAGGTCCCTAAGAGAGGAGTGGCCGTGGGTCCTCTAATAACTCTCTTGTTCTTACTAGGAATTAGCTCCAAGGCCTCTAGGTCGAGAAGCCTATTGTTGAAGCTCCAATCTTCCCAGCTCCTCGGCGAGGAGTGGAAGAAATGTGCCAACGTCGGAGACGATGCCAATGGCTTGGGCCGTCCCCCTGTCTGTGAGCTTCGTCATGGCGGCAGGGTTGATGTCTACGCATACGACACGCACGGTGCTGGGCAGGATGTTTCCGACGGCGATGGAGTGGAGCATCGAGGCCAGCATAACCGCCATGTTGGCGTCCTTTACTAGTTCCTTGTACCGCCTCTGTGCCTCGACTGTGTCCGTTATCACGTCGGGGATGGGGCCGTCGTCCCTAGGGGAGCCGCAGAGGGCGTAGGGTACACCCTTCTTGATGCATTGGTAGAAGATCCCGCTCTTCAATCGCTCCTGTTCGACCATGGCCTTGAGGGAGCCGGCTTTGAAGACCTCGTTTATCGCCGCTATGTGGTTCCTGCTACTCCCCGTCGTCAACCCCGTCTCCACATCCATCCCCAGGGATGTTCCGTAGAGGGCATACTCCACATCATGAACAGCCAGAGCATTCCCACTCAATAAAGCGCTGACGTAGCCCATCCTTACGATCTCGGCCAAGGATGGGGCCGCGCCTGTATGGACGACGGCGGGGCCGGCGACGAAGACGACCTTTCCTCCCTCTCTCTTGGTTTGGTAGAGGTCTTCTGCCACGTCCTTGACGAGGCTGACCGATGGCTTCTCCGAGGAGACCCGACTCGCCATGAACTCGAAGATTCCTAGGCCGCTTCGGGGGCGCTCTGGAAGTCTGATCCTGATGCCTTCCTCGCCGACGACGACTAGGTCTCCTTTCCTGATGTCTCGGATGGCCTTGCAGAGGGCTCTTCCCGCGGTGGGGTCGATGACGATCTGCTTGTCCATCATCTGGTCCTCGACGTTGAGCCATTTGCCGTTTACGAGGACGCTGGTGGGGTGGTTGGTGGTAGAGTAGAAGCTGTCGGGTAGGACCATGTCCCGGGGAGCTGGTTCAACCTTCACTTCGACTAGTTTAGTGGGGACTGCTCCGAGGCGGCGGAGCTCCCTCATCATGAGGTCTAGGTGCTGTGGGCTGGTTCCCTTGACGATGAGGCGGGCGTAGCTGGTTTCGGCTTTCCTCTTCCCGATTCGGAACTCCGTGACTTCGAAGTCTCCCTTCAGGTCCATGATCAGGTCCATGATGCGGGTTAGGATCATGGAGTCGATGAGGTGGCCTTCCACCTCGACCTCTTGGGTGGAAGCTAGGTCTTCTCTAGAGGTGGCCACGGGTGAACGCCTTTTCAAGTGGGCTATTCTAGTGCCGAGGCCCGCTAATAAACCTAGCAAGAACAGCTTGAGGTATGATGGCTCAGCCCAAACAGAGGCAGGGGGTAACCTGCGTTTGTCTTAGGACTTAGCCTCGATCCGCATTGAGAAGAGTATTCGGGATTCACAAGGGTTAAATGGCAAGATATCGTTCAACTGTACAACAGTTGGTCTCTTATGTCCCAAATCCGAGTGTCGACATTCCCATCTCGCGACAAAACCTATCAGACCGGAAGTGAGAACATGACAAACTGGGATAATGTAGAGTGGATAGAGGAACTCTGGGAAGAAATCCCGGAGCCTAACTTGAAACAGAGAACGATGGCCTTCTCCCTCATGTTAGCTGAACTGGAAGAGGAGGCGTAGACAGATGGAAAACGCAAAGGACGAGCAGCGGCTGTACATCATAGACTCCAATGGTCTCCCCATAGGATATCTCTTCATGGGAGGCAGCACCCTCTACGCAATGGATGGGAAGATCGTGGCCAAGGTCTCAATGGCAATGACGATTGAAGAGCTGAAGAGAGTCCTCACTGAAGGAGTGACTCAGTACATTACCTAGCGCGAGACCGAAGCCCTTCGACCAGATGAACCCGCCCGACTTGGACTGTAAGAGAATCTGCCATTTCTGCAGCGCATGGCAGAGCCTTGATCTGCCAGAATCTAAGAACTTCGGCTACTGTGCACGATACGCCATGAAGACTCAGGACTATGAATGGTGCGAAACTTGGGACGAGAAACGCCTTTTACTCTCTCAAAGAACCCGTGTCTGCGGGCTGAAGGAGCAGGCGGAAGGCCAAACGTTACTGGCGCCCAGACCGCCTTGAATTATTCCGCCTTGGGTGCACTATCTTGAGAAGGTGTAGGGGGGACGGTCAAGGTACTGAAGAGGAGCAATATGTTTCTGGCGGCAATATTCGTCACGTTGTTGGTCTCCACTGCTGGGCCGAGGTTCGCGCTGCCGTCAACTACAGTCAGGCTAACTGGAGAGGGCAGTCTCGCCTTCATCGATGAGGTCAGAGTCTGCGCCATCAGAGTCATAGACGCTGACAAAGTAGTTGTCAGGCTGGAAGCCACATCGAACATGATAGCATGACATGGGTACACTTTCAAACTGAACCTAAACGATTTAGCCGCCGCAGACACGGTCAACTGGATACGTCAGGAAATCAACTCCGACGCAAAGAAGGTGGTCGTCTTCGACTCATTGGACTTGAACTCTGTGACCTACATAACCGTAGATGTCTACGCTTGACTCACGAAAAATATTCATTCTTCCTGATTTTTGCCTGAAAGCTTCGTACGTTACTCGCTTTCCTTTTAAGTCCCTTGGAGTTGCCAGAACCACAATCGTTGTCTATGCCAATTTCAGGAAGGCCGACGCTAGATATCGGGAGACACCTCGAAGACTGGTGCAATCTAGGCACGGGTGTATTCAGGGTAGGTTCTGGGGACGTCCGTCGCCTTTTGGAGTACTCTCCCAGCCAAGGATGTTGTGAACAAGGCTATTCCGACCTGTATGGGCGTTATGAAGGCGCTCACCATCCAGACGCTCCGCACAAAATCCAAGGAGAACCCGTAGAGCCACTCGTAGGTTCCCACTGGAACGAAGAGGAAGACTCTGAAGAGAATATCAGCCTCAAGCCCTATCAGTGCCGACAAGGCAAAAGTGAACTTTCCTCCTCCTAATCCATACAGCCTCCCCTTGAAGAGGACGACCAAGAGGAGTACCGCGAAGGCGATGTATGTGTCCCAGAGCGCCCAGACAGGCAGATTCCAGGCCGCAGGACTCACAAAGTAGGCTCCCAATAGGACGACATAATAGGGAAGAACAGGGCGGGGCCTCCCTCTGAAGATGAGGCTTGAGGTCATGGCCCCTAAAGGCGCGCCGATGGTGAAGAAATACTCGTAGGGGTCGAAAAGAAACACGGTATGGCTTATCATTACTCCTATGAGGACGGAGAGGAACGCCTCCCAAGGACCCAAGACTATGCCGGCTAGGGGAATCGCCACGAAGGTCCAGCCATACCAGACTCCAGACGATAGTTGAGGAAGCCCCGGCAACGCATCCAGAACTGCTGTCAGCGCGGCGAAGACGGCTATCAGGGCTATTGAACGCGTTCGATTCATGTTCCTCACATCAGTACAGGCTAGAGTAAACGGTTTCGGCCACCTCAAAGCCTCTGAGCAAGGCAGACCCAGAACTATCCCCCTCCACCACCACAGAGCAGAGGGGCTCATCCTTCTCCACTATGACGCCCGGCACAGGAATATCCCTGGCCTCTGGAAACAGCCTCAGATCAGGCACGGCAGAACGCCCTCGACCATAGAGGACCAAGCGGACACAGTAACCATTCCACCTCCCTAAGACAGGAAGTCGCCCTTCCCGACAGGTCTCGATATGAACTTCCACGAGGTTGATGTCCAGAACCCTCTCAACACATTCTAGGGTTCCCTGAAAACGAGGGTTCACCTCTATGACCCAAGGCAGACCTGAATCATCAATAACTAAGTCGACTCCATTCGACCCCACAAGCCCGAAGGCCTCAGCAACCCTAGCCGAGACATCCCTACACCTCGAAAGCACCGTCTCAGAAGTGTCGTGAGGAACAACGTTCCCACAATAGCTGAAAGCCTCGGGCGAACCCAGAGAATGGACTCCGAGGAGTTGCCTATTCACCGTCAGAGTCACCGACCTAGTGCGAGTCGCCATGAATGAGGCGCTCGCAGCCACACCCTCCACATACTCCTGAACGAGGACATCCTCCCCAGCATGGATGGTGTGAGCAAGCTCCTCCTCGTTCCTAACCAATCGCACACCAGTCCCCCCAAATCCCGCGACTGGCTTCAACACGACCGGGTATCTCAGTTCCCTCGCTGCTCGCGCCGCCTCAGCCAAGTCTGAGACAAGGCACGTTCTCGGGTGGGGGATACCGTGCCTCTCTAAGGTTTCGAAGAACCTTCTCCTATCCCTCACGCGGGATATGACTTCCGGACTATTTCCGAGGATAGGAGCCACATCCTCCAACGCCTCCAAAGCGTCTGGATAGTCCTCTAGGCCTGAGGAGAGGAGGATGCCGTCAAAGGAGCAGTCCTTCGCCATCCTCCGAGCCAAATCCACCAAGGTCTCCTCGGAGAAGACATCCTTGATCCAACCACAAGATTGACCTGGAACCTGTCTTATCAAGGAGAGGGACCTGTCAGCGACGGCCCGGACATCTAGGTCACCGAAGAAGTCTGCCACCTGTACACGGTATCCCGCGTTGTGGGCGGAGGCAACTAGGGCGGCGACATCCAGACCCACGACTAGCAATGCTCCCTCGACGTCAGGCCCCTTCGGAGACTGAGGTGACATATGGCTGCTTGACATAGTGAGGCTGTAGGGATTAAGGATGACGTCCCACCATGCCTGTGGCGAGTTCTGGTAAATCGCGGCCCATACTGGAGCTGTCTTGCGATGAAGTGCCGAAAACGGCACATCATGTCAGAGGCCCCGACCGAAGAGTCACCAGAACGCTGCGGCGATATCGTTATGAGTGAAGAAAGGCGCTTCTATCGTCAGGTGGATTCGGGTGAAGAACCGAATCGTCCTAGCATACTCCGGAGGCCTAGACACCTCCTTCTCAATAAAGTGTATCCAAGAAAAATACGATGCCGAAGTAGTAACGATGACCGCCGACGTGGGCCAAGGAGACGACCTGAGGGCCATCGAGGAGAAGGCCCTAGCCATAGGCGCGCTCCGCCATTACTCCTTAGACATCAAAGATGAATTTGCCCGAGACTACATCTTCCCTGCAATTAAGGCTAACGCCCTCTACCAAGGGAAGTACCCAGTAAGTACCTCCCTCGCCCGCCCCCTGATAGCCTCGAAACTCGTCGAGACCGCAAGGAAAGAGAACGCCACAGGGGTCGCCCACGGCTGCACAGGCAAAGGAAACGACCAGGTTCGCTTCGACATCACCATCAAGGCTCTGGCACCCGACCTGAAGATCGTGGCGCCTATTCGAGAGTATAACCTCAGCCGCACCCAAGAACTGGAGTACCTCCGCAGAGACGGCATCACCCTGCCCTTCGAGGTGAGCAAGCGCTATAGCGTCGACCAGAACCTCTGGGGCCGCTCCATAGAGGCAGGGGACCTAGAAGACCCGATGAACGAACCACCTGAGGCCGCTTTCGAGTGGACCGTGGCGCCGGAGGAGGCCATCAACGAGTCCCAATACGTGACCATCGAGTTCGAGAGAGGGGTCCCCTGCTCCGTCAACGAGAGGATGATGGGCCCTGTTGCCCTCATCGACTTCCTCAATAAACTCGGCGGCAAGCATGGTGTAGGTCGTATCGACCACATGGAGGACCGCCTCGTAGGAATCAAGTCTAGGGAGGTCTACGAGTGTCCAGCCGCAACGCTTGTCCTTGAGGCTCACAAGGACTTAGAGAAGACGGTCCTTACGCGCCACCAGTTCCTCTTCAAGAACGGTATCGACGCTGAGTGGGCCTTCCTCGTCTACGCAGGATTATGGCTGGAACCCTTGAAGAGGGACTTAGACAGCTTCATAGAATCCACCCAAGAACGGGTCACGGGCCAGGTTAGACTTAAACTCTACAAAGGGGGCCTCCGCGTGGTGGGACGGAGATCATCCTATAGCCTCTATGACAAGAACCTCGCCACCTATGGGGCTGAAACGACCTTCGACCAGAGTCTAGCACGGGGCTTCATCGAGCTCTGGGGACTACCGACCATCGCCGCAAGTATGATGGGGAAGCGTCGAGAACAGTCTTAGCTTCTCCCGTAGTCTAGGAAGAGGTCGAGGAACTCGTACCCCCTCTCTATATGAGTACTCCTAGAGACGGCAGCTTCGTTGAAGCTCCTCACCTCATTCATCACGTGCTTCTCGCTGGAGTGGACTAGGAAAGGCACTGGGTCGTCGGTGTGGGTCCTGACGGTTGTCGGGGTGAAGTGGTCTGGGAGAACTGTGATCGTGTACTCTCTATTGATTCCCTTTAAGAGTCGTCCCAGCAGCCTCTCGTCCAGGTCCTCAATCGTCTTTATCTTGAGCCTCGAATCCCCTAGGTGCCCCACCTCATCGGGTGCCTCCACATGGATCAGTACAAGGTCGTGGGTTCGCAGGGCTTCCAACGCATAATCTGCCTTTCCCTCGTAGTTCGTGTCTACAAAGCCCGTCGCCCCGGGGACCTTCACCACATCCATACCGGCGAAGGTCCCCAGCCCATTCACGACATCTACAGCGGAGATGACCGCGCCCTTGAGGCCGTACTTCTCTTGGAGCGTTACGAAGTTCGGTTTCTTCCCCGGCCCCCAAGGCCAGATCATGTTTGCGGATGTTTTTCCTTCCTTGTGAAGAGGATGATTGGCCAAGACCTCCTTGGACCTCTTTATGAGGGTGTTCAGCAACTCCGCTGTACCCATCGCCTCAGGTTCCTGAGGCATCACCAAGATATCCTTGATGTCTCTTCCAACTACGTCGTGGGCCGGGTAGCAGTAAACCTTCTCCGAGTATCCCCTAAGGATCAGGATGTGGCGGTAGCTGATCCCGGGATAGAACCTCACGTCCTCACGACCTAGAGCCTTGCTGAGGGCTGAGACGAGGGCCTCCGCCTTCCCAGTCTCAATATGCCCGGCAGCGTAGTCCTTGAGGACTCCATTCTTCTCCTCTATGAGGTTGAAGCGGAGGGCGACCTCATCATCGACAAGTTGGATTCCCATGCTCGCCGCCTCCAAGGGCCCTCTCCCCGCATGAAACTCTCGTGGATTATAGCCCATTAGAGATAGGAGGGCCACATCGGTGTTCGCCTCCATGCCCTCTGGGACGGTTCTCACTGTGCCGCAGATTCCTCCTTGGAGGAGGCGGTCCATGTTGGGGTGTCGGGCGACTTGAAGTGGGGTTCGACCCTGCAGTTCTTCGACGGGGTAGTCGGCCATCCCGTCTGCCACGAGGATGATGAACTTCATCGGCTTAACCTGAGTTGACTGGCTATTGAAGATATGAGTAGCTTTAAGACTGTCGTTTACCCCTCTTCTTATGCATTGTAGTAACTCTACTTCAACCCATATTCGAGGAGCAAGAACTACCTTGAACCCTTTCCCTGGAAACCCCTCATCTCCTACCCCTTTGCGTAGGTGAAGCCCTATTGCCTCAAAAGAGCCGTCCTCGCCTCGCCTCCTTGGGTAAAATCGGGGTTCTGATAACCTCTGGCAAGGCCTATCACGCCGTAATCTCAGAACTAGCCGGAAAGGGGATGGAATACGTCCCCCTCCTGCCGTGGCAACCTATCCCCCTTGATGTGAGAGTCATAATCACAACAGATGGGATTAAAAGCACAATGCAAGGGCGAAGCGTCGTCACCTTTGAGGAAGACTCCGACCCTCGAAGGACTGTCGAGGAGTCTATACTCGTTCTCCTAGGCAAAGACAGGTTCAGAGAACTGGTCCTGGGAATCGACCCCGGGAAGCAGACAGGTTTGGCTGTTCTAGGCGATGGCATAGTCCTTGAGACTGGAACTTACACAGAGGTGAAGGATCTTATCGACGAGGTGGCGCGCTTATTCTCCGCCTACCCCTCTGAAAGGTCTGTGGTGAAGATCGGGAGGGGTGCTGAGGAGTACAACAGGATACTAAGGTCGACCCTCAGTTCAAGGCTCCCACCAGCCGTCGAGATCCAAACGGTGGAGGAGGCTGGAACGACCACTGACAACATCCCTCCCGAAGGTGAAGGCTTATCCAGAAACATCGTCTCGGCGATTCGAATCGCCCTACGTCAAGGCGAAAAAGCAGAACGGGATGGCTAGATGTCGGTCACCCTGAAGGAGGGCAGGGTCCTCCTCATCGGAGGCTCAGCGGCAGTAGTTGTCCGCGAGGGTATGGTCTCGATCCTTGGGGCAGACGTGGCTGCCGGCAAACGTGTGATCGTTAGGATGGGGAAGGCCCTCCCCCTTGAGGCTTTAAGGGATTCGACGCTGGAACTCATCGAAGGAGAGGGCTCAGCGAAGGTGGAGCTGCCGAGTAGCACGATTCCAGAATCGTGGACAAGGGTTGTTAAAGATGTTTCAACTCATAGACTCTCACCAGTCATAGTTCTAGGGGCTACCGACCGTGGGAAGAACACCTTCTGCATCTATCTTTCCAACACGATCCTCAAGGAGGGAGGCTCGGTGGCCTTGATCGATGGGGATGTTGGTCAGGGAGACATCGGACCTCCAGCAGGCGTCAGCATGGCCTTGATTCCTTGCCCCATCTTCGATCTCTTCACCCTCAAGCCAGAAGCCGCTGTGTTCATCGGGAGCACCACCCCCTCAGGCGTCCAGCACCGTATCTTGGAGGCGCTATCCACCCTCCAAGAAGAGGCAGAGAAGAGGGGGCCCAGCCTCACCCTCATCAACACGGATGGATGGCTTCTCGGCGACGACGCGGTCGAGTACAAGCTCCGTATGCTCTCATCCATCCTTCCTCAAGCAGTGGTCGGGATCCAGCTTGAGGGCGAGTTGGAACCTGTACTCTCCGTCGCCGAGTCTAAAGGTCATCAAGTCTTTCGAGTTGAACCCTCTAGCGCCGTCCGCGTACGGGACCGAGATGTGCGTCGGCGTCTTCGAGAGCAATGCTACTGCAAGTTCCTCAGTGGAGCGGTTCTGCGCAGGTTCCCCATTGGATATGTGAAGCTGGAGTGTACCTTCCTTAGTTCTCCTGAGGTGGATGAAGCACTGCGTGACCAGTTATCAAAGCTACTGCACCGTCCAATTCTAGTGTACGCGGACGATGATGGAAGTCTACGCGTCTTGGTAGAGGGTTCGGAAGAGGTTGAGGGACAGATGGTGTTCAAAGCCGCTCAAATGACCGGTAGGCGGGTCAGGGTTATTGCTGAGGATGAGGCGAAAGGGCTACTTCTCGCTTTAATGGACGGTCGAGGAAGATTCCTAGGGTTGGGCGTACTCAAAGGCATCGACTTCGAACATCGTTCCTTGGGGGTTCTCACTCCTTGTGTCGAGGCTCCGAGTATCATCCGCTTTGGCAGAATAAAGTTGGACGAGGAGTTTCGGGAGATCGGCTTCAGCCAAGCCTATGAACCCTAGCAGAGCTACAGTATTGACAAACTTCAGCGTCCTTGTCTCGCTTGTATAAGGCCATTCCACGATTCCACGGATTGTTAGGAACGGCTAATGTTTGGAGCGTATCCTCTAGAGGTAGGCCTCTGTGGCGTATCTGCGCATCATCCTGTGGCTGTTAAAGTAGTAGGCGAGCTTAGAGATCGAGTTCCTCATCATCCCGATCCATTCGTCCCTCCGGTCGTAGAACATGGGCAGGATGACATACTCTAACTTGTTGTAGAGGTCCATGAGTTCATGCTCTCTACGTTCCGTCTCCGAGACTTGGCCGTCGGGGGGAGGCCCTATCGACCAGCCGGTTATTCCTTCGATGTTCCCCTCGATCCACCATCCGTCGAGGACACTAAAGTTCAGGACCCCGTTGTGCGCCGCCTTCATCCCACTTGTTCCAGACGCCTCGTATGGTGGAAGGGGCGTGTTGAGCCATACGTCGACGCCTGAGGTCAGCTTGGCCGCCATGTCCATGTCGTAGTCTTGGAGGTAGACGAACTTGATTGTGCCCTCCAGCTCCTTGATATGGCGGTAGACCATTTCAATCAGTTTCTTCCCGTACTCGTCCTTGGGATGGGCCTTTCCAGCGAAGATGCCTTGAATCTTGCCAATTTTGTTTACCTGTTTCAGTCTCTCTATGTCGGAGAAGAGGAGGTCGTGCCTCTTGTAGGCGGTAGCTCTCCTAGCGAATCCGATGGTCAGGACATCAAGGTCCAAAACCGCCTTCGTTCTCTCATTGACGAAATCCAGTGCCGCGCGCTTCGCTTCCAGATGGGCCTCCCATACATCCTCATTGGGAATCTCATCTGCCCTAGTGAGTAGTTCGGGTTCGTTGGCCCATCCCGGGATATACTTGTCGTATAGTCTCCTGAAGCATGGGCAGGTCCAGGTGGCGGAATGAATCCCGTTGGTTATGGCCCTTATGTGGTGACCCGGGAAGAGCTCATCCGAGTAGTCCCTATGCCTCTTGGCTACGCCGTTCACGTACTTGCTCAGGTTCAGGGCGAGGAAGGTCATGTTCAACTCGTCTTGGCCGCCATACTCCTTCAAGGAATCTATGGAGATCTCGTCTCCGACGACCTTGCTTACCTCATCGTAGTTGAATTTGTCAAAGGCTGCGGGGACGGGCGTATGGGTCGTGAAGACGCATAGGTCTCTCACCTTGTCAGAGTCCATGCCGTCCCTTTTGAGCAGCTCCATCGCTAGGAAGCTGGAATGTCCCTCATTCATGTGGTACTTTCTGACCTTGAACTCGGTCGCTTCGAGCATCCTTATGCCACCCACACCCAGTACGAGTTCCTGCTTCATTCGATATCTCAGGTCGCCGCCGTAGAGGTAGGATGTTATCTCCCTGTCATCCTCGTTATTCCCCTCGACATCTGTGTCCAAGAATAGTATTGAAACGAGTCCACCGGTCAGGCTCTGATAGTCGCACATCCAGGCCTTGACGCCTACGCTTCGCCCTTCTATCCTCACCTTCACTTGGGCTGGAAGAAGATCCATGCGTTTCGAAGGGTCCCACCCATCAGGATACTCTATCTGCCTTCCCTCAGGTGTAATCACCTGCTTGAAGTAGCCTTTCTTACTGACGAGGGTGACGGCGACGACGGGGACGTTGAGGTCGGCGGCGGACCGGATCGTGTCTCCTGCGAGGGCACCGAGGCCTCCACTGTAGGTCGGGACGTCGCTGAAGATGCCGATCTCCATGGAGAAGTAGGCTATGCGTCCGCCCTCTAGGAAGGTCCGCATACAGTATTCGCTGCAGAAGAAGTAGGTCTTCCCTCTGACCTCGGTTTGGTACTCTGTCTTCTCGTCTATAGGCATGCCGCAGACGGGGTCTCGCATACTCCCAATTCCCTAGCTGATTCCTCTGCCGTATAGGTGGAGCAACTTCATTTATCTTCCTATGGCCCGTTATGGACACATAGTACTATCAGCTAGTACTATTCTAAATGGAGCCAAGGATCAGGCTTGAACCCCCAGAAGGGCGAGATAGTAAAGCTCCTAACTCTCTATTCACAAACCTTCCCTGAGGAGCTTGGCATCGACCTCTCCAGACGTGGGGAGGGGGATGTCTTCAAGTGGTTCTTGGCGTCTCTCCTCTTCGGGGCGAGAATATCTATGAAGCTAGCGGCGAGGACGTACAAGGAGTTCGAGGCCGCGAATATCCTAACTCCCGAGGCCATCCTTAGGGCTGGCTGGGATAGGCTCGTAGAGGTCTTAGATGAGGGAGGATACGCTCGATACGACTTCAAGACCGCGACCAGGCTCCTGGACATTGCGAAGGCACTCACCGAACGATATGACGGAAGAGTCACCAGAATCCTAGACAGCGCCGCCGACTACCGCGAACTCGCCACTGCCCTAGAAGAATTCAACGGCGTAGGCCCCATCACCGTGAACATCTTTCTCCGCGAACTTCGAGGCCTGTGGCCGTGCGCTAACCCGCCCCTTCAGCAACCCGTAGTTCTGGTAGCATCACGTCTAGGGCTAATCTCAGCAGATGACCCAGAGGAAGGGCTGGAGCAGCTGCTGCAGGTTTGGTCTGAGAACAAGGTGGAAGGGAAATCCTTCACCCATTTGGAGGATGCGTTGCTGAGATTCGGAAGGGACCACCGAACGGAGAGTTGACGCGAATGAGCGTCTTGAGCTAGAGAAAAGTAGGCGGCTCTTGTCCTCTCGACACAGGACCTTACTCTCCATCAAGGAAGAGGAGTATACGCTTCACGACCTCCTCACAGGCCTCCACGATGAAGCCGTGACCGAGCTCAGGATATATTTGTAACTCTGCCCTAGGTATCCTATTCGCAAGCTCCTTCAAGCATTCCACGGGGTTGAGGCGGTCAGCGTCACCGCCCATGACAAGTGTTGGAACACGTATCTCCGCCAGCCTGTTACAGCAGTCGTAGTTCATCAAGGCCTCCCACTGCCTTCGATAAGCGTACATGGGTGTGGGATACTTGGCGACTCGTCCCCAATGCTCCTTGAGGCGGGGCCACTCCCTGGAGATGAAGTCCTTGGTGAAGAGCATCTCCATCCTCATCCTCAAGCGCTCCTCGGGCTTGAGGAAGAGGCGGGCGAAGGCCCTTTGGGAAGGCGTGGAGCGGCCTCTCCAGCCGCAACTAGTACAGCAAAGGATGAGAGACGTAACCCCTCCTTGATGAGACAAGACGAATTCCTGGGCTATGAGCCCACCCATGGAGACCCCAAGGACGTTGGCCTTCTCAGCTCCAACGGCATCGAGGACAGCGACACAGTCTTCGGCCATGAGGGGGATGGAGTACTCAGTGTCAGGCCCCTCGCTCCTACCTGTTCCCCGGTTATCGAGGACTATTACTTGGTGAGTCTCAGCTAGGGCGTCTACGAAGGCGGGTTCCCAGCTGAGTCCGCTGGAACCCCATCCACTAATCAGGAGCAAAGGGGGTCCTTCCCCGAAGGTTTCGTAGTAGAGTCTGATCCCCTTTGAGTAGGCTGTTCCCATCTCTCTCATCCTTTGAGCTGTCAGATAGCTATCATTCGTGCCAAGTCTGTGCGGGGCGTGCTAGAGTTTTCTGATCGCCATCGTCGCCGCTAGGACCATGGGTTCCCAGTTTCGCAGACCGATGGGGCGTAGCAAGTGTCCGCTTTAACGAGTTCGAACACAGTTGTCTGTTTCTGTATGGCCAGTGATAAGGCGTTGATCCTCTGGGTTACTTCTTCTCCTCCGACAATCTGGGCGCCTACGATCTCTTTGTTCTCTTTTTCCACCATGAGTTTAACCTTTATCGGGAGAGCACCGGGGTAGTAGGGAGCTCTTGTGTAGCCACTCATCTTACCAGTGATGACCTCAATGCCATTCCTAGCGGCCCAGAACTCTGTAAGACCGACCGCGCCCACCTCGAAGTCGAACATCTGGGAGACGGCTGAGAAGAGGGTTCCTGGAAACGTCGCATAACCGCCCGCGGCATTTGTGCCCGCCGTCTTACCCTCCCTGACGGCTGTAGATCCTAGGAGTGGTAGGACGGGGGTGTGAGTCACTAGATGCGTCGTCTCAGCGCAGTCTCCTGCTCCATATACGTCCTTGGCGCTGGTCTGCATCCTTACGTTCGTCTTTATGCCACCTGTCTCGCCGATGGCTATGCCGGCTTTCTTGGCTAGCTCGACGTTCGGTCTGATGCCAGCCGCATTGATGACCATGTCGGCTGGGACCTCTTTCCCACCCACCATGACGCCTCTAACTCCCTTTTCTCCGCTGATGGCCTCGGCCGCGTTTCCTAGGATGAAGTTGACGCCTTTTCCTTGGAACCTCTTTTGGACTTCTTGGGCCATATCTGGGTCGAGGAGTCTCGGAAGAATTGATGGGAGCATCTCGATGACGGTGGCCTTTATTCTCTTCTTTATGAAGGCTTCTGTGATCTCCAGTCCTACGAGGCCTGATCCTATGATGGCTACGGAATATGCGTTTTTCATCGCCTCGGCTATTCTCATGCCGTCGTCTAGGGTGTGAAGGGTGAAGACACCTTCCTTGTCTATTCCTTCTATAGGTAGTCTGATGGGAGAAGCGCCTGTGGCTATTATTAGACTATCGTATTCGAGAGTCCCTTGCCTCCCATCCTTGTTCTCAAAGTCAACAGTCTTAGTCTTCACGTCGATGTTGGTGGCCGTGGTCTCGGTACGCAGGTCAAGTTTCATCTGTGGATAGAAGGAGGATAGGTAGACGATTAGTTTCTCGAAGGATTGTATGTGGCCGCCTAGGACGAAGGGCATGCCGCATTTGGAGTAGGCGCCGACGTTCTCTTTGGTTAGGAGCGTGATCTCGCATTCTCTATCGGTCTTTCGAGCGGCTACGGCTGCGTCGACGCCAGCCGCGTTGGCACCTATGATGACTATTCTCTTGGGCATTTCACCCACTTTCACTTAGTTCTTCTAGTTACTCGGAGAAATAGCTTTGGAATATCCTTTGTTGCAGGAGTCTTGACCGCTTGTTTCGGAGTTGGCAGAAGAGCGGAGCTATCGATCTCTATTCACGAGGTCCTTTCTTCGCCATGGATTCGTAGAGACGAATGGCGTCAAGCACCCTCTTCTTAGCTTCCTCCGCGTCGAGCCACCTCCTCACCTTAGTCCACTTGTTCGGCTCCAACGCCTTGTAGACCTCGAAGAAGTGGGCGATCTCCTTCAAGATGTGCGGCGGAACATCCTTCAGGTCTTTGACCTGAGCGAATCTCGGGTCATCCCGGGGAACAGCGAGGACTTTGTCGTCAAGCCCTTTTTCGTCTTCCATCTCCATGACGCCGACGGGGCGGGAGACGACTATGCATCCCGGGAAGGTGGGTTCGGTTACGAGGACTAGGACGTCGAGGGGGTCTCCGTCCTCGCAGTGGGTTGAGGGGATGTGGCCGTAGTCGGCTGGGTAGTGGACTGGGGAGTAGAGGACTCGGTCGAGCATGATGAGGCCGAGTTCTTCGTTGTATTCGTATTTGTTCTGGCTGCCTTTGGGTACTTCGATGAGGACGTAGATTTCGTCGGGTGGGGCTGGCCCTGCCTTCAACTCAACCATTTCGGTCACCTAGGAGTGCCAGTTGCGCGGTCGACGGTAATATCCTTTTGGCCGGGTGGGTGACAGAGACATTAGGTCCCGAAATCGGCACTTAATCGCATAGCATGGAGGGAACCGTCAGGGTCTATGGCAAGGGGGTGGGTGTCTCAACTCTTCATCACATGAGGTAGTCATCTGTCTTAGCGTTTGGTCTTCAAGGTTTGAATCGCGTTTATGAACCATGTCGGGTCCTTGAGCAAGGGCCTCCCAACGGCCACTAGGTCGACTCTACCCTGTCGAACTATGTTATCCGCGAATTCTGGATCGACTATTCCTCCGATGCCCACGACGATGGCGCCTGTGGCCTTCTTTATGGCCTCGGCATGTGGTACGAAGAAGCCTTGCTCCGTCGGTCCTGGCGGCTGAGTGCCGCCTATCCCTCCACTCACGTCGAGGACGTTTACGCCTGCTGCGACGAGCCTCTTCGCCATCACGATGCTTTCGGGTAGCTCCAACCCTCCGGGAATTATGTCCGTGGCTGGGAAGCGACAGAAGATGGGATAATCCCTCTCCACCCCCCTTCTAATAGCCTTGACGACCTGCTCAGGGAGCCTTATCCGGTTCTCGACGCTCCCACCGTACTCGTCGGTCCGCCTATTCGTTATTGGAGAGATGAACTCGCTCAACAGAAAACCGTGGGCACAATGCGCCTCAACCCCATCGAAGCCCGCCTCGACGGCCCGCTTAGCCGCCTCCGCGAAGGCCTCCACGACATCCTGAATCTCCTCCTTGGTCATGGCCCTAGGAACCTCACCCCTCTCGTCCCTCGGGTTCCTGATCGGCGACGCAGCTGTCGGCTGCCCTCCAGTGGCTTGAGATAAAGAACGTGACCCGGCGTGGCTCATCTGAAGAACCGCTGCCCCGCCTTTAGCTTGGATGGCCTGAGCGAGTTTCTTTAGGCCCGGGATGAATCTGTCGTCGCTCACCCCCAGCTGAGGTTGAACCCTTCCCCAGTCCACGACGTAGGCGTGCTCCACTATGGCTATTCCTGCGCCTTCTGAGCGGTCAGAATAATGCTTAACGATGTCATCGTTGACGTAGCCGTCCAAGGCGGCCTTCCGAGACCTCATCGGGGGCAGGACCAGGCGGTTCCTGACGGTGAGGGATCCTATGGTTAGAGGGTCGAGGAGGGTTGGCATCTTCTCATCCATCCTTCCTCTCATCATTACCTATTATTATGTTTTGAATTAGGAAGCATTGGCAAGGTGTCTTCTTAAGGAAGTGCGGATTCCTTAAGGAACAGGTGACGCGGGTTGCCATATTGTCCGAAATGTGGAGCCGAGACTAGGGACGAGTGGAAATTCTGCCGATCCTGCGGAGCCAACATCCAACCAGAGAAACAGGAAGAATTCTCCGTCTCATCAGATGACTTGGTCACGAAGGTTAAGGAACTCATCCACGAAGGCAACGTCAGGAGGATAATCGTCAAGGACGAGGCTGGCAAGATCCTCCTAGAGATACCCGTCACCGTAAGTCTGATAGGTGCCCTTCTAGCGCCGTGGCTGGCGGCCCTAGGCGCGATAGCGGCCATCGCGACCCGCTGCACCATAGTAGTTGAAAGAAGAGCGGGTTAGGAAGGGCCTTCCGTAGTGGTTCGACTCTTAGTGGCCTATCGCAACCGCGTCTTCGTTTAGACAAAAGATTCTTAGCTGGCTGGCGAGAATCTCAGTGCTTAGGATAAAAGGTAATAGGTATCTACCCTGAGCTACAGGTATCTTGTCAGAACCTAAGTGGCACCCATGAAGCGGCGTGAGAGGAATCCCTTCGGCCAATTCCGAAGCGAGTGCGACGGCATCTTGAGGGACGCGTTCGCAAAGGTCTTCCCATGGCTTTACATCCCAAGCATCGAGCTGAAGGCGCCACCCTCTCCAAAGCTCGGCGAACTCACGTCACCCATCCTCTTTGAACTCTCGAAGAAACTCGCCAAGACTCCGAAGGCCTTGGCCAAACAGATAATGGAGGCCACAGAACTTGGGGATGCCCCCTTGGTCGATGCCTTAAAGGTCGAAGGCGGAGGATACCTAAACTTCTATGCAAACTACGAGAAGCTCGCCGAGCTAACTTTGGAATCGGCTAAGGAAATCGACGAGGCCTACGGTCATGTACCTGAGGAGAAGCCGAAACGCATCATCGTCGAGCACACTAGCGTCAACCCAGCAGGCCCCATCCATGTCGGCACAGCCCGAAACTCAGTCCTCGGAGATTCCGTCAGCCGCCTCCTAAAGGCGAGGGGGCATGAGGTGTCGACCCACTTCTACGTCGACGACGTAGGAAGGCAGATAGCTGTCTTGGCGTACGGCTACAAGGTTCTTGGTCGGCCGAAGCCGAGGGGGAAACCTGACCACTGGGTCGGGATGATCTATGCTATTACTAGCTGCGTCATAGAGGTCAGGGACCTCAACCAAAGGGTAAAGGACTTGGAGTGGTCGGTCAAAAGGAGCGAGGAGATCGAGGCGACCCGCATGAGACTCGACGAATGGGTCTCTGTGGCAGCGGAACTGAGGGGGAAAGACGAAGACCTCTTCGACAGGTTGGCAGACGCGATTCGGGCGGACCCAGACCCCGAGGCTGAGATTTCCCGAATCATGCGGACGTATGAGAGAAGGGACTCGGAGGCCGTCTCCCTAGTGAGAGAGGTTGTTAACCTCTGCCTGGAGGGATTCAGGGGGACCTACGACCGCATCGGGATAGCTTGGGACTCTTGGGACTGGGAGAGCGACCTCGTCTGGGACGGAAGCGTCGCAGCAGTGATCTCGCGCCTCAAGGGTACGCCATACCTGACACAGAAGACGGGAGCCATAGCCATCGACGTGGAGGCCGCAGCCAAGGACTTGGGGTTGAAGAAGCTCTTCGACGTACCAGAGGCCTTAGAGATTCCGCCCCTCGTCCTCATGCGCTCCGACGGGACGACCCTCTACTCGACGAGGGATATCGCCTACAGTCTCCAGAAGCTCGCCAAGGCCGACCGCGTGATCAACGTCATCGGGACGGAGCAGACCGTCCCGCAGCTCCAGCTCAAGGTCGCCTTAAGCCTCATCATCTCTCCACAGAGGGCTATGGACTTGGTGCATTACTCCTATGAGCTCGTCAACCTCCCGGGATACAGGATGTCGAAGAGGAGGGGGCGCTTCATCGCCTTCGACGACATCCTCGACGAGGCGGAGAAGAAGGCTAGGGAGGAGGTGGACAAACGCTCCCCACACCTACCAGAAGAGACTCGGCGAGACATAAGTAAGGCCGTGGGCCTAGGAGCCGTGAAGTACGCGCTCTTGGACGTTGCCGCAAACAAGCAAGTAGTCTTCACCTGGGACCGAGTCCTCAACTTCGACATAAACAGCGCACCCTTCGTCCAGTATGCGCATGCCCGAGCCTGCAACATCCTCGCAAAACTCGAAGGAGAGCCTGAAGGAACAGACTACACGCTCCTCAAGGAGACTGTGGAACGGGAACTCGTCCGAATGGTCGCCTCCTTCCCAGAGTCCGTCATAGAGGCGACCGATACGCTGACTCCCAACACAGTGACTGGCTTCGCCTACGACCTAGCGGCCAAGTTCAACTCCTTCTACGCCAGCTTACCCGTACTCAAGGCACAGCCAGAAGGCTTGAGGGGCGCACGGGTCTCGTTGGTGAGGGGAGTTAGGATATCGCTCCGAAACGCCCTCAACCTACTAGGCATAGAAGCTCTAGACAGAATGTAGATGCCCTACCCTATGCTCGGCTGAGAAACTTCGAATCATGGGTCTTCGTTTCCAAGGCTCTGGCAGACGGAAGCGATTCGAGATTCTAACCTGATAGCCAAAAATGACATGATCCATAAATAGACACGCACGTCCTCAAAGACGGATTCCGCGAAGCAAAGTGGCCTTCTAGCGAAGGATTATATTTAAATTTTGCTTCATCATTTCTTATCCCTGATAGCATCATGTCCAAATCTGATCAGGTATCGGAACTCTTGAAGAGTATAGACGAGAATTTGAAGAGCGTGAACGCCAATCTTTCAGTCGTAAGGCAGCTGCTTGAGCTCCAACTCCGAGGACCGATAAAGAATCAGCTGGAGACGCTTGCCTCTACTCCAGAGCGCAAGAAGATTTGGACACTTTGTGACGGTACGCTCAACACAAGCGAAATGGCAAAAAAGGTAGGCGTTAGTCAACGCGCTGTACAATACTTCCTTCAGGAATGTGGCAAACAAGGATTAGTTGGAATGACCAGTCGTGGAACTCCATACCGCATGATCGACTGGATACCCCCCGATTGGGCGGTGGTCATGGAGAGACCTCAGAAAGAGACGCAGGAAAGGAAAGAGGTCAATAATCAATGAATGGACAAAGCAAATCTAATCTGAAAGAGTACGCTGAAGACGACAATAGAAAAATCATACAACTGTTGGAAGAACTAGTAAAATGGACGAAATTCAAAGGTATGCAAGAAGTAAGGGGCATTTTAGCGTCTATTCTTGACACTGAGACTAAGAAGCTTGTTTATCATTTGAGTGATGGAACGAGTAGCCCCCGAATAGCAAAAATTTCAAAGGTTCATTCAAGTACTGTAAGAGATTATTGGCAAGCATGGGCAAAAGTAAACATAGTGGAAATACATCCATCTTATAAGAAAAGGTATCGTAGAATATTCTCCCTTGACGAAGTGGGCTTGGAGATACCAAAGGTACTTGGAGTGGAGGAAATCAAGGGAATAGAAGAAGGAGAGGAATCGGATGAGCAATGAAGATCCTAGCTTGTTAGAGCTCAAGAAGATCTTGAAGGTCCTAACAATTGCTCACAGCGAATCGCTCGAACGAGAACTGTCAAAAATAGCCACCTCTGATGAACGCAAGAGAATATGGGTCCTGATAGACGGCGTCCGTACGACAGAAGACATTGCAGCCACTGTGGGTGTGACCGTTCGATCCGTGAACCGATTCCTTAAACTGGTTGCAACAGCAGGACTAGTAGACAATCCTTGGGGCAAACCAGCAAAGCGACTGTTAGACTATGTTCCACCGAGTTGGATTGAACTTGTGAAGCTTCCTGAAGAGGGAACAACGGAGGGGGCTGTATGAATGAAGAACTAAATAAGATAATCAAACAGAATGAAATTATTATTTCATTACTCGGTAGATTAGCCTTCACTCCGGACAAAGTTCGTCAAATAGTGATCTCCAACAAGAGAGAAAATTTGAAACAAAAGTACGTCGATGGATATAATGCCTTGGACAGCGAAAAAACGCTATCTCAGATTGCCAATATAATAGGCGTGGCTCCTGGAACTCTCTCGCCAATTCTGAGAGAGTGGGAAGAACTTGGAATAATATATGAAGTTGAGAAGCCTAAGGGAAGGTTTTACAAGAGGCTATTCCCTATTTAGGTGAGATGAATGGACGAAGGACAGTTTAAAGAAATCACAAGCAAATTGGATCTCATTACGCGGCTGTTGACATTGAATCTGGTCAAAGACAGGAAAACTCAAAAGGAGAAGATCCTGGCTCTTTCTTCTCTTGGTCTCAGTCCTTCCAATATTGCAGTAATACTTGGAACCTCCCTAAATACCGCTAATGTGGCTCTAAGTAGATCTAGGAGCAAAGAAAAGAAGCAGTCTGTGGTGACATCTGTGGATAGAGAGAGTAAAGCGAGTGAAGTACAGGCGGAGGAGTCTAACTAGGAGAAACCAAATGATTAACAAAGAAATACTCAGACTCCTTCGTGAACGTACACAACTTTCAGTTCCAGGGATTTACGCAGCAATTGAAAGAAAGAAGAAGCAGATTGGTTATGCGTATTTAAAGGAGACGGCAGCCTATATCCTTGCATCGGAGTATGATATTGATATTTCCAAATATTTAGAATCTGAAGAATTGACTGAAGTCAGAGAAGCGATTCGCTCGATCAAAATGGTTCAAGCAGATCGGGCACCGAGAGAGGTAGAGAAAACTGTTATCGTGAAACTGGATAAGGGTTTTGAGATACGTTGCCCCAACGTACCGGAGTCCGTCTTAAATGATGCAAGAAAGATGAGTGCAGTTTATCCTTATTTCTATGTCTTTGAAAATTCAATTCGATATTTCATAAGAGACACGTTGGAAAGCAGGTATGGAAGAGATTGGTGGTTTCTTAAGGTGAATCCAAAAATTCGTGAAAAGGCTGAGAATAGACAGATTAAGGAGGGGCGCAATAGATGGCATGGCAAGAGGGGAGAGCATCCCATATTCTACGTTGACATAGATGATTTGAATAAAATCATAACATCAAATTTTGATGATTTCAAAGCTAAACTGCCTGATGTCGACAGGCCCATCGAGTGGTTAGCAAATAGAATAGAGGAAATAGAACTGTCCAGAAATATCATCGCTCATCATAATCCTCTGTCAGATGATGATATAAATCGGGTGAAGATGTATTTCAAGGATTGGACTAAACAGATTACTAATAGGAGTACGACCCCCTAAGCGACGTTTTCAAGATAGCTCCAATCTTTTGATTGAAAAATAAAGGGGAGCAGAGGAAGGGTTCCGGATTTCCATGGCATCCCAAGGGTTCAAATCCAACCTACGCCGAAATGAGTTCAAACAAGAACACTTATTCTCTCATATTGGAGATGGTACTAGAACGGAAGTGTGAAGGTTGGTCGAATGTTCCGTGGACGCGATGAAGAGTATGTTCATGCCCTCATCCATAGCCGTAGTCGGTGCTTCCAGAGAGCCCGGCAGGGTCGGCTACTCAGTCGTAAAGAACCTGATCGACGGAGGCTACGAGGGAAGGATCTACCCCATCAACCCCAACGCCACAGAGATTCTGGGGCTGAAATGCTATGGCAACATCAAGGACGTTCCAGAAGTTCCTGATGTAGCGGTCATAGCGATACCCGCCAAGTTCGTCTCGGGCATCATCACCGAGCTAGGAGCGAAGGGAGTTAAGGTAGCTGTAATCATAACTTCGGGGTTCGCCGAGATCGGAGAAGCTGAACTTCAGAGGAACCTAGTGGATACCGCGCGGCGGGCAGGGGTCCGCCTCGTCGGCCCCAACATCTTCGGCTACTACTACACCCCAAGGAACCTCTGCGCCACCTTCTGCACACCCTACACCAAGAGAGGCGGAATAGCTCTGACCTGCCAGAGCGGAGGCGTCGGCATGGCCATAATAGGCTTCACCCGCTCCCGAGGAATAGGAGTCTCAGCCATAGTAGGCCTAGGCAACAAGGCCGACGTGAACGAGAGGAACATGCTGGAGTTCTTCGCCGGAGACGAGAACACGAAGGTCGTCGCCATGCACATGGAAGACATCAAGGACGGCCGAGGCTTCATAGAGGCCGCCAAGAAAGCCGCGGCCCGCAAGCCAATCGTTGTCCTGAAGGTGGGGCGCTCTCAGTATGGAGCGAGGGCCGCCCTATCCCACACGGGAGCCCTAGCAGGAGAGGACGCGATCTACGATGCCGCCTTCAAGCAGGCCGGCGTTCTTAGAGCGCGGACCTTGGACGAGTTTCTCGATTGGGCGAGGGTTCTTGAGATGTTGCCCGTGCCGAAGGGTGAGAACGTCCTGATCCACACGAGCGCCGGAGGCTTGGGAGTCATTCTCTCTGACGCTTGTTCCGAGGAGGGGTTGGAGCTGATGGATGTTCCTAAGGACATGATGGAGAAGCTCAGCAAGTATGTCCCACCCTTCGGCAGCCTCAGGAACCCCGTGGACATCACAGGCTCCAACACGCCAGAAGGGAATCTCGAGACGATGAGGATCGTCCTGAAGGACCCTAGGGTCCACTCCCTAGTCTTCGGCTACTGGCACACCATCATCACTCCGCCCATGGCCTTCGCCAAATGCCTAGGCCAAGCCCTCGAAGAGGCGAGAAAGGAGGGCATCGTCAAACCCGTGGTGGCCGCCCTTTCAGGCGACGTAGAGGTGGAGGAGGCGGCTAGGTATCTGGAGCAGAGGGGCGTTCCGAGTTACCCGTATGCTCCTGAGCGAGCTGTCTCTGCCTTAACCGCCGTTTACAGGTATTATAGGATGGCTCAGAGGAAAAACGAATCCATAGGAAAAGTGAGAGTGATGGAAGCAGGTGGCTCGGTAGGTGTGGCCCGCGACATAGTAGATCAAGCGAGGAAAAATGGGAGAAAGGTACTGACCGAGTATGAGGCGAAGGCTATCTTAAAGGCCTTCGGGATACCCACGACAGAAGACAGACTGGCTAGAACCCTCGAAGAGGCGGAGGACTATGCTTCGAGGCTAGGCTTCCCTATAGTCCTCAAGATATCCTCCCCAGATATAGTTCATAAGTCGGATGCCGGCTGTGTCAGGACCGGCCTCTCCTCCCCACAGGACGTCGCCTCCGCTTACAGGGAGATTCTAGACAACGCCGCAAATTACAATCCGAACGCGCGGATCATCGGCATCTCAGTCCAAACGATGGCCCAGAAGGGGCACGAGGTCATTGTTGGCTCTAAGAGGGACCCTACCTTCGGGCAAGCAGTTATGTTTGGACTCGGTGGAATCTTCACAGAACTCCTCAAGGACGTCTCCTTCAGGCTCGCCCCGATCACCAGAGACGAGGCCTTGGAGATGATAGATGAGACGAAAGGGGCCCAGTTGTTGAAGGGGTTCCGTGGTCAGGAGCCCGCGGATATCGAGGCCGTTGGGGAAATCTTGGTGAAGGTCTCGCAGATGGTCATGCGCCTGCCGGAGATAGCTGAGCTGGACATCAATCCTATCATAGTCCACACTAGAGGGGCCACGGCCGTGGATGCAAGAATCGCGATAGACTAACCCCTATTCTTCCAGACTTGATACCAGTGCCTCAAGGTGTCGCCTTGCCACTGGGGTCTCCTAGGTGGGTAGAAGCTCGGATACCCACCGTACTTCACAACTTCATCCACTGAAGCTCCCTCGGAGATGAGGCGTCTCATCTCCCGTCTCACTCCCTCGAAGAACTCCAGATACTTCTTGACCTCCTCCTTCCCGCAGAGTAGGCCGTGTCCGGGGATGATGGTGTCGATATCCATCGCTAGGATCTTTTTGAAGGATTCTATCCAGCGGTCGGGGTCGGCAGTGGGGTCTCCTCCCCAAGGGAACTGGCCGGCGAAGATCAGGTCCCCTGAGAAGAGTGTCTTGTCGTCTCCCACATGGACGACACTTGAGTCAGCCGTATGGCCTATTAGGTGGAGAAGCTCAACTCCCTCGCCCAGCGAGTATCGTTCCTCAAAGGTCTTGGTGGGAAGAACTATCCTCAACCCCTTAAGTAGTGGGACCTGCTCAGGCCTGTTCTTGCGGGTGTCTTCAAGCATCTTCTCCAAGCCTTTCGGAGACCAGTCCGCCTTCAGATTCGCCTCCATCCTCTCCTTCAGGAGCCTCTGCGCGATGATCTCGCAGTCCTCGAAGGCCTGATTCCCGAAGACATGGTCTCCGTGGCTGTGGGTCAGAAGAAGGTATCTGACCCGCTTCTCAGTAACCGAATTTATGCTCCGTCGGAAATCCAGCCCCGAAACAGGATATTGTGCGTCGACGGCTGCGACGCTGTTGCGTAGGAGGATGATGCCTACGTTTCCACCCGTCTCTCCCTTGGTGTTGGCATAGACCCTTGATGAGACCTTGACAAGTTCCATGGACATCTCCAACCATTTTGGTAAGGAATACCTTAGGGAGCATTTAACGGAAGTGGTCGGGCGCCCCGGAGAAGAAATCTCCTATCCTACGAAGCTGGGGTTCTGCGGCTTTGCTTCGGTGGTTGCGTTCTAGAGGTCGGCTCCGTCAATCCTCTGTGATGAATCTAGGACGACTAAGACAATGCGATCTCAATAACCCCTAGACCCACCAGCATACCGAATATTATGGTGGCCTTCCCCCACGTTATCTTATGCACTGCTACGGGCCCGATGAGGAGCTGAATAGCTGCTGCCCAGACGGCCGATACTGTGGCAAAGTATGGTATCCAGCCGAAGAGTAGTCCCGGAGTATCGCCATAAGCTATCATCCTAAAGGTGTCTCCTATCGACCCTCTTCCTCCAACCGCTATGAGGATGATGTGAAGACATACCGTGGAGAATAGGAGGATGAAGATGTAGAGTATTTCAATCAGGAGGGGTCGCCACTCGATGCCGAGCCTGCAAAGTGCGGAAAGGTCTCTTGCCAAATACTCGGCTTGGTCTCCTGCATGAAGACCATTGATATCCTCAAACCCCAAGTAGATCTGTAGAGTCGTCAGCAATGCTGTTACAGCGCCGATGGTTAATAGGAATGTGAAGGTATTGAACGCGTTTTCTGACTCAACTTCTTCTAAGGTCTTCCATGGGTCCCTAAGCATCTTGAAGGCTGTGATAAGATTATGTTTGATAGGATTCATTTTTTACTCAACCCTATTATCAGGTCATCATAACGTATCTTTATCGGATTTGTAATTCCTTAATATTAATGCCTTACTCCAGCGAAAAAATGAATATGTTTCAGGAAATGAAACTTCCCTAATTTACTAGCAATCCCAAACCGAAACCCTCTTTCCCAGAAATATATGCTTGTGAGATTCGTTTCAGGATTTAACGCTGTCAAACCAAGTGTAAAAGCGTAAAAGCTATAGCAGGGGTATTCCTAATCAACTTCTGGAAGCTGAGTATCGTCATGATCAAATTTGGTCTACAGCATCCTTGTTTCACCTATGATGGTATAGGAAATGAGGTTTTTGAGACAATCAAGAGGAGAGCTCAATACGCTGAAGAGAACGGCTTCGCCGGCTTCTGGGTAATGGATCATTTCTTACAAATACCCAGTGTAGGAAGACTAGACGAGCCGATGCTCGAAGCATGGACTACGATCTCCGCCTTGACTCAGGTTACGGGCAGGATAAAACTGGGGACACTGGTCACCGGTAACATTTACCGCAACCCGGCCCTACTGGCAAAGATGGCGGCCACCGTGGATCTAGTAAGCAATGGAAGGCTATTCATGGGTATTGGCGTCGGCTGGTTTGAAACAGAAGCTGTCGCCTATGATATCCCCTTCTACGCAGTTCCAGAGAGGCTTAGGAGGCTCGATGAAGCACTTCAAATCATACGTGGAATGTGGACAACTCCCAGCTTCTCTTTCCGAGGCAAATACTACAAGATACAGGACGCCTTATGTATCCCGAAACCAGTCCAGAAACCCCACCCGCCCCTACTGATAGGCGGGGGCGGCGAGGAAGTCACGCTGAAACTAGTAGCCAAGCATGGTAATGCCTGCAACCTTTTCGGTGGGCTGCAGACGATCAAGAGGAAACTTGAGAAGTTGAGGCAGCACTGCGAAGTTATCAACAGAGACTATGACGAGATACTGAAGACCAAACTGGGGCACTTGATCATAGGAACAGATCCTCAAGAAGTATCTTCAATGGTAGAGAGACATCGTAGACCCGGTCTGACGGATGAACAGTATAATGAATCTGTAGTATATGGGACGGTGGAACAGGTGGTAATCAAGATACAGGAGTTTATCGATGCTGGTATACAGTACATGATCTTCAACTTGGACTTTCCGAACGAGGAGAAGACGCTTAAGTTGTTGGCGGAAAAGGTGATGCCGCAGTTCTAATCCTCGAAGAGTGGAGAAACCTAGCCCTCCTCACAAGTGAAATGACAGAATCGAAGCGCATTCTAGGCGGTATTAGTACTTTATTCCATTCTTTACACATAGTAAGAAACTTCTTGTGGAGTGCGGGGGATGGGATTCGAACCTGAATTTACCGGTAAATTTCGGGAGAAAATTAAGCTAGAGAATGCTCACTCCTACTTTTTTTTGGGGGAGAATGCTCCAGAGTTCTTTAGAGGCTAGGGTTGTCTAATATAGGTCGTCTAAAAAGGGTCGGGAGTTCTAAGCAGAGCAAGTCTATATGTTCTACACGGCCCCAATCAGTTTCTTATCTCTAGGGGATATTCTCATGCCTTTTGAACCTCTCAGTTCAGAAGCTTCCTTACGGTGCCTGTGACTGGGCTCAAGTTGTTCCTTCTCCTTAGACATCACGGCATAGAAGTCGTAACTATTTCCATGTAAATCTTTTCTAGCTTCCCAGAGCTCTGTGACTATGGCTCCGTTCAGATTATCTTATTGACTAGGGTGGAGTGCGGGTTTTCCCAACCCTTTCTCTCCGCTTATTATCCATTTGTTTTGCCTCCCGACCCTCCTGCCCTTCACCGAGCCCCCGGCCATGAGCTTGTACAGGTGCATTTGAGCTGTGTTCCATGAGACCCCGAGTTGCTTGGCAACCATCTCCGTTGTGACGGGCCAGTCTTGCCCGGCTAAGTATTCGAGGATTCCCTTGTCTATTTCTTCTCCCCGTCCCCCGCTATGAGACTTCATGATGACATCTCGTTATGGGATGTTCACGGATAGCTAAATAAGGTCATGCCTGAACATATGATTGAACATAGATTTTTCTACGGACATCGGTGAGGGGCGGAGAGGTGGAGGAGAACGCCATCCCTTTCGACCGTCTGAAGAGCCTAGTCGAAGCCCTGAACCAGCTCTTCAACGTTCTCTTCTCGCAAGAGGACCTTCTCGTAAGGAGCCTCAGGGTTGAAGTTGGCCGTCAGAAAACCTTGAACGGTAAGGAGGCCATACTATCAAGTGTCACAGCTGGTTTGGAGTCCGATGAGCCCCTTAAAGACTACTTGGATTCCACCAGAAGGCTTGTTGCAGCCATCGAAGAGGCCGGGTTGAAGGTTAGTTGCCATGAGCGGAGAATCCAGATCGAAGTGTCCCTTAAACCCGTTCACTAAGTAAACAGCGACACGGGGACATCATCTATCGGCATGCAGAGTTCAAGCGCTTTTGTCACGCTCTTCACCTGGGGATGAACATAAATCCTGACCTGATGCTATGAGAGGTTGGGTTGAGGCTTGGCTTCGCTGTTGAGCTCGCAGGTGAAGCGCTAGCTAGCTAGCGCGCTGGAGTTTCTCGGAACTTGTTCTCAAGTATAGGTAGTTCTGGGTTTTTCAGACCTCGCCAATCGAGTTCTCCTCCTCGTTGGATAAGTTTCTCCCTATGAGCACCTTCAGAGAGACTCTTTCCAGTTGCAGTTTTTGATCTTTCAGAAAGTCCTAAGGCGCGCTAGTGCTGTGGCCAGTGGTCGCGGATATAGTTGTGGGCTTCCCGAACATTCAGGGGCTGATTAGAGTTCCCAGACCTAATGTAGAACTCCTCCCTCTCTCCAGTGCTGTCTTTGTACCTGATCCAGACCGGACTCAGGGATTTCTCAACTTCAACGACGGCGATGTCCTTGTCTTCCAACTTCTCGAAACTCATCTTTGCGAGAGGCCCACATGTCTTCCCTAGGTACTTGTTGATGACGTTGACGAAGTGTTGTTGGAAGGCGTCCAGATCGCTACGCCTTAGCTGTCTCAGATCGTTTTCTAGGCCGAGCACTTTCTTGTCGTCACTAACGCCGATGATAAGCGTACCTCCCTCGGAGTTCATGAAGGCGGAAACCGTCTTCGCGATTACAGCCGCTAGTTCCTCATTCCTATTGTTCTTCGCGTAGTCCCAGATTAGTGATGATTTGAACTCGATCCTGTAGGTCTCCCCTGCTTGGACTATCGCCGCCAAATCGCTTGGTGGAGAAGGTGCTATGGGTACTGCTTCTTGGATAGTGACGTTTGCCCCGATCTGGTTGAGCGTCTCCTTCACTCGGAGGTCTAGGGTGTCTCGGCTAATCCCCTTGTCAGATTCGGCTTCGATCTTGACATCTAGTGACACTTTGGCGCCCTCATTTCTGAGCGGCGTTATGACCCCTCTGACGAGTTCCGATAGCTTGTCCCAAGGGATCGTAGCACTGAGGGTTACTCTCTTGAAGGCTTTCGCAGCAGCGGTAGTCACCAGATCTACGATTGGACCCGGAGTCGGAGGTGGTGGAGCCGGGCCTCCCACCTTGGTCTTCAATTCCTGGGCTAGCTCCTTTCTCAGAATAAGGGCCTCTTCAGTCACGCTGTCCTGAGATATTGACTCTCTATACCATATCTTGTCTTCTAATTGAAGCCCTAGAGTCCCTTCCCTGACCCCTTCGACGATCGCATTTCTGAGGACCTGCTCGCTCTCTAGGATGGGCAGTTCGGAGAACTTCAGGAAGGATTCCCAGACCTCGTCAACGGTCTTCTGCTTATCATCCTTGGAAAAGGTCTTTTCCATCAGTACCTTCGATGAGATCTTCTCCAGCAGTTGTTCCTGGTCTCTGAGGAAGTCCTTAGCTCTTCTCGTGAGGCTTACTCCAGAACCAAGAGTGGGAATCCCCAAATCGTAGGTCTTCATCCCGTCTCTCCACGCTTTCACCAAATATCTGTAGAGGGAGACGATTCTCGTGGGAATTGCGGTGTCGGTTTCCTTCAGCCTTTCCTCGGCGCGTCCCCTATCTTCCTCGCTAAGCCTCTGCATGGTCTGCTTCTCTTTCTTTATCGTATCCAGGGCGATGAAGCGACGTATGGCTCGTTTAAGCCCATCGTACTCGTTGGGGTCGGCGGCTAGGAAGATCAAGTTGTTCTTGTATGTTCTGAATCCCGTCGAGTACGTATTGATTGCTTGCCGGATGAATTGCTCAGTTCTTGGCGCGTTGGCCATCAGGTCGCAGGAGAGAATCGCCATCTTCAGCCTTCTGTTGTCCGGAATGTCGCTACTTGCCTTTGGCCAGGGGTACACATCGAAGTCTTTGCCTGCGATGTCTCCAAGCCTTTCCTTGAACTCCCTCTCTAGGGCATCCTCTGTGACGACCTCTTCCTTGTCGATTATGACCCGGTTCAAGCCAACCACATTGCTGAAATAGTAGAGGTCGTTCTCGAAATGTAGGAACCACAGCTGCTCCTCCAGCCGTCTGAGGGCGTCCCCGATTATGGCAGAGGGTATTCCCTCCCGCAGGGCTGCGAGTCTGAGTCTCTGGATGCTAGTCCCTCTTCTTTCTCCCCCACTGAAGGAGTAGAAGAATATGGATGCGGCCAGACCTGTTGCCAAGTTGAACTTTGAGTACTCAGTGCCCATCTGTCTATCTATTCTTACGGCCTTTGCTCCTTCACCACTTATGTCAGAGGCGATGACGGATTCGAAGACCTCTCCTATGTGCTCTATGAATCCCCTTCTAATCTTGGGGTTGGAGAGGTTGATCTGGCAGGGTTGAATCAGAGGAGAGGGGTACTGCCTCGTGTAGAGGTCTGAGACCACTTCTGCCAGGAGTCTTAGTGTCCCGCGGGTTCTCTGGAATGTGGGGATGCTTCCCCATCTCTCGAAGAGGATGTCTATCAGTTCCGGGTGGAAGGGGTATGCTTTCAGCAACTTACCCCTGTATTGAGTCTCCCTAGCCTCGTACGGTATGTCCTCACCTAGTTTCTGGTAGAGGTTAAAGTATTCATTCACTATGGTTTGATGAGTATCGGGGTCGCCAAGGTCCTCGAAGAGCCGCTTCCTTAGAATCTCGTAAAGTTCCTCTCCCTCAACGGGCGTGTAGATGATCTGCATTCTGCCGAAGATTCTCTGCAACTGATTCAGGATTCGTTCCCCGCGTTCACCGTAGGCTGCGCTTGAGGGCAGGGTACACACTAGCACGCATTGGTCTACGGCGTTCACGGCTTCGGTGAGTTCTTGGCAGAAAGCTAGAACCTGATCCTCATAATCCTTCGCCTTCACCACGTATGGGGTCATCTCATCTATGAGAATCAGTACCGGCTTGGCCTCTTCCAGAACTGATTGCAGAATCTCCCTGCCAGGCGTGATCCTCTTCTTGTCGTGTTCTTTGACCTTCTCGTAGACGCCTAGTTGATCCGCTATCTCTCCCCAGGGCGTCTTTCCTTGCAGAGGGTCTGGAACCGTGCCGACGAAAACGGCCACCTTGACGTTTGGAAGATCTTTAACTCCATTTGCGCCAAGAGTCGCCCTCACTTCTTTCATGTGTGAGACTCTGCCACCATACTTGAGAAGATGATACAGCAACACTAGGGCGTGGGTCTTACCGCCTCCGAATGGTGTCTGAATCTGGATAATCCTGCTCTTCCCCTTACCAGAGAGGGCGGTCAAAGAGTCCTTGACTATGTTGTTTAGTCCCCGAGTGAAATGCGTCCTGCTGAGGAAGACTTGGGGGTCTTGATACTCGATCGGAGCCGAACCCTTCACGATGCTGTTCAGGTCGGCCGCGAAATCGCTCAGTCTTCCTTCACGAATATCCCTATGAGGAACAGCAACCTGCCACCAAGGCTTCATACTCATGCTCTTTCCTCCGTGTAGTCAAGGATGCTCTTACTCGTCTTGGCGCTTCTGGCATATGTCTCTTTGCCGTAAAGGAATCCTTGGAGCAACTGCCTCTCCTTGTCGCCCTCTGGAAGTACCTCTGAGATGGCTTGAGCGGTCAGCCAGAATACCTCGTTTCCTGAGTAGCCAGTCTCGTCTAAGAGTTCTCTGACGCTTTCTCTTTCTCCGCGCTCCCATAGGATTACGACCTTGTGAAGAGCATCAATCATTGATTTCGGCTTGCCTTTCTTCATGAAGACCGAGTCCTTCGACCTTTCCTCGGGGCCTAGAACTCGGACAAATTCCTTCTCCTTTCTCACTAAATCCCCTTTATCCCATAGGTCCGTTAGCTCGACCCCCATCGGTCGGGAAAGCTTAATCGCATCATCGAAGAGTACTTTGGCGACGCCGAACGTCCATCTCCAAAGTAAGTAGAATCTCGTTTCAGCGTCAACCCCTCCAAGATCAGCTCGCTTCAATACTCTTTCCAAAGCAAACTCACTTACAATCTTCCTCACATATTCTAGTAGTTCTTGAACAGAAACCTCCTCTCCTGAAAGCTTCTCAACCTTGGAATATTTACCAAATACCTCTACTGCCGGGCCTATTGCACTCACAAAAAAGTCAGCACCGCTTATCCCTTGTTCCCAAAACTGCTCAAGCTTTTCCTTAATCCTCTCATTAATTTCACTCCGTATCTCGTTGAAGTACGCAACCTTTTCTTCCGAACGCTTTCTGCACACCATATAAACCGAAGAGGCTAAGGCTGCACTTTCCATCGCTCTTAGCCTCGCCTTCATCTCGGTATGAATTGGCCATGAAGCAGTAAGCACCAAGCCCGATTTTAGAAGACTATTGATGATTGTTTCCCATGCGTCAGTAGATTTATAGGCAAACACTATCACAACTATACCATCAGGCTTCAGAACTCTGTGGATTTCCTTGAATGATTGGGTGATCATATCTTCAAAGAATTTCTTCGCTTGTTTAGTATCATTGTTATGTCTAGCAGGGTGCATTACTATCTCATAAGTTTTAGGAGTCAACGGTGTAGAAAACAGGTCGGGGTGTAAGTCGCCAATGGTTCTCTTGAGCCAAACATAAAAGAAGTCAGACAAATCTGAGTAAGGAACATTGTCATAATATGGCGGGTCTGTTATCACCGCATCAAAGAAACTCTCACTATAGGGCATTCCTGTAGCAGTGCCTTCATTGATGTAAACACTATCAGAAAAATCCAGCGAGGATGCTTCTATTGCTCTTTCGATCTGTCTCAACATACTTTTCCATGTGCCTGAAAGTATAGATGAAAAAGGGTTTAACTCCGCGTAGTCCCATAGCATAGAAAGTGTTTGTCTAGCGAACATATGATTAACAAATTCCCAAGCGTTATTCCACATACAAAAGGTATCAGAATAATCAGTCATTCTACTCAAAACTAGGGCTAAATATGTAACTATTGCTTTCGCATATTCTTCCTCAAATCCTTGCTCAATCATTTTCTTGCGAGCCGATCTTATTTTTTCAATAAATGTTACGAGTGCAAGGTTTTGTCGGTTGTTGAATAGGTCTCCCCATTTGTGTATACCATATCTCTGAACCCTGAATCCTAGGGTTTCGATTGGAGGCAATTCTTCATTAGGTATAGGATCGTATCCCCATCGCAAACTTTTTGCTTTTTCCTTTAAGGATTTATCCGATTGTCTGAATAACTCAGCGTCTTTTTCGTTCGCTACTCTATATCTCTTGCTCCTATCTTTAGGTTTGTACAACACTACAGCAATCAACTTTTGAGCCATTCTTCCTGCCTTGGCTTCTCCTCTAAGAGTCTTGGGATCTATACCTGCACCGCATATAGGGCATAGGACCGTTGCCCTACGAGTAGTTCCTTGAGAAGGGTCGAAGTCTATCTCTCTGTCACTGACTATCCTGAAATCTATCCTCTTATCATTTTGATTTACAATCAACTTCAAAGAAATTCTCTTATTTCCTTTCTTAACTAGCCAAAATTGTCTTATTAGCGGAATCTCTACGCCACATGATGGATTTTTGCATTTGACCGTTCTTGCCCAAATATATGCTGCTGGGATACTTCCATCAGGATCTAGAGGATAGAAATTAGCTATTTCTTTTCTAGTTTCCTTTACTACCCAGTCTCCCCACTTCTCTACATCTTCTATGAGGGAATTGCTTTCTAGGCTAAGTCCGCCTTCAATCTTGCTTTTTCTTCTTACGAACTTTTGAGGATATTCAAGGGTTGCCTTAAGTATTAATACTGCAACTGGATTGTATTCCAAAGCATAAGTTTCACAACCGAGCCTTAATGCCTCTAAAGGAATAGCGCCTCCGCCAGCAAAACAGTCCAAGACCTTAGGCACTTTTCCTCCGAAGAAATCCCAAATCTCCTTTTTAGCATTCTCAATCAAGCGCTGATTTGAAGAGTTATCCCACTTTGAAAGCTCGGCAACAAATTCAAGTTTCTTGCTTAGTTCATCGCGACTTTTGGGCGCAGGAACTAGCGCAGCGAAGGTCGTAGCTCTCGATGCTGCTAATGGACGCCGAGCCCACCAAATATGGAGAGTGGATATATGCCCGTGACGAATATTCTTCTCTTTTACCGATTCTTCACTTACTTCCTTTAGAGGGAAGTCAACTTCTATCAGCCTTTTCTCCTCCATATTCAACCACCTATCTTCTCTTTTGTGGCAACCCTCTTCCAATCCTCCACGATGTATCGAACAACCTCTACTCTTTCTTCAGGCTTCAGTTTCTGAGAGGGATTCTGGATAATGAAGAGCTCAGGCTCTGTAGCCGCGTTTGCAACAACATATAGCCAGTATTCATTTCCAAGCCTTTGAGCCATCAACCACTCGTTAGGAGTAAGCGCTATCTCCCCTTCCCTTGCCCTTGCCTTGACCTCTACGTATCGAACGCTTTCATCCACAGCTTTGGAACGGATGTCGAAGCCCAAGTTCTGAGCCGACACGTCCTCAGGATCTCTACCTTGGGAAGTCTCAAAGGCCATCGCAACCTTCATCCCCATCTCCTCGATCTCCTTATCTGTCTTGAGCGCGTCGTCTACCGGAACTTGCGGGATGATTCTCACGGCCCCGATGACCTTCGGAGATGAGGGTAGTAGGTTGGTCTCCAGCTCTATCTCCCTCTCAAGGGCAGCCTTCTTACGGCCCAAGTCCTCACGGTTCCGCTCCTCATTCTGAACAGTCACATCGGGGATGACCTCTCCCTTCGCTTTCCTTATCTCGTAGTCGAGCAGCTTCTCCCCAGACCTAAGAAGCAGCTCCTCGAACGACTTGATCCCATACTTCTTCTTGATCTCAGCGTCATGGAGCCTCTCCTCCCTCAACTCTTCAAGATACTCAGGCAAGACCCTCTCGACGACAAAGCCAAGAACGAAGTCGTCGTCAGGCACAGGCGTTCCAAAGCTCCTTAACGCCGACGCGTCGTGAGGCTTCAAGTCCCAAAGGACTGAGGGTGCAATCTGCCTAATGTTGTTCCCCATATCCTGATACAGGGCACAGATCCTTTTCCCCGCCACCGAGCCAGCTCCATCATTTATCGCATTCTCCAAGAACCAGACATATCCATCCATGCTTCCCGAGGGGTCAATAAACACAGCGCCCCTATCAAGATCCGCTACAAATCGCTCGAATATCTTCTCCACCATTGATTCCAGAAGGGGATGGCCCGGGGCGACGAACTCCGCCTGACCTTTGAACGCCTGCTCCTTGTCGAAGGAGAACTTATTGTACTCCCTGAATACGTCGCCAAATCTGGTCTTGAACTCATAAGGCATGTTCCTAAGCTCGTAGGGAACGCTTGGAACACGCCAGAAATCGTCCCTCCTCCTCTCCACCTTCAGCCCAAGCTTCTCTGAGGATCTCAGGAAGAACCTCTCAATATACTCGGGCACGAGCCGATTCTCCTTAGCAACCCTTGCCTCTCCGAGGATCTGACTCAGGTTAATGTGCTTCGTAGCTAGGCCTTCGAGGGTGGCTTCCTTCACCCGCTTTATGGCCTCGACATCAGGCACCCTCTCGATGTCCCCTAGAATCTCATCCAGTGACCTCTTGTTGGTAATGGCTTCGACGATGATGTCCTTCAGGCTCTTACCCGGCAGAACGTCCCCTATCACGTCGAATACGCGGTCACTGCCCAGTTGAGATCGGATGATGTCCAGCTTAGTGAAGAGCCTCTCAAGGATCCTCCCCTCCTTTGTGTTCACCGCCACCAAGTTGTGAATGTGCACCTCGAACCGCTGACCATATCTGTGGATTCTACCCATCCTCTGCTCAAGGCGATTCGGGTTCCACGGAATATCGTAGTTGACCATGAGCCAGCAGAACTGAAGGTTGATGCCCTCTCCACCTGCCTCGGTCGAGACCATGATTTGAGCCTTTTCCTTGAAGTCGTGCTCAGCCTGTATTCTCCGGTCAAGGTTCAAGCCTCCGTGAATGTACGTGATAGAGTAGCCCCAGCCGCGAATCTTCTCCACTAGGTACTCAAGGGTGTCCCGCGACTCAGTGAATATGAGGAGCTTCTCCCCATCGCGTCCCAGCTTCTCCTCTTGCATCACCTTCCTGAGTTCGTTGAGCTTCGTCTCAACCTCCTTCTTCTCCGCCTCCTTAGCCAGCTTGATCAGTTCCTCTAACCTCTCAATCTCCTCCTTAAGCTCGTCCAAGGTCTCAGCAGAGGTCAGCTTCTCTAGGAACTCGTCCTCCTTACGCCAGCGTTCTATCTCCGGAGAATCCTCCAGCTCCTCCTCGTCTATGTACCCGAGTTCCTGTATGATCTTCCCCTGCTCCAGCAACTCCTGAAGCCTATCCCGCCTCCTCTCTAGAGACCTCCTTATGGCTCTGATGCTCGATGCTAGGCGCCTCTGGAGAATCAAGAGGGCGAAGGCGACGTTCCTCTTCTCCTTCTGCATAGCCCTATTGTAATGCTTCTCCACGTACTCCGTGACCGCGTTGTAAAGGCGCATCTCATCATCACTCAAGCGATACTTGACTGTAATCACCTTTCGCGGTGGGAACAGTGGCGTCTTGTCGAAGTTGGTCAGGTCTTCTTTCAAGCGTCTCAGGAAGAGGGGGTTGTCCTTCCTCTCTATCGATTCTGCGAGCATCTCGTCCGTGGCGAAGAAGCCGGGTTCCAGTAAGTCTAGGAAGAGCCTGAAGTTTGTCGGGTCGCCCCTATGGGGAGTTGCCGTTAGGAAGAGCAGAAACTTGGAGTTTCTTGACAGTATCTCTCCAAGCTTGTACCTCTCCGTCTTGGATAGCTTTTCGCCATACCTATAGGCGGCCATCTTATGGGCTTCGTCCACGATGACTAGGTCCCAGTTCGCTTCAGCTAGGCCCACCATTACGTCCTCTTGCTTCGCGAAGTCCATAGAGGTAATCGCTTGGGATTCATTTTGCCATATGTTCTGGCCCCAAGAAGCATCCATGACACCCCTATCGACGACTTTGACACTCTCACCGAATTTCTCTTTCAGCTCCCTCAACCACTGATCCTTCAAGTGTCCAGGCACAACTATGAGTGATCTGTTGACTAATCCTCTCAGCTTGAGCTCCTTGAGTATCAGTCCCGCCATTATCGTCTTGCCCGCACCGGGGTCATCAGCAAGTAGGAAGCGTACCCGAGGATGTTTGAGCACGTAGTGATACACGGCGTCTATCTGATGGGGCAGAGGATCGATCTGCGAAACGTTCACAGCATACAATGGGTCGAATTGGAAAGCGTACCGGACCCTCTTAGCCTCAATGGAAAGGAAGAAGGATTCTGCGTCGCCAGAGAAATCCTTCCTCCTCAACTCCACCCTTACTACTTTAGCCAAATCACTCTCAGTTAGAATCCTAGAATAGAAGTGCTCAGACTGCACGCCCACAGCCATTACTTCGAGCCTGGAACCGACAGCTCTGGATGAGATAACCTTAACTCGCTCTGGCCAGAAGGGGCCTTCCAGAAGGCTTCCCGGCTCTGGGAAGCTTCCGCTGGAAATCGCTTCTCTTGTGGTCATGAAAAGATTCCACCAATAGGCAAATCCTTCGATTCCCCTCTCACGACTCGGCAATTGCTCAATATGAGTACTGACAACTTAAGAGCCTTAGCGCGCTCTTAGCATAAATACCCATCAGGAAAGAAGGTATAGTTTCACTCTTCTATCTTGTCTAGGTACTTCTCCACCTCGTCCTCTGCATTATCTGCCTTGATGAATATGGGCACGTTCGCCATTCCAGTAGCCAAGTAGCTTGAGAGAAGCCATTCTCCGGGCACGAACTCCAATGTCTTCTCTAGAATCGTCTTATCGATCATGAAAGTGTTGCTGATCAGGCCCCGGTCATAGGGACGTGGAAGCGTGCTCACAAAGTAGGTATGGAGCTGTTGCAGCGCATTTGTGTTCAGGTATGCGATCCTCTGAGTGGCTATGCAGCCACCCAAACCATACTTCCTACCCTGCCTCAAGAGACGCTCCACCTCCTGAGTACAAGTTTTGTCAATCCCTGAGACATTGGAGGGGTTGGCTACGAACTCCTGGGCCTCGTCCCAGACGAAGAGGATGTGGGGCTTCACCTTGAACTCCCTCTTCCTCTTCAGCAGCTGGTCATGAGTCAGATCGATTACAATACGTTTGATGGTCGCAGGCTCACCGATTGAGAGGCAGATCAGCCTAGTTTCACCGTCAAGAAGCTCCTCAATTCCCTCAACGCTGTAACCCTCACTCTTCGTTCGAGGCTTCTCCGCGAAGTACTTCCTCATCATCAACCTCGACGTGAACCACCCGTAGAGGGCGCTCATCTGATGCACCTTGTAGGCGTCAGCCGTAGCCTTTGCAGCCTCAATAAGCTTCTCCACAAACTCCTCGGTCAGCTCATCGTCCTCCCTGAGCCCCTTCTCCTCCATGTAACCCAAGGTCAAGTCCTCGATAGCAACCAGCGCCTCAACATAGTTAGGATTCCCCGCATTATCATCCTTCAGCCTCTCGACATCGGATAGGAAGTCCACGAACTGGGGAACCTCCATCCGTGCCCTCCTCAAGTGAGAGACGCGGTTCAGGGAAAATATGTTCCCAAGGCCCTTGACAACTCTTTCATCAGCCTCGTACTTCTTAGGCTTGACTACCGAATTGTGGAACTCACCAACATCCTCAACCTCGTTCTCCAAGATGACTTTAGACGGCACCGTAGGGTCAGCTAAGATGTCCATGAGGAGGAACGGGTACTCGCATGAGATGTCGAAGATGACGACCTTCACGTCCTTCGTGTGGATCATTAGTCGCCTCAGAACGTTCGAGAGCATGTTGCTCTTTCCTCCGCCTGTGAAGGCGAAGATTCCGAAGTGGAAGCGGACGAGGGCGTCGAAGTCCACGTAGATGGGAATCGTCTCTCCCATAGCCTCAAACATCTTGATCGTGCCAAGCCTTGGATCCTTCCTAGCATCCGCACATGTCTCCACACCTTCACATCCGAGCTTCTTCGGGATCTCGCGGTTGTACATCTCCTTGATCATTTCCCTGTTCAGTATGTGGACTTGGCTTCCCACCGTGGGGTAGGAGAAGCCTCTCTCAAACCTAGGTTCCTCATCGCCCCCAAGGATGAAGTCGTAGTTGATTGGAATGGTTTCCAGTTGAATCATCATCGTCGTCTTATCACTTGTTTCCCAGTCCTCGACGCTCTGCTGAATCACCTCGAACTGCATGGGGAAGTACTGATAGTCCCGCACGCCCCTCAATCCGAAGTGCTCAGGCCAGAACCGAACCACCTCCAGCAGCGTATACCTCTCCCTCAAGTCGTCAGACCTGAAATTCCTCACGGCCAACAGCATCCCATCATCCAACAGCCTAAGAAGGTCCCTACTGTACTGGGCCTTCACCCTACACATGTAGGGCGAAGAAGTACCAAACTGTTCATCCGCTTCGGCCCTGCTCACAAAGACGTTGCTCAGCCGCGCGTCAAACGTCCCATCGAAATCCGTGAAAAACTTCTTAAGCCTCTCTTCTACCCGACTCAAGCTCACCCCTCCTCTCACGGAAAGTACTCATGTAGAACACGAACCTCCTCAAATCCCGATTATTAGCAACCCAGACCCCCGTAGAGTCTATGATCCTCCTAACCTCACTATTATGCCACTTCGCCACACAATCAGCAATAAACAGCGGCATATTATGGCCGAAAACCTCTGGAATACTGGAGTTTGCCATCGCCTTCAACATCACCATGACCAAGTTCTGAACCTTATTCTCCGCATCACGATCCTTAAAGAGTATAGCCTCAACAGGCTCCACAGCCCCACCGTACTCCTGCTTGAACCTGACCAACGTGTCCTCCCTGAAATCATACTCGGGATAGACCAAGCGGTCGATGAAGAGCACATTGCTCCTCAGCCTAGGATCCGACCTAGCCTCAGAGAGCTGAATATACGTCTTCAAGAACGTCCTCTCGGGCGTGATCCTGTTCCTGATAGCCCCGCTCACGTACCCCGGCCTCCTCTTCTCCAGCTCAGGGATGATCATGCGGAACGCCGAATCATACTCGACGAGGCTCCAAGGCGTAGGCAGCTTTTCATAGTTATAGATACTCACATACTGGAGGAGCATTCTATCCGTGTTGGGGGCCCTCTCCAACTCCTGTTGGGATAAGGGGTAACTCCAGATCTTCTCGTTGAGGCAGACAGGGATCAGATGGGTCTTGAAGTCTCGCGCGGTCGTGTCCTTCGTGATCCCTAGCAGCAGGACATTCCTCCTCCAGCACTCTTCAACTAACATGTAAAGGCAGAACAGCGAGACAAAAGCCATGTCCAGAGTTGTCAACCAGCATTTTTTGCCATCCTTCTCCACCTGCATCGGGTTCCCCGAAGATGAGTCCTCAAAGAGTTGTTGACCGACGGCTTCAACCAGCCTCTTCACCCTAGCCCAGGAATCCCTGTATCTGGGGGCCACCTCGTACACTCCCCGGCTCTCTTGGAGGTAGCCCTCCGTGACCGAACGCGATAGAAACCGCTCAACCCTTCTGCGCCTGTCCTCAGAATCTACCTTCAACTCGTTGCATATTCCATCAATGCTTAGAGGCCCTTTATCCTCCAAAAGGTAAACCAAGGAATAGCGCAGATAGTCGCCCCGAGCGGGAGGCAGGTGAAGAGCAGAATGAACGATCCGATGCCTGTTATAGGCTAAGTCGTTTACATCAATCTTGGTTCCGCCGAGGTCGTAGCCGAGAATGGCGCAGGTGTTCCAAAGCCTCCTCCCCCTCGTGTCGTAGACGAGGCTTCCATGCATGGTGCAGAGGCTCCTGTCCAAGAGAAGGATCTTCGCATCCCCCTGTTTCGCCAACTTGTAGGCGAGGTAGAACTCGCTGAAGGTCATGATCCAGTTTGCGATGGTGGAGTTGTTCACCACCGCCTCGTCAGTTAGGGGCCTGTCCACAGTCACGTTCCCGTTCTCCCCAAGCTCCATGTAGCCCTGCTCCACATTCACGATCTCGCTCACATACATGGGAACACAGCTGGAAACGCCTACACCCTCCTCGGAAAAACGGGTCAAATACTCAACCCTTAGCCCATCACTTCTAAACTCGATATTTCCCCTGGCCGCATAGGATCCGCCGAAGAAGATCACCAGATCAAACATGGGTCGGGTGTACTCTGTGCCATCCACCGCCGCGAAGCCAACCCTCCTCGATCCGAAGAAGGACTCAGCCGTCTCAGCAGCGTCCACAGCACTAAAATCCTTCCTTATCAAGTCCTTTAGGAAACCGTCGTAGACGTCCTTAATTGACTCGAACCTTCTCGTGTAATCAATGATCTGGTCTGAAGCACCCCTTCGAAGAATGTCGCCAGCCCTCCTGAACTGGGAACTTAGAAATGAACTACTCATCTTCCTTTCATCTTACGGTTCTGTCCAAGATAGGGTTGTCTAAATCGGGTTGTCCAAAACGGGTCGGTAGAGAACGCATGGTAGGCTACTTCGGGAAAAGGGCATTATCACTTCATTTTCTGAAAGGGAACAGAGTCTTTGTGGGTGATGTCTTAGGTAGCCTCAAGACGCTGATTATGACGAAAGCGTTTCGGTATCTGACGAGATTTCCAACGAAGAAGAAGCACAGATGATTGGGTGAATTAATGAGAGCGTTCTCCCATACCTGTTCTGGTCTGTCAGGGTGTTTTCGCATCCATTCGTAGAATCCCCATTCTAGCACCGTTTGGTCATGAGAAGCAGCCGCCATGCAATTGGAACACCTGTAGCGTATTTTGGGATATTGTCGGAATTGATTCTTGGCCATCGGTTGAGGGGGCCCGAAAAGAGTCATTTGTAGGGTAGGGTCATAATCCTCTTCTGGACAGAAGTAACATTCCTCTATGTTCGGCTTGACTATGCCAAGGCTTCTCTTCGCATCGTCAATCTCCCTTACGCAATTATCAGTCAAGTTGGTTATCAGTGTAAGGCGGTCTTTCTGTGGTAATTCCCCAACAACTTCAACCTTTTCATCCAGCCTGTCCCATTCGCCTTTGGAACCCTGTATTTTCCAACTCTCGATTCTAGTATCTTGGCTATTGCGTTCGAGAGGTGCTTTGGCGATGCTCCAATTCTTAAGAGGCGTGGAAGTTCTTGTAGGATAGATGCGAATAAAACCTCGTTTCGGTGAATACCCTGCTACACATACGGTTATTCTGCCATTCCTTATTTGTTCGGGAACAGCTCTGCCAAGTATGATGAGGTCATCAATGACGAGTTGTTCCGACGACTCAACTCACCTCATTTCAAGCTCACCAGTTTCTCCGCAATCACGCTCCAAGCGATTCCAGTAACCGTTAGCTTCTCCTTTTCAACCATGACCTGAGAAAGCCCTATCTTACCAGTGGGTACTCCTTGCTTGATATACTCTGCCACCCTCTTAATGGCTTCATCCATGCTGTCGTAGAGAGTCACCAGTTCATCTTGCGATGTCTTCTCAAGCAAATAGAACGATTTATTCTTATCCAGTCTCAGTTCCAAATTAGAATCACCTAGAGGTCATAGACTTTGAGCCCTCTCTTCTCCAGTCCCAAAGCGAGTCTGTGCCTGTGACACTTAGTAGGGTCGAGCTCAACGCACATGAACGCGTATGGCCTATCATGCTCCCTGAGCTTGCCAGCCTTTAGGACGTTGTCGAGTTTCGGCACTACATTCCTATCGTACCATCTCCAAAGGTCGTCGAAGTCCTCAAGCCGTGAGACCTTGGCCCGCTCCTCCCTCGGCACCCCTAGCTCCGGTTGGCTAACGTAGTCTATTCCAGCTGCCCTCAACGCTCTGGCGAGGTTGTCCTTGCTGAACTCCGGTCGATACTGGCTTACGGGGTCATGCCTAATGTCGATCAGGGTTTTGACTCCCACGAGCTTTAGTTTCTCGATTAAGCTGTTCACATCGGGCACTTGGGAGTAGCCTATCGTGTAGAAATCATACCTTCCATCCATTCTCTCAAGGTTCCACATGAGCTTGTGGTGAATCTGTATCGGCAACGGGTCCTCTGGCAACTCAACTCTACCATCCTCCCTATCCCTTGCCTCTCCTTCAATAGGAGCTATACTGACGCTTCGTTCGACCAGCTCGGTGGCCATCTCTGTGAAGGGCTTACCCTCCTTCTCAGCTATCTCACGAACTCTCCGCGCCACGGAAGGACGGAGATAAGTCTCAAGGGCAACCCCCGTCTCCTCGGCCAGCGCTCTTTTCTTGACTTCCTCTATTGGTTTTTCAGGGTACATCTTGAACTCATCAACGACCTTCTTAGCCCTCTCTTCGGTGAGAGGGGCGACAGCTTTGATGAGTTCGATCTTCTTCTCTTCCACCCTATCCGAAGGCATATTCCGAAAGACCTGTCTGACTTCTGGGTTCTCAAAAGCAGTAGCTACCATGTAAGTGTGTTCAAATGGGACGGCTTCGCCCTTTTCCCTATCTTCCTTCTTGGGATAAAACTCGACTCGTCTGCCGCTCTCTTCCAGTTTTATCAGTAACTGATAAGTGACCTCGATTACAGAGACCCTCGACTGGGCTAACCCCAATTGTCTGGCTACGTCCTGCTGAGTCATCTTGAACGTGTTGCGTAGAAAGTTGACTGCTTCTCCTTGCTCCCTTGGTTGCAGGTTATTTCTTTGGAAATTCTCAGTAAGCGACTCCAGGAGCGCTTCCCGATCATCCACCTCTCGGATTATCGCGGGTATCGTTCGTAGCCCGCATTCCCTTGCGGCGACAAGTCTCCTTGAGCCTATTATGACCTCATACTTTTCGCCCGAGGGTCTGACAACGATAGGTTGGAGGACCCCCTTCAGCCGAATAGAGTTAACAAGCTCCGATATGTCCCCCACGTTCTTGCGGACGTTAAATTTGCTGACGACGAGCTTGTCAAGCTCTATCTCTGTGGCACGCATGGGTTTTGACATCTACTTTAACCTCCAAATCGTCTTACCTGCAAGCGTACTTCTTGTTAATCCAATATCTTTCTCCATCCGTCGAACCCATTGGTTAGCGGGAAACTTCTGGTACAGTTCTGGTCTTCTTTCTCGGATTTGGCTCCAAGTAAGCCCATCGGGGGCCTTTTCAAGTTCTTCTTTGACGATCTGCTTGAACTCTTCGTAGGTCATTTCCTTAGAGTCCCTTGGTCGATAGGTCATATCGCTCACATCTCCTCCTGTTGTTGTCTTACCACAGAGTCAACTACTCCCTCAATTCTGGGATTCATAGCTACTCGACTCTTGATGGGCCTGACGATTATTATCATTTCGCCTTAGCGCGCGCGCGTGCCATGGTATGATCTTGAGATTGTATTTTGCTGCGAATTGCCTGATCAGCGGGAATAGTTTGTCGAAAAGGCTTTTCCAATCCTTGCCAGATTTCTCCCATTCATCCCAGAGTGCCACCAATACTTAGACACCTCAAATTGTAGTGTTCGTTCGGCTGGCGAAGTCGTAAGCCGCGAATAGTCTGACAGGTCTACTGGTTGCCGCTTCCGTTCCGCCACCAAGCCTATTGGGGTCAACGAAACCAACAGACATCAAGGGAACCACATCAAAATCTGGCATTTCGTCATCTGGGATAGGACCTACGCGAAAATCAGGAGGTCTTGGTAAGGCCAATCTCCGATATGCCTCTTGAGCATCATCGTATCTATCTGGACTGAAGTAGGTTACGCCGCTACGAGAACCGATCTGTCTCGTCTCCCGTATGCGGCCCATTTCGGATGAAGAGACATATCGATAGAACTCCAAGTCGGCACCCTCGGGGACATTAAGTATTGGTCATACTAAAGCGTTCTCTCAAGTCCTGCTCTCAACTAGGGAGGCGCGCGCGCTATCCTCAGACTGGAGAGGAGAGTCAAGAACCTGACCGAGAAGTTGAGGAACCTTAAGGGTCATGGTCGAGGAGTTAGAGAAGTTTAAGCCCTTGAGGTTCGTGGTTATCCTAGTGGGTCGTAGGGGAACAGAATCTCCCGCTCCCCCTTCCCAACATACATCCCCACGATGTCTGGTCTGAAAGCAGATCCAGTGCGACAATACATGATGAGAGTCGTGACCACGGTATCCTTCGGGATATGGTCGAGGATGAACCTCATCGCCCTCCCCTCGCACAACCAGTCGTCCACCAGCAATACTCTCCCCTCTAGGTCCTTTGCCTGTCCGAGGTCAGTTTCCTTAATCTCCATGTCTTCGCCTCGACCGATGTGCCTTATGAAGAGGGAGTAGAATCTCGGCACACCCATCTTGGAGGCCAGATAGGCCGCGATGATGGAGCCTCCTCTACTGATACCCGCGATGGAGTCAAAGTTGCGCATCTCAACCTCTTCGTGGAGTTTCTTCAGGAGTTCTGTGTATTCGGACCAAGTCACTATCTTCAAGTGTCCACACCTTTTCCAGTTGAATTTAGACGGCTGACAGAGGAGGACGCTACATATAGGCATTTTGCTATTCTCCGTCTAGCGTTAGCGAGGGTCCAAACCTGTGACGAACCTTTCAACTGTCCATGGTTGCCGTGACTCCAGAAGGGGGATGAAATCGCAGCGCGCTAAAAAGAAGCTAGGAGGCAACAGGACGGGCAACGTCGATGACGCCTCCCATAGTTAGAAGGTAGGAACCCTAACCCTGCTGCTGAAAGGGAGAAGGTTAGGAGAGGAAGGCTCTTTCGTCTCTCATTGGATCTGGAGTGAGAACTAAAAAGAAGGGGGAGATTATTCGAGACCTACTTGCCAGTGTGGATGACGATGCTACCTCCAGCGATGGCCGTCGTCGGGACATCAGCGTCTCCGGCACCCATCTGGTTATCGTAGATGACGACTTCACCTTCACCTTTGATCCAGATCTTGATCCGGAACTTGTCTATGCCGCCACCACCGTTGATTTGTCCATCTATTGCGGTGAGCATGAATCGGTAGTCTCCGGCACCGTTGATGGTGCCTGATCCCTTGTACTGAGCCCTAGCCCCGGCTACAACGAGCCACTCGTAGCTAGTGCTGTGGAAGTTCAAGTTTGCGACGCGGAACTGGAACTCCGTCTGCCCCGTCGGCACGTTCGCGCCCTTCTGGTACTTGGAGACGAAGCCAAAGGTAGCCTTCCCTGTCAAGCTCTCATCAGCTTTGTAGGCGCCTGCCGGAGAGTCAATCCAGCCACCTCCGGTTACAAACCCAGCACTTGGGTCGTAGACAGCTAAAGTAGCTTCGTCGGAAATGCAACAATCACATCCCTTGATTCCTGCCTTGACTGTATAGACGCCTGTGGGTAAGGATACTGTGGTACTTGCCAAGCCGCCGGGAGTAGTAATTGAATAGACACTCGTGGAATACCCCATGCTCTCCAGTTTGAAAACTACCTCGGCGCCGCTGCCATCGGATAAACTTGAGTCGTAAGACAGCTGGGCTCTCAAGTTGACCGCACTACTTGGGGCTACCGAGTCTCCGACGTAGGTGATGCCTGATCCGGTTAACAGGATCACTCGGTCAGTGTAGGCCTGCCAGAACCCGCCAGTGTTACACCCGATGATGACCGGACCGTGGGCGTAGGTTACGCCAACCTGTGTCATTGTGTTACAGCAAACTTTCGAGCCAGCGACGCTCGTCCATGTTGAAGGTGCCCAAGCGCCCAAAGCGATCCCTTTGTCGGCGAGGGTGTTGTGGGCAATTAGGTTGTTCTCACTCGGATGTCCGAGATTGATCTGCTCGTCGTTGTATCCATCGTAAGTCGATATTGCAGCCCAGTGGCCGGTAACAGATCCCAATGCTTTGACCGTGTTGTCAACAATGATATTACCACTTGAATGCCAGATATAGACTGCGTGCCATACATTCTCGAAGACACAGTTTTCGACCTTGTTACTATCTGAACCGAGGTGATCAGGATCACCCGCATAGAGCCCACCGATCATCACGCCAGCCGTGTTCCAGAACCCACCGAAATCTTTCCCCATAAACGGCTTGCGCAAAGTGAATCCACTTATCGTGACGCCGCTAGCAATAACGGCGATAGCATTGGGTGCCGTGCCGAAAGTTGGATATACTCCTGCTCCAACGTATTTTGTTCCATCCCAAGTTCCTCCAGTCGATGCCTGAATAGCCACCGGATTAGACCACCAGTCATGAGTTGATTGAATGATTGTTTCAGAGGGATCGGAACTTACAGCCTTAATCAAAAGATTATTCTTGTAGACAATAAGTGCCGGGGCGTACTGGTCATTGGGACCCCAGTGAGGTGGTATGGTTGTGTAGACGCGTGAGCCATAAGTGCCTGGGTAAACAAGTATTGTGTCACCTGGATCGGCAGCATTTACTGCGTCTTGTGGGTGTGTGAAATCGGCGGAAGGATATTGAATCTTATCGTCGTCCACAGTCCATGTCGTTGTCGCTTTTACAGGTATCGCAACGGTTGCAATGCTCATCAAAAACAGCATTATCACTATTGCTGTAATCGCCTTTGTTTTCATTTTTTCACTCTCCCAATTATTGGTATTTGTTTCATGGCGCCCCACCTCGGCGCTCCGGGGGCAACTCCATACTTCTTCCCAGCACTAACTCATCTACAAGACGCGCCCTCGCCCGAGGATACCAGACCTTCCATCAGCACAGAAGAATCGAAGCTCACCACAACCCCAATGAATGACAACAAACTGCGCTGGCTGGCATACACGGCGCCGCGAGACAACAGGCCCCCGTTCAACGTGTTCTAAAGAAAGATTTAAGACTTTTGTATAATCCGTCCTCATCTTCTAGACGGCAAATTCAGAAAAAGAGGGCCGAAGCTCTGTTCCACTCTCTATTTTCTCCATCTGGTTGCTATATACTTGGAAAATAATTCGCGGGGAACCCGTGAAAAATCGAGCCTAATTCCATGGAAATTCCATGAGAGCCGACTAGCTCGGTCGAAAATTCAAAGGAAATCCCAGATGACTGGGGAATAAATCCGAAGCTTCGAGATAATTCCCGCATCGAATTTCAAAATAACCTCGGAAAATCCTGTCACGCTCTGGATAATTAATTGGGATTTTAGGTCTCCAGCTGTGGAATTACTGGTAATTCTAGACCATTCTCACGTCTTGGGTGAACTTCCTCTGCGCCGCAGTCAATCCTTTCCTGTTGGCGTACAGTTCCGGCATGAAGCTGCTGCTCCAGTCCCCTATCTCCTTGATCTCATGGGGTAGGTAGCCCCTCCTCAAAAGCGTCTCGGACTGGCCGTACCGGAACACGTGGCTGGTGAGATTTGGCCTTGCTCTTCATGAAGACTTTATCCCCCGCCCCCGTCTCATGGTCTAGCCTCCAAGGTCCTCAAACGGAACGGCCTGTAGCCCCTCCTCCTAGCGTGCTCGACAAAGTATCTCGTCTTGGACTCGTTGAAGTCAGTTTGCTTTGAGAAGATCGATACGATCTCGTCGTCACTCTTCCCTGCGGCCAAGAGTTCGCATACGACGGCCAGCCTTTGACGATGTGTCAGGTTGATTCCCTGCTTCGCCCTTTCAACTAGGGTGACAACCTCTAGCCTCGGCCCGCCTCGTCGTCCTTGGCTTGGGAGGAGCTTAGTCTTCCTCTTCGGTTTCAATATCTCTCCGAGTTTGGCCAGTTGGAACTCGTACCAGAACTCCGTGACATCATAGGGTTCCCCATTCCACTCCTTGACTGGCATGACTAGACCATCGCCTTCCTTGGCGGCGCGGAACTTCCTCATGAAGATTTGGTAGAACTTCTCCGGTTGTAGCGCGTCTACACTCATGGAGAGGAGGGCATTCAGCCTCTCCTCAGGTGTTCCGGGCTTGTCTTCTGCCAAGCAGGAATCGAGAAAAAGGGGAACGTTGGAAACCATTCATCAAATCTTCTTTCCGTAGGCAAACCGTTAAAGTAGACCCTGTCCTTCTCCTTAATGATAGGTTTCAGAGTTAGGGTATTGCCGATTCATCAATAGATGGATTGAGAAAAGTTGCCGGAACTACCTACCCACGAGTTCGCGACCAAGGTCATTTTCGGAGCACCATTCACACAGATCCACAAGTTATTCGATTATCCTAGCAACCTGTATGGGAAGGGCCACCGCGTCCTATACCATGACGAAGAATCCTGCCGTTACCTTCAAAGCCGCTTCAAAGACCCGAGAGTTTATCCCGTATGCAAGTTTCACATCTTCATCGATCGTCATCGTGATGCCCTCAAACTGGAAACCCTTGTGAAGCTGGATCAGTTTGATGAAGCTGAACGTCTCATCCGAAGAATCTATTCAGAGGCGAAGGTAAAATGGGATCCACTAAGTTTAGAGAACATCCAAGCCAAGTTAGAGGAAGACCGCAGACTAGTTGAAGAGATTCGGAGGCTGCAAAAGCAGATCGCAGGAGGCACGGAAGACAGTGGCGAGTCTTGCGAGGAAGATCCCGACGACTGCTGTGAGTTCTGCCGCTTCATGATAATGTTATCGGACGACCCCGCTGAAAAAGCAGAGTGGACACGGAAGTTAGAGAAGATTCGCGAGATGGACAGAATAATGCGCAGCTAGCCAGCTCGATAAATCCAGCCTTCAATGTCTTTGAGCACCTTCTGGATGTTCTCTCCTTCCTCGTATTTCACCTTTAATTCTTCTTGCATCGATTCAAAAACTTTTATGAGTAATTCGGATAGTAACAAAGTTATCTGCTCACGCTCAACCTCTTCAGGAAATTGTCTCCAAAGAACTCAAATAAGAGTTCAAAAAGGATCGGCGGCACCACACTAAGAAAGTATTTCAAGTTAGACCTTGCGGTTCTCTTTTCTAGATCCTCATCTTAAAGAATTAGTATACCGTTTGGTGTCTTTTATATTTTCCATGCCAATGAGCAAACCCACCTCCGGTGCTAGAGTGTAAGCGGCATCTCGAATTGTTTCCGGAGGTAATCCAACGCGTGATGCAATCAAATCCAATGTCACCTGCCCATAAAATTCATCCTTCAAATCGTTCATAGCTTTTTTAGTCTTGCCAACGACATCTTTGTCATCTTTAAAGAAAATAAAAATCTTTCTGGTGCTAATCCCATTGATCTGCCTTGTCTCCGGTTTCTCGATGATTAGTTCCGTTTTCATCAACAGTTCTACATCACGAAGAAGTGTGGCCTCACTAAACATCGGGAATCTTTTTTTTAATTCAGGATAACTCTTAGAACCTTCCGTTACTAGGAAATGAATCATATATGCGATTCGTTCACCCTGGCTATATTTTTCCCTTTTCATAACTATCATCTTGCGCAATCTTCAAAGCGCTAACTTGCATACCACGCAAGATCGATATGAAATATAGCTTGCAGCTTATTAGTGTTACTGTAAACAGGTGACTGAATCACTTTGCAAGACTACAGAAAGCTCATAGACAATCTGCAAAGGCTAGAACTCAACAGCTCTGAAGCGACAGTCACTCTTTCCCTCAATCGCGCGCGATCGATGATGAAGGATTGAGAAACGTTGCCAGATCTGGAAACCCATGAGTTTGCGACCAAGGCTGTTTTCGGTTCTCCATACAAAGAGGTCAATAGGGTACTGGATTGTCCTAGCACCTTGAATGGGGAGCACCGCATCTTCTGGCATGACCAGATGGTCTACCGCGTCTGCCGGTTCCATGCCTTCCTGGATAATCATCGTGACCGCCTCAAACTGAAAACCCTCGTAGAATCAGAACAACTCGATGAAGCCGAACGTCTCGTCCGGGAAATCTACTCAGAGATGGAACAGAAAACAGGAGAGACCGATATAGGAGAAAGAACCGGGCATGACCGAACAGCGAAACTCAAGCGAAACCTGCAAATCTTTGAGGAAGCCGTTGGCTACCTGAAGAAGTTGGAAATCAGCAATTCTAACGTAGCAGTCATTTTATCTCCCGACCTCAGGATAGGATTCCCTACGGGCTCGCCAGAAGCAGAGGTCTTGATACGGGAACTTACCGACGTAGCACCGGGCCAGAAAATTGCCATTCTTAAAACTGACCAACCCCACCGTCCGATAATAATTCGGAAAGTGCATTAAAATGAGAAAAATGGCGGGAACTTATTTTGCAAAACTACGTCGCGACCGTCGTTTCGCTGTATTTAACTACGACGCGACCGTGGTTTCGCCATATATCATGGGTTCTATGGGGATCTTTCTCGGAACAATTGGTGGAAAGTATAGATTCGCAATATGACTGGTTGGACCAAGATGGTCTCTCGTTGGGAAGAATATCTCAAGGTTTCTGCGTGGACAAGCAGGTATGCAAGTGTCAGTAGGCTTCTGTCGCACCTGAAGAGAATAGGGGGCAGCGAGGCATCTAGGGCCCTTTACGGCTCCGATCTTTACGCCTTTTGTGTCTTTGTTGGCAGACGAAGGGAAAAGGGCTTTGTCAGTCCGGATGAGCTTGTATGCTTGAGTAGGGATGAGGCGGGGTCCTTGCTTCAAAGCTTTTGCGACGAGAAACAAGAAAGCCCTCGCTACGCTAATACCAGAATGAACGGGGTAAAGACTTTTTTCAGAGTTAACGGATTCAAGGGCGATAGGGAGCTTGAAGTTGAAGGCTTTTCGCTGCGCGGATGTGGCAGGAAAAAACCAGAGTACATCCCAACTTTGTCCGAAGCAATTATGATGGCTAATGTCGCAGGTAGTCTGAAGAATAGGACCATTATCTTGGTACTTCTCTCCACAGGTTTAAGAAATTCGACCCTGCTAGCCATTTTGTACGGCGAAGTTGAAGAAGAGTTGGAGAGAGGGCTAGATAACATTCACATCAAAGTTCACAGGGGTATGAAAAAAATCGTGCCAAATGCTTGCAAAGACGGTACTGAATACAGCATCTTTACATGCCTCGAAGCTACCCAGGCATTGCGACTTTACAGGAAAGAACGCATACGAAGATTCGGCAAAATAGATGGGAGCGAACCCCTGTTCATTTCCGAACCCGGTAGGCTTCGGGGAGGAAAGAGGGTGTTCAAACCGCTAACGTCGAGAGAGTTGCAACTGATAGTTAAGCAAGCGGCTAGACGAGCGGGAATAGAAAAATGGATGGATGTCACCCCTCATACCCTTCGCAAAACTTTCGCAACTTGGGTATTGTGCGCTCCCCTAATAGACGGAAGCAAATTGGATTTAAAGACACAGGAAGTTTTCATGGGTCATAAACTGCGGGGAAGTATGGATGCATATTACGACAGGAGTAAGATCGACGATTTGCGTAGGGAATACTCGAAAATTATCTTCACTCCACGTAATGAGGGAAGAATTGAAGCTCTAGAACCCTTACGTGTTCTGGCGGAGGCTTTGGACATCGATTGCATCAAGCTAATAGAATGTAAAAAAAGGGAGTTAGGAAGAGATCTAAGTAGCGAAGATACATTGCGACTTTTGCAAGAGGCCGTGAAACAAATTGTCAGGCAGAATAACGAAGCAAACAAATCTAGTAAGATGCTTTCCTCACACGAGTTGGATGTCAAGGACCCGACGCAGCATGCTCAGGCGATAAGCAGCATTTCATCAACAACTACCCCTCAGATAGGTGCCTATTCGGCAATTGACAGCAAAACTGTGAAAGATGGTACTAGCGCGCGAGAGAGAGAGAAGCAGTGCAAACCAAACTGACTCAAATTTCTCTGGAGAACCAAGAAAGTTCACCCAGACCAACCAGACCTGTTGATGTTAGACCCAAAACACAATCACAAGATTCACTAGGAACGTATTTAAAGCTAGTCGAAAAGAAAGACTCTTCAAACCTCCATCAGAAGAAAGGCTCGGAAACTGACCTCGGGAATGACCAAATAGCGAGAAGAAAGCTTAGAGAAGATAAGTCGAAACTTGAACATTTCTTTCTTTAGCTTTGTTACTTCTGGAAGCGTTATTGTATTTCATTGTGCGGTGATGTACTCTCCCATCGTGCCGCGAGGTACTCTTCCATCACTCGGTCTGGGTCGAAGCCAGTTCCCTCAAAGGCTTTTGCGACGGCTTCCCTTAAGATTTTGAATTTGTTTTCAATGGGAACTCTGCCGAATTTGAGCTGTGAATAGAGAGCTCGCATCGCTTCGATCTTCGTTTTGTCAAAGTAGGTGTCTTGGCTTCCGGGCAGTATGTGGCCCATGAAGAACTCCTGCACCTTGGGGTCAAGTTGTCCTCCATCAATCAGCCCGCTGCGCAGGACCGTTTCAAAGGATTTGCGCAGACATTTGGGACAGACGTTACGCCATTGACCTATTCCAGCGCGCTTTGCTGAATCTTTGATTACGATCTGCACTTCTCGTGAACTTAGAGTCTTCAGCCTCCTTTCCGACCTCGGTATTTGATTGTATTCTGACGTGAAGAGTGGTTCAGTATCGTTTATTTCGCCGGATCTACGCTCTCGCTCCAGGATGTATAGCTTGATTGCATGTGTTGCTTCGTCACAAGTGAAGGAATAGTAAGGAATGCTGTTCTTGCATGCATTGGGGTCGATCAGTTTCATTTCAGGATACACGGGGATGAAGAGGTTATAGAAATTCTTCAGTAATTCCTCTTTGACGTCTCTGTAAAGCAACGCCCTAAGAGTTGAATTTCTGAGGCCGCTGCTGTATAGGGCTAAGATGATCGCCCTGTCTCTCAGAGAGGTGGCGGAATCAGCCATAAAATACAATTCGTTTTTCGTTGGAATATACTCCGAGAACTTTCTGTATCTGGCAGGCATGTAGTAGCCCTCGACTTCTAGGGTGTTGACTGCCTTGAAGCCGTTCACCTTGAAGAAAAGTTTCAGAACATTAAGAATGGTGTTGAGGTATCTAATGCTGTATTTTCCGTTGTTGCGCTCGTCCGTGTAGGCTTGTAGAAGATTCTCAATCTGATTTTTGGGCAGTTTGATAAGCTGGTCTGGATTTAGACCTACACAAACGCAAAAAGAATGGATATTACGTAGATAGAGTTCTTTCGAGGCTTCGCTCCTACTTTTTCGTGACAAATGTCTCAGAAGCATGTCAACACTTTCGTATTTGCTTTCCCAACCAGTAACCAATAGGAAACTGAGATAATCGAGTGTGCACCTATTTTTTTTAAGAATCACCGCTTCACCTCTTCTTCGCCCGCTCTATCTTGAGTCTCATTGTCTGGTAGCATCTCTTGCAACACCGTTTCCAAGACAACGGGTAGAGTATCCACTAATGCTTCTGTGAAGTTACAGAGCGCCCTCTCAAATTCCTTTGAAGACAGGGAGAAATTAATCGGCGTAGTGAAATGTCGGCATTCAACTTGTTCAGTTTCAGAAAGAACTCGTTTACCTCGAAGGATGCACATTCTCATAAACGCTAGTAGCATCGGTTGCAGGCTTTTCCTACGTATTACCACCACCTGATGTCTCGTAATTCTCCAGAGCACCATAGTGGCGTTGGGTACGTCGAATAGTGATCTGAACAACTGAGAGTAGGATAGCGAGTTTCCCGTCTTGACCTCGATAACAATATTTTTCTCACCGTGTTGGATGTTTACACCGTAGTTAGTGTGAACAATGAGGACGTCTACGGTACTGTGCTCCGATCTAGCCTCAGGTAAAACCAATGCTTTGTATCCCATTTTATTTAGAAAGCTGTGCAATTGCTCGACCAGTATACCGACCGCTAACCTATGATTCTCTAGATACATCGCATCTATCTGTGGTCTATGTCGCTGTTGAAGCCTCCTTAATATGCATCCAATGCAAGGCGAACTTGCAAGAATGTCTATGATCGGCGCTGTACGGGGTTCTCCGTTGGGGAGGTAAAAATTGAAACGTGCAGCAATCTCAGAGCATGCGTGGTCAAGTGAGATCTTGAGATCTTCAAAATGCAAATCCTTATCTTCAGTCACCATGGTGGTTTGATCAATAGAACTTCTATTGTCTATACTGAACGCACACTTCCTATCAGACTTCCCAGACAACGCGAACACGCTACTTATCTTGTTTCCATATAAGGCTGATACAAGATACGTATTGGGCTATATATAAATTTTACGACGATAATATCTCTTCAAGACCAAAGCAAGGTGGGAACAATGCCCAAACCAATCTATGTTGAGGTGCCCGAAGACGTTCTAAAGAAGATAGACAAGTTGGTTGAGTTGAAGTACTACACGAGCCGAGCGGACTTCACCCGCCGAGCTATAATCGAGCACCTAAAGAGGGAGGAAAAATACTTAGGGGAATGATCCTACTGGCGCCATGTACATTCGGATCCTAGAGGCTGAAAGAAAGATTGAGTCCACGAGGATGGTTGGAAGGGCAAAGATGTCCAAATTGAAGCGTTGATTTGGTAGTAATCGTTGTATTCCGTTTCTCGGTGCCTAGGTTCCCAGTTTCGGTATGTAGGCTAGGTATGCTTTTCTCAGCTCATCGTGGTCTATGTGATGGTAGATGTCTATGGCCTCGGCCCTGCGATCGCCCCTAAGCTCCTTCACGTACTCCCTCGGCATCCCGTTCCTCATCAGCCATGTCGTGAACCAGTGCCTGAAGCAGTGCGGCCCGAAATGGTCCTCAAGCCTTGCCGAATCAGGGTTGTGAAAGCCCAGTCGCCTAGCATACTTCACGATGGCCGTGTAGACGCCGTTCCGGTCGAGTCTGTCGAGGCTCTGGTAGCTCAAGAACAGGGCCTCAGTCCTCGGGCCGAGGTTCTCCCTAGCCCTGAGCCATCTCCTAAGCGCTACGGCGCATTCATCATCGAAGAAGACGACTCGGTTGCTCCGCTTGTGAGTCGGCTTGAGGGTTATTGAGCAGTCCTGCCAGTCGATGTCGCCAACATCCAGCCTCAGCAGCTCTCCTCTCCTAACCCCCGTCTTGGCGAAGAGCAGGGCTATCGCCTTGTCCCTCGGGTCCAGTATGGAGCTTACCAGCCTGCTCATCTCTTCAACGTTCAAAAGCTTCCTCTCCGGGTCATCGTAGCCGTCCTTGTACTGCCTCAGGTACCTTTTCCTGAAGGGCAGAACCGGATCGGCGGTTACAAGTCCCTCGAAGGACAGGTAGCCGTATAGTGCGGATAGGGCGGAGAAGTAGTTCTTGACGGTCTTGTGCTTCACGCCCTTCTCGTACTTTATGTAGTGCAGGAAATCCCTGAGCAGGCGTACATCCACCTCACCGACGCCTACTCCCATCTTTGTGAGGAATCCCGAGAATGTGAGGATGCTCGACCTGTACCTCCTCACGGTCTCCTTGGTCATGCCTCGGAGCATGCTGTCCTCGCAGAAGCCCTCGATCAGCCCCTTGCTGTCCTGAGTTAGCTTCAGGCTCAACCCTTCCACCTCCAGCTCCTCCCCACGTACTCGACAAGCCCGTAGGCCTCTAGGGCCTCAAGCTGTCGGCTAACAGCCTTCACGAGTTCCGAGTCGGACGGGTCGATACTCATACCTGCGAGGATCTCATCGTCGCTGTAGGATCTGCCCCCTTTGAGGAGTTCGATGAGATCCCTGTCGAACATCCTCACTCCCGCGAAGCCCTCCTCCAAGAAAGGCGCCGCCCTGTACCGCTTCAGCTCTTTGTCGAGGTTCTCGACGAGCATCTTGAGCATCCTGTTGTCTTCCCTCAGTCGCTTCAACTCCTCCTCGGTGTCCCTGAGCCTCTTGATGAGCTCCAGCCTGCTGAGGTAGCCCTCCTCACCCTCCTCGCGCCTGAGAGAGTCCCCAACCCTCTCAAGGACGAACTTTGAGATCGAGATACCGGCCTTATCTGCCCTAGACTTCCAATCCCCAACCATCTCCAACGAGGGAAGGTAGACGTAGATAGCCCTCTCCTTAATCGTCCTAGTCTTTCCTCTATTCGGTTTAGGCATGGAACATCAAGAAAGAAGATAGAGTAGAGGTATTTATAATTTACTGGTAAAAAGGTGCGGGGGATGGGATTCGGACCCATGCAGCCCTAAGGCACGGGATCTTGAGTCCTGCGCATTTGGCCTGGCTCTGCCACCCCCGCCCCTATTGCGTACTGCCCCTCCTCACAGATAATTGTTTCCGATAGAAAGCTAGATTTAGCCGTGTTCCAATTTCTGTCGAGACCTTGAGGCTCATAACCATCGAGTACCACCGCATCCCAGACAGGGTCAGCTATCTACCATCGATGCTCCTCCATGAGGACGAGGAGAAGATGGTCGTCCTCAATGTCCTCAACCGTGCCAATCCCCTCATGGTCAACGGCTACAACCTCATCGACCGAGGCTGCACCGCTGTCTGGCTCATCCCGATGGGAGAGTGGTTCGACCTCGCCGCCATATATGGCCTTGACCACAGGCTTCGGGGCTACTACTGCGACATAACGACTCCGGTCGAGAGGACGCCTAGTGGGTACAGGACTAAGGACCTTTTCCTTGACCTCTGCATCCTACCCGACAAGACCATTGTGTGCCTTGACGAGGACGAGTTCCAAGAAGCAGTCGAGGCGGGAGCCTTGGATCATGGTCTGGCTGAGAGGGCTCGTCGCGCCTTGGATCTGTTGAGGGAGCGTGCGGTGCGAGGTGAACTCCTCACTCCAGAGGTCTTGAACCTTTTGAAGTTGCCTGAGAACGTTGAGGATATTCGGAACCAAGTGATCGAGGCTCGCAGAAGGCAGAGCCAACGGCAGACTACGGTCGGCTTTTGAAGTGCTCCCAGCCCCGGTAGGGGATCTCAGTCACCCTATCACCCTCTCCCAGAACTATGCGAGGATCAGAGGTCACCACTCCAATCCGAATCAATGAGCCTCCGACCCGCCGGACAGCCTCCACAGCCCTACTCCATCCCTCCGCTCGGATAGCCGCAATGAGTTCATATTCCTCGCCTCCGTAGAGAACGAGTTCTCTCACATCTAGGTCGTGGAACTCGGCGAAAACCTTAGCCTCCTCCGCCACCGGCAATCCTGAGACCTCGAAGCCTCTCCCAGACATCTTCCGCAGCTCATGTAGGCTCACGGCCAAGCCGTCACTGGAGTCGATAGATGCCGTGGCCACTCCGCTTTCAGCTAGGGCTAGGCCTTCTTTGAGGCGGGCCTTGGGCATATAGACGGATTCAACAAGCCTCTCTCTGAGCGTCGGCGGAGCATCTAAGCCTTCGAGGAGCATCTTCAATCCCGCGGCGGTCTTGCCGAAGGGGCCTGTGACGGCGAGGATGTCGTCGGGTCTGGCGCCGCTCCGGGGGATGAGGGTCTTAGCTTGGGTTGTGCCGTAGACCATGCAGGCGATGATGAGGTCCGGGGCCTCGCTGGTGTCTCCTCCTACGAGGTACGCGTCATACTCCCGGCAACCGGCATTCAGTCCCTTGGCCAAGTCCTCAATATTCTCTTTCGTGTAGTTTCTTGGCAAGCCTAAGGAGACCAAGAGAGCTGTGGGCTGAACCCCCTTCGAGGCGAAGTCGCTGATATTCATCACCACCGCCTTTCTGGCGACTTGGAAGAGGGACATACCGGGAGGGACGTCGAGGCCGCCCACGAGCATATCCGTCTTCAGTACGGCAAGTCGGTCTCCGTCTAGGGATACGGCCGCGACATCGTCCCCGAAGGGCAGAGGCATCTTGGGGAGCTTATCGATATTGGATAGGATGAGTTCGATGATCCTGCGTTCACCGAGATCTTTCGCAGTAGTCACTGCTCGATCACTACACGAATGCTTTTAGTTGGTCTCCGAACTTCTTAAAAAGGCGAGTACGTCACAGTCTATCGCTCCTCGCCTCGGTAGCTCAGCCCGGTCGGAGCGGCAGCCTCGTAAGCTGTTGGTCGCGGGTCCGAATCCCGCCCGAGGCTCCTCTGACATGATGTGCCGTTTTTGGTACTTGGTCGATATCGGCTATGGGTTGCCGTTGTTATTCTATGTCTTCTGGGAGTCTTCGGCCTTTGTTGGTGAGTCTGTGATATCTTGAGGTCATTTGATACCAAGGTTCTTCGGGGGCAGCGTGGTCGAACTCTGGGAGTCCTTCGACGAGGCTGTATCTGCGGAGTCGGTAGATCTTCCTCATACTCCATTCTTCCTATCTCAGAGTCGAATGACGAATTTCAGGTCTTGGAGAATTGACTTCGAAAGCCAATGGGACAAAAAATAAATAGAGGCTTTACTTAATCGAGTTAAGGCTATGAAGAGGATTATTCAAGTCAAGATCTATAAGGGAGAGAAATACTACGTTGCTGAATGCCTTGACTTACCAGTGGTTACTCAAGGCAAAACCTTGGATGAAGTTGTAGATAATGTTAAAGAGGCAATTGGTCTTCATTTGGAAGGTGAGGATTTAGAGGAGTGGGATATTTCACCCGATTTTTCAATTCTGATTAGTTTTGAGCTACCCGCTTATGTCAAAGCTTAGGACCCTTAGTGGAAGGGATGTCGTAAAGATTTTTTCTCGTTTTGGCTTTAAGGTTATCTCTCAAAGAGGAAGCCACGTGAAACTGATGAGAGTCTTATCTGATGGCACGAAGCAAACCCTGACCGTTCCCTTCCACGAGGAATTGGACAGAGGAACTTTAAGGGCAATCTTCAGGCAGGCTCTAAGATACATTCCGGAAGAGGATTTAAGACCCCATTTTTACGGATAATCTCTTTTTTGAAGGCCTCGTAATGTTGGTCGCGGGTCCGAATCCCGCCCGAGGTTCCTCTGACATTAGGTCCCGTTTCCGGGACCTTAGCGCAAACGGGAGGAGGTCGGTTGGATGAAGTTATCTTAGAAATCCAAATTAGTGTGGACTTGGCACAGGAGATGGGGATGGCAACCTACATAATCTACGGTGATACGGAGGAGTCTGAGAATAACCTCGTGGTCCTGAGCTTCAGGGAAGCTGAAAGCGCATCAGAGGCTTTCGAGAAATGGAAGGAATCGGAGACATTCAGAGCCCAGAAGGGAATTCTTACAAGCAACGAGATCAGAGTCTGTGAGATGGGAGCCCGCAATTACTTCTTCTTATAAGACTCTTCCTTTTCCTCTATCGCTGAATCTCGGGCATCGCATTATTGTCCCTAGAACGCCTACTAACCTTACTTTATTGACCCCGACTTACCGAAAAGCTTAGATCAAGGCAGAGTCTCGTCATTTCATGAAAAAGTTCAACCAAGAAAGATATTTTTGAGGAATGCAGGAATGAATGAAGAAAACTTGGCAAGTAATCCTTCTTATTTCTTGATTTCAGTTTCCACTAGAGAGAACTTAGAACTATGTGAGAAATATGCTCTGGCAGGGTTCATGAATAATACGAGCGGAGTGTGGACTTTTTCAGAGATAAAAGAAGGTGATTTTATTTCATTTCTATATGGAGCTAAAGCCCATAATCTCTATAAAGTTAAGAAGAAAGAGGCAATAGAGAATGCAGATAAACTACCTCCTTGGAAACCTATTACATTTAGGGAATCCGGAATAACATATAATTTTCCTTTCAGATTACAACTTGAGCAAATCCGACAACTTGAAGAATCATTAGTTAGGACAGAATTTGCGTACGTAGCTGAGAATTTGTTGTTAAGAGGAGGCTATCGTAAAACTCATTTCCAAGCAGACCAGACAACGCTTCAGAACGCTTCCCAGATGGGAAAGTTGTTCAAAGGCGAGACTGAGCGACTCAAGATGCCTAGATATACTACTTTCATCCCAAGATTCACAAAAAACAGGATAAATATTTCTAGGCCAAAAGTCTTCCTATTCAATGAAATCATACTTCAGACAGCATTAAGACAATATCTCTCTGAATACAGAAATTTGAAAGAATTTCTTAGAATCATCGATGTAAACATTTTTAACCCTAAGAATCTGGAAATTCTTGGAGAGAAGGCCATTCCTCAGGGACATATAGACATTCTAGTAAAGGAGGCTGTTCCGAAAGGATCGTCACAAAGAATCATAATAGAGGTTAAAAGAGAGGATGCAACAGAAAAGGATTTCGCGCAATTAGACAGCTATGTTAGCGAAATAGGTGAGGAGTGTGTTGCAGGCATTCTAATTGCGAGCAAATTCAGTAAGAAAGCCATTAACAGATTCGGACGAAAGTTTATACCCTTAAGGTATTCCTTCGTTAATCCTAATTTGGATAATGTATCTTTCGATGAGTGGAAAGATAATATAAAACTCTCTCGATTCTCAGAACTGAAGTTAAACGACGTAATAGGCTAGACGGTTGATTTACTCAGGGATGGTCCCTATGCTCTCGACTCCAGTCACGGGTCTTCCTCGATTTCGAGTTCGCCTGTCTCTTTGTTTCCGACGACCATTAGGACTATGTGGCTCTTTCCATCTTGGTCCGTGACCTCTACGACATCGTATTCCCAAGCCAAGTCTTCCTTGATACGTTGGAGGAGAATGTCTCTGGCAGTGGTTTGGGCTTCTGGGAGGTTGTCGAAGTACCTGACTTCAACGAGGTCTATGCCCAAGTTACTCTGCATGTTGACCTCTACCTTGAAGAACGCTGGGAATATCTCCACTTTTTCACCTCGTCTATGCCTTCCTTACTCTTTGTGTGCTGTGGCTTCTATCTCGACCCTCATATTCTCATTCGCGAGCCTAGCCTCCACAGTGCTCCTAGCCGGGTACGGTCTGCTGAAGAAGCTCCCATAGACCTTGTTCATGGCGCCATAATCCCTCATGTCCGCTAGGAAGACCGTCACCTTCACCACGTCCATCCTAGAGCAGCCCGCCGCCTCAAGGACCGCCTCAACATTCTCCAAGGCCTGCCTCGTCTGAGCCTCAATCCCCTCAACCACCTGACCCGTCTTCGGGTCAGTCCCTACCTGGCCTGATGTGAAGACGAGGTTGCCTCCTCTGAAGCCGTGGGAGAAGGGCGTGTCCGATCTCGGTAACGCCTTGCTGAATATTGCTTCATTCACCATACTGACCACATCATGTAGAAACGGGCCCTCAGCTAATAAAACATGAAGGCAGCTCACCTCCGCAAGTCATAAAGGGCTACCTCCCCGATTCATGTCCACGGAGGATACTGTATGCCCGTATTCAAGGCAGAGCAACTACACACGATGGGTACGGCCATCTTCCAAGGCGCCGGCGCATCACGCGACGAGGCGAAGCAGGTCATGGACCTCCTCATCGAATCGAACCTCGTCGGCCACGACTCCCACGGAGTAATCCGAATCCCAACCTACATCGACCTCATCCTCAAAGGGAAGACGAAGCTAGGAACAAAGATCGAGATCGTAAAGGAGACATCTACAACCGCTCTAGTCAACGGCAACTGGGGCCTCGGCCAACTCGTGGCCCGGCAGACCATGAACCTCGCCATAGAGAAGGCCCGTAAGAGTAATGTGGGCATCGTCTCAACCTACAACTGCAACCACATAGGCCGAATGGCCGACTACGCCCTCATGGCCGCGGAGCAGGACATGATAGGCTATTGCTCCGTCAACGCCGGCCCCCAAGTCGTCCCCTTCGGCGGGAGGCAGAGGATGTTCAACCAGAGCCCCCTCGGATGGGCCATCCCAGCGGGGAAAGAGCCGCCCTTCGTCTTGGACATATCCACCTCCGTCAGCGCGGGCGGAAAGATAGCCGTGGCCAGAGCCAGAGGCCAGAAGCTCCCACCCGGCTACATCGTCGACAAGGACGGCAACCCGTCCGTAGACCCCGAAGACTACTACCGGGGCGGCGCCGGCCTACCCATGGGAGGCCCAGTAGGGTACAAGGGCTTCGGCCTAGCCATGGTCGTCGACATAACCGCCGGCATACTGTCGAGTAGAGGCGCCGCTCACCTCGGAGGCGAACGAGGACAGGGAGTCTTCCAGATGGCCATAAACATCGGCGCCTTCAAACCCATAGACGAGTTCAAGAAGGAGATGGACGACCTCATCAGAGCGGTGAAGAACTCCAAAGTCGCGCCGGGCTTCAAGGAGATTCTCCTCCCAGGGGAGCCTGAACGAAGAACCAAGGAGGAGAGACGGGTTAAAGGTATCGATGTTCCTCAGAGGACTTGGGCAGAGCTGGTGGAGACGGGCAAGAGAGTGAACGTGGACATCAACCAATACGTATGAATAGGTAGGATACCTAGTACCCACTTTCTCCGCTGGATCTTTGCTGTTTCTTCGCGATGTCTAATCGACTTGTTCTCCATACTTCTTTACTGCCTCGACTGCCGCCTCTGAGAGTTGAATGCGCCCATCAGGCAACTTAATGAGGCTTCTCCTATTTCCTACAAAGAAGCCTCCGAGACCTCGATTATCCAGACCGACTTCTGAAGCGATTGAGTGCAGTTGTTCTCTGGAAATGACCCCTCCCTTATTCCAGACACGCTTCCATACTCTAAGTCTCCTTTTCATCCATTCAGGAACCGGTTCGATCGGTGGTTTAACAGGACCCTCGAATGGTTCAACTTTCGCCTCGAACAACGGAGTAAAAACATGACAACGAACCTCAAGCCCCACCTTCTCACGTACATAAGTCTTAAATTCCACAAACTTAATCCAATCTAGTTTTGTCTCTTGCCATTCGGGCGTCACATCGTCTATGATGATTATGTATGACAAGGGACCATTGAGAAGCTCATAGAGGAAACGGTAGATCTCATATCCCGGTATCTTTGCCTTGAATGCCTCGGTTCTTACCGGATCAGTAGTAATCTCATGATGGAGTTCGCTAGCAATCCTGTTCCGTGTTTCCACGTTTGCGAGGGCAGATCTGAATTTGGTTAGCTGAGGTATCGCGTGATCATAGGGGGAGTGAGAGGCTAGCTCCACTTCTACGACGTGGCATTGGGGTTTCCCCATGAAGGTTACGACATATCCATCAGGGATAGAAACAGTACCTGCCTTAGATTCGATTCTGTGCTTGATGTCAAAATACTCGGAATCCTCACCAAAGATCTGCTTCGCTTGCACCTTGACTAGTGTTTCTAGGTCCTCTTCCTTTTTAGGAGTCCATCTGCGAAAGATAACCCCGTCCATCACGAGAGTGGACATCTGGGCTCACCAGTAGGTCAATTACGATAACCAAGATACCTACTCCTTTTTCCCTAATAAAAGTAATCTGGAATACCGCCCTCTATCTGCTATGAACCACCTCTATGAGATGAAGCTCCTTTATCCTTCTGAACTACGGGTAGATCGTTTCTGCAATCACGATACTGACACTGATGACAATATCAGAAGCCTATTGCGCAAAGGATTCGAAACTGCAAGAGACATTGCACCACAAATAGGGGAGGGGAAGCATGGGGATGGTCGTGACTGCCTAGCTCTCCTTAATAGGCTATGCTTTGCCCAGTTGCCTGAGGATCTGAGTGGCACCGGCCCTCACGAATTCGAGGTCACTCCCGACGGTTACGAAGTTGTACCCCTTCTTCACCCTGTCCATTATCGTCTTACCCGCACCCATATGTACGCCCGTGGCAACTCCAGCCTTCTCGGTTACGTCGAAGACCCGGTCTATGGCCTCCTGAACCTCAGGATGCGACATCTCTCCCAAGTGACCATAAGACGCGGAGAGGTCGGAAGGACCGATGTAGGTGACGTCGATGCCTTCTACGGAGACTATGTCCTCGATGTTCTCCACCGCCTCCTTGGTCTCGATCTGGGCGATCACGAGAATCTCCTCGTCCGCCGTCTTCAGGTAGTCAGGGTCGCCTAGGGCGGCTCGCCTCGGTCCGCATCCCCTGAGGCCCTTGGGCGCGTACCTACATGCCTTGACGGCCATCTCTGCCTGTTCTTTGTTGTTGACCCATGGGACGACGACGCCGTAGGCGCCTATGTCCAAGGCTCGCTTTATAGCTACCAGATCATTCCACCAGACGCGGACGATGGGAGTTGTTCCCTTTGGCCGCATGGCCTGCATGAGGGTCTGGGCGTCGATGATGTCTAGGGGGCTGTGTTCGGTGTCGAAGACGAAGTAGTCGAAGCCGAGGGTGGATAGGAGTTCGGTCACTATGGGGCTCTCGATCGTCACCCATATGCCGCAGGCCTGTTCTCCCTTCTTCAACCTTCTCTTAAGTTCGTTCCTCATCTTGGTTTCCTCGAAATCAGTGTTCAGTCATGGTCGTGGGAACGGCTATTTATCATTAATTACTCGAAGTAGGTCTCCCCTTCCTTGAGGTGCTTTGAGGTCGGTTATCTTCATAGTTTTTTACACAACCTTTTTCTTTATTCGTCCTTCGTCGGTTATGGGAATTGGGTTTGAATGGAGTTAAGGCTATGGTCGCGAGGCTTGGGCGCGGGAGAATCTCTGCATCTCTGATACGAGCTGTTTCTCACTAAAGCCTTATATGATGGGAAATCCACATGGGTCGCAGCATACAGAGGTCATTTTCAAGTTCACTGGCTTGAGAACTGCCTTTTCGTATAGCTATGGAATCGAGGTGAAAACTAAATGGGATATGGGAGAGATAGTTACGGTCCAAGGACGATGCATAAGGCAACTTGCGCTGACTGCGGCAAAGAATGCGAGGTTCCCTTCGTACCAAAGGAGGGAAGACCAGTCTATTGCAGAGAATGCTATCCAAAGCATCGACGATACTAGCCGAGACTCTTAGATATTTTCAACCCTACTTTTTTGTTTGACATCTTTATCCTTTATAAGTGATCTGCCCAACTTTGTGTTAAAGTCTTCTTTATCTGCCGGCTCCAGCAGATAGCACTCGCTTTTGATATTAGGGTGGAATAGTTTGGGTAAAAGGAAAGTGATAAGTGAGTCGTATATCAAGCTCAGGTTGCCCGAGGAATCTGAAGTTTTAGGGAGGGCTGAGGATACGGTATTCTGTGAGGCGTGTGCTGACATCGTCTTCTTCGGAATGGTCCTGCATGACTTTAGTGATCCAGCCAAGGTCTTGAGGAATGCGGGGAGGATGCTTAAGGCAGATGGGCGGTTGGTCGACTTGGACTGGAAGAAGGAACCTATGGAGCTGGGTCCGCCAACGGGGATAAGGTTCAGCGAGGAGGAAGCAATACGCCGTATCGAGGCGGCTAGGTTCAGGACAGAAGCCGTAAAGGATTCTGGATCATTATCTGGTTACCGCCAGAAGACCGGAGAATATTTGAGTTTGGTCTCTTTAGTAGGGATTAGGCTCCTATTCAATTATAGATGAGAATTCATACACATCTTAAATATTGACGCAATGATACCTTTTGGATACGATGGTTTTCATCAGCCAGAGTGAATTTGAGGCAATCATAGGTATGTTAGAGGACGCTATCCCCGGGTCAAGGGACACGTCGCTCCTCTATGAAGGACGCCTCAGCTTCCGGGAGTTCCGGAGGTATTTCAGGGTCCTCACGGAGTCGAATCTCATTGAGAAAAGGGGTGACCTCTTCGTCGCAACTCCGAAAGGCATTACTTTCCTCAGGACGTATCAGATGGTCATGAAGCTTCTGGACGCCTTTAGAGAAGAACCAACGAAGTTTTATTGAGCCAGAGCCCATGCAGTAAGGCTCTTCGCGCCATGAAAACGACTCAGGTGAGCGCTCACAAGCGGGTGAGAATATGTCTCGCCTCACACGCCACTCCTATTCGCCCACCGCGCTAAGTGTAAAAACCCATGATTGTGTCTACAAGGATTCTATATCAGTCGGTTCTCTTGATGATTTCGTACTAGACCTAACTTAATCGAGGAGACTAACAATAACTCTCCTACCATCATTCAACACAACATAGCATTTCTCAGAAAGACCCAAATTCTTCTTTACTCTGACAACTATGGCCTCTCCGGGTTTGATTATATTAGGAACAAACTCCAATATACTCCTATTATTTATCCTATCTATGTTTAGACCAAGCCCGATAGGAAGTTTGATCTTTGGCTTTTCTTCTGGCGCATTTGTGCGCAGTCCGTTCTTGACGACCTTGAGTTCTTCGATAGTCCGCCGCAACTCCTTGACCAAGAGGGGGAGGTCGTCGCTCACTTCGTCACAACCTCCTTAGTCACTGGAATAAGCTGGAGTACCCTCCGAATGCACTTCCGAATTAGAGCTGAGCGGTCTGTTCCACGATTAGTGGCTAAGTTATCGAGGGCGGCTATGATTTCCTCTTTCTCCCTGAAGACGACATTGCGCATTAGACCGCACCACTTCCGCAACGCTTTAATAGTCTAGAGAGAGACTTTACCACTTGTTTCGCGTACGGTCGCGAAGAATGTGGTCGGTCTCCATGGATAAGAAGAGACGAGCCGATAGGCGCGAAGTGCAAGAAGGCGTATTTGAATATATCGTGGAGCAAGTGATAAAGCAAGAAGAAGAACCCTCGAATCTCCGCCAAATTAGCGAGAGGTTGAGACTGAAGGACGGACGGGTTATTCAATTATCGGCTGTGCAGAGGGCTATTAGCTCTCTGAAAGACCAGAACCTCATCCACCTCAATGAATCTCTGTCAAACAAAACGGGTAGGAAAGAGAAAGTCTACCTCCCCACCTTCAAGGGTATTCTCCGTTACTTATCTAAATTTATCGTGGTATATCCAATTGATTCGAAGTGTCACAATATAGAACTTTTCCTTCGTGGCACATCCGAACATAAATATGAGTTGCCGGGGAAGCCTTATTACTCGAAGGAGAGGATGACTAAGCTGAAAAACGATGTAGAGTTCATGAAATTGTTTGAGAAGTGGTCGCAGGCTTACAATGATTCTAGGGAGAGACTCAAAAACATATTAGAGAGACATAGCACATGCCTTGATTATATCCAAAAGGATGAGAGAGACAATTTAACGAACAGTGATCTACCCGAAGATGTGAAGCAGAAGATATTGGAGAGAGATTTTGGCCCTATTAGCTATCCCTTGTTCAAACATTGCGACTTTCTTAAGATGATTGAAATTGATTCTTCTTATGATTTATACGAGAAGTTTATCAACATCTCTCGACATATGTTGGAGCAGTCAATGCAGCAAACATTTGAAAAACTCAACCCTACTCTGCAACTCTTACCGAAAGAAGGGTATAAGGTCATAGGGAAAGGGGGCAGAGCCATAACGGAAGAAGAGGAACAGGCATGGAGAGACTCCCTAAAACCAAGTATTCTCAAGGACGAAGACGCAATATTGGCGCAATTCTTTTTCATTGAATATGTGAAATATCTTAATGAGCATAGCAGAATAACTGTTGAATATCTGAAGAAGCATCTTGATTGGCAGAGCAGAGTGGGAATAGCAAACAAGGAGCTATATAATTATACGAAAAGATTGTTGGATTGGGAAGAATCCGAATATACTAGGAAAAGGAAAACATTTGAAGAAGCATTATCTGTTTTCAAGCCGTAGAACCATCTAGGTTATCTAAGCTCCTTTAGCTTCTCCTTTTGGAGTACCCTGAACTCACAGGGAAGAACCCTACTGGCTCAGACTTTTCGCGTGGTGCCGTAAGGTTTTGGTCAACCGAAAAACTCGAAGTTTTTCGAAGTGGCCTAGGCCAGTTGTTTGAGTTTCTTCTTCAGTAAGGCCTTGAACTCCGAGTCCTCGAAGAGCTTGGCCCATCACGTCGTCGCTCTCTTTCCTCTCTCGGGTTATGCGATCTAACCGGGCCTGCAACTCCTGAACCTGCCTTCTCAAGGCCTCGGTCTCATCCCCAAGTCGCCCATAGAGACCGATAAGCCCAGAGAATCCAGATGAGCGATGAACTTCTTGAGAAGGGTCTCCGTTTTTCTCTTCTCTCGAAGGCCCTCCGCCTTGAGGTCAGCCTTCCTCTTTTTGACCAGCTCCTCAGGCATCATGCCCACAAACTTAGAACTCTGAGAAGAAGCGCTGGTACTTCTCCTTCGTCGCCTCAGACCTATTCACAAGCTCACCCATCCAGCACTCCGTAGCTGCCATCAACCTAATCGAATGAATACTCTACGCCAACCCATCAAAGCTCACTGTTCGATTTAGATGTGGTGTGTCGGTTGTAACCCATCTTCTGTTCAAGGCAGCATTCAGCTATGCGGGCTACCCGCGCCTCAGGCAGACCTCACAGGCGCCTACTCGCCCTTGCACCCCGCCGGGTCGGCCGTTTCACCGCCCCCGCCAACCTCCTCACCATCCGCTGAATCATCGTCATCCGATTGGCGGACGTCCCGTTTCTGCTCCGTTGCCGGGGCTCTCGCCCCACGCCTCTCGGCGTCGCGGCTCTGCTCGGTGGATGGAGTTTCCTCAGCCCCCAATGGGGACCGTCGGCTGCCCACCGACTCACCAACCTACCATAAGCTACGTAGAGGATAAACCTTCCCAAAAAGCGATGAAGTACCGAAAACCGCACATCATGTCAGAGACAGTAATCGCCGCGTAGAGGATGGCTACGGATGTCGCCCTGGACGCTAGGCCCCGTTTTCAGCCCAACACCTTGGACGATTGGTGGTGGCGGGCTGAGCTGGTCGGCCGAAGCCTTCCAGCGTACACCCCCACTCCATCAACGGAGTCTTCTGCTCCAGTCCTCGTCCACGGCTAGCGACCCGTCACCGGGCCTCCATGCCGTAGATCGGCCGCCTATTTTCGGGAATGGCTTCGGGCTTAGATGCATTCAGCCCTTATCCACCATGGCGCAGCTGCCCGGCAGTGCCTTGTCAGACAACCGGTATACCGTAGGCCACGGCACCCCGTTCCTCTCGTACTAGGGACACCTTCCCCTCAAGCGACCAACATTCCCAGCAGATAAAATCCGACCTGTCTCACGACGGTCTAAACCCAGCTCACGTTCCCCTTTAATGGGCGAACAGCCCTACCCTTGGCGGCTGCTGCACCGCCAGGATGGGAAGAGCCGACGGCGAGGTACCAAACCGCGGGGTCGATGGGAGCTCTCGCCCGCGACGAGCCTGTTATCCCCGGGGTAATTTTTCTGTCACTATCGGCCCCCACCAATGGGGGCTCGGTAGATCGCTAAGCCCAGCTTTCGCTCCTGGACCCCTTGCTTTGGAGGGTCCAGTCAGGCCGGCTTTTGGCTTTGCCCTCTACGATGGGTTTCTGTCCCACCTGAGCCGACCTTTGGGCCCCCTTGATTCCTTATCAAGGGGGTGCCGCCCCAGCCAAACTGCCCACCTGCCGTTGTCCCGAGACATTTGTCCCGGTAAGAGATGCAGCTACCGAAGGGCGGTGTTCCATTGACGCCTCCACCAGCCCCCGAAGGGACTGGCCTCGACGGCTCCCGCCTACGCTATGCAACAGCAGCCACACCCCAGCAACAAGCTGCAGTAAAACTCCACGGGGTCTTCTTTTCCCGCTGGGAAATCCCAGACTGTTCGTCTGAGTCATGTGGTTTCACCGGGCTCCGGGCGGGGACAGTGGGGTGCTCGTTGATCCATTCATGCACGTCGGAACTTACCCGACAAGGCATTTGGCTACCTTAAGAGAGTCAGAGTTACTCCCGGCGTTTAGCGGTCCTTAGCCCAGTTGTACCCGGGTTTAAGATCCCGCCACTGGCCAGAATTCAAGGGCTGTACACACGTTTTCACGCTAGCAGCCCCCTGTGTTTTTATTAAACAGTCGGCACCCCTTTGCCACTGCGACCTACGGTCCCGATCTTTGACCGGAACCACAGGCACCCCTTATCCCAAAGTTACGGGGCTAATTTGTCGAGTTCCCTCGCCACGGATTCGACCCGATACGCCTTAGGTTTCTCGCCTAGGGACACCTGTGTCGGTTCTAGGTACGGTCACGGAGGATCCTTCCCCACATCCTTTTCACTGGCTCCAGGGATCGGCTGAACCCCCCTAAACGGGAGGCCATTCCCGCTTTAGTCTAGTTCTCGCCATTACGGCACTCCCCAGACGTATACGGTTAGACGAGGCGACGACCTCGCTCAACTTACCCCAAAGCGTCAGATGTAAGGCTTGCGTTACCGCGTGTACCTCCGTGGTACCGGAATGTTAACCGGTTTCCCATTCGGCTTACCCAGTTAAGGCCAGCCTTAGGACCGACTTACCCCCGGCTGATGACGCATCGCCGGGGAACCCTGGCCCTTTCGGCGGTCAGGATTCTCACCTGACTATGCTGTTACTTCCACCGGGATCTACAATACCGCTCGGTCCACTGGACCTCACAGCCCAGCTTCTCTCCAAGCGGAACGCCCTCCTACCGGATCACACCCGTAAGGATGTGCCCCGAGGTCTCGGTAGCTGACTTGAGTCCCGAATATTTTCGGGGCCCCCAGCCTCGGTGGGTGAGCTGTTACGCTTTCTTTGAAGGGTGGCTGCTTCTAAGCCTACCTCCCCACTGTCTAGGGCTGAGGACGCCCTTCTACCTTACACTTAGTCAGCATTTAGGGACCTTAGCCTCGGTCTGGGTTGCTTCCCTCTCGGCCTTGGGACCTTACGCCCCAGTACCCGTCTCCCGGGGTCTACGGCGCCGACAGATTCGGAGTTTGAGAGAAAGGTGAACCCTTTCGAGTCCTTGTCTTCCAATCAGTGCTCTACCCCATCGGCCACCTCGCCCGAGACTATGCTGCGACATACTTCGGAGGGAAATAGCTATCACCAGACTAGATTGGTCTTTCGCCCCTAGCCCTAGGTCACGGGATCGAATTGCACGTCAGAACCCCTTCAGGCCTCCACCGGGCTTTCGCCCGGCTTCACCTTGCCCAGGGCTAGATCGTCTGGTTTCTATTCTCACCGCCATGACTCCGAGCCCTTTCAGACTCCGCCCCTCGCGAATCACTTCGCTGCGGGCATATCGGTTTCCCTTCGCCTTCGGGCTTGACACCCTTAAGCTCGCCATGACAGTGAACTCCCCGGCCAGTGCTTCGAGACTGAACGCACGACCCTGGTCCTCCACCCTCGTACCATCGTATCGCTACGACTTCCTTCGGGTGGACTCTACCCTTTCGAGCCGTGCACGTCTATAACCACCTGGTTTCAAGCGCTTTTAACCCCCCTTCCGGGGCACTTTTCAGCTTTCCGTCACCGTACTGGTGCACTATCGGTCTCGGAACGTATTTAGTTTTGGGAGTTGGTGCCTCCCAGCTTCCCAAACCAAAATCAAGGCTTGGTACTCAGGAACCCAGCCCAACTCCTTCCAACTTACGCCTACGGGGCTATCACCCTCTACGGCAGACCTTTCCAGGTCACTTCGGCTTCGTTGGTTAGGAGCCTTAATATGACTGAGCCCGCAACACTACATCTCCCATAGGTCTCCCCACGGGATTCGGTTTGAACTCTTCCCTCTTCGCTCGCTGCTACTAGGGGAATCTCAATTGGTTTCTCTTCCTCCCCTTACTAAGATGTTTCAATTCAGGGGGTTCCCGCTCCCATGTGGGAGCGCTACGGCCGAAGCCGTAGCAGGAAGTCCTATTCGGGCATCCTCGGATCGAAGGTTGCGTGCACCTCCCCGAGGCCTATCGCGGCTTGCTACGCCCTTCTTCGGCGTCCGAGCCAAGCTATCCCCCAGGTGGCGTGGCATGTCGGGCCTACTTAAGAGCCCAGCATCCAATTTGCGTCCGTGTCAACCTCTACGCGGCGATCATCGTGAGCCTCTATGCCCACTACACCCTTCGTCTAGGAGTTTCAAGTTCCCAGACTGCATGATTTGGCCCAGTGTATCAATCGCTCCCTAGCCAGCCTAGCTGTCTAAGGAGGTGATCCGGCCGCAGGTTCCCCTACGGCCACCTTGTTACGACTTCTCCCCCCTCACCGAACCCAGATTCGACACGGCCAACGAGACTGCGCCTCATCTGGACCCGACTTGGATGGAGCGACGGGCGGTGTGTGCAAGGAGCGGGGACGTATTCACTGCACGATGATGACGTGCGGTTACTAGGGATTCCATGTTCATGAGGGCGGGTTTCAGCCCTCAATCCCAACTGAGATAGGGTTTAGGGATTACCTTCCCCTTTCGGGGTTGGAGCCCTCTGTCCCTACCATTGCAGCCCGCGTGTGGCCCGGGGCATTCGGGGCATACTGACCTGCCGTAGCCCTCTCCTTCCTCCGCCTTATCGACGGCAGTCCCTCTAGTGTGCCCGGCATTCCAAGGGAATCCGCTGGCAACTAGAGGTGAGGGTCTCGTTCGTTGCCTGACTTAACAGGACACCTCACGGCACGAACTGGCGACGGCCATGCACCTCCTCTCAGCTTGTCTGGCAAGACCCTTAATCTGGCCTTCACCCTGCTGTCAGCCCCGGTAAGTTTCCCGGCGTTGACTCCAATTGAACCGCAGGCTTCACCCCTTGTGGTGCTCCCCCGCCAATTCCTTTAAGTTTCAGCCTTGCGGCCGTACTTCCCAGGCGGCGAGCTTAACAACTTCTCTGCGGCACTGGGGCAACTCGTAGTTGCTCCAACACCTAGCTCGCATCGTTTACGGCTGGGACTACCCGGGTGTCTAATCCGGTTCGCTCCCCCAGCTTTCGTCCATCACCGTCAGGCACGTTCTAGTCGACCGCCTTCGCCACTGGTGGTCCTCCCGGGATTATAGGATTTCACCCCTACCCCGGGACTACCGTCGACCTCTCCCGTCCTCAAGCCTAGCAGTATCTTCCGCGGTCCGACGATGGAATCGCCGGATTTGACGAAAGACTTACCAAGCCGGCTACGGACGCTTTAGGCCAAATAAATCCCTACCACTCAGGGGGCTGGTATTACCGCGGCGGCTGACACCAGTCTTGCCCCCCCTTTATTCCTCCAGCTCCTTAAACTGGAGAAAAGCCATCCTCATCGGATGGCACTCGGGATAACCCCATCACGCATTCGCGCATTGTGGAGTTTTCGCGCCTGCTGCGCCCCGTAGGACCTGGGACCTTGTTTCAGTTCCCATCTCCGGGCCACCCCTCTCAGGGCCCGTACCGGTTATAGGCTTGGTAGGCCGTTACCCCACCAACAACCTGATCGGCCGCAGTCTCATCCTTCGGCGACTCCAAGAGCATGTTCCTGGAGCCCTTTCGGTGCAGTACCATTCCAGGCCACTGCGCCTATCAGGAATTAGCCCCAGTTTCCCAGGGTTATTCCCGTCCCAAGGGCAGATTAACTACGTGTTACGGAGCCGTACGCTGCGTCCCCAACATGGCTAGGAGGCGCACAACTCGCATGGCTTAGTCTCCACCCGATAGCAGTAGGGTCCGGCAGGATCAACCGGAATTGTGGAAGCATTGTCGCTTGGCTGGCTAAGGATTAGCGGATAGCACTGGGCCGACCTCGGATCTGAAAGTTCGACCTTCCGGCGCTTTTTTCAGATCTTCATTTTTGTTCCCGTACTTGGAGGTCGACCGTTTCATTCATTGGGAGTAATCCCTTCTCGTCCGGGTCGACGCCGCCAATTGCGAGTGCGGGATGGTAATAACTACCAGACTAGTAATGGGGCTCCTCATCATATAAGGTTTTCTCGAATCCCTCTGAGGTTGTCCATGGTCTTGTCGAGGCGATTTTGGATAGATGATGCTGTTATCTGCGCCGGATAGCTCTAGCTTTCCCTCGTAAAGAAACCTTAAATTGTTTTCATCGTCCCTAGAGTGGCTTGCGGGCCGGTAGTTCAGTGGTACGAATGCCTGACTTGCACTCAGGAGGCCGCGGGTTCAAGTCCCGCCCGGTCCACCATATCCGCTTAGGAAAACAGCACCTCATGTCAGAGACCTCTCAACAACCCCGCGATCTCATCGGACAGTGAAGTCATCTCTTAATACTCCTCACATACTGGTATGCCTGCATCGCTGCCCTTGCCCCTTCCCCCGTAGCGGTCACTATCTGCATCCCCCCGCAGGTACAGTCGCCAGCCGCGAAGATCCCCTCCACGTTGGTGGCCTGTCTCCTGTCGACCTTGATGCAGCCTCTTTCGTCGACCGTTATCCCTGCCTTCTTGGCGAGGCTCGTCATTGGTATCCCGCCCAAGGAGATGAAGACTCCGTCAACGGGTATCTCCGACTCCTTGTTGCTCTCCAAGTCTAGGATTGAGATTGACTTGACGTATTTGCCGCCTAGGATTGATTTGACCCTTGCGTTTATGATCTGGATATTCTCTTTTCCCTTGCACGTTTCTAGTAGCGTCTTCGACGCCTCTATCTGCTGTTTTTGGGTTGCTAGGATCACTTTCTTTGAGAGGTTGGAGAGATATAGGGCGTCCTCCAAGGCTTCGTCGCTGGAGCCTATGACGGCCGTTACCTTGCCTTTGAAGAGGGGTCCATCGCAGACGGCGCAGTATGAGACACCTTGTCCTAGGAACTCGGTTTCTCCAGGCACCAAGAGCCTCCTATTCTGAGCCCCAGTTGCGATAATGATACTAAAGGCCCGATATTCGCCGAGTCTCGTCTTCACCGTCTTTACTTTTTCATCTAAGGTGATGTCGAGGACTTCCTCGGGAAACTTCATCTCGGCGCCGAATTTCTTCGCCTGCTCCACTATCCTCTCGATTAATTCTGTCCCGCTTATCCCTTCTGGGAAGCCTGGATAGTTCTCCACGACCGGGGCCCATAACGCTCTTCCACCGAGTACACCGCTCTCAAGGAGGAGCATCCTCATACCCATCCTGGCGGCATAGATGGCTGCGGTTAATCCGGCTGGGCCGCCGCCAATGATTATCACATCGTAGGATTCACTAACCACTATAGTCTCCTCCGGATATCAGGAGTCTTCTATGAGGGAGATGCCTGTTAATAATAGGCGTCTGTCGAATAGCGCACTGGATAGATTGCCGGTCTGAGCCCTCACAATGATTCTTCATCCGGCTGTTGAGGAGAGTTTCTGATGATTCTGTCCTAGTTAGTGGACTCGACCCGTATATGTCTGTCGATGCGCCTCGGCTTAATCATGCTCTCAGGAGACAACAGCTTATCCAACTGCTTCTTGGAGAGTACTCCCAGCTCCATCACCAAGTCGTAAACCGACTTGCCTGTCTCGAAGGCCTCCTTTGCTATCTCGGAAGCCTTGTCGTAGCCGATGTAGGGCGTGAGGGCCGTGGCTAAGCCTAGGCTGTTCCTCGCCATGCTCAGACAATGTTCGCTGTTGGCGGTGATTCCCGTGATGCATCGGCGGGCTAAGGTGAACATAACATTCCGGAGCATCCTCGTCGACTCGAAGAGGTTGAAGGCTATGATGGGCAGGTAGGGGTTGAGTTCGAGTTGTCCAGCCTCAGCGGCTAGGGTGACGACGAGGTCATTCCCTATCACTTGGTAGCAGACCTCGCTGGCCATCTCGGGGATGACGGGGTTGACCTTCCAAGGCATAATGGATGAACCGGCCTGTACAGCAGGGAGGTTTATCTCGTTGAAGCCGGCACGTGGACCGGAGGACAGGAGTCAGAGGTCGTTACAGACCTTTGAGAGCTTCACAGCCGTCCTCTTCAGTACGCCTGAGAGAAGGACGAAGACACCTGTGTCCTGTGTGGCCTCGATTAGGTTCGGCGACAAGATGAGGTCTAGACCCGTGATTTTCCTGAGTTCCTTGCAGACCATTTTGGGGTATCGTGGGTCGGCGTTTATGCCTGTTCCTATGGCCGTGCCGCCGAGGTTGATCTCCCTTATGAGACCGCAGACCTCATTCAGACGTTCAATGTCCTCACCCAGAGTGGTTGCGTAGGCGCCGAACTCTTGGCCGAGGGTTATCGGGACGGCGTCTCGCAACTCCGTTCTCCCGACCTTCAGGACACCGGCGAATTCTTCCTCCTTCCTTCGGAGGGCTCCAATTAGTTCGGCCATGGCGTCGGTGAGCTCCCTGACAGAGTAGATGAGTGCGATCTTGATCGCTGTTGGGTAGACGTCGTTTGTGGATTGGGAGAGGTTTACGTGGTCGTTGGGACTTATCAAGTTGTATTCGCCTTTGCTTCTTCCCAGCAACTCTAGGGCTCGGTTGGCTATGACCTCGTTAATGTTCATGTTCGTGGATGTACCTGCACCTCCTTGGACTAGGTCAACGATGAAGTTCGCGAAGAGCTTGTTCTCCATTATCTCGTCACAGGCGAGGCCGATGGCCCGGGCCATTTCCTCGGGGAGGAGGCCCAGCTTTCGATTGGTGATGGCAGCTGCCTTCTTAATGGCGGCTATTGCTCTGATGAGTTTTGGGAAGCTCGAGACTGGAAAACCCACTATCTGGAAGTTCTCCGCAGCGCGCATCGTCTGAATCCCATAATAAGCTTCCTCGGGAATCGACATCTCACCCAAGAAATCTCGCTCAACCCTATGACGCGTAGACTGATTATCTTTCATGTGGGATGGCAACCCGAAAACCTTCCTAGTAAGGAGGATGGCCATCCACTATATGGCCGTTCTCTCGACCAACTCCATACTACCAGACCAAGATAGTCTACACAAGTACTCGGGTATTGGCCTAGCACCATGGGCCTATGTGACTGCCGAGGGGCTTGTGCGCTAGCTGATTTTGGAGAACTTCTGGATACGAGGCGTCTTGCCTATCTCACACTCGTAGATGTTGCCCTTCGAGTCCACGCCGATGCCGTGGGCCACCTCCATTAGGCCTTTGCCTTCACTCTCACGGCCTTCCCACGATGAGATCTCCTTGCCCTTCAGGTTGCGGATGCTCATCTTGGGCTGGTAGGGGCCGCCGATCTCGGCCAAGTAGACCACGTCATTCTTCCAGTCCAAGGAGATGTCTGCTGGGTTGTTCAGGCCTGCCCACTCGGTGACGTACCTGCCTTCTCCGTCGAAGATCTGGACGCGCTGGTTCTCTCGATCGCACACGTACACCATTCCGTGCCTGTCCACGCCTATGTTGTGGGGTAGGGCGAATTGGCCGGGGCCAGTGCCGTGGCCGCCCCACGTCTTGAGGAGTTTTCCATTGGGCGAGAACTTGTGGACCAAGTAGTTGGCATATCCATCGGAGATGTACAAGTTGCCATCGGGGCCGATTGCCAAGCCAGTGGGCATGTTGAAGGGTGCCCGTCGTAGGAGCGGTGTGGCCCAGTCCCTTGTGCCCAGCCTCACCAGCAGCTTGCCATCGGGTGTGAATTTCTCCACCGTGTGTGTCTGGGAGTCAACTATCCAGATATTGTCTTCGGAGTCGATGAAGATGGTGTGTGGCCAGCGGAAATGGCCTTCGCCCCAGCTGCCGACGAAGGTGCCGTCCGGGTTGAATACCATGACGGGGTGGTTGGCACGGCATAGGACATGGACTCTGTCTTCGGAATCGCACGCTGCATCCACCACGCCGCCCATCTTTTCCGGGCCGTCGAACTCGAAGAAGGCTGGGAATTTGGCCCATCCTTTCACCAACTCATACTTGTAGATGCCCTGTCCAAGTACCATTAGCTCAGACCTCGTCTCTTCACCGTTCTGAGTGACCATGAACCTGTCTTAAAGCTATCCGTTGAATCTGCCACAATATTGAGTGGTAAGCGTGGGAGGAAGGGTTATCGATCCAACTCGCCAATCAGTCCATAACGCGGTCTGAAATCGGCACCTATTGTGATCAGTCCAGAGACCTAGATACAGTGCAAAGCCGAAGGCTAACAAGACATTCGCTTATGGGGAGATGGACGAGGATGCTTATGTAAGATATAGTATTTGGAGGCCCATGTTAGGAGCGCCCCCACATTTCGGACAAACCGTAGTGGCCTAACCGTCAGAGATAGGCTAGGCTTGCACCTAACTAGTGTGGACGCCGCCCGGTCCACCGATAGGAAACAGGTTGCCGATATCGGCCAAGTGCCGAAAAGAGCACCTCATGTCAGAGACCCCTCCTAACTCATCTCTAGACGTGGGGCCGCTGTGGGGATTCTCCGACAACGGTCCTTTGAGCCCCACCTCCCGGCTCCACAGGCCGGTACGCTACCAAGCTACGTTACAGCGGCCACCGCCCTGAGAGACACAACCTTTTCTTATAATTCTTCCTTCTCCCCACCATCCTTCATCTCTAATCAGGCCACCTCTCGACAAGAGGACTCAAGATGGCTTCAAACGTAGAATTATTCTCAGCCTGCCGTCGGAAGCTGCTCCAAGCCTCAGAAAACTGGGCCCACTGCCTCTTGGAACTCTGGCGCGCTTCCTCGTCTAGGATGCCGTCCACGGACTCTTCTAGGGCGAGGAGCCAGATCTTCAGCATTTGTAGAATGGATATGATGCTGTTCCGGTCACTGGGGAGGTTGTGCTGACGCAATTGTTCGAAGAGCCCGAGGATTAGACTTAGATCCCAAGCCTGTCTCAGGAGGAGGACCCCGACGGCCAGTTCCTCTCGGTTGCTCGAGTGTACGATGATGTCCAAGCTTAGATGGGCCATCCCATCGACCTGCGTGGACAGGGGCTCATAGGAGACTGCAGGTCCTCCCATGGCCTCCTTCTCCAAGGAGTCTCTCCTCTCCGTCAAGGCCTTGGCAAGATTCTGCATCCGTTGAAATCCTTCTGTCCACAAGATGTTGACAGGCAATGCCTTCAAGGAGGCCTGTTGTCTGGCGCATTCTCCGCATCCCCCTAGGGCGCAGTTGAAGACAACTTGCCCGCATCTATCACAGATGATGCTTGGTGCAAGGAGTCTCGACAGAAAGTCTATGGTCTCCCTAGCGTCTTCCTCATCAATGGCCTCTCGGATGATTATTCGACCGTTCTTGGAGATGAGGATCTTCTTGCCCCGCCATTGGACTCTGGCTATTCCCAAGTTGGAGCTGACGCGAGTCTCGTCGAAGTCGTCGTCATAGGCATCAAGTATGCACGACAAAGTGGGAAAATCGTAGAATATGTCCAAGGCACCCTTGCCGGGAATACCGAAGCGGAGTTCGCAGTTCACTCGGCCCTCGACCGTGGCGCAGGGTTGAACATACAGGACCGTGGACGCTGTGGGCCCAGGCATGCTCTCCAAGCTTATTCCCTTGACTAGTACGCATTGGGCGTCGAAGCCGGGGAGTTTTTCGGTTCGGAACATGCGAATGTCCTGTTTAGTATTCCTAGCCTAGGGAGTTCGCTATCTCTCGCACAGCAGAGAGGAAGGTGTCTACCTCCTCCTCCGTGTTGTAGAGGTATAGGGACGCTCGCACAGACCCCGATGGGGCGTGAATAACCTCCTTCATAACTGGATAGGCGCAGTGATGGCCAGATCTGACCATGACATTCGCCGAGACGTCCAAGGCTAAGGCTACGTCGTGGGGATTGAGATCGGCAATGTTGAAGGAGAGGACTCCTGTCCTATGTCTCGGCTCAGGGCCGTACACTGTCACTTTCGGAATCTCCAAGAGGCCCTCGTACATGCAACGCGTCAGACGCTCCTCGTGGCCGCGGATATTGTCGATCCCGATTTGGCGTAGGTAGTCCACTGCTCTCCCGAGGCCGATGGCATCAGCGATAGCAGGCGTCCCAGCCTCAAATCTTTCTGGACTCTTGGTCAACGTGTAATACTCCAATCCCACGTCCTTGATGGTCCCTCCACCGATCGCAAGTGGCTCCACCTTCTCTTCTAGTCCCCTTCTTATGTAGAGGGCGCCTGAACCTGTCGGGCCGCACATCTTGTGGCCGCTGAAGGCTAGGAAGTCGCAGTCTATGTCTCGAACGTCTACCCTCATGTGGGGTACGGATTGAGCCCCGTCTACTAGAATTGAGGCCCCTCGACGATGAGCCAATTCAGCTACCTCTTTGACTGGAGTTATGACGCCGAGTACGTTCGAGACGTGGGTCAGCGCCACTAATCTAGTCCTCTTGTCGATGGCCTTCTCGAAGTCATCTAGGCTTAGGAAGCCCTGAGGATCCGGCTTAACAACCTGCACATCGACGCCATATTTCTCCTTAAGCCTCAACCAAACTATGTAGTTTGAATGATGCTCCAGCAATGTGGTCACGACTCGGTCGCCCGTTTGCCAATTGACGCCTGAGGCTATGATGTTTATTCCCTCAGTGGTGTTCTTTGTCATGACGATCTCGTCGCTGTGGGCTGCGTTGATGAAGGATGCGACCTTTCCTCGGGCGGCTTCATATTCGGTGCTGGCCCTTTGGGAGAGGCGGTGGACACCCCGTTCGATGTTGGCTCGGTACTGGTGGTAGTATTCGAGCATCTTCTCTAGGACAGGTTCGGGCGTGAGGCTGGAGGCGGCGTTGTCGAGGTAGACGATCCCTGAGTCTAGGATGGGGAAGCCCTTTCTAATCAGTTCAATATTCATCTTCTCTCCCTCCGAGTATCAAATGAATTGAAGGAGGTAGGGGACAAACTTCCTATCAGAGGGGACACCACTCGACGAGGCAGCGCCTCCTATTAAGGTCCAGAAGCCTATAAAGGTCGTTTGCTCACATTTTATCAGAATACTTCACTGGAGTTTCTCGACTCCTTAGAAGGTGGCTCGTCGATCCGCTTTCCCACATTCTGATCGAAGCGTAAGAATCAAGTGTTCAGGGTAGACATAGACCTCTGCTTCTTCATCACCGTCTCCAAGGATAAGAGGCACTCCCTAGCTCAAGACATAGAGGTCTCTAGGAGACTCGGTCTCGATTTCCAGCGTGCGCCTATCCCCAAGTAATCGTCCAACTTAGAGCAACCGTTTCCTTGGTAAGAGTATAGTCCTTGAAGATCTGCTTTATTTCCCGACCAGCTACAGACGAGTAAATGATGGTTTCTTCATGGAAGCCTCCCGCCTTAAGTTGCCATTTAAGAGTCACCGTGACGTTTGAAGCTGGTTCCATGCCAAAGTTTATCAAAAACCCGCTAACACTATGACTGTAAGTGTATCCAGAATATTGGTCATTGAAACTTCCCTGAACATTGGGGACCCTTAGTTGCTGGATCTCAGATCTTAAACTGGTAATATTGAATTGTAGTTGCTCAATCTCTTTAGAATTTGATTGTAGGTTGGTAGAATTTGACCCTAGGTTGGATTTTAGTTTCTGAATTTCAGAATTTAGATTGATGACATCGGACTGTAGTCGTCTTATTTCTGTTGAATTTGATTGTAGATTGGTTCTAAGTTGTTGAATCTCAGACTTCAGGCTGGCGACATCGGAAAATAGTTGTTGAAGCTCACGGGTTCTTAGTCCGTCGATATTCTTCTGTAGGTCTCTCGTCGACTCTTCGAGCTGTTTGAGCCAAGGATTGAACGTGTAGTACACTGTAATCGTAGCGGCAACTCCGACAATAGCTATAACCAGAGAGGCTAGAACTAGAGGATTTCTACGCGGAGAATCGCTTGTCATTTAGAGACTCATTTTGACAAATAGATACATTTCTCCTTTTAACGTTTAGCGCGCTAATTATGAGGGAGAAAAGAGTCAGCAACTCCCTATCGAGTCCCAAGATAGTGGGTCGGATAAGCTCGCGCTAAGCAAATCCTTGACCAAGCTCCTATAGCCCGAGAAATAAGGAGTATCTGAAAATTAGAGGAAGTACTCTGATGCTTGTGTGACAGCCTATGGTCGCCAGTGGACCTCTGCTGCTCCAGAGATGTCATGCGTCGCATGAAGTGGGACGATCCAGCTCGCCAATCAAGTCTTAGAGATACGGAGGGCGGAAGTCTCCTCCTGCGACATCTTCTTCACACTGAGCGTTCCTGAAGCAGGACCGCGCCTGTGGTTGACGAGAACCTTGTCCCCCTCGGCGTCGGAGTACCTCGCCGTCAACTTGGCAGCTATGATCAAGGTTTTCTTCGTTGGCCTCCCCTGCAGTACGGTTACTGGGCTACCGCAGTTAGGAACCTCAAGGTATGTTAATTTACCATCATCAAAACTTAAGAGAGTCTTGTTCTCGGCCTCGTTGCGACCGACGATTATCTTGTTCTCCCCAACTCGGAAGTGCCGCCCGATCTTGAGGAGAGCGACATCATGCAGGCGGACTCTGCGACGATAGCTGAAGAGGTCCCGCAGCCTAGCAGCGAACTCCTTGTCGGTCAGTAGGCAGCCTCCGGCGGGGCAAGGGTAGTCATAGATTCCCAGGTTCTTGGCGAGGGCCATCTGGGGCCTCCTGCTTCGTCCCTTGATGCTCAGCAGTTTCTCCCGGTTCACCCATCCTTTGAGTTCTGACTCTGTGGGTGGTAGGAGCTTGGCGGAGAGGGGGCGGAGAATCTTGCCTTCGAGGCCTGATTCCTTCTCGATGATCTCGAGGGCTTTGCGGTGCTGGGACATGGGGCGTTCGCCCAAGACCTCGCCTGTGAAGAGGAACTTGGCACCTATCTTTCTCGCATAGCTTTTCGCCTTTCTGAGCATGAGGATGCGGCAGTCGATGCAGGGGTTCATCCCCGAGCCGTAACCGTATTTGGGGTTTCGTAGCATGCGGAGGTAATCGTCACCCCCCACTATCATGTGTAGGGGGATCGCGAACTTGGCGGCGACCTCGGCGGCCTCGCATCTACCACGCCTATCGCATTGACAGAAGGGGGACCTGAAGTTCAGGGCGACTACGTCGATTCCTTGGTCTAGCATGAGCTTCACCGCCAAGGTGCTGTCGAGGCCCCCGCTCAGGAGGCCTACCGCCCTGATTCTCTGCATATCCATTAACGTAATGCTGGGGACGGAAGAATGTATCGTTCCTGATAACACTTTTTGCCGGAATCTCTTCTGTCCTTGACTCGGTAGTTCTTCAAGTGATGGCCGCGGGTTCAAATCCCCGGGCCCGCCACTTTTTAGGTGCAAATGCCTTTATTCTCGGCTCCTGTAACCTGTCATACTCCGAAAATAATGCTATACTTATCTGTCATTTGGTTGAGGCTTTTGAGATGTCAGTTGCCCTACTCCAGTACTTATCGAAGAGCATGCGCTTTGACATAAGATCTTGAATTTGTTTGACATCGCCCAGTTTTCTATGAATTATGTTCCACGGAGGGGTATTATAGGCGGCACTATCAGAAATCAAATAGCGGTCATGAACTTCTCTGACGTCTTTGTCATCCAAGATCCTAAATTCGGCCGAGATTCCTCTGTTGTCCATCTCGTCTCTAAAAGCTTTACATTCTTCCTTAAAGGCTGGACTAAGGCGCAATTTACCGATAAGGATTCTCACATTTTTCACCTTCGAGGGATCGAGCCTAAGCAAAAAGATTAGTCCTTTTGAATCCAAATCTTTGTCCATTAAACGAAGTGTGTGCGCGTCCAAATTTGAGACCAGTTCATAGATTCTTTGCATATTGGTGAAAGGTGTGCTGGGATGCATTTCCAAATCTCTAAATTGTCGCTCAGAAGTCTGCGCAGTAGTTTGAGTCTTATATGCGAAGATTGCCATATCAATGTCAACTGGCGCAAAGAGCTGTTGCTTCCCGTAAACATCCATATATGTTACATTTCGTGTTCGGAGATTCTTTGATGTGTATTGAAGCCAGTTATGGTATTTCTGATACTCTTGAGTATTTCTTTGAAGAGAGCCGGCTGGCCAACTTTTGATCGAATAGCCTCCTTCTCCCAAGTCGAAGTTGCTTATTCCTTGGTCATTTAGAAATGTTGCAACGTGTCTGTCTATTACACCGTAACGATGTTGTTGCTGGTCAAGGAATCTGAGAAATGCTGAAGCGACGGGTATACCAACACCCTTGAGATCCACCAACTTGCTCATAGCATCCCGCACATTGTCGGGTTGTCTCCTTAGAGTTGAAATGACTTCGCGGATCGTACTCTCCAGGATAGTGTCGTCGTTTCTGTCGAAACGTTGAAGCATTTCTGTCTCATATCTAGGACTGGCTTTCCAATGTACAATTTCAGATAGATCTCCCTTCACATAGTTAAATTCTCCTTGTAGTATTCCGTTCTTGATGAGAGTTTCTATAGCCTCTATCCTCTTTTCTGAGGAGTATCGAGATTCTCCCCATGGCCATCGATACTGTTCCCTCCAGGTCTTCAGAAAAGAATCTGTAATATCCTGCAAGCCGAATCCCGTCGCAATTTCAGTCTTGCTGTAAATCTGATATGATGATCCCGGAATAATAAAATTGCGCTGGCCGGCTGAATCTCGGAAAAAGCGCAGTCGTTTTTCTGCAACTAAATATCGGGGCTCGCATTTAATTATAGTCAAGTACCTCCAAGCCCGGCCTTTCCCATGATACGGAAAAGCATGGAACGAAGGGACGGTGGACTGTACCCCCGCTACGGCCTTGGTCTGTCCCGACGCTACCTTGAACGCTCTTCTTCCAAAGCATGTCCGTGCCTAGACCTGTGGCGGAATCGTGTCTATCACCTGAATACCCTCGATGTTCCTGAAGGCAAGGTCGTGGGTGGCGATACTTCTCACCCCTGAAGCCTGCATCGTAGCAAGGATGACGCAGTCTCGGCCTCCCAATCCCTTAGCTGCGTGTTCAGGTAGCATATCGAGGGCCAACTGCGTAACATGGTCATCAAGGTCGACCATGTTGAGTGAAGACAAGTTCTGCATCAACTTTATGCGCCTAGTGAACTCTTCTTTTGGTAACCTTCTTAGGTAATGAGCAACCTCGATTAGAGTGATATAGTTGATGATTATTCCATTCAATATGGCGTGGCGCATCACTTCAACTACGTGTCTATGCTCGGGGAGTCTGGAGTCGAGCCAGTATATCCAGTAGTTGGAGTCAACGTAGATCAAGCCATATCTCCTTCAGCCTGAGGGGATCAGTTGCCTGAACAGGCGAGCCTTCCTTCAAGAAACCCTCCATCTCTTCGATGAACTCCTTCGCTTCAACACCCTTCGTTATGACGACCGCTCCCTGCTCAACTCTCACCTTCACCCGGGATCCACTTCTAAGCCCCAGTTTCTTCCTTAAATCTTCAGGAATCACTATCCTTCCCTTAGAGTCTACCACGACCTCAGACATTCTCATCCCACCTAAATTCCCACCACGGCCACTTAAGCCTTATCGTGCCAAACGAAGACACCAACCAAATAGGGCCCTGTTAGGAGGCTACCACCATGATCAGTCGCACATCCATTAACGTGATACTGGGGACGGACAGTACGAAGGGCAGGATGGGCGACATACGCGGAAGACCCAAGGAAGAGGACATCGCCAAGATAACTGAGGATGCTCGCAAACTGGCCGACAGGATATGACAGCAGTACATGGAACCTCTACTTGCGATGAAGTCCCGAAAACGGCACATCATGTCAGAGGCCCCATCACCGATAGAAGGCAATAGCTTATGAACTGCCACTTAACTCCGTTATAGGCGAGCAGCGTTGCGTCCGCCCTGCGAGATCGTTGCAAGAGATATTCTACCAGCCATCAGGTCCCTCGTAGCCAAGGAACTCATCGAGCGCTACGGCTTCACCCAGATGACCGCGGCCCGCAAGCTGGGAATAACTCAGGCAGCTATAAGCCACTATCGAGACGCCAAGAGAGGAGGTAGACACCTCAAGCAGCTCGAGGCGAACCCTGCCATCAAGGAGAGCATCGACAAGATCGCTGAAGGGATAGCGAAGGGTATCCTGAGTCAGGAAGAGGTCGCGCTGAAGTTCTGTGAACTCTGCGAGAGCCTTAGGAAGCGCAACTAGGTCTACATCCTTCACCGCGTCCCATGGCGCCGCTCCGGAATAAGAGAACCACTTTTCGAATAGCCGGCCCAAACTTGGAACCTCAATATGTCATAACGTCGTTATGGCCTCAGCGGCACTATGGAACCAGGTAATGCGATCAAGCTGAACTCCTAACTCGCCACATCGACCAAACGTGTGATAAAGGCTCTTGAGGAAAATGGGTGGTTGATTCCCAAGGAGATAACCGACAAGACCAACCTGTCCCCTGGGACTGTCAAGTACGCCATTGAGCAACTGAGGCACGGCTAAATACTAGAAGAGAGGGCCAACTGGGATGACCTTAGGAGTAAACTCCTCGGAATTGACTCCTCTAGGAGAGAAGCCTTTTTAGGGGATTCGCGATAGGAATCAGCTACGTTGGCGCCGGGGTGGCTGAGCGGTTTAGGCGGCCGGCTGCAGACCGGCTCTACATTGGTTCAAATCCAATCCCCGGCTCCATCATGTTAGAACTCTGGTTCACGGGTCAGGACTTCGTTAGGGTCTATGTGTGTGAGGGTCTCGGTACTGGTCATCGTCCCCGAGGCCGCATCAAGGATCATCCGGTAGAGTCTGTCCGCTGCTTCGTCGATGGTCTCCTTGCCTTCGATGACCGTCCCTGAGTAGAAGTCCAGGTTCCATCCTCCCATTTCCTTGGTCTTGGGGTTGGCGCTGCACCAGATGAGGGGTGAGACGACGCTGCCCGTCCTGTAGAAGATTCCGTCACCTGCGTAGCCTCCACCGCCCAGCTGGTAGAGGACTATCTGAGCACCAGCGGCGGCGTAGCACATGAAGATGGATAGGGTCCAAGCTGAGTTGTCCACGAAGTATAAGCCGCGTCCCCTCGGTCGTTCAGCATACTTGAGGACTCCTGATATTGGGTTAGTCCCACTCTTGTGGATGGCGCCTAGGGACTTCTCTTCAAGGGTCGTGATGCCAGCCTTGATGTTGGCTGGAACTGGGTTGATGGTTCTCACGTCCTCCCCTGTCGCCTTCGCCCTCTCCTCAGCCTCAGAGGCCACCCTCAGAATCTCTTGCGCTACATGTTTGTTCACAGCCCTTTTGGCGAGGATGTTCTCTGCACCTATAATCTCGGTGTTCTCACCGAAGAAGGCCGTGCCCCCAGCCTCGATGAGCCTATCGTAGACGCGGCCTATTACCGGGTTTCCGGCGATGCCTGAGGTGGGGTCGGAGGAACCGCACTTGACCCCGACGGCTAAATGCTCGTCTGAGCAGGACTGGCGACGAAGCTTCGAGGCCTCCTGAACTAGAACCCTAGCCAACCTGACGCCTCTCGCCACATAGTCCAATGTATCGCCAGGCCTCAGAAGCTCGACACGTTTACCAGACTTCGAGATCTCCTCGACCAAGCGTTCTGGTCTGACCTCTGGGTAGTCCAAGCCTTCAGCTGCGCCATTCACGATGACAGAGGCGACGTTGGGGTTCATGGCTAGGCCCGTGTAGAGGCGGAAGAAGGCCTCCCTATCCTTTGAGGCTCTGAGGACAGGAGTGTTCCCCGTCAGGACGGTCTTAGTCCCATAGACGAAGTGACATATCTCGTCGGCGTGAAATCCTCCGGGAATCACTAGGACATAGTTTCTAACGCCGAAGGAGCCGTCGGGCCTTGGATAGCCTAGGAAGGTCATCGTTCACACCATACTAACCGGCTACGCCGCTTACCCCATATAAGGTGAGTGCTATTTCTTGTTCCTTGCCCGAACTCATAGCATCTCCGTCGCTTTTGGCGCTGTGGGATTTCGATGCCGGTTTGGAAGATTCGCTACTCGTTAACTGGTCTTCTCGATGACAATTCGACACTTCTTTTAGACAAGGGTGAGCCGTAGTCAGTCCCTTGCCCATACGACTCCTAAATGCCTCGTTTCGATCTATGATAACCCGTTTTCGACCTCGGGAACAAGACGTTTTGACCTGCGTTTCATCTTTACCTCGCCTTTTTCCTTGTTCCCTGTTCTACCACTTTTTCAGCGCGTTCAGCAAGTGAGCGCTTCATATTCTCAGCGTCCAACTTTACAGGCATCTCAGCCGTCTCCTCTCAGCAAAGCAGTGCCTTAGCCAGCGAAGGGATCCATCTCTCCCAATGCCCTGATAAGTCCTTCGGAAGTCCCCTGACCAAATTCTTAGAGAGGATGAGCGTCGCCGATTCGGGAGAATAAAGCCATATATTTATCTTCTAGAAAGCTTAGTCTCTTTTTCTAGAAGATATCCATGTCATTTCTAGAAAAAGATTCTCTGGATGGAAGGGCTTCTAATCCCCTACGAACCCAGCACCGAGTCAAGGCTCAAGAGCACAAACTCAGACGCATGAAGGCGTGCGTCCTGTTCCTAGTCTGTCTGACGGCGTTCGGAGCCGCTGTCCGTGCCTTCTCCACGGAGCTCGGGGGCATGAACACGGTCAACGTGGTTGCCGCTAGCACTCCTCTCTTCAGCGATGGCTTCGAGAACGGGTTGACGCCTTGGACGGGCCAGTCTGAGACGGTCTCAGTCCAGTCTTCAATCGTCCATCATGGCGCTCAAGCCCTGTATGCGTCCGGCTCGTCCGATTCCTACGTCTACAAGTCCCTCTCCTCGCTCTCCAGCGTCAACGTTCGCGTCTGGGTCAGGACAGCCACCTTACCCAGCCTCAACTACTACGGCCACGACGTCATACAGATCTATTCGGGGACAACCCTCCTCGCCAGCGTCCAGATATACAAGGAGTCGAGCGTCGGCTGGCGGGTCCTCTACTGGGACGGCAAGGTCAAGTATCCCGGAAAGGTCGGCTCAGTCTCCTCCAACACTTGGTACTGCGTCGAGGTGAGCGTACAGGTCGGTTCACCCGGCTCCGTCGCCCTCTGGGTCGGCGGCAGCCAGTTGGCAACATATTCGGCGAGCAATAATGGTCTCTCCATAACCTCCGTCCGGGTAGGGGCAATGGTAGGTTACCCCAGCTACAACAAGGCCACCTACTCCGACTGCGTCGTCATCGACAACAAATACATCGGAACCAGCTGCGAACCCGCCCCGCCTCAGAAGAAGGGAACCCTTAGAGTCGAGTCAACACCCGTGTCTGGTTCGTGCTACGTCAATGGCTCTCTGTGGGGGATTACACCTCAGAGCAAAGAAGTCAACATAGGTCACTACACCGTCTCTTGGGGAGATGTCTCAGGATACGCAACTCCATCGCCACAGACAGCTATAGTCGAAGAGAGTAAGACGACTACCGTGACAGGCATCTATGTTGAGATACCTCCGCCTCAGCTGAGAGCATCCATATCGCCCACCTCCGCCAACATCCAAGTCGGCTCCTCAGTCACCTTCACCCTCACGGCCAGCGGCGGAGCCCCGCCTTACACGTATCAATGGTTTCTGAACAGCACGCTAGTATCCAACGCGGTCGGTACATCCTACACTTTCGTGGCCGCCTCTCCTGGCAAATCAACGATATTCGCCAATGTGTACGACAGCTCCGGTTCATCTGTGAGTACGAACAAGGCTACCATTACTGTTGTGTCTTCCTCACCCAATCCTCGGTATGGTGTATGTTTCCACGCGTTGGAAGAGTACAATGCAAGTAGCAAGGCAGTATTGTCTGATTTGATGGGTGCTGGTAGTTTCTGGGTTCGTTCGGACTGGGTGAATCCTCCAAATCCCTTTGGTCCTGTGGACATGGTCGCGTGGAAGAACGATATGCTTCAGATGGGGCTGAAGCCGCTTGCGATCTTGGACTACATGACTATGAGGGAGCGGTCTTTCACCTTGACGGACTGGCAGAACGAGGTCACGATCGCCGTGAACTCTGCGCCCGACATACCTGCCTGGGAGATATGGAATGAGCCTAACCTCCGTATGTTCCAAGGAGGTTACCAGGACGGGACACCAACGCACTACATGGAGATGCTGAAGACGGCTTACAGCATCATAAAGGCCAAGAACCCCAACGCCTTGGTGGTCGGCCCCGGCCTCTACACCTACGCCGGTGTCGCCTGGCTACAGAGTATAATCAACTTGGGTGCTCTGAACTATCTCGATGTCGTGTCGATCCACCTCTACATGAACACTGTATCCCAAAACCAAGCAATACTGAATCAGGCGAGGTCAATGGTTGGCGCTAAGCCGGTCTGGGTCACAGAGATCGGCACGGAGGGCCCAACTGGCTACGAGAGTTACCAGAACAGTTATCTGCGTAAGAACCTCTCAGGGCTAACGGCAGATGCGATATTCTGGTACGAGCTCATAGACGATCCCCGCCCGGGAGAAGGCAGTTTCGGACTAGCTAGGGCTAACTACACCTACAAACTAGCATATTACACATTCAAATCATTACTCGGTGGTTAAATGAACGGCCATTAGACTGCAATCAGGCAGAATAGCCTTGGATCAAAAAGGCTCAGCTATTCTGCTTGAACCCGAATGGGAGTCTTTCACAGCAACAGAACGAAGGGTGTGCCTTCGAAGCGTATGGACTGGACTCGCAGGTGCGGATGACAGCCGTTCCTAAGGGCGGCCATGGCCTCGACCACTGGGAGCTAGACGGAGTCAATGTCGGACCGGCCAACCCCTACACCGCCACAGTGGACGCGGACCGCATGCTTAAGGCCTTCCTCAAGGAGCTGTGATTCCTTTGGAAGCCTAGAAGTTGTCTGAATATTGGGCGAAGGCCCTTCGATTCTTACCACTGACTCAAGTCTTCCGTCCCGATTTCATTGTCTTCCGGACTGAAGTGCCTCAAGGCAACCGCTATTGAGGTGTGACGGCCATCGAGGTAAGTCGAGCAGTAGGTGAGTAACTATTCCCCACATGGTCCGTGTCGCTACCGATGAGGTCTACTCCGCCTTGGAGAATCTCGAAGAAGTTGCCTGAGATGAGGACTCCCTTCACAGGTCGAGTCAGTTCACCCTTCTCCACGAGCATTCCATTCGCCACAGTGGCGCCTAGGTAGCCGCTGATAGGGTTAGAGAGCCAGACGCCGATCAACTCTTGCAGATAAAGTCCATTTCTCGTCTCCTTAACTATCTCGTCGAAGCGCGCGGTTCCTGGCTTCAGAACTAGATTGTTCGGTGCTGGGCGAGGAATGCCGTCGTAGCTGCGAGACGCATTGCCCGTGGATTCGACGTGGTCTTTGCTGGCGGTGAAGGTGTCGTAGAGGTAGCCCCTCAGGACTCCTCCCTCGATTAGGGGTACGCGCCTTTGGGGAACCCCCTCGTCGTCGAACTCTCGAGTCCCCATGCCCCCCGCCATTAAGCCTTCATCTGTCAGCGTCAAGTCGTCGGCGGCTATCTTCGACCCAACCCTACCAGCCCAAGGAGAACGCCTCTTCTGGACAGACTCCGCCGAAAGAGTGCATCCGAACATGATTGTGAGGACGATAGCGAAGAGCTTATTCCTCCAGATTATGGGGATCGTCCCCGAGGGAATAGAACGAGCTTTTGCCGCGGTCACTGCCCTCTCCGAGGCTTTACGGCACACACCAGCCACATCAAGGCCTCGCCATGAATGAGTTGCGTCCGACTCGCTGCTAACTCCCTTGGAATCTCCACCCCCTGCGCTGACGCTTATGGATGCTGAGGCATAGGACTCAGTCCGCTCCAAGGCTTGACTACAGCTGTCCACGATGGTCGCTGTCCTTATGCCAGTTGACACTCCGCCCCTCGTAACTATCAGATTCGCATCTTTTTCGCGGACGGCTCTGAGCATCTCTAGGGCGGCCTTGGACATGGTCTCGGGCGGCAACCCCTGAATCTCTGGGTCTAGGATCCCTTCAATGCTCATCCTTCCTGTATTCTTTGCTAGGGAGACCCAGTCCTTGTTGGGTTCGCTGACCTTGGCTATGGAGTAGGCCCGCCTGACCGTCTGCTCCGTTTCACGGGGGTTTAGGGAAGTAGTACTGGACAGCCCTACCCGTTTGCCGACAACTACTCGTATTCCGAGGCCGGAGAAGTGACTTGAGCCCAGAGTCTCGACCTTTCCGACTAGGGTAATGTCTCGCGACGTTGACTCCTCGATGTAGACCTCCACCTCATCGGCACCCAGTCGCTCCCCAAGTCTGACAAGGCGCTTACCCAAGGCAGAAAAGTCCGTTGTCAAGCCCTACCACCTACCGCCATCCTCTCTATCCTGACATGGGGTCCTCCGTGGCCCACCCGAGCCCTCTGCCCCTCCTTTCCACAGCCACCGAAGATGCTTGTCTCGATGGCAATGTCCTTCCCCAAGGCACTGACTTGGTTCAAGGTCTCAAGAACCATGCCACCTATGGAGACGCCTCTGACCATCTCCGCGAGTTCTCCCTTCCTTATGATGAAGGAGGGGCCTGCGTTGAAGGTGAAGGTGCCCTGCCCGACATCGACCTCTCCCCCTCGGGCGCCTCGCCCACAGAGATAGAGCCCATAATCGATGTCCTCCAGCAGTTCTTCAAGGCTTGCGTCTCCTGCCTCTATGAAGTAGTTGGTCTGCCGAACTAGGGGCTTATCTCCAAATCCCTGACTGCGCGCATTCCCCGTCGGCAACGCCCTTAATCTGTGAGCTGATGACCGTGAATGGATGTATCCTCGAAGAATCCCCTTCTCGACCACCACCTGTCTACCCTTCTCCACACCCTCGTCATCGTACGGGACGTAGTAGCCTCCCTCTACGACGCCCTGGTCGACGATGGTGACAAGGGGTGAAGCCACCTTCTCGCCCAGCCGTCCTTCGAGGACCGACTCCTTCGCCGCCACTAGGTCCCCCTCTGAAGCATGCCCTAGAGCCTCGTGGAAGATGAGCCCGACCAATTCGGGGTCAGCCACTACCCTGTAGTTGCCTGAAGGAGGAGCCCTCGCCTTGACCGCCTCCAGGGCAACCTCCGCCGTCTTTCTAGAGAATTCGTTCCAGTCCGTTTCTTCTATGAACTCGAACCCAGCGCATCGGGACTTTGAGTCCGAGACAGACTCCATCCGTCCCTCAGACCCTGCGACAGCGAAGTGGCCTAGACCCGTGATGTGGACGACCATCTCTACGCGGGCGCCTTCGGAGGATTCGAAGAGGCGCCTCTCGGTTAACCATCCCATTCTCGTGGTGGAACTCGTTATTCCCTCGATGGACGCCGCCTTGTTGGTCTCCATGACAAGCTTCAGCTTCTCCTCATCCGACATATCGTTCGGGCTCTTCTTCCAAGGCGACTCTACGGATACTCTGAGGGGTTTCGCCTCAGCTAGGGTGACTGTTTCGATGCTTCCCTCAGCGGCTTTCGCCATCTTTACAGCGTATCTTACAGATTCTCTGAGAATCTTGGGGCTTAGCGTCGTTGAGGAGGCGAGTCCCAGAGCGCCCTCCACGAGGACTCTAATCCCGAGGCCTGAAGACTTTCCCGCCTCGAATACCCTGAATTCCCCGTTCTCCACGGTTATGGAGCCCGAATCCTCCTCTTGATAGAGGAGAGCGGTATAGTCTGCGCCGAGCTTCGACGCATATCCCATCAACCCTTTGGCGAGTTCGGCCAAATCAACATCCGTGGACGGCTCCATGGGGAAGAGCAACAGAGGCTTCATATCTAAACGTTTGGTAGATTATCTACCTTCACTCGGACAACTCTTTAGGTGTCAGGAGGGTGACCCCATGCCTGTTAGAGTACGCATACGCGTGGTCACTGAAACTCCTTGCCACAAGAACCGGCCTCCTAACCCCCACATCCTCCGCGGCCCTGTCGATCTTGATAGTCATATTCACCCCAACGCTCCGCACCCAATCCTTAACGTAGACCAACCTGACCTCTTCCCCTTTCTCCAAGAAGAGGTCGAAGACCTGCAGAATCCCTGATGCACCAATGAGAGCCACATTGCGACTAACACCATATCCGAGGCGCTCGAAGTACCTCATCGCCAAGGCTAGCAGGGACTGCTCTGTCATGAGACGCCTAGACACTAGGTAAATAGAGGACCTCGATTTATATCTACCCTAGGATGGAGACGTACATCATCGTCAGATGCCTCGCGTGCGGGCAACCGTTGATCGCAAGGACCTGGCAGAGGACCAAGCGCTGCACCTACTGCGGCAGGAGACTTGACATCCCCAAGCTAAGAATCCTCGCAAGAGCCGGCTCCGCGCAAGAAGCAACTCGCCTCGCCATCGCCATGAAGATGCCTCAAACAGAGCCTAAAGACGACTCGCTATAGGGGCATAAGGTCTAGGAGCGACTCCACCAGATCCTTGAGCATCAAGCTTCGATGCTCCCATTCCTTAGGAGTCGTGAAGGCCTTGAGCCAGCTCTCGTATCCTTCAACCGCTATCTCATCTTCATACCGGTCAGGAGTCTCCCACTCCAAGCCTTCGACCTCCACATAGGCCTTCCTCGCCGAGTTCCGCCACGCAATGACTGGCCATCCGCAGAAGAAACCGTAGGAGTTCCTCTGGGGGGTCGAGAGAAGGAGCTGAACGAGGGAGCTGCTGAGCCCCCAGCCAACCCCTATTATGTCCCTCGTATCCTTGAAGCCAAGTATTCTAGAGGCAACCAGGTTCGCTATCCCCTCCGTACACGTTTGGGTTCGAGGATGTGTCTGGAAGGCCCTAGGTGTCCGACCGACCATGAGGAACTCGTATTCCAAGGCCTTCCTTCGGATCTGACGATACTCTTCAGGATATGTCCTCACCCAATGGATGAGACGGTCGAGGTCGCAGTAGAAGACATGCTCGGGAGACTCTCGAAGACTACTTTCCAGCGCGGCGGAGTAGACGCTTTGAACACTCCCCCCACCAGGGATAGTGATGTATCCGAGGTCTTCTAGAGCCTTCACTATTCTGGGATGCGTAGGCGGTGAATAGGCCGCAACTCTAGGCTCACCATCAAACCCCAATCTGGGCGTATACTCCCCGAGAAGCCTGAGGAGACGAGGCTCCGGGTCGTGAATCGTGGCGGCGAGAACGGTCTTCATCTTCTTAACTCGCCTGAGGTAGTATCGGTTATGTATCGTCGCCATGGCGCGTGTGTTAAATAACCGTTATGTCTCAACATTCGCGACGGTTGCTTCAGGAGAGAGTTGGGTTTGGCCGATGTCGGGAGGAGGATGTATTTTGAGGAGTTATCGAAGCTCCTTCGCAAGAACGTTACAGTTGTGACTATCGATGGACGGGCTTATGTTGGGAGTCTTGAAGGCTACAACCCTGAGACGATGAGCATCTGCCTTATGAATGCGAGAGACGACAAGGGGAAGGAGATACCGAGCATATTCCTCAACGGCAACATAGTCTCTCAAGTCTTCGCCAGCGAGAGACCCTTCAACCTAAGGGCCCTAGGTGAACGCCTCGAGAAGGTCTTCCCAAAGATGGTTAAACTCTACGAGGACGCAGGAGTTATCGTCGTCATGGATAGGATCAGGGTCGGTCCTAACGGAATCTTGGAAGGCTCCGGCCCGATGGCTGAACGGGTCCAGAAAGTGTATGACGAATTTATGCGAGAGACGGGGAAGAGCTCGAGTTAAGGGTTCAGAGACTCCATGACCTTCGAGACATCCTTGGCCGTCTCAGCCAAGTCAGACAAGTCTATCTGAACCCCGTAAATGGCCGACAGTTTCTCTAGGACGGCTCTAGCCGCAGGGGGGTCAGGATATATCCCCAGCGTCTCGGCTAGGAGGCATAGCCCATGCATCTCCTTAAGTCCCGCAAGACCCACGAGTAGACCAGCCATACCATAAACCTCACCTTGGAGAGGATTAACCCCCTTGAGGAGGGCATGATCCATCGTCTCGAAGTCGGAGGCGATGCCGAAGACTTGAGGATGTTCCCCGACGTAGTCGCGCCTAAGCCCCGCTAGGCTGACGATGACCTTACATCCCAACTTACGAGCATGATCCATGATCTTCTCCGAGACCTCGTACTGGCCATAACTCGTCAAGGGCTGGGCATTGCCGTAGAGTATTATCAAGTCCCTGTCGCTGCCAAGTGAGCTACAGGCGTGGAACTCAATAGTCGGCCGTCGGAAGCTTCCTTGGACCGAGGAGAAGGCCACATCTTGGAAGTATGGGGAGTAGACCTCGCCGAACTTCTCGGCGTTTAGCCTCCTGATGATGTGGACTACGGCGATGTTGCCGACGAGGCCTATTCCTGGGAGGCCTGAGACTAGGATCGGGTCTCGAAGCCGCGGGTCTCTATCGACTTGTATGATGCTTCGTGAGAGCCTCTTGGTCATCGAAGGAACGGACATATAGCTGGTGATAATTAAAGGCTTAGACCTGAGGCAGCGAGTTGTCCTTTCAGATCGCGGCCAAGGACCTCCTAGGCAGGATCGGGAGACTCCAAACAAAACGTGGCACAGTCGAGACCCCGGTCCTCCTTCCCGTGGTCAACCCGCTCCTCCAACCAATATCGCCTGTAGCGATGAGTCGAGATTTCGGTTGCAAGGCAATTATCGCGAATGCTTATCTCCTGAAGAAGAACGTCGGCGATGAAGTCAGCACCAAGGGAGTCCACGACTTCCTAGGCTTCGACCATACCGTGGTAACGGACTCAGGCGCCTACCAGATTCTCGTCTACGGGAACATAGAGGACACGCAGGAAGAGATCATAGCCTACCAAGAGGCCATAGACACAGACATAGGCGTCATCCTAGACATCCCTACGGGCGGAGAAGCCTCTAGGGAGAGGGCGGAGTACTCGGTAGAGGAAACCCTTCGACGTGCCAAGACAGCCTTAGACACCTTCACCCGGAAGGATATCCTCTGGGTCGGGCCGGTTCAAGGTGGTAACCACCTAGACCTCGTTGCCAAGTCGGCCAAAGAGATGGCGAAGCTGCCTTTCTCCATCTACGCCTTGGGGAGCCCGACACAAGTGATGGAGCACTACCTCTTCGACTACCTAGTCGATATGACGATGACGGCTAAGAGGAATCTCCCCTTGGAGAAGCCTCTCCACCTCTTCGGCGCCGGCCACCCCTTCATGTTCGCCCTCGCCGTGGCTATGGGCTGCGACATCTTCGACTCAGCAGCCTATGCCATCTACGCCCGCGAAGGAAAATACATGACGGAGTACGGAACGGAGAGGCTGGCGAACCTGAAGTATCTTCCCTGCACCTGCAGAGTCTGCTCCCAGTATACTCCTCAGGAACTCTCAGCCCTCGAAGCGGAGGAGAGGACGAGTGCCCTTGCCAGACATAATTTGGATATTTGCCTTGCTGAGATGCGGCGGATCAAGCAGGCCATTCGTGAGGGACGGCTCTGGGAACTCCTCGAACTCCGAGCTCGAAACCATCCTTCACTTCTTCAAGCCCTGAGAACGCTTGGAGAGTATAAGGAATACTTGGAGAAGAATGCGCCAGTCACCCACCGTCGAGGCCTCTTCTACTTCGAATCCACAGGGCTGGCTAGGCCTGAGATCGTGAGACATCGAAGAAAACTGTTGAATTGGACGCCGGCTGAGGGGAGGATCATGGTTCTCCTTCCTGAACCCGGATCCAAGCCTTTTCACCGGTCGAGGGAGTTTAGGATGGTTAGAACGATCCTCAGGAGACGTTTGGGCTCGATGATGGAAGACTTGGTGTTCTGCATTTTTACCTATCCCTTCGGAGTCATCCCTCTGGAGCTCGATGAGACTTATCCCCATTCTCAGTACGAGGCTTCAGCACCCACGGACGAGGAGACCAAGCATTACGTAGCGGAGGAGGTGGCCCAGTACCTCAAGAGTCATGGAAGACGCTACGAAGCCACCGTGATATATGCGGCTGGAGAACTGGGACGGGAAGTTGCGGGAATGTTCGAGGGAAGCCACCCAGAAGGGAAAGTCTTCGTCGTGAGGAATGAGGGCCATGTATGGGGTCGTGAGGCTCTGGAAATGTTGGCGGAGAAGGTGGCTGAAGCGTTCCTCGATTAGCATTTACCATATTCTTAAATGGAGCCCAACCTAAGCGATTCATCATAACGCAAGGATAGTGGTCTACATCTCAGACTCCTTGACTCTCAGATTCTTAGGCGGTACAGGAGAGGTGGGACGGTCGGCGGTCTCCGTTAGGAGCGGCGACACGCAAATTCTCGTCGACTATGGGGTGATGATGGAGAGGGAACCTGGCTTCCCGATGCACGTTCCACCGAATGAGGTTAGTGGCATCGTTCTTACCCATGGCCACCTCGATCACTCAGGCGCAGTCCCTATCTTCCACATCCGAACTCGCATACCCGTCTACACCACAAAGTTGACGGCGGAGTTCTCGCGTCTCCTCATCACAGACTTCCTCCACCTCTCAGGCTACTACCTCCCCTACGAGTTCCTCGACCTGCAGACTATGATGAACTCCTGTGTGTACACGGAGTATCGGGAGACGCGGGAGGTCGGAGACCTCAAGATTCAGCTCCTCGAGGCCGGCCACATCCCAGGCGGCGCACAATGCCTCATCGAGTACAAGGGGAAACGAGTCCTCTACACGAGCGACTTCAACACGCAGTCAACCCGACTCCTCAGAGGTGCAGATACAGACTACGACGGACTGGATGCCCTGATCATGGAGGCCACCTACGCAGACGAGGACCATCCGGACCGAGGGGAGATGGAGACGAAGTTCATGGAACGAGTCAACGACGTAGTGGAGCAGGGAGGCACCGTCCTCGTCCCAGCCTTCAGTGTCGGCAGGTCTCAGGAGATACTCTGCGTCCTCGCTGCCCACCACTTCGAACACAGCGTATCCGTCGACGGGATGGCGGAGGATGCGAATGAGATCCTGATGCGCTACCCCACCTATCTTCAAGATCCGAGGCTCTTCATGGATGCTATGCACATGGCGCACTGGATTAAGGGGTGGCGTGACCGGAGGGCGGCTGTGAAGAAGCCTGGCATAATAGTCTCGCCCGCGGGTATGCTCATGGGCGGAAACGCTGTCTTCTACATGAACTCCGTCGCCCGTCGTCCCGAGAACGGCGTCTTCCTAGTAAGCTACCAAGTCCCCGAATCTCCGGGGAGAAAGCTCCTTGAGACTAGGAAGTTTATCATCGGGGGGAAGATGAGACAAGTGAGCGCATCCGTGGAGCAGTTCACCTTCAGCTCCCACTGTGGGCGAACCCAACTCCTTGAGACGGCTCGCCGGGCGGGGAAGAAGGCCAAGATCTTTGTCATGCATGGCGCTGAAGGCAACTGTGAGCGCTTGGTGGAAGAAATACGAAAGGATGTAGGTGCCGAAGCCATAGCGCCTAAGGCGGGCGGTACATTCGAAATCTAGCCTTGAAGACTCCTATACTGTAATCTCCCCTCCGGGAGCGGTTTCCAGAACCCGAACCTTGGCCTTGGCTTCAAGCTTGGTCTTGAACTCCTCGGCTCTGGCTTCCCGGCGGTGCATAGCGAGGACAGCCTTTGGGTGGATGGCAACTGTCGCTTCCACGGCTTCGTCGATGTCCATGGTTGCCCGACCCATTATTGGGAGGAGGGCGACATCGATGTTCCTAAGGTCTCTCATGGAGGGGATGAAGTCTGTATCCCCCGCGTGATAGATGCGCTTCCCCTCGACGGAGAGGATGAAGCCTATTCCAGCTCCTTTCGGGTGGTACGGGACTCCTGGGGAGCGGAAGCGGTGGTCGTTGTAAGCCTCGACGGCCTCGATGGTGACGCCGTAGAGTTCCCTCGTCTGGCCTGGAGCCAGGGTCAGTATGTTAGCTGAAGGGATATGTAACGCCTGAATAGCTGGGTCCCCCGCTAGTTCTTTGGCGCACTCCTCCGACGTAACGATCAACGTACTAGGTTTGTAGATCGCGGCGACCTTGCTTCGGTCGCAGTGGTCGAAGTGACCATGTGATATGAGGATTACGTCGGCCTTCTCCGTGTATTCGCCGGCGTAGGGGTCGATGTAGAAGTTCCTCCCATCAACCTTGAGGAGGAAGCTTGCGTGGTCGAGCCACTTGAGGATCATGCAGAACACCCGGGAACCATTATGTGCGATTGGATTTAAGGCCTGTCATCCAAGGGCGTCTCTAGAACCATGGTCTAACACCGCCCTCCTGAAGCCGATTGTACTCCAACTAGATTTAGGACTTGGGCATGTCCGCCTCCTTTGGAGTGTTTGAGGCCTTTTCCGGGGGGACGATGAAATCGAGAAGCAGAAATGGGAGGAGACAGCCCGGGCAACATCGATGCCCCCTCCCCGCCGGCCGTCTTCCCTATGGCAACGACCCAGCTCGCAGAACGTCTTCAGGTCTCAGGCAAGGACTTCTTCTTCCTCCACATCCTCATAGCTGAGCCCATCCCTAAGCGCAACACAGACTACAAAGCCAAAGGCCGAAGCCCCAACTAGCGATGAAGTCCCGAAAACGGGACCTAATGTCAGAGACCACGAGAGCCGACCTCAAGGCCCCTCACCTCTCAAGCAATTGAACCGACGAAATGACTAAGAGCTCAAGGCTATCTCTACTCCATAGGCAATAAGATATATTCCTAGAAACTCGCGCCCTAAAGGAGCAGTGAGTCAGTTTGAAAGAGCTACGAATCCTCGGCTACTCCGAGAAAGACCTCATGGAGATGGACCCCGTGATGCTCAGGACCCTAATCCACGAGAGGACCCACCACACAATCGAGGTCCTCATCTACCGAATCCTAGCGGGGAAGCTGAGGATGCCTGAGAACTTCGGGGAGACAGCGAAGATGCTCCTCGACCTCTGGCAACGGAGAGGATACCCCACCGACGCCCCCGACCTCCAATGGACGAAACGATACATCGAACTCGCCGAGAAGCTCAGATCCGGCGAGAAGATAGACCTCGGAACGGAACTGCCGAAACCCTTCTCCGAGGAGGAGATGAAGGCGGTTGGGAAGCTGATCTACGAGAGGAGGTCGATAAGACAATGGGCACCCAAGCCCATCCCCGAGGAGACGCTACGAGAGATCCTCTACGCCGGCCTCATGGCCCCCCAAGGCTGCAACGTCGGCTCCACCAGATTCATTATACTACGCGACCCAGAGGAGTTCAAGCTCGTCGAGAGCGACATTCCCATAGAGAACGGCATCATGATACTGATCTGCCAAGACATGAAGGTCTACAAGGTAGTGAGGTTCGAGGAGAGGTTTCCGCAGAACATCTACTACGACGCGGCTGCCGCCGCAGACCACATGCTCCTCATGGCCCATGCCCATGGATTGGGAGGGGTATGGCTGACCCACGGTGAGACGACGCAGAAGAAGATACGGGAACACTTCAACCTCCCTGACACAATCGTAAGCCGGCTCCACATCGTTATAGGATGGCCGGCTGAGGCCCCGATCAAGTCGCAGAGAATAGGACTCGACGAAGCGATCATCGAAGAGGGATGAATATTGTCCATTAGAGGCAAGGAAGTCTTCGCTAGAGAGGAGGCTGAGGAGCAAGTCAGGGCGATGGCTCGTCTCTTCGGCTTGATGTTCTACCACTTCGCCAACCTCCTCGTCGAGAAATATGGTGAAGAGGAGGGGAAAGACCTCGTCCGTGAGGCGGTTAAGCGCTTCGGCCTAGATAGGGCGGAGAAGGTTAGGAAGGATGTTATCAAGATGGGCCTCGAGCCGGTCCTTGAAAACTATGGCAAGGTGCTGGACCTGCCCCGAATCGGGTGGAGAGGACCGACTAGGGAGACGTACTGTCCCTTCGCCGAGGTCTGGATAGAGAAGGGGGCTGAAGACCTCTGCAAGCTCTACTGTGAGGTTGACGTTTGGAAGATGGTGGGCTACAACCCGAAGATCAAGGTTAAGCGGTTAAGATGGGTCCTTGAGGGAAATGAGGACTGCAAATACCAGATGGAACAAGGGGAATAATCAGTGTGCGAGTAGCTACCTAAGAATGAGGAAAGGAGAGGGCCTTCCTATCGTCGGATTCTCACGGATATCACTTCTGCGCCCAACGCCACGGGCTCCCAAGTCTCAGCTAGGAGGAGCACAGGAGATGTCGGCCTTCGCCAGCCCACAGACGGTCATCTCCCACTCTATCGCCACCGATGATCTGGGCACCCAAGATTCTGCCCAACAAGGTTCTTATCCTCCGTTTTGCATGAAAAACAAGCAGTACAAAGTAGAATCAAATGAAGGTTAAAGTTGACGAATCAACGCTCCATGGCACGGTTAAGCCAAGTTTCGAATAGGCCCAAAAGCCGTTAAATGAAGCTTCAAGAAAGTGAAACTACTTCCTACCTATGGAGGAAAGTAGTGGATCTATAGCGAACGACAGCTGGTTCTAAGAGGAAAAGATTAGCCTCTCCGAAGTCTTGTGATAGCTATTTCAGCAGCCAATACTACGGGTTCCAGGGTCACATTCACAGGTGGTGCATAGCAACAATCAGTCTTAGACAATGCAGATACAGTCATCTGGTTCTGTATAGCTGTAGCCAACATGTTGACTCTCTGGGTTACTTCCTCTCCAGCGATTATTTGACCTCCAATAACTCGGCTTAAATCTCTCTCAACTATGAGTTTTACTCTTATGTCTTCTCCTCCTGGGAAGTATTCCGCCTTGGTCCTCGAAGTTATGGAACCAGAAACCGTCTTGTATCCAAGCCTTCTAGCCTGCAACTCAGTATAACCCGTTGAACCGATCTCAAAATTGAATATCTTTGTGATTGAGGAGCCTAAGACACCTGGGAAAACGGAGTATCCACCTGCAGCGTTTGTCCCAGCGACTTTGCCCTGCCTAACAGCTGTCGTGCCAAGTTGACTTCGCGTGGGCTGCCAGTCTATCAGACTGTGTGATTCTACACAGTCTCCGCAAGAGTAGACATTGGGGACAGCCGTGGACATGTCCGCACTGACCCTTATGCCACCCGTTATACCGATTTCAGCCCCAAGTTGTCTTACCAGCTCAGTCCTTGTTCTGACTCCTGTAGCCATGAGCACCATGTCAGCCTCTATCTCCTTTTCCCCAACCATCACACCTTTGACTCGATCGTTCCCTGTGATTTCTTTGACGATAGCACCTATGATTACGTTTACACCGTGCTCTCGCAGCTTCTCCGTAACTAGATTTGCCATATCCCAGTCCAGCATTGCTGGACAAACCTGAGGCAACATTTCCACTACTGTAGTGCTAATATTGTTTTCAACAAAGGCATGGGCTGTCTCAAGGCCGATCAAACCGGCTCCTATGACAACTGCTGATCCAGCATCCTTCATTCCTTCTCGTAGCTGTTTACCGTCATCTATTGTTCTTAAGGCATAGATTCCTTTCTTATCATATCCTTTTATCGGTGGAATGAATGATCGGCCTCCAGAAGCAAGGACGAGGACATCGTAATGTAGAAGCTCCCTCCTCCCGTCTTTTTCGATCTGGACTGTCTGTTCTTTCGGTTCTATCACCGTTGCGGTAGTTTCCAGACGCAGGTCCAGATTCATCATTTTGTACCATTGAGGGGGAAAGACTATGAGGTCTTCAAAGTTTTCGATTTGGCCTGAAAGAACATAGGGCAGACCACATCTTGAGTAAGCTGGATACTTGTCGGACTCTATGAGAGTGATTTCTGCTTCCCTATCCGTCTTTCGAGCAGCGGAAGCCGCTGCGGATCCTGCGGCGTTGGCACCTATGATGATTATCCTTCGAGGCAACGCATGATACCCCTTGAGCTATTCATTGCACTAGGGAGGAGGGCAGATCTGATCTAGCTTCCCAGCGCAGTAACGATACATGATATTGCAATTCTCACAGAGGTGGAGACAGCACGTACGACAGTCTCCATGGATAATCTCCATAGGGCCACCGCATTTGGGGCATTTCAGTCGTATCGTCGCGTGCGGATGAACGGTCGCTCTTGTAGCCATCTACTTTCCCTCGATTGACAGAGTATTCCTAGCATAGTATTATAAAAACGCACTGTCTGCGGGTCTCTATCGACCTTCCACATTTTCCTTATTTCGTTCTAGAGGAGATAAGTCGTCTCATCCCACGTTAGTTCTCTCACTCATTAAGGAAAGGCTTACAGGCCTTGTACGCCTCCCTCCCACCTCAACCACCTCGAGCGGAAGACGACCCTTGTTTATCGAATATCGTAACTCGATGTCTCCTTTTGGTCTTCTCAGATCTGACCCGCAGCCGTATAGTCTCAGATATATTACTGTAAAGAATATTTCCATCCGGAAAATGCATAACCATATATATTCCTCGGCCAAAGAGGTGGTCAAAATTCGGAGAGTGGACGCTTACGAGCCAGAACCTGCGAACGGTCGAGGAGATTAACGAGAAAATCAAGAAGGGGGACGCTGTCGTCCTGACGGCTGGCGAGATGAAGGAACTCGTAAAGGCCAAGGGCGTTCAAGTGGCAGCCAAGGAGGTGGATGTCGTAACAACCGGAACCTTCGGCGCCATGTGCTCCTCAGGCGCAGTCATAAACATCGGCCACGCCGACCCACCCATCAAAATCGATAGGGCGTGGATCAACGATGTCGAGGTATGCCACCCTGGAGCAGCCGTCGACCTCTATATTGGTGCGACGAACATGGACCCGAAGAGGGGCTTCGAGTATGGCGGAGGCCACGTTATCGAAGACCTGATTCGAGGCAAGGAGGTCGAGCTTCGAGCCACGGCCTATGGCACCGACTGCTATCCTCGGACTCGTCTGGAGACGAGGATCACGAAGGATGATCTAAACCAGTTCTACCTCCTCGACTTCAGGAACGGTTATCAACGTTACCACTGCGCCACTAATAGCCGGGACGAGATTATTTACACTTACATGGGGAAGCTTCTCCCGAACTACGGCAACGCGACCTTCTCAGGCGCAGGCTCGTCAAACCCCCTCTGCAACGACCCTGACTACGAGACTATCGGAGTTGGGACACGCATCTTCTTAGGAGGTGGGCAGGGCTACATTATTGGGGAAGGAACCCAGCATGAGCCCTCCTCGGGCTTCGGAACCCTCATGGTCCGAGGCGACTGTAAGAAGATGTCCCCGGGGTTCATACGCGGCGCAGCCTTCACCAAGTACGGCACAACCCTCTACGTAGGAATAGGCATACCCATCCCAATCCTAAACGAAGGACTGGCCGAGAAGACTGGGGTGACTGATGACGAAATCTTGACTGATGTCATCGACTTCGGCGTTCCGAGGAGGGACAGACCGAGGTTAAGGAAGGTCAGCTATGAAGAGTTGAAGTCGGGTAGAATTGAGGTGAACGGCCGCACGGTCAAGGTCAGCCCCCTCTCGAGCCTCAAGACGGCGGAGAAGATCGCCTCAACTCTGAAGGAGTGGATCGAGGAATCAACCTTCTACCTCACATCTCCTGTCGAAAGACTTCCACTTGACACTACGGTTCATCCAGCAAGGCAGACGAGTGAGATCCCCTTCGTCGAGAGTCTTACGCGCGCGGCAGTGACCTGTACTGAGGACGAGACGGTGGAGGCGGTCGCGAGGCGCATCATTGAGCGCTCGGTCAACCACATAGTCGTTGTAGACTCCGATGGCGTGCTTTTGGGAATCGTGACGTCGTGGGACATAACGCGGGCCGTGGCGAATGGGGTGAAGGGTCTGAGGGAGATAATCACCCGAAGGGTCATCACGGCGTCTCCGAGTGAACCGGTGGAGGCTGCCGCTAGGAAGCTCTCCCAGCACAACATCTCTGCTCTCCCAGTGGTTGATGGTAAGGGCAAGGTCCTAGGGATCATAACGGCTGAGGACATCTCGAAGCTTGTGGGGAGGTGAGAACATGGCGAGAATACTCCTCAGGTTCTCGGACAAGTTGGTCTACGCACCGATCACATCCCAAGTCATACTAGAGACTCAAGCACCCATAAACATCCTAAGCGCAAACATAACGCCGCGAGGAGGGGAAATCCTCGCGGAAGTCTCCGCAGAGGACGTGGACAAGGTGGCCGCAACCTTCAGGAAACGAGGCGTAACAGTCTCAGTCCAGAGGAAGATAGAGGTGGACCGAGACAGGTGCATCGACTGCGGCGCGTGCTACTCCCTCTGCCCGGCCGACGCCATCGCCTTCGAGAGGGATCGAGCGGTCGCTTTCGATGTTGAGAAGTGCGTCGCGTGTGGGCTCTGCGTCGACACATGCCCCACCAGAGCCATACACCTTTAATCTTTTTTGAGTGCCAGAATCCTTATGCGATATGCTAGGTTCCCCTTCAAGTCTACCACAATTGAAAACAAGATTCAGCCTCCTGTTTAACAACATATCAATTAGCGTGCTATGTTTCTGTACCAATTGTAACGAACATATCAGTTTCCGACCTTACTAATTCAAAGTCCTAATTTATTGTTAGTCTTATCAGGCATGTATAGACTATGGAAATATCTTTTGTTACTTCAAGCCTAATGCTAAGAGTTGAAGATCCTGAATAAGATTCCTTAGCGTAAACAACAACATATTGTTCTGACGATGCGTATAAGACAGACCAGTTCCCGCAATATGAAACAACGGTTCCGTCAATAATTCTTATTTGCGTACTTGTGCTCGTATCACGTAACCAAATGGTGCAATTGCTTAATCTTCCAATATTGTTAGAATCGTAAAGGGTCAATTTGATTTCTTGTTCATAAGATTTTTGAGATATCGTGCTAAGTACATAGTCGTAGGTGGATTCTGTAGTCCAAACATGTAATAATGTTGCATCTATCCCCCAAGCATCTTTATTAGTATCATCGTTTTCGTTGCTGTCCTTAAACCTTATTGTAAATGTTGATGCGTTGAGATATGAAAAAACTGAAATGTTATTCCACTGATTTGGCTGTAGGGCGGAGATAACTGTTATCCAACTCGAACTGGTCCACACATCCACTTTTAGATTCTCCGAGCCGGGCATCCCAGCGTAAATGCACAAGTTTTCGTTGGTTTCATTGTAGCCAACATTCGTCCACTGGACCTCGAGGTCTAATTCATAATTGGGGGGTCCAACATTGTATGGAAGTTCAAGGACTTGCCATTCGATCCATGATCCTTGACCGTAGTATGATCTCCAAACGTTGAGGTTGGTGGCGTTTTCCACGTAGGCGTTTGGGAAAGGTCTTGGAAAGGCTGTGCCAGTTCCCGCTGATGTCAACGAGACAAAGGAGATGGTTCTAGATCTATTGACTGCGGTCAGTGTTATATCTATGTCATACCATCCTGTGTCAGTGGACCTGTCTATCTGTCCGCTCTGCTTGGAGCCGCTGCCTGAGCCGAAATCTATTACATACCATCGAATATACCTGGTGTAGCTGTTCGTGCTATGGGCGCAGAACGATATTTGAGTTGAAGAATCTAAAGCTCCGACAATAGATAGTTGCATTAATCCATTTGCACTTGATCTGATTTGAAACAACAAGATACTGTCGGAGGTATCAATGGGTGAAATTGAAACTGTTCGTCTGGCGCTCTGTGTCTGGGTGGTGACGGTTGTCTCGCCTGTTTGTATGCTGTCTATCTTACTTGGGTTGAATTCGACGACCACCCATCTGACAGTTCCCGAGGCGGTTCCTGCTGCTCCTCGCTTGAGAGTTAGTGTGGTCTGTAGACCTGAACCTGTCTCTGCTGTGAAAAACGCCTGGTTTGTGTAGCTTTGACTAGCCTGATCATTTGTTGCACCGTTGACCCATGCTAGACTGTTTGAGGCGTTTACGGTTCCGCCGATGCTGACTGTGTATGTTGTCGTGGATCCTGAATAAGGCTGGCTTCCTCCGTAGACGTAAAACTCTCCGTTGAGGCACTCTATGACTTGCCAAGTTATCCAGACATTGGTTGCGCCGCTACTCCTTTCGACTCGTATAGTCGATGTGTCATAAAGATAGGCTAGGAATTGCCCAACATTGGTATTAACTGCTCCTCCTGAGCCGCTTGTGGGCGTTGTGTCTTTTTGCCCGTATGCATAATAGCTTGTGAGTAATACGAAAGCCCTGTTTAAGGAGTCTACTGGTGTGATTGTGATGTCCTGAGTTGCGGCTGTTAATTTAGTGCGCCCTTGTTGAACCTTATACCCGCTTACTCTGCTTCCGGTATCTCCCTCCGTAAGCGTGTCATAGGTTGAGTCTGGACCAGCTTGTTGTGCCGGGAAATTGTCATGAGTTCCTTTATCAGCAGAAGAGTCCACGTCAGACGTATTATCAACATAATCTTCCACATTCCCGGACGCTACAACCGTAACCTTGGAAGTTGTCCTGTTAACACCTATTTCAGAAGTTCCGGCGGTCCCTTTTTCAAGAACAACCGCAATATCAGGCGCAACGGTGCTCACACTTCTAAGAGAGTACGTTGGTAGCGAATAGACCCTGATAGGAGAGAAGACCAAAAATAGAATGATTAAGATTGACGGTAATATTCTACGCAAAAATCCCTCCTCTATGGCGTGTATCCCGAAGAACAAGAACACTCAATCTGATCGCATAGGCGATAGCTAGGATGAAGTAGATAGCACTTGTAAAATCCCTAACCTGCATACTAGCTTCGAGTAGGAAGTTAGTGAAGTACATTTGTCCCAAGCCTCCAAGTGCGGCGAGTTGGCATAAATAGGGAAGTATCTTAGAATATCTGTCCAAAAAATGTGTTGAAATACTGAGCATTATGAAAACAATAATGCCCATGAATGTAAATGTTTCTGGTATCCCTAGAATGTCGCTCAAGCTGATTTCACTTTGATTTCATGAAGAAGAATTGTCTTACTTTAGACGTATGAATGACGACTCCAGTCTTGTAGTCCATAAGCATTTTAAAAATGGGGTGTAAGACTGTCTAACAGAACAGGGATTCGATGTGGCAAAGAGATCCGTAGCTAGCCTGTTGATGCTTCTGCTTTCGTCCTCCCTCATCGCAACTGCGAGTGCAGCCATCTACTACTCAATATCATCCAGCATGACTTTTCAGGCAACACTTAGTCCAGTACATTTCACGAGCGGTGATGATACCCCAGCCTGCGGGGGGACAATCGGCACCAACGCGACATCCGTTACGTTCACTAGCATACCACTGGCTGTTGAAGCCAACATTACTATAACAGAGCTTGTTAATGTCACAAATGCAGATTCTCTAGCCCATACTGTAACAGTCTCTGTCGCTTCTGAAAACTTTGGAAACGAACTTACCTTACTTGCGCTATACTTTGTCTCACCATCAGGCACGCAAACCTTGGTCATACAACTCGGCGATTCTGGTAATATAGTCACAGAAGACATTTCAGTCAACATCCCTCTAGGACAAGAATGGGCAATCAAACTGGAGGGTCGCTATGACTCGGGAACAATGTCGACCCAGACGAATACTATGACATTGGCCATACAAGTCACAGGTTAGTATTTCAGGATAATCTTTCCTCAGTACAAGCCATACGTCTTTGCCAGAGCTATACACTTATCTTTTCCTTTATGAGAACTAATACTGCAAGCCCCTAGGCTCGTGGGTTCCTCAAGAGTCCCGCAGTATGCAACCTTTCTGAACGGCTTTCTCAGCAGTTGTACCTGTCTCCTCCTTAGATAAGATAGCCAAGTTTTCTCTCTTGGGGTCTGAAAAAGTTGTTCCCAAGGGTTAAGTTCTCCATAGTCCGTCTCGGAGTAGTCATTGGACTAGCAAGGTGTGGTAGATGGGCGAGAAAGGAGACGGGCAGAGGCTGTACATCATGGACTCCAATGGTGTCCCTTTAGGATACGTCTTCATGGGAGGCGACGTCCTCTACTCGATGGAAGGCAAGAGGATAAGTGAATTCTCAGAGGACGTGACCATTGGGGAGCTAAAGAAGATCCTCCTGAGAGAAAGGACCTTGTACATTGCTTAGGAGCTGAAACAACTCTCCAGTTCTCGTCATGCCTCGACAATAACGTACAAGATTAAGTTTCATGGGGTAAGGGCGGAAGGTGGACGTATCAATCCTCATAATCCAAAGGGATTAGATGCCTCTAGCCCTATTCCCTTCGTCTCTCCCTTTTCATCGGTCTTATCTGGCTTAGATCTGCAAGATCCGCACCCTTCTCCACCATCTCAACAACGGCACGCTTGCTATCTCCCGGTTTCACATCGACACCCCTTATAGCATCAACCAAGAGAACTACCTCGAAGCCCTCCTTAAGAGCGTCTAGAACCGTGTTCTTCACACAGTAGTCTGTGGCCAATCCGCCGACGAAGACGCGTCTGACCCCCTTCTCCTTCAGGCGTTGGGCTAGGTCGGTTCCATCGAACCCAGAGTAGGCTTCCCGATCAGGATCCGTCGACTTCGATATGATCTCGGTTTCCGGTTGAAGTCTCAAATCAGGGTGGAAGGTAGCGCCCTCAGTTCCTTGCACACAGTGTGGGGGCCATGGTCCTCCCCGAGCCTTGAAGGAGATATGGTTCGGAGGATGCCAATCCCTCGTAGCATAGATGGGCCTCCCAGCCTCATGGAATCTCCTCGCGTACTCGTTTAGGATAGGGACGACCTTGTCACCTTCACGAACGGCTAAGGAGCCGCCAAGAGAAAAGTCCCGCTGGACATCGACCACGACCAACGCCGAATTCTCATCTATCGTATACTTCCTAGGCTTCCGAGAACCTATGTACTGGCTCACGATCTTGGATAATTTAGTCCTTGAGGATTCAAGCTTCTCGCGGCGGGTGGAGAGTGCCGCCTTAGCCTTCGAGGTAAGCTCCTTTGACTCCTGCAGCATGCGTTCAACGTTTTCAGGGCTCGGGGAGCCAAGAGAGCTTCTCCTAGCCAAGCACTTCCTTGGATCAGTAACATCCTCGACAATAGACTCAGGAACCTGAATCCTACGTCCAAGAACCCTCTCAGCCATCCCCTCTATGAGTCTAGGTGTAAGCTTACTGGGCTCCAAGCCTCTGGAGACCATCTCTCGGACGAGGTTTCCAACCAAGGCATGGGCCTGCCTGAAGGGAAGCAGACCTTCCAAGGTCAAGTGCTCCGCTAGGTCAACTGCGAAGACGTAACTCTCCCGTACCGCTTCATCTATTCTGTCCTCATGTATTGTCAGGGAGGCCAGAGCCTTTGCTAGGATTCGTAGGGAGTTGAGGGTCTGGTCTAGGCTGTCCCAGAGGAGAGGCTTCGTCTCCTGTAGGTCGCTGCTGTAGCCTGAGGGGAGACCTTTCAGTGTCCCAAGTACGGCGGCGAGGTTCCCTGTGACCCGACTGGTCTTGCCGCGTATGAGTTCGAGGACTGTGGGATTCTTCTTCTGTGGCATTATGCTCGAGACTGAGGCGAACTCCTCAGCGAGCTCAATGAACCCGAACTCTGAACTGGACCAGAGGATCAGGTCCTCTGCGACCCGGCTGACACCCACCATCAGATTCGCCAAGCAAGCAATAGCCTCCACCATGAAGTCCCTAGAACTCGCCGCATCCAAGGAGTTGCTGACCAAGCCGTCGAAGCCTAGGAGGAGTGCGGTTCGATGCCTGTCGATGGGAATACTGGTTCCGCCGACTGGTCCAGCGCCGAGAGGGCTGATGTTGACCCTATCGTAACAGTCCTGAAGCCTCTGAAAGTCCCGAAGCAGTGCTTCCGCGTAGGCGAGGAGATAGTGGCTAAAGGTCCCGACCTGCGCCTGCTGAGTATGCGTATAAAGGAGCATCAGCGTCTCCCTATCATCCTCCGCCCTAGAGAGGCAGGTCGTAACTAGGTCAAGAATTGTCTGTGAGATAGTCAGCAGCTCACTTCGCAGGCGCATCCGTATATCTGTCGCAACCTGGTCGTTCCTTGATCGACCGGAGTGTAGCTTCCCCCCGACCTCGATTCCCACATCCTTAATAACGTACGACTCAACCAGCTCGTGGACGTCCTCGTACTCGCCCTCCAGCTTGAGCCTCCCTCCAGCCCATTCCCGACGAATCTTCTCTAGGCAACCTAGAATCTTGACCAGCTCCTCCTGACCCAAGAGCCCTTGCTCATAAAGCATAATATCATGGGCCTCAGTCCCGTCGAGGTCGTCCTCGAAGATCCTCGCGTCCTCGGGGAGCGAGGAAATGAAACGCGCAGTCTCATCAGAAGGCTTCCCTCCCAGCCTAGACCTGTAGACGCTTCCCATGGTCGTAATCTCCCTGAGTCATATCAGTTAGCCAGAGGGGCGTAAATAAGCGATTGTCCGAGGAGTCGAACATTCCCCCTCCTTCATCCAATCTTTGAAAGAAGCCCCACAAAATGTGGACGCTTACATCGAACTAGGAGATTCGAGCTCTCAACCCCCTGCCGCGCCAACATACTCCCACCAATACGAGGAGCACCCAATATCCCCAAGAAAGTTTATATGAACTACTGAACACACCTTTCAGGTAGGTCAATGATTATGGAACCCCCCAATGATTACATATTAAATGTATCAAACCTGAGTGTAAAGATACAAGACCAGACAATTCTAGATAATGTAAGTTTCAGACTTAAAAGAGGTACAACCCTAGCAATAGTCGGACCAAATGGTGCCGGAAAAACAGTATTATTCAGGGCATTATTAAATCTTATACCATATGCCGGAAAAATTGAGTGGAGCAACAAAGTCAAGATAGGATACGTCCCACAGATCCTTTCCGTAAAAGACATACCAATCTCCGTAAAGGAATTCCTATCAATCAAGAAGGTGTCGATTATCGAGAGCTATCTCGATTCTGTCGGACTTGATAAGGATATATTGAATAAAAGTCTAAGCGTTTTGTCTGGGGGACAATTGAGAAGGGTATTGATAGCATGGGCCATAATAGATAAACCAAATGTCTTACTCTTCGACGAACCTACGACTGGAGTGGACTTGGATAGTGAGGAAGCCATCTATGAAATGTTGAAGAGATTCACCAAGAAGAATGAAGTCACCCTGCTCTTAATATCACATGGCATACATATTGTCAGAGATTACTCGGACTATATGTTGGCTCTAAACAAATGCGTGACATTTTTCGGGGAATCAAAAGAGATAATGAACCCTTCTCTACAGAAAATAATCTACGGTGAACCACATGTATGTGTAGAAGCAGAAGCATAGATACAGGTGATTCATGTGGCAGACACCTTGATATTTAGTTTAATGATCGGCGTCTTCGTGGGTTTTTCGGCTGGCTATCTAGGATCTATTATGGTACTTGAAAAAATGGCTCTTGTTGGCGATGCTCTATCCCATGTGTCTTTACCAGGTCTTGCTTTAGGGATTCTATTTAATTTCAATCCTTTCTTCGGCGCATTCGCTTTTCTCTTTACATCAGCAGTTGCAATTTGGCACCTGGGAAGAGTCACTAAGTTGTCTTTCGAAACACTTGTAGGCGCTGTATTTACGCTGGCTTTAGCAGTAGGAATATTGATTGTACCTGAACCAGATTTGCTCGAAGCTCTGTTCGGCGATATAACTAAAGTGGCTGTATTAGATGTAATAATAGCTATGGTTATTTCTATTACAGTCATTTCTATGACCAGAACCATTTACAAGAGAATTGTTTTATGTTTGATTTCCGAAGAGCTCGCAATTTCAAATGGAATCAACGTTGCTAGAACGAATCTCCTGTACCTTTTGCTTGTATCCCTTACAGTAGCCATAGGCATAAGAATCACTGGAACCTTATTGGTTGGATTTCTGGTCGTAACTCCAGCCGCAGCTGCAAAGATCATAAGCTCTAATCTATCTAGATACCTCAAATTAAGCGCCATATTTGGTGGGATTAGCTCGACTTCGGGTATTCTGTTATCAAGCTATTTTAATCTGCCTCCTGGACCATTAGTAGTGTTATCAGGTGTCACAATATTTCTAATAGCTGTATTAATAAAATCAGTGTAAAAGTTCTCTGTCTTCTAAAGGAGTGTGTTGACGAAAAATATCCTAGGAAGAAATACTCAGACCTAATCTCTCATTATTGTCTCTCATTTCTTTCACGGCCTCTTTTGCAATCGCTAGACATCTACAACCTTAAATCCAAACATTGTATTAATCATAGATAACCTCTATTTTTGGCACGGTTCAGTCATGCATATTATAGGCGGTTGACCAGATATCAGCAACAATATAACTGTAGCTATTAGGAGTCAATGAGCGGTTTGGTGCTCCGGCCGGGATTTGGACCCGGGTCGTGAGCTTTCTCCCAATGGTCGAGAGGCTCATATGCTTGCCGGGCTACACCACCGGAGCATGGTGACCGAGACAGTCTATGGCCTTGATATAAAGGCTTTGCAAACTTCGGGGATTCAGATAATGAGAAGGGCAAAAAGAGGATGGAGGATTTAGGTCAGTACTCTGGCATACCGCCCTTTGGGGGAGGCATTGGAGGCGGTTTCGCGGCGGCGATGACATCGTCGATACGCAGGATCATCGACGCTGCCTCCACAGCTGACTTGATTGCCTGCACCTTGACGCTTAGAGGCTCGATCACACCTTCCTTCATCATATCAATGGCTTCGCCAGTGAAGACATTGATGCCCATGCAGACACCATCAGGCTTCTCATGGGCCGATCGCAGAGCGACCAAGATGTCAATGGGGTCGAGGCCTGCGTTCTCCGCGAGCGCCGCAGGGATTACCTCTAGGGAGTCGGCGAAGCACTCTATGGCAAGTTGCTCCCTTCCACCAACCTTCGCTGCGTAGAGATGGAGCCTTCGGGATAGCTCCTGCTCCACAGCGCCCCCACCAGCCACGATCCTATTGTCTTTAACGATGTCCGCGACAACGCATAGAGCATCATTGAGCGCCCTTTCCGCCTCATCGACAAGCCTCTCAAGACCAGCTCTAATGAGTACCGAGACGGCCTTAGGGTTCTTACAGCCTTCAATGAAGACCATCTTATCCTCGCCTATCTTCCGCTCCTCGACGGTCTTCGCAACTCCTAGGTCGCTGGACGTCAAGTCATCAAGGTTCGTAACCACCCTGCCACCAGTCGCCTTCGCCAGCTTCTCCATGTCTGAAGCCTTGATTCGTCTCACAGCGAGAATTCCTGCACGGGCTAGGAAGTGCTGAGCCATGTCGTCGATGCCTCTCTGGCAGAGTACGACATTAGCCCCGCTGCTCACAGTCTTGTCTACCATTTCCTTAAGCATCTTCGACTCTTCGTCAAGGAACGCCTTCATCTGCAGTGGATTGCGGATGCGTATCTCCGCGTCCATCTCCGTCTTCTCAATCTCAAGGGCGGAATCCAAGAGAGCTATCTTCGCATTATCGACCCTCTTAGGCATGTCTGGGTGAACGATTTCCTTGTCGACTATGATTCCTTGGATAAGTTGAGTGTCGAGGAGGCTCTTGCCAGGCTTTTTGACTATCTGTATGTCGTCCTTGTCAGCTGTCATCTTCCCAGCTTTCTCTTCAGCGACCTGCTTCACAGCGTCAATGGCGATCTCCGAGAAGTGGTCGCGGGCGATACCGATGACCTTGCCCCGCATCGATGTCACTGCGATCTTCTTCAAAGCCTCGCGGTCATCCAAATCAATTGGTACTGCAATCTCCTTGAGAATATTGAGGGCTTCATCCGATGCCTTACGATAACCGCTCACAATAGTCGTCGAGTGAATACTCTTATTGAGTAGATCCTCCGCGTTCTTGAGCAGCTCACCAGCCAAGACGACCGCGGTGGTTGTTCCGTCCCCCACCTCCTTGTCCTGAGTCTCCGCAACCTCGACGATCATCTTCGCTGCGGGATGCTGAACGTCTATCTCCTTGAGGATTTCATGCCCGTCGTTGGTTATGGTTACGTCACCCATGGTGTCCACGAGCATCTTGTCCATTCCACGCGGACCGAGAGTTGCTTTGACCACATCTGCTACGATTCGTGCCGCGGACATGTTTGCCAGCTGCGCTTCCTTACCGCGTCTTCGACTGGACCCTTCCTTGAGGATCAGGATTGGTTGGCTTGACAATCCTGAAGGGACTCCTGCAGCCATTCTTCTTCACTCCACATCTAGGTATTTTGAGTAGATGACGGAAAACAGCCGCCATATAAGAGTTTTTCGCGGAACTGTGGTAGTCAGGACAAAATAGAGGGATATCCGCCCCTGTGAGGATACTGATATCGAGTGGGGGAGCTTATGGAATCCTACTCCTTGAGGATTTTTCTGACAGCAATCTGGATGTCCTCTGCTTTGACGGTCTTTCTATGGGCGTGCCTCGTGAAGTCGAGGGCTTCCTTGGCGATTTTCACGCCCACCTCGTCCAGCACCTCTCGCAGCTCCTTTGCTGCTTCGTCGCTTACTCTATCGGCACCCGCTTTCTTGATTATCCTATGCATGGGTGCCAGTTGCAGGTCTTTTTTGGCCAAATGAACCACCATTCAATCAGAATTACATTTTCGTAGGCTTCTTTTAAGTTCTTCCCAAGATTCGTCTCGGGTTCCCCTGAATTGAGTGGCACCAAGGAGATTTGATTAAATAGGGGACGTCATATGGTATGCTGGTTCATGCTACCGTGACAGTAAAGCAGATTAATAACTGAAGGACTTCCTGAAAACCGCGACGCGAGGGCTGATTGGAGGTGTCGCTCCTCATAGACGAGTACCGCAAGAACTGGGCGATCAGGTTCCTGAGAGAAGCCAAGTCCGACCTTTCCACAGCGGACAAAACGCCCATCCCTGCGATGAGCGTTAGCTTCGCGGTCATGGCAATGAGGAAGGCCCAAACCTCTGTCTATTACAGTATAGGTGATCCTTCATACTTGACGCCGATGGTCAACGAGGTTCTTGAGGGAAAGAGGGGCATTGAGAATCCGACCATGAAGCTCTTGGCGGATATGGAGCTGATGATTCAAAGTTGCATCAACGGCGGCGAGAGGTTGGGGAAGGACATTGCGATACGCAATGCAAGAACGCTCATAGATCTGGCGTCAAAGATAGCATCTCTAATAACCAAGGGTAAGGTTGTGGAGTTCGCCTAGGAGACGCAGAGCATGTCCGCCTTAAGATACATGCTTCATCTCCGAGACTTTAAGATGAGTTTGGAGACCGTTGAACTGCGGAAGATCCTTCTCCATGAAGAGATAATACCGGAACTCCTAGAGAAATTGGTTAACGCAATTGAGAGAGATGGCTTCATGAAACATCCCATCATCGTCGACGGAGACTCTCTAGTAGTCCTAGACGGCAATCACAGAACAGAGGCCCTGAAGAAGTTAGGATACCGATACATTCCCGTCTGCATGGTAGATTATCAGAACCCCTCAATAGAAGTGAGATGCTGGTACCGCACTATTGAGGGAGGAGACTATGATAGTCTGGTAAATTCCTTAGACAACTTTAAGACCGTCAAGTTAGACTGGGAGAAAAATAACAAAACCGTCAACTCCACCAACGCCTTGGCCATCGTGACAAAGGAAAGAGCCCTGATCTCCAATCCATACAAGAGCCTTCCCGAAGCATATGAGGCTCTTAGAAGGGTGGAGACGAACCTACGCAACTCAGGCTTCAAAATAGGATATACCTCAGAAGAGACTGCCTCTAAAAGTATCCGCGAAGGCTCCGCACTGGCTTATGTCGCTATGCCCCCCTTGACGAAGAAGATCATAATCGAGGTAGCGCGGTCGGGCCGACGCTTCCCATGCAAGACCTCGAGGCACATATTCCCTGCGCGTCCTATGGGAATTGATTTTCCCCTCCGGTTTCTCAAGGATCATCCCTTAGATGAGGCAAACCGTGAGTTCTACCTTTGGGTCTCTAGGAGGCATGTTGATCAGATTCCCCCAGGTTCAGTCTTTGAAGGTCGGAGGTATGACGAGATCATCTTCCTCTTGCATCAATAGTAAGCAAGATACCGTGACCGTTGAGTTAGTCGGGACTCTGAGGCATCATGCTGGTAAAGGAAAACTACTAGTGGCCGTCATGGATTGCGTGAGCGTGATTTCACTTATTCGAGAATTGGAGGAGAAACATGGAATCCCAAAAGGTCTGCTGCTGGAAGAGGATCGTGAGGGGATTAGGAGGAACTTACTGGTGTTGGTTAATGGGAGAGAAATCAGCGTCCTTGAGGGGGTGGCTACCCGGTTGACCGCGGGAGACCGCCTGACTCTTCTTCCTGTGTCTCACGGGGGGTAGGCGCCTCTTCCTTCTTCTGCTTCCCCTTCTTCTCCTTGGTCAGTTCCACGACTTTGCATTTCAGGTTCTTCAGCAACTCCTCCGCCCTAGGCGACTCCATCCTCATGGTGTAGAGCTTCCTAGGTGTTCGCAGCTTCAGCTTAACTTCATCTCCATGGCGAAGAACGCGACAAATCTCGGCCTTCTCGGCGAGTTTCATGAACAAGTCGACATCCATAATCTCAACCGGCATACTATTCACCCTCTCCCGCAAGGGATGTGGGCGACGTTTAAGCATTTCCCGAAAAAAAGATTCGTGAGGGATAGACTAGATGTCCGCTACTCTATCTTGAGGAACTCTCCTGGAGGCCTTCTAGCTTCGATCTTGTTTAAGGTTACTTCCAAGACACCATTCTTGTAGCTGGCCTTGCTTACCTTCGGGTCGACCGCAGAAGGAAGTTCAACGTCTTTGCGATACTTTCGTTCCGGCGTATCGACGGATATAGTCAGCATCCTCTCAGAGCAGTGGAGTTTGACGTCGTTCTTCTCTACGCCAGGCAGTTCTGCGATCACGCGAATCGTTCCGTTGTCCGATATGATGTCCACCAGTGGTTCTCTCTCATCTTTGTATTCTAAGGGAGGTCTAGGAGCACTGAAGGGGGTGCGAGGTGCTGAAGGTTTAACGTTTCCGAACTCCCTTATCACGGGTTTCCCATCAGGTCCAATGGTCATGGAGTAGCCGTAGATGAATGGGCCCATCTTTCTGACGGTGGTCCCATCTGGGAGCTTTTCTTCGCGGTAGAGTTCCTTCGGCATCGTCTCGGCCATTTCTTTGAACATCTCTCCGATCATCCGGTCCATTTCCTCGAAGCCGAAATCGAAGAAACCCCTTGACCATGGCCTCCGCCTTCTGAACCAGCGGTCGAAGTCCTCGTCCCAACTCATTCCCATTCTTCTCTCCTACAGATTTGTCTCCTTTGTTAGGAGATATCAGGTCTTTGGTGGAACGTCTTGGTTATAAATGTTACTAAATGGTAATAATAGCGCCTTGCGCCCTATCAAGAAACATTAAATCGTTCTCCCCTACAAAGAGAACGCCCAAGGGTCGTGAAATGTCCTATGAAATAGAGTCTAGGCGCTGGATGTACGTGGCTCTGATCCTCGCCATCGTGGTTCTGGGGAACAGCGTCGTAATGTTCTATACAGTTCTCAGGCCTGTCTCAGACACAGGCGAACTCTCGAAGCAGATAGGGAATCTGGAGACACAGATCAAGAATCTGGATAAGGAAATCCGCGCCTTGAACACTCGTTTGGAGAATAGGATCTACCTCAACCAGAGCGGAAACGAACTCCTAACGAGAATCTACAACTTGACCAGAGCCTCAGTCGTTCTCATCCAAAACCGCAAACAATCGTCACAAGGCATAGTGGCCCAAGGCATAGGCTCGGGCTTCGTCTACCGTGTCGATGACCAAGCCCAATACATCGTAACCAATAACCATGTAGTCGAGGGCGCCTCTGAACTGTTGGTCACCTTAGAGGGAGGAGACAGCACGAAGGCAACAATCGTCGGCCGAGACCCCTATGGCGATCTTGCCGTAGTCAAGTTGTCAACAAACATGCCTTGGCTCAGACCATTGGCCTTAGGCAACAGCTCGGCCCTCCAGGTCGGCGAGACGGTGGTAGCCCTTGGGAGCCCCTTCGGGTTAAGCGGGACAATGACGTCTGGAATAGTCAGCCAAGTTGGACGCGACCTAGATGCGACAGGAGGCTACAAGATAGTGGACGTGATTCAATTGGACGCTGCCATAAACCCGGGGAACTCGGGCGGTCCCTTGGTAAATCTTCTTGGGGAGGTCGTCGGAATGAACACGGCCATCATATCTGAATCAGGCTCCTCAAGCGGCGTCGGCTTCGCCATCCCATCGGACACGATTGCTAGGGAAGCCCCCATACTCATCGCGGCTGGAAGTTACAAGCACCCCTACCTAGGCATCTCAGGAGTCGATGTTAACCTCGACATCGCCGAGGCGGCAAAGTTGAATGTGACTTGGGGCTTCCTCATCGGAACCGTCGTGACCAACTCGCCAGCGGCTCAAGCAGGGGTCAGGGGAGGAAATAGGGATGTAACTGTCCTAGGAGAGACCGTGAGAATCGGCGGAGACCTGATTGTCCGCGTCGATGCCCTCGTGGTCAAACGACTCAACGACCTCTCAGTCTACATGGAGAGGAATAAGCAGCCTGGCGACAAAGTCACCCTCACCATTATCCGCGGGAACCAGAAGCTATTCCTCCCCGTGACTCTGGGCGTAAGGCCTTAGACCAAGGGTGAGAAAGGAAAGGCCCTAGATTGCATTAGCCAGACTCTCTTGGAACCTAGAAGACTATCTATGAGAGTTGGCATCGGAGCCTACAGGTTCCTTTCAGTTGAAAAAGGAAGAGCTGGAGCTGGGGTTCAACAATTAGGGGCTCTACTGGCTGGTACTCCCGTAGACTGGCGTCCCAGTCTTCCGGAGCTTCTTGAAGGCGGTTGCCAGCATCTTCCAGACAGGGCCCGGCTCACCATCACCGATCTTCTGGCCATTGACCTCGACGAGAGGCCCGATCTCGGCCGCCGTACCGGTAAGGAAGGCCTCATCTGCACTCATCAGCTCGTGAATCGTCATCGACCTCTCTTCGATGGGTATCCCCAACTCCCTCGCCAACTCAAGAACTGTGTCCCTTGTAATTCCGCCGAGGGCCCCATCTGAGAGTGGAGGGGTTATGATGATGCCCTTCTTGATGACGAAGAGGTTGTCACTCGTCCCTTCGCAGACGGTTCCGTGGTGGTTGAGCATGATCGCCTCATCGACTCCAGCCCTGTTCGCCTCCATCTTGGCGAGGATATTATTGAGGTAGTTGAGGGACTTTATCTGGGGGTCGAGGGCGTCGGGATTATTTCTCCTAGTAGCGGCGACGACAGCGGTAGCGTTGATTCCTTCATAGAGGGGTGCTATGTAATCCACTATCACGATGACGCTGGGTTTTGGGCATTTGACGGGGTTGAGGCCGAGGTCCCCGAAGCCTCTCGTCACGACCACCCGAATGTAGGCATCCTTATAGTTGTTCCTCCTGATCGTCTCTAGGATTACCTCTCTGAACTCTTCCCTGCTGAGGGAGATCTTGAGGGCTATGGACTTGGCCGAGTTGTAGAGGCGGGTTAGGTGCTCCTCTAGTTTGAAGACGTAGCCGTCGTAGGCCCGTATTCCTTCGAAGACCCCGTCGCCGTAGAGGAAGCCGTGGTCGTAGACGCTTATCTTCGCTTCACTCTTGGGATAGTATTTCCCATCGATGTAGACTACGTTCTCTTGAGGCAATGTGGACGCCTTCCGATATTTCGCCGAAGATAATCGGAGCCACCCTTTAAAAGAGTTTACGACACCCTTCATGATCAGAAATAGGTCTAAGGATGTTGAGAGTTTGCGGTGGGTTACTAGACATGAGCCCCACCTCGACAGGTGTGCCTCAGCTTGGTTGATAAAAAGGTTCATCGACCAAGACGCGAGATTCGAGTTCATTCGCCGTGAAGACGCTATCCCGGTTGGGGCCATATCGTTCGTGCTGCCTAAAGCAGAGATTAACCCCATTGAAGGAGTCAAAACCACCTTCGACGTACTTGTGGAGAACTACCCCGCAAAAGACCCTATCGTCTCCTCAATTCAGGATATTATCCATGACTTCGAAGTAGACGCTGGAGAGGACCCGGCCAGAGTGAAGCTGCATGAGACAGTTGGCCTATTCAAGATTGTGAGGGGACTAGCCCTTACCTCAAAGACCGATGACGAGATCGTCTCTAAGGCGTTCATCGTCTTCGATTCCCTCTACGCCCAGTTGTCGGCAGAAGCCAAGGAAAAGACTGGTTACACAAAACAACCCCGTAGATAAGGCCTCCTTAGAGAAACAGATAAGGCATAGTGCGTCCCTTTCTTTTATAGGGGCGTAAAGGGTAGCGGGACAGAGCCGCGTTTACCGGTTTATACCCGCATGGAGTGTTTGCGCCCCTCCACTTGCCACGTCACGCGACCAGTTTCCCCCGCTACCTTTCTTCGCCATCATGAGAGTGAGTTTCTTAAAGGGAGCTTTCGACAAAGATATCCACCATCCTCTTAACTTTCTCCCATGTTTCTTTGAGTCTCTCTTTAGGTAGCCTGATTTCTATTCCGCCATCTCTGAAGGAGATTACCTCTGCGGTAATTGGAGCTACTTGTGGAGTTGGCTGAGGCATCGGTCCCACTGGTTGACCTTGTTGAATTCCCGTCGCAGGTTCAACACCACTTGTCTTTGGCACTTCTATGCCTTGGATATCATCTAGGTAAGCTTTCTGAACATATTCCGCCCTTCTCTGAGCTTCTTCCGGAGAAATACCACATATCTGGCGTAATTCCAACCAGAAATCACTTGTAGGCAAGTCCTTCCCAAACTTAGTGTATCGCTCCCATAGCTCCTTCCATAAAGGTATACTTGTAACAGCCTCAATCAAGCCCTCGTTCCTTTCGCTGGAGGTGTTAGGTAGTGCTATTTTTCGTCCCGTCTCCGTAACTCGAACCTTTCCTCTCCCCTCTATGAGGTTATATGCACGCATCACAGCCATCTTTGAAGTGAAAGCACCACTCATTGAACTTGCATGACCGAGGAGGGGAGCAAGTGTCTCGTAGTCGACATCCCTCGATTCGAACTTGTTGTAAATAATCTCAACGGATTGGATGAGGCTGGGATTTAAGCGTATATCGGGGATGTAACAGGTCCCTATATTCAACATCTATCCCTGCTTTCGCGAAAGAGGAATGGGGCAGAGACTAATAAAGCTTTCGCCTATCATTTCCATAGATGTTGCGTCAATATAACTGAAGCGACGCCAAAAACCAGTTGAGATAGAACAGTTATGGAAATTCTAAGCGGACGAATACTTTGGGTCAAGCTCCCTAAACCCATAAGACAAGTTACAATGACCAGCTATAACCCTATTGCATGCGTTTATTACAACCGATTTCGCTTCAATATGCCGCTCTAGAGCTCGTCAAATATATAATAGGAACGTATCTATTAGCTTTGCAAGGCTCGTATCCTATCGGGCTGGCAAAAAATCATAGAATGGTTCTCGAAAGTGAGCAGGGAAAGCCTATACAACTACCTAGCAAATCCGAATATGAACTCACTGTGGATTACCTTCTAGTCTTTTCTAATCAAATGAGAAACGTGGTCATCCAATCTGGGAGAGCGCTGTATGGTACAGCGCCAAACCTCGACACAACAGCAGAGAATTCACTGGTCTGTTCTGGAATTCGCCAATGTAGCGCCGGTGTTTGCGGACCCGACCATGGCTTGGTAGCGGCGCAGGTAGCCCTTCAACTCCTTCCTTTGAGGAGGCTTCCAAGTCTTCAGCCGGCTTCGGATCTCTTCTTCATCGAGCTTTAGGGTCAGTCTCCTCTGTGGGATGTTGATCTCTATGGTGTCTCCCTCTTCGACGATGGCGATGGGGCCGCCCTCCGCAGCTTCTGGTGAGACGTGTCCGATGCATAGGCCTTGGCTTCCTCCGGAGAATCTTCCATCTGTTATGAGAGCGACGGAATTCAGGAGACCGATGCCAGCGATGGCCCCTGTAACAGAGAGCATCTCCCGCATGCCCGGCCCACCCTTCGGGCCCTCGTACCTGATTACTACTACATCCCCCTTCTCGATCTTGCCGTCCATGATCATCGGCATCGCGACCTCCTCAGAGTCGAAGACTCGCGCCTTGCCAGAGTAGACGCTCATCCCCGGAGGTACAGCCGCCGTCTTGACGACAGCGCCGTTGGGAGCTAGGTTTCCTCGCAGAATGGCGAGTCCCCCCTCCTTGTGGACCGGGTTCGATAGGGGTCTTATGATCTCTCGGTCCCGCACCTTTGCGTCTTGGATGTTATCGGCCACTGTTTTTCCAGTAATGGTCAGAGCTTCTCCATGGAGCATAGGGCTTATCTCCCTCATTACGACTGGAATCCCACCAGCGCGGTCCAGCTCCTCCATCGTGTAGGGCCCCCCGGGGCTCATGTTGCATAGGTGAGGAACGCGTCGTGCTAAGGCGTCGAAGGTCTCCAAGCTGAGAGGCACGTTCATCTCCTGAGCAACGGCCGAGAGATGCAGGACCGTATTCGTAGAGCCGCCCAAGGCGAGGTCGACCATGATGGCGTTCTCGAAGGCCTGCTCCGTGAGGATCGATGAGGGCTTCAAATCCTCCCTCACAAGACCGACGACTCTCTCACCTGTCGCCCGAGACATCCTGAACCTTCGAGAGTCCTCTGCGGGAATGGTCGCTGAACCCGGAAGCGAGAGGCCCATGGCCTCTGTGATGCATGCCATGGTGTTGGCTGTGAACATACCGTTGCAGGAGCCCGCGGTGGGGCATGCCAACTCCTCGAAGGTCTTCAGCTCCTCCATGGTTATCTTACCGGCCTTCGCCTCCCCGACGGCCTCGAACATGGCGATTACACCCAACTTCCTGTCGCGGTAGAGGCCTGAGAGCATGGGTCCACCCGTGATGACCGCTGTCGGGATGTTCAGTCGGGCCGTAGCCATGAGCATCCCCGGGGTGACCTTGTCGCAGTTTGTGACCATGAGGACGCCGTCGAAGCGGTGGGCCTGAACCATGAGCTCAACAGAGTCGGCGATGATGTCGCGGGACGGTAAGGAGTACTTCATCCCCTCATGGCCCATGACAATCCCGTCGCAGACCGCTATCGTGTTAAACTCGAAGGGTACACCCCCCGCCGACCAGATGCCTTCAGCAGCCGCCCTAGCCACGCGATCTAGGTGCATGTGGCCGGGCACAACGGTATTGTAGCTGTTGGCGATGCCTATGAAGGGCTTATCCATGTCCTCCTCGGACACACCTAATGATTTGAGGAGAGCCCTATGGGGGGCTCTTTCCAGTCCTTTCTTTATGGCGTCACTTCGCAACCTTGTCCTCTCCATTATTCTTGTTCCTGCTGGCACTGGCCATGAGGACGTTCATTCCTCCAAGGAGCGCCTCGACACTCGCCATGACGATGTCTCCATGGGACCCTGTAGAGGAGACTTGGGTTCCTCCCCTCTGGAGTATCGCGGAGACCTCGACGAGAGCGTCGGTCCCGCCAGTGATGGCCTTCACGTTGTACTCCACCAGCTGAATGTCTGTCGTCTGAGCCATGGCTTTCCTAATAGCGTTTATCCCTGCGTCCACAGGCCCAATCCCCGTCGCAGCCTCGGTCACCAACTGGCCGTCGACCCTTATCCTCACCGTGGCCGTAGGAGTGATCCTGTTCCCAGTCATGACGGTCAGCTCCTCTAGCCTCACAGGCCTCACAGGCGGCAACCCCATGACCATCTCCGCAATCGAGTAAAGGTCCACATCCGTCACGATCTTTCCTCGATCGCCTAAGACCTTCACCCGTTGGAATATCTCCTTGGTCTGCTCCTGCGTCGGCCTAAGCTCCAACTCCTCGAGGAAGACTCTGATCCCCTGCGTTCCTGAGAGCTTCCCAGCTGCGAAGCGGCGTCTCGCTCCGACCAGTTCCGGCGGTATGGGTTCATAGGTTACAGGGTTCGACGCGACTCCGTGGGCGTGTATCCCTGAGAGGTGGGTGAAGGCGTTGTCCCCGACGATGGCCTTGTTGGGTTGCAGGGGGAGGCCCATGAGTCTAGAGACTAGGCGGGAGGTGCTGTAGAGGAGCTTCGTCTCGATGGATGTCTTGATGCCGTAGAGGGATGTCAGAACCATGACGATTTCCTCTAAGGAGGCGTTCCCCGCCCTCTCCCCGATGCCGTTCACTGTGGCATGGACCTGACGTGCACCGGCTTGGAGGCCAGCGATGGAGTTGGCGACGGCCATGCCGAAGTCGTCGTGGCAGTGGACGCTCACCGGAACTCTGAAGAAGGAGCTTAGCTCTCCATAGAATTCCCGAGACCTCTCAGGCGTGAGCACTCCTACAGTATCGCAAGCGCACAGCCGATCTGCCCCAGCCTCTATTCCTGCGGTGAAGACCCTCTTGAGGAAGGCCATTTCGCTTCTTGTGGCGTCCTCTGAGGAGAGTTCCACGATGAGACCGTGGTCCTTGGCGTACTCCGTCGCATCCACAGCCATCTTAACGACCTCATCTTCCCTCTTCTTCAGCTTGTACTTCAGGTGGATCGGGGATGTTGGGACGACGAGGTGCACGCTCTGGGCGTCACTCCTGAGGACGGCGTCTATGTCCGTCTTGAGGGAGCGGGCGAAGCTCATGATCTCTGCTCGGAGCTTCTCCTTGACTATGAGCTGGATCGCCCTCACCTCGCCATCGGAGGCTACCGCGGAGCCTGCCTCGATGACGTTGACTCCGAGTTCGTCGAGCCTCTTGGCGATCCTCAGCTTCTTCTCGGGTGTCAGGGAGGCGCCGGGGGTCTGTTCGCCGTCTCTCAGAGTTGTGTCTAGAAAACGGATGGATTCGGGTCGGGCACTAGATAAAGCAATACCCCATTGGCTTCACGCATCCAATAGTTTATTCTCAGACGCGGTCTCGACAAATAAAGATTACGATGCTGGAGGCGTCTCTGACATTAGGTCCCGTTTTCGGTACTTAAGCGCTAGTTGGTGGTAAGGGGTCTCTCAGATGCGGTTTCGCTTCCCGCAAAAGCTTAAAAGTGGGATATAATTCTTTAAAGTATTAGGTGGGAAAAATGGAGGTTGTGGTCGAAATGGATGCGAAGGGTCGAATCGTCATTCCTTCAAGCCTGAGGAGAGGTCTAGCCTCAAAAAGGATAGTGTTGAGGAAAGTAAACGATCATCTTGAGCTAATTCCGCTTCCCGACCCTAAGTCCCTTAAGGGAAAGTACAGACTGGAGGGCAGAATGGAGGATATTGAAGAGCTTCAAGAACAGAAGCTTCTTGAGCGAGTCTAAGATGTCAGAAGTGCCGGCAAGGCTGGTCGTGGACACGGTTCTATTCATCTCTTATCTGAGGGGAGACGAGCTCTCAGATAGAGCGGAAATAGTCATAGATTGGGCCTTGACTCGGAGAACCTTCCTTCTGGCATCTTCCGAGATGTATGATGACCTCATAACCGCTTACCGTACAAAGGGGTATGAGCTGAGGGACATAAGGAACATACTTCTTGATCTCCGGGCAATACCATATGAGGTAGTACCCACAACCCACGATATTGCGGTCCTCGCCATCGATTTATACTCGAAGTACGGCGGTAGTAGGAGGCTTCATTACTTCGACTCCTTTCACGTGGCCACAGCCTCAACGATAGGTGAACCTCTAATCACTAGCGACGACTTTATCCTCGAAAACGCCAAAGACCTAGGGATTAAGACGATCAATCTGAAAGAAATCTAGAAGGAGATTCATATACAAACGAGTTCGGATCGGAATTGAAAACTCTGAAGCTGAGTAAAGTGTAAACATATCCAGAAGGAGAGGTGAGCTACTGTCTTCTGACTAGAGGCTGCAAATCATATTTGCATACCTTAAGCGAGAGGTTAGGGATCGAACCTAGTATGGTCTATTTACTTGCTTCAGTATCTAATAGGTCATTGAAGTAATTCCACTACATTCTTTTGCAAGAGAGACGATTTCTGGAATCTCCATCTTTTCAAGTCTCTTGACGTTCTTCTCTAGTTCTGCAACCAATTCCGGTTTACTCTTCTCAAGTCTCTCTTTAATTGAGTCAAATAGTTTCTTACCTTGTTCTGTTAAGGTGTAATCATATCTGTAGACACCAAAACCAAGACGCTCAATAGACTGCTCAACAACATCTGTAGCGAGTAATGTGTCTATGACATCAGCCAACTCAGGAGAATAGGGTCCATAGAAATATGGCTTGAAGTCAAAGCTCAGAGGAACTGCGTCTCTATGCTTCAGTATACAGATCTCCTTCTGAATTCGTGTACGTCCTTCAACTCTCGAATCGTGAAAACCAAAGAAAGCGATCAATAAGGCGATGTCAGAGGCCTCAACCAAAGGACAACTCCCCCTCCACCAATTCCTTAAGCTTCTTTTCGATATCTTGTTGCTTATAAGTATTTAAAACCGACGGCTCAGCGTAAACCTTGAGCACGTTAACAGGACTAATAGCCCTTACTATGCTAGATCTCACACTCAGCTCAACTTCCTGACCGCGCTCATCGAACTCATCCAGAAAGATCTCTCTAGGCACTTTACTTCTAACGATATCGCAAATCAACTTATATCTGTCATCTAGCGAACCGTTCAAGTGCAACGATAGGTTTTCGGCCAGTTGGTCATGATCTCTCTCTAGCATGGTCAAGAAATCCTCGTTCATTGCGAAGCTCTTGGAATTCAGTTCTACCTGATAGAGCCTTCGATAAAGCCTATTCGGATCTCTTGCTGCCAGGAGATGTTTCACTTCAGCCCTTGCACCCTCAATAAGCCACAGCAGCTTCTCGTCATCTAGCTCGAGGAAGCCGTCAATTGTAAACATCTTTTTGATAGAAGGCTCGTCCTTGCAAATCAATACGGCCTTCTCCAGCATTTTCTCAGCTATCCTCGAGCCCTCAGCATAATATACCAGGTCATACATGCTTTTTCAGATGACGACGAAGAGTTCAGCAGTAACGACAGCCTGTGGTGTAGGATCCAGCCCCAAGATGCAGCGAGTGAGGTCCTGTTCCTCACCTATGACCGTATATGAACCCAAGAAATAGTTTAAGTCGAAACTGTACTTCAAACCAACGTGATAAGCATCCCGCAGGAGATAATCTAACTTGTCAGCATCAAGAGGCCTGTTGATTATATGTCCTAGAAATTGATGCTTATGTTCAGCTCTGATTAACTGCACTACAGAGTTCTTAGTAATGCCCCAGTCCTCAATCTCTGATGGAAGAGTCTTTTTGATTATATCTTCCGCCATCTCTTCATGAGTCTTCCCAGTGATTTTCTTCATAACAAAGTCTACCGCATGTGAAAATGGTCCATGAGCTATGTCGTGAAAGAAGCCTGCGGCCATCACATTGTTCTCATTAGCTAGGAGGTTATCGGCTATCACTTGACGACCTTTGTTACGCATCTTCTCGGAAAGCATTCTCGCCATTACTCCAGCGAGGTGCATAGTACCTAAAGCATGGGAGTATCGAGTATGAATAGCTCCTGGAAAGTCTATGTAGGCCTTCAATCCTAGTTGTCTGATGAACATCATCCGTCTGATTGCGGGCTCATCCATTATCTTGACTAGCCAAAGGGGCAGCTTTATGGTTCCTTGAATCGGGTCAGGAATAGAGTGGATTCGAGAGGACATGATCACGTGCCTACACACTTTTTGTTTGCAGATGCCTCAGAGGGCTTCACGACCATTCTCTTACTTATACCTATTATTAACGATAACGTACCATTTATGACGATTGTATTGAGACTATTCCATCCAGAGCTTCGGCTACATCAGTCCTCTCTAAAACATGGGAATCCACAAATCTTCTGGTATTGAGTTACTGGAGAGCAGGTAGACTCTTCTAAGAACTAGTTTCCTTGAGCTGTTAGTAACTATGGTTGGTATGCGGCCTATCGGGCTACGGGCACCTCCGAAGTCTCTAGGATATGCTGACCTTTGAGACTGTGGGTATCTTCAGGAGCTTGGGCAGAAGCTCCCCCGGTATCGGCTTCTCCGTCACTACAATTAGCTTGGGGTCTGGGTTGATCTCGGGGTCCTCTGCGAGGATCTGCCTGATGCTTATGCCTGCGTCGGCGATCAAGGTGGTAGTCTTTGCTATAATTCCTACGGTGGCGGGTACGGCCCGAATCTCAACCACTCCAAAACCCAAATACGGGGCTATGTCCCGCATCAATGGTCCAGCTGGCCTCAGGCCGAGGAAGAGCCTCCTGAGCTCCTCCGTCTCCAAGATCGCCTTCGCCGTCTCCCTGACGACCCTCCTGTCGACCCCCGCTGCAGCAGCTATCTTCGTCGCGGGAATCTCTATCTCACCGCAGTAGGTTCTTCCCCTCTCGTCGACTCGGAGGCCTGTTTCGACAAGGAGTCTTGCGACTTTGAGTTTTGATGGGGAGTCTTCGAAGTATTGGCGGATCTTGTTCCACATGGTCAGAGCCCTGGATGTATATTTGTGTACGATAATGTTTAAATATGTATTGGTTTGTATCCACTCGGTACAAATCATCCAGGAGTAGCCAAATTGCCAACCACCAAGATACTTCTAGGAGAGGAAGATATACCCAAACAATGGTACTGCATCCTCCCAGACCTACCCCGACCTCTACCACCCATCATCGACCCCACAACCAAGCAACCGGGACCAGGCATAGTCCCGAAGATCTTCCCCAAAGCGATCCTCGCCCAAGAGTTCAGCCAAGACAGGTGGATCAACATCCCCGAAGAGGTGAGGGACATCTACCGCCTCTGGAGACCCACACCCCTCCACAGAGCCGTCAGACTGGAGAAGGCACTGAAGACCCCCGCCAAGATATACTACAAGAATGAGAGCGTGAGCCCCCCGGGAAGCCACAAGCCCAACACAGCCGTCCCACAAGCCTACTACAACATGAAGGAGGGCGTGAAACGCATAGCTACAGAGACGGGTGCAGGTCAATGGGGCTCAGCCTTAGCCTTCGGTTGCGACGCCTTCGGCTTGAAGGCTACCGTCTACATGGTCAGGGTCAGCTACGACCAGAAGCCCTACAGGAAGACGATGATGGAGATGTGGGGAGCCGATGTCTACGCGAGCCCAAGTGCCCAGACGGAGGCGGGGAGAAGGATCCTCAAGGAGGACCCTGAGAGCCCCGGAAGCCTAGGGATAGCCATAAGCGAGGCCGTAGAGGACGCCCTCACCCACGACGAAGCCAACTACGCGATAGGCAGCGTCTTCAACCACGTCCTCACCCACCAAACCGTCATAGGGTTAGAGGCTCAAAAGCAACTCCAGATGGTGGACGATTACCCAGACGTAGTCTACGGGTGCATAGGCGGAGGCAGCAGCTTCTCAGGCATCTTCTGGCCCTTCTACTACGACAGGGTCTCGAAGAAGGCCCCGAAGGACATACGGTTCGTAGCCATTGAACCCACCGCCTGCCCCTCTATAACGAAGGGAGAGTACATGTACGACCACGGCGACACGGCGAGGCTGACACCCTTGGTCAAGATGCACTCCCTGGGCCACGACTTCATACCACCACCGATCCACGCTGGCGGGTTACGTTACCATGGGAAGGCTCCGACCCTCTGCCTCTTGGCCTTGGAGAAGCAGGTGGAGACGAAAGCATACAATCAGGTGGATGTCTTCGATGCCGCCAAGCTCTTCACAGAGACAGAAGGGATCATACCGGCCCCTGAGCCAGCTCATGCCATCAAGGCTGTCATAGATGAGGCGTTGAGATGTAGGGAGACTGGGGAGGAGAAGACGATCCTGTTCCTCCTATGTGGTCATGGCTACTTCGACATGCAGGCATACGATGATTACCTCAGCGGCAAGTTGCTGCCCTACGAGTATCCTGAAGCAGAGGTCGCCAAGGCCGTCGAGAGACTGAAGAAACTGTACCCATGGCTGGAGAAACTACCTTACTGACCCTCTTTCTGGGTCAACTATTCTCAACTCTCATCATCTTTTCTTCCCTGTAGTCGGTCACGACTCTGATGAACCCGGAGAGTTTCTTATCAAGCTCAGGGTCGCCTGTATCGACCTTGAGAGCCTTCAAGCCCCTCAGCTTGCTCCTCGTAGCCATAACGATGACGTTGTCAAGGCCTATTTGGCAGATCGCTCTCGGACTTATCTGAAGGTTCCCTCTCCCAAAGATGAAGCCTTGACCCCCGATGGGGGTGACGATGATTCTTGCTTCCCTCCCCTTGGTTAACTCCAGAATCTGAGCCTCGTTCACGTCTGCGGCCACTAGCTTCTTGTTGAGGAAGATGTCCACGCCGAGTAGCGTCTTCTTCTCCTCGAGGAGGTCCGCTATGGCCCTCGTGGTCGTTCCGGGGCCGATAACGTACATAACGTCAGGCTTCATCTCCTCGATGACGTACATGGCCAAGCCCGCCTGATTATGGAGCTCCGACTCCGTCATAGGACTTGCGAGCTTGGAGCCCTGAATCAGGCTCGGCTCGTAGGGCGCTAGCACGTAGCCGTAGAGCTTCGCTGATAGACGCCCCTGCCTGAAAGCCTCCTCGTCCACATCCATCACCTCCGCCTCCCTGAGGGGGAGGCCTTCCCACAGGTAGCGGGCAACCGTCACCGCGGCGGCTTTGGGGTCTGTGGCGAAGACGGCGCTGTGCATCTTCACCCCGGTCGGTACTCCGAGGACTGGGAAGCGGGAGCCTACAGCATCAAGCACGTCTCTCGCTGTACCGTCGCCACCGCAGAAGATGAGGAGGACGACGCCCTCATCCTTGATGGCTCTTGCAACGCTTCTAGTGTCGTCGCCTGTCGTCTCCTCCTTTCTCTCCCCAACGATTCTATACGTGAATCCTCGTTTCGAGGCCTCATCCTCACCCATCCTCCCTGCACCGACGATGAGGGCCAGATGCTCCTTCATCGGCTCCAAGGTTTGGAGGAACAGGTCGGCGCGAAAGGGCGCGACTGGTTTAGCACCAAGACTGAGGGCCTTACGCCATGTTTCTTCTCCATCAGTGCCCTTGAGGCCGACGGCCCCTCCCATACCTGCGATGGGGTTTACTATGAAGCCCAGTAGCTTCTTGGGGATGTCATTCGGTAGACGTTTGCCAGTCTCATTCTCCAATTCAGGTCGCGAAGAATTACCCGAACCCAAAGTACATAAGCTCTGTTAGGCCATATATGTGACGGAGCCCCATCCCGCCACAGCCTACTTGGGCCAACTTGATCTTCCCCGATGCAGGCCTGGAAAGTTCTCTATTTGTCTCGGATCTCAACTTGCTGAGCGTCAAAATCTGCCATCCGTGCCAAGGCTAGCTTACTCAAACTATATAAGTAGAGGTACTTGCGCGGAAGGAACCTTATCCTTGGATGTTCTTGACGTCCATTCTCCGGCTCCTTGAGATACCTATCATGTTCCTGTTAGCGCGCGCACAACATCCCCTAGTAATGATGACAAACCTCCAGGTCGATGCTTCCTGATCAGCTAGTGGGCTACAGACCCATCCTTATGAAAAACTCCTATGATCTCAGCACTCGCGCTAGGCTTATACGGGTACTTCACCAGTGCGTCCTCATTGATCTCGACACCGATACCGGGACGGTCGGGTACGATATAATAGCCTCGTTCTAGCTTGAGGGGCTCGTCGACGATCTCACTAATAGCAGAAGGCCTGATGATGTTGCTCTCTTGGAGAACGTGGTTTGGTATGGCAGCTTCCAGTTGGACTTGGGCAGCCGTATTAACTGGACTACCCATAAGGTGAGGTAGCATGCCTACAAAGGATGCCTCGGCGAGGGCAGCAATCTTCTTGCAGTGAGTTATTCCACCAGCTAAGGCGACATCGGGGCGAATGAAGCTAGCGGTTTTTCGGTCGATGAGTTCCTTGAACTGCTGGATGTTGTAGAGTCGTTCCCCTGTAGCGATAGGAATGTTGATGTGGCGCGCCACATAGTCTAGGGCCTCGAAACTCTCTGGGGGGACAGGATCCTCTATGAAGAGAATTCTATACGGCTCCAATTCTTTAGCTAAGATTATTGCCTCGCTTGGCTCAAGGTTTCGATGGACCTCAACGCCGAGGTCCACCTCGTCTCCGATGGCCTCTCGAACAGCTTTTATGATCTCCACAGCCGTCTTGATGACCTTCGTAGGCGTCTGCAATGGGGAGTCCCTGAAGAAGGGAGACGGCCTGAGGGCTGTGAAGCCTTGCTTTACACTGTTGGAGGCGCTTTCCGCAAATTGTTCTACCGTCTCACCTTGGGCACCACCGAAAACCCTCACCTTGTCCCGGCATTTTCCGCCGAGAAGCTGGTAAACTGGTAGGTTTGCAGATTTGCCAAGAATGTCCCATAGAGCGATGTCGATCGCACTCATAGCAGCGCTGATCACGGATCCCATGAAGTGAGAGTTTCTTGACACGACCTGCCAGTGGTGTTCGATGAGCGCCGGGTCTCTGCCGACGTAGTATCGACTGAACTCGCGTATCTCTTCATACACTATCTTGGGATGAGCCCAATGCCCAGCCTCACCGTTGCCAACGATGCCTTCATCGGTGTAGACTCGGATGAGGACCCACCTGTCTACTAGAAAAGGCTCGATTTTTGTGATCTTCAACTCCTAAACCTCATGACTTGTTTGAGGAATGAATACATAAAAAGACTTTCCATCTAAGGGCGTGTCCAATAATTCATTCGTAGAGCCACCTCACGAGAATTTTCAGGCAGTAGACTGTGAGCCTTAGGAGTAGCCTCGTTTCGCCGGGCTCCTTCCGCCTAGTCTTCATCCTATCTCCAAACTCGACTGTTAAGGCTCCGAATAATCCTGTATAGGGATTGGTTGAAGAATCCGTCTATGGCATAGCTCAGAAACTAGTTAATCTTTGGCTGTCTAACGACTCTCCTGCACGGGTAGTTGGGGCACTCCCTGCATAGACAGCCCTCGGGCAGGGTTTCCTCCAGCCTTCGAAGCCTCCTGACCACGCGCGCGCGCGCTCGGCCAGCCTCAGCTGCTGTCGTGGGTCGCCGATCAACGAGAGGTACTCAGCATGGGATATGGTCAGGCGAGTTTTCACACGTGTGAAACTCAGCCTTTAATGGCGTTTAACATAGCAATCTTAGGAGGGTTCTCCTCCCGCTACGTTAGGGGTCTCCCATAATAGGGGTCTTGCGGGGATCTTATTGCTAACATCTAGTCCTTGGGCGCGGCGATAGGGTGATGTGCTATGCTAGGAGTCGCGCGCCTTCTCTCTTTTTATGGCGTCGAGCATCTCGGCCCTTGTCAGTTAGCATCCACCAGACTCTTGTTCCGTCAGGTAAAGTATGATGGTTTAGATGGCGTAGCCTCTTCGCGTGCCAAGTTACTTTCAGGCCAGATAGACGCCTCGCCCAAAAGGCGATACCTGTCTCAGAATCCTCCGCGCGACCTACTAAACCTTATTTGGAAAGGCCCGTCAATATGCGATTGACCGGCCATGAGAGAGAAGAGGGCTGGACCGGCGGAGGCGGCAGAGACCTTCTTATATGTGCTGAAAAGCCCCTTGGCGCGCTCAATCTTCAAACTGGCTGATATTCGATGCCCTAAAGATGGGCAGAAATTCATCGATCACGCTCTTGACTTCTACGTCGGCAAGCGAAGGAGCACATTTGTTCCTTGTGATTGGTTCTCGAAAATAATTTCACTGGCCATTAGAAGTGGAGAAGCGGCTTTCGGCGTTAAGCGAGATTGGCTGGAGAAGATCATCAGTGACATCCATTACCGAAGAGGCCTGATCGATGTCCTAGGAGGAATAGGCCGATTCGGCGTCGCGAGGCCCTTCACCCCCATCTCACCCTTCCTAGTGGTCTGGAACTACACGAACGCCTGCAACCTAAGATGCGTACACTGCTACCAGAGAGCCGATAGGCCCTTGCCGGACGAGCTTTCCACACAAGAAAGGATGGCCATAATCGACGAGCTCAGTGAGGCTGGCGTGGTCTCGATAGCCTTCTCAGGCGGCGAACCCTTGATGAGGAAGGACTTCCTCGAGATAGCGAAGTACGCGGCCGACAGAGACATGTACGTTTCCCTAGCCACAAACGGGACCCTGATAACTGACGAGGTGGCACACAGGCTGAAAGAGTCCCAGGTGCGGTACGTGGAGGTCAGCCTCGACGGCGCAGAACCCCAAACCCACGACGCATTCAGAGGCATCCCAAACGCCTTCGAGATGACTATGCGTGGGATCGGGAACCTTGTCCACAACGGAATCTTCACGTGCATAGCCACAACGGCTACAAGACATACGCTTCACGAGATACCCAAGATAATTGAACTCAGCAAGAGGCTCGGAGTAAGGAGGCTTCTAGTCTTCAACTTCATACCGACCGGGAGAGGAGAAGACATCGTGGACATGGACCTCAGCCCAGTCGAGAGGGAAGACCTGTTGAACCTCCTCTACGACGAGCTGGCCATGGGAGAACTTGAAGTCCTATGCACGGCACCCCAATACTCCAGGATCTGTCTTCAGAGGTCCCTACGAGAAGGCCGCGACTTAGTTACGCCCACCCACTTCTACGCTGGCGAATTCCATGGAAGACCCCGGCTGTATCCGCGAACTGGAGGAGCCCAGTGGATCCTTCGCAGAGGGTCCTAAAATGAAGCTTGTGCCCTTCCCCTCGACCCCGAAGAGAGAAGTTGTTAAGCGCGCGCCGACTCGTTTTTATCGCACGTTATGAATAATGCGCGCGGGTTGGGGGGGAACACGGTCTGATCAAAAGAATTTATCGAGATAGGGTGGAAGGGTTTCTGGGAGCCCTTCATCTGAAGGAAGAAGCCACGGACGTGGCGAATGAGGCATGTTCCATCATCGAGAAAGCAGTTACGGGTGGCTTCGATAGAGGGTATAGTGTGGAAGCGCTGATGGTGGCAGCGGTCTATGGGGCATGCAGGAGACTTGGTGTTCCGGTGGGTCTAAGCGACATATGTCGATGTTCAAACGCTAATAGGAGATTGATCGAAAAATATTATAGAAGAATGTTGGTGGAAGGAATATTTGACGTGCCCGTTCAGAGCTATTCCCTCCATGTGGATAGACTGCTCCGCAAACTTGATACATCGATGGATAAGGAGCTGGCCGATGACGTGCGTTCGAAGGCCCTGCAAATAATCGAGAGAGCTCGATCCCAAGGAATGACGGGTGGAAGGAACCCCGCAAGCCTAGCAGCGGCTTCACTGTATATCGCCTCCGACCGTCGCATCAGTCAACGCGTCTTATCTGAAGCTGCAGGCGTCAGTGAGGTAACGCTAAGAAACAACTACAAACAACTATCCTCGCCCCCAATTTCACCGACGCCACTAGTATCCAGATGAAGAGCCGCCCCCTCCTCATCTAAGACTGCCTTCTGTCCTCCAAGCTCAATGACTTGAAGGCCGAATGCTAGCGCGCGGCTCTCCCCAATACTCATTCTCGACATCCCTGTTTGAGGCTTCATAACAGGCATCAGTATCACTTGCACTCGACGAGGGTGGGCTCCTCCATCTCGTCGAAGAGCTCCCCTATCCACTCGACAAGGTTTATAGGGCCTTTGTGGGAAGTAATATGGGAGGGGAAAAACTATGGGGTTATCCTCGCTTGATGACCGCGGGAGAGTCGTGATCCCGAAAGAGCTGAGGCAGAAGCTGGGGCTGAGACCGGATCAAGCCGTGATGGTGGAGGCCAGAGGAAAAGAGATCGTGATAAGACCAGTATTGAAAGCAGAGAAATTCATAGAGGAACTCAGGGGATGCATACGGGGATCAAAGATAGAACCAGCCGAGCTCAAACAGATCTGGGGCACAGCACATGCTCATCATTGACTCAAACATCTGGGCATACTACTTCGACGAAGAGGCACGAGAGCACCCGCACATCACGGGCCCGGTGGAAGAGGCCCTCACCTCGGAGAAGATAGCCATCAACACGGTGATCATGATTGAAGTAGCCCATTTCCTCATCAAGAACCTGGGCCCCATCCTCGGGAAAGAGAAACTCTCCTTTTTCCTAGGCTTCCCATTCACGGTCATAGACCTTGACTATGACCTCACCCTCAAAGCAATCGACCTACTGGCCAGATACTCCCAAACCGGTATAGGAGGCCGCGACGCCACGATCCTCGCCACGGCAGAAGCCACTGGCACAAACAGGATCATGACCCACGACGAGGCATTCAAGAGGGTGAGCGGACTGGACATCATAGATCCCATCCCCCAAGACGCCGAGCCCAAACATTGATGCCGGCCGGCATCCCGCGCGCACACCCACCGTGGGTGAATGCCTCATCGACCGTTGATGAAACGCATCGCCGGAGACGAACGTCTCGGTGATGGAAGAGCCCTTGTAAGGATTTAGTTTACAAAAGGCCGTCGGAGAAAGCCCCGATCCTTTAGGACGGGGATGAATCCGATCATAGAGGTGGTAGATAATGTTAAATAGTCAACAAACAAATGCCTGTGTTGATGGACTCTGATTATCAACATGGGAGGCATGCGGTCTATCTCGCGAATTATCATCTAGTGTGGGCGCCGAAGAGGAGGAAGCCCGTGTTGATAGGTGCGGTCAAGGAGAGGCTGGAGCAGACATTCAAGGAAGTGGCGGAGCAGAGGGGCTGGAAGATTCTAGCCTCAGACATTCAACCAGACCACGTCCACCTCTTTGTTTCAGCGAACCCGAATATAGCAATACGAGACATAGTCAACGCATTCAAGGGACGTAGCTCCCACGACCTCAGGGCAGAGTTTCCACACCTGTTGAAGCTACCTTCTCTGTGGACTCACTCATATTTTGCCAGCACAGCGGGGCATGTCTCCAGCGAGACGATTCAGGAGTATATTCAGGAGCAGAAGACGAGATGATGGTTCAGAAGACCATCCGCGCAAAGATAATCGCCCCAACGAAGTCGAAGGCTGAGAAGATAGAGCGAGAGTACCGGCACTTCCAGCTCGCCCTAAGCGGCGGGGATATGCCACTCTATTCTGCAACGAAACAGCAGGCTCAGAGGCTCCTCAAACGTGTCAAGGGGAAGATGAGAGAGCAACCTCTGGTCATAAGAAATGACGTCTTCAAGATTCAGAGACAGGATACGAAGATAGCTCAATGGTGGGCGAGGATACCTGTCTATGGGAAGAGCATCTGGGTTCCCGTGCAATTGCCTAGGGAGCAGGAGCATCTTCTATGCCTTAGCATAAGGGAGACCCGCCTTGTCAAGGAAACCGGAGGCTGGTCTCTGCGAATAACTGTCCGACATGAAGTTCAGATGAGGAGTCCGAAGAACATTCTAGCCGTGGACTTGGGCGAGAAGCACATCGCTACGTCTGTGACGCTAGCGGATGGTGCTCCAAGGAACCCAAGATTCTACGGTGAGGACGTCCGAGGAATAAGAAGGCATTATGCGTGGCTGCGGAGAAGATTAGGTGAGAAGAAGGCACTGGACACCATCAAGAAGATTGGGGATACCGAGAAGCGAAAGGTCAACGACATCCTCCACAAGGTTTCAAGGCAGATAGTCGACGATGCCGTAGCTCAAGACGCTTGCATCGTCCTCGGAGATCTTCGGGGCATAAGAAGCAGGGCGCGGGGTAGAAGGATGAATAGAATCGTGGCGAACATGCCCTACTTCAAGCTCTCCAACTACATTGCATACAAAGCCGCTTGGGAAGGCATCCCCGTCTATCGAGTAAAAGAGGCTTGGACATCGAAGACCTGTCATAGATGCGGACATATGGGAGAGAGAGTGTCTCAGGGGCTACTCGTATGTCCATCATGCGGCCTAGTCTACAACGCAGACCTGAATGGTGCCATCAACATAGCGAAGAGGTTCTCCAGCTACATGCAGGAGAACGGGGCATCATTGGCAATGCCCGTCAACTCTCCACGAGGTCGAAGGTGGACCAGATGAGTAGGGGAGAATCTCCCAACCTTCAGGTGGGAGAGTGTCAAAACTAAGTAGTAGAATTAACCTCTGTCTCGATATTAGCCGGGCTAGAAAATCCCTTGTAAGCTATCGTAGGGGTCACTACGACGACGGGGAGAATTTTGTCTCGATGATGGCCCTTGACCGGGAATGGCAGCCCTCGTCGGGGCGGTCGGAGAACACGTCGTGGACGTCGAGGGCCTGACCGGGGCCTTCACACGCGCGCTTTCCTCGGGCTAGGTACTTGAAGCTATTGCTTCATTTTCTCGGCGCGCTTCCTGAGCCGGTAGGCGGTTGAGTGGATCTTGACGTAGATTTCGTCCGTGGGGTCCTTGAGCCACGTCACAGTCTCCTCGATCTTCTCTAGGTCCGACTCTCGGATCTCCTCCATTCGTGTTATTCCATCCATGTTCTCAACGTTGTTCACAACATACATATAACCATATATGGCACTACCCTTCCCATATCGGCTAAAATTCGCCTAGGGCGTTGTAAACATGGGTGTGAAGGTGGTTCTCAAGTCCAAGGGCAGGATATGGCTACCGAAGAAGACGATGAGGGGAGGCGCCAGGATCTACATCCCCGCCGAGATAGTTCTGGACAGCCAGTTTCCCTTCAGTGAGGATGGGGAGATCCTAGTCGAGATAGACCCTGTTCTCAGGGTCTTGAAGCTCAGCCCCATCGAGGAGAAAAAGACCTAGAACGGATAATTGAGGCCGCATCCGAGGAGCGGGGAGCCTATATGAACTGCAATAGCCTGTACCCCTGTCCTTCATACTCCTGACTGAGCTGGTGTATGAGAGGAGGGACCTGCTGAGGCTAGAGAAGAGGATCGAGGCCCTAATGCAGAAGCTAAAGACTGAGGCCGGGGAGACAACTCATAGGTTTGGCTTGTGATGTGGGAAACGCTTCCTCCCGTGCGCTCCGTGGCTTGTGGAGGATAAGGGATTTGGAGAGGATAGGTGGGGGACGTCTTCGCTGAGAGGGGAAGCCTCCTCATCGTCTCCGACCAGCTGGAGTAATCTTCAGATGAAGGGATTCAGAGGGACTTCCAAGAACCTATGAGTTGCTCTACTTCCTGAGGGTTCTTGGCAAACACTTTGGCTACTGATGGCATGATGCGCTTGAGTAGGAATTCTGGGTCAGGATGCTTCGGTAGGTTATTTAGTGAGTCTGATTTGCCTCGGTAGCCGTACTCCTCGAGCCCCGTAAGAAGATCTGTAGCTTTGTACTGATCGGTTATGGTACCGCAGGCCTTGATTAAGTATGGTGTGACATCCCTGAAAGTCAGCAATGTCCACCCATCATAAACAGCGAAGAAGAGCGTCAAGGCTGGGCTGAGTCTTTTCGTGTAGGATAGAACCCTCCTGACAGCGTTGGCCATTGATGGGCCGGGCCTGTCTAAAGCTCTGACCTTCACCTCGATAACCAAGAACGGCTCAACCCTTCTACCATACCTGCTGGCGAATACTACAAGGTCCGCCCTCTTACCATCCACTGGAAACTCAGAAATCACATCCTTGAACTCACACTTGGTCTCTTGGTAGGTTAAACCTAACGAGATTGCGTTCTTGAAGAGGCGATAGAGCTCATAGGATATGAATGCCTCCCTTTTCCTCGCCTTCTCAACTCGACTTTCGAATGAAGCGGACATGAACTGTTCCTCTCCGTCAACTTCTATAGACGGCTTTCCAGTCCTATTGAAGTTTCTGCAACAGGCTTAATTCGTTTGATGAGATTAAGTAGTGGCCTTAGAGGACTTGGGTAAATCTCGATTCCCAATAGCTCAAGCGAACCTCTCATGACGGACTCGATAGGATGTTTACGCAACGCAGAGGACACGACCACAATCACGCCATACTGGCCTCGGTAAAGTCAAAATCTTCTCTTTGAGCGCGACTATCTCAATCGACCGCTGGGGGAAGCTCACCGCCCAGAAGGCTGAGAAGATCCCTGTTCCTCGTCACGAATTCTTGGAGGACTTCAACGTACTTCGGGTGGAAAGGATCTGTGTCCCTAGCTGTCGCAATTCGTCCAGCTTCACTGGGTGAGAACTGCCAGTCGGATTCGACGCCGAAGAGCTCGGGGTTGTCCCTGTAGGTCGCGTAAATTCTATCCCTTGCCTTCAAAGTCTCG